>Ga0105237_10000880_pt1 | contig 40620 bp, 32 predicted proteins | sample KBSC24metaG_FD_81520 | JGI IMG/M metagenome (GOLD analysis project Ga0105237, IMG submission 81520) | Corn rhizosphere microbial communities from Kellogg Biological Station, Michigan, USA - KBS C2-4 metaG | ecosystem: Host-associated > Plants > Roots > Rhizosphere > Soil | place: Michigan, USA...
ACGATCTCATACGAACCGAGCGGCCGCAAAACATAAACCCATGATTTCGGTCGGCTTTGCGCGCGTTAGCAAGAAACGTCCGTGTCGGATTTGTGGCAAACCCACTTATTGTGGCTTTTCGAGGCACGAAGGTACTTCCATCTGCATGCGCATCAGTGCGGGATCTCGCGGGCTATCCCGAAACGGTGGAAACATACACGTCCATACCGACATTCCCTTATAACAATTCAACCAAGAATCATGAGACCCATTAGCCAGTCAATTCCACTGGCTCCTCCGGAAATCAGAGACGCTGTATTTCGGGAGTTGATTAAGATGTCTCCCGCTTCGAATTACAGGGAAGAACTGGTTACCGGCCCAGGCGGGTTGCTGTCACGAGGACTGCTGGCGCAGCACACAACCAGCTACGGAGCGCTGCCTCCAACAAACCAACAGCGCACAATTCTTGCGGGAATCTTGAATGATTATGTGCGCGCCAACTTCCCTGAACATGTCCAGTCTCACTCAGGAGCAGGCATCGTAGGCGTACCCGGATTCTGGCAGGAACTATCGGGGATGGTCCACATTTGGAAACCGCACAACTATCCGATGCCGCTTCTGGTAATCACCGACTGCAAAGCGGAAGAGAGACAATTCCCCAAGCTGGTGGAACCGCCTTCGGTTTATCGTTTGATTTGGCTCCGAGGTCCAAAAATATTTCACGGTCTCGATTCGGACAAAACTGGCGGCGCAATCAAGCAATGGGTGGAGAGCGTCTCTCAGCGGATCTGGCTTCAAGCGTTTCAGAATCTCGACGTCCGGATATAAGCCGCAACGGTTAAGGCATCAGAATAGTCTTCGTCATCAAAGTTTGTGTCTCTCCTCATGCGGGTCCGCATGAACAACTGGGCGGTAACATCGGAGGTATGTGAAGTCAAATAAACGGCTTTTTGTTAGCTCGCTCTAACTTGAGAACTGACTCCAAAACACTTCAGACCCGCGAGGCCCCGAGCGTGCATGAGAGATGAGTATCGCGGTACATTTATCTGGCTTCACGGCATTACGCGCAATGGCGGTTTGATTTCAAAGTGCGCGTGATTGTTATGACCTGCAACCGCCTGGCAAAGGCCCTCATGAATCAGCGTTTCGTCATTCAAAAAAACGCGACTCGACATTGGCTGAGCGCGAAAGGCTTGAATCAAGGCTCGCATCGCTGCTCGATCGAAATCCTGGTCGGTGACGACAATGCCTCCCACGTTTCCGTCTTTGCGCGGCAGACGAATGTCTGACGCCAACCCTGCTTCGTGGCCATGATGCACCGGCGTGTCGCCGCCTTGCGGCAAACTTGTATCGTTGATGTGCAACAAGGCCGCATTTGGATGCGTCGCCCGAAACATTTCCTTATAAGTAGCTCCGGTAGCGCTCAGCGTATCCGCCATCCAACTGGTGCCGAAATCGTGATTATCCGACAGGTCGATGATGTTGTCGTTGACGAATCCTTCGGCGGGTGATCCCTGCGGCATTCGTTGCCAATGTGGCGCATTCACCGCTTGCAGCCATTTAATGGTGTCGCCGTTGACGTCGACCCGGCCATCGTTCCGTTGATCGTCGACGTCATTCAATCCATTCTTCACGGCCTGAAACAATCGAATGGCTTTAATGGTAAGTGGGCCCATCACGGAATCTGCCGTGACAAACGGAAATCCCAGTTCGAGAAGTCGCGATTTGACAACCAGCACATCATCGGGCTTGTTGTCACCATGAAGACCTACGCTCGCTTGAATCGATATTGTCATTGTCCTCTCCTGCGCTCAGCTCGGGTTGCCATGGGCATGAAATTGCATCACGGAAGGTCGTCCAGTCCCCACGTCTTCACCGCGAATGTTGAGCCATGAACTGTTCCCTGGGCCGTGGCAATCGTTAACTTGCGCTTCTTGACGTCCTGGATGAACGTCGGATTGCTGTTTTCAGCCACAACATTAGCGATGATAATTCTAAGATCCTGCTGTGTAGCCGGATGATTCTGATTGATCTTGTTCTGGATGCGAGCTCGTTCCGTTGCATCGATGCCGCCGTTCTGAACTGCGATATCAAAGCAAAGCGCGAGTCCCAACTCGTTCTGAACGTTAAAGTGCTGCCGGTCCATTTCAGCTCGGTCGAAGAATTTTTGCGTGCGCTGAAGCTGAATTTCCTGTACTCCCGGATCGCTACCCAGCCGCTCAAAAGCGTCGGCCCATTCATCCAGAATCTTCATTTTGCTAGTGCCGACGGAAATGCTGTTGGCGAAACTCATCTGATCGGCGTGCGAACTGCCGAGGACCTGCACGATCTTCGCTTCCAAATTACCGAAGGCCGCGCTGAAAACAGCCGGATGCTTTGTCCTGATCTGCTGAAGCACCGCGCCCAGTTCACCATTCGACAGCGTGAAACCGATGATGCCCCACGTAATGCCGGCGCCGTCGAAATTTCCGACAGCTTTGGTAAAGCCGGTGCCTTCAAAGTCGGCTGTCAGCTGCAAACAACGCTGTTTCAGGCCGGGAGCCGGAGAAGACATCAACTTCAGCCACGTCTGATCGTCCACTTTGCCGGTAGCCGGAAGTTGGTTTTGTTGCTGAAAGCTTCGCACCGCCGCTTCGGTGTTGCCGCCGAACACGCCGTCGTCTTTCTCGTGCAGAAAGTCGCCGCTGATCAGCGCTTGCTGCATCTTTTTAATAACTTCGCCCTGAACGGTTCGAAAGCCGCTGGGCGCTCGTTGAAAAATTATTCGTGGCATGTTGAATCTCCTTACGGTTCGGGATCGTCGCAAGAATGTTCGGAGTCGGTGGTTCCGAACTAACCAGCGCGTCACTCTATATGAATGTGGGTGGGAAAATATTTCAGAAGGGCAGAGGCCCGCGGCGCTTTACACGTATGGATTGCCGATGTTTCGGTCTCATGGTAGAACGCGGCAATCAGCTGTAAGTGTCAATCCGTAGAATTCTTCAAGCGCTCAAACGGAAAAAGGCGCTTGCTCAAGAAACTGCGGGTCAGCGTTTTCCGGAAGCAGAGTCGGGTGTTGTTTCTTAATATTCTTCTTCTCGAGGTTCTCCGAGACCCGCATCCTTAGGACTTTATAATTAACGGGCGGCGGCGGCAAAGCTGCGTTTGGATCCGGTTTTCGACGTCCCAACTCCTCAAGCAGAGCTTTAGTGAAAGCGCCATTATCGTTGCCATCGACGCCGTCGAGGGCCTTCTCGAAATCATTGCACGCAGCTAAAGTGAGAATAGTCGCTTTGGGATCTCTTCCCTCAGTTGCCAACTCGGTATCAATCTGTTCACCAAGGGATACACTGGCTTGCCGGATTCTGCTCTGATCGCTGCTCGTGAGATCTTTCAACTGCGGTTGCAACCGTACGGGAGATCCCGCGAACATCTTCATTGCCGATCCGAAAAACGAAGTTACAGGGTCCATTACCTTGTGGAAGAGAAAGGACAAGAAGGTAGAGCCGCCATGACAACAATCCGCGACACCCAGAATGCGCACTCCTTCGTCGAACCGCGACCACAGGTTTCGGCTGATGTAGTTGTCGACCAGGACGCAGTCGTGAAGCAGTATCGCCTCGTCTTGTCCGTCATCTTCGTTATCGTCTCGGAGGACCCCACTGCCGTGGCCGGAAAACGTAAACAGAAAAATGTCACCGCTCTTTAATTTTCCGGCAGCTTCCAGAATTGCTTTTTTCAATGGCTCAAACTTCGCTTGGTCATCGATAAAAAGCTGCGTCGTGAAGTTGTGATCGCTGGCAAGCTTCTCCATCTCCACGGCGTCGTTAACACAAGCATTTAGCGGAGTCATCTGGAAAGAAGGGTCGGGTTTGTTGACCCCAACGTGAATCGAAATGCCTCTTGCCATGACAGAACTCCTCGGGGCTTGAAAAAGTTGATGTCGCTATTAATACCTGGCTGCCTCAAGCACGACTAACCGCCGCCTCCTTTTGTCGTTGCCATGCACGGTATGTCCGTCGACCCCCTCTCGGGTGGAGGCGAGCCTGGTTGTGGTACGGTGACTTGTAACCTGAACTGATCACCCGTCGGAACGTTGGTCAGAAGCTTGTAATACTCGGAGAACTCATCATGCCTTGGATCCAAAACTGGATTAGTGATCTCCGAACTCTCGAATAAGGGATCGTTAATCACGTAGATTTCATAGCTGACTCCCGGCTCCGGCTTTTCCAGGACCAGCTCCGCTAGCTTCCCCTGATTGCGCCATCTCAAGCGGACGACTTCATCTGCGAGCAGGTATATGTTAGTGCCGATAATCTTGGCAAAAGGATCTAAAGGCTTATCCGGTTGCCCACGTTGCTTTAGGACCATTGTAAGTCGATCGGACGTCTTTGCGGCAGCATGCAGAATGCCATCATTGAGAAATATACTAGGCCGGCCGACCAGGTTATCGATATCCAGGAGGTTGCGCGCAGCTCCGGTCACAAGGTCGGGATCAACGGGGCGATCTCCATTATGGAGGTCCGCCCCTGCGAAATCGACCACCAGGCCAAAACTCTCTTCGCCTTTTGGGCCTACGCCTCCGGTGTAGCGCCGAACACCTGGCGACGTGGCTCCGACTTTCTCGATACGAAGTCCGTGAATTGGTGGATTCTGCGGATTAGTTTCCGGACCAAAAAATGCCAGCGGACCGACGTGGCGCATCATGATTTCGTCAGGCCGATTGTTTTTCTTGCGGCGCACCTCGACGGTTAGAAAGTGACGAGTAGCGCTGCTGTTCACCAGAACCTGACAAGCATCGTTCTCGATCGGCTCAAGGATCATCAACCCGGTGAAGTATATGCGAACGTCGGGATCTTCCTGCGGTAGCGTATCAATTGGGGCAAATGGCATTGTCGTTTCTCCGTTCTGTTTAAATCCTGAATCCTTTAATTTCTAATGAGTTTTTCGCTGCATTCCATTTCACATCAGTAAGTGGTGAAGCCGCCAATCGCTTGGAATGCCGACCAGTAGTAAGGATGCTGGTAAGTCGCGTCGCCGCCGCAGGCCATTTCAATTTGCGCCCGGCGCAAGGCCTCCGCGGGGGGCAAGTGATCGCGCGTTCGGTGCGCATGAAAGCTGATCATCAATTCGGCCGATGCTTCGGAATCGACGGGCCAAAGCGTTGCAACCACCGTTGGGACGCCAGCAATCATGAACGGGCGAGCCGCGCTCATCGCTCCTTCTCCGGCGTATTGCCGGCCAGTGGCGGTTTCGCAGCCTGATAGAATCACCAGACGGGTGCGTGCGAGGCGGAGACCCTGAATTTCGTAAGACTGCAGAAAGCCGTCTGTGACATTTTGTGCACCGCCCGTCTCCGGCGTCAGCGGAAACCCCGAAAGCATTTCCATCTGATCGTTCACAACGTAATGCGTCGCGAGATGAACCACGTCGGATAGTGCAATCTCAGATCGAACTTCGGTTTCCGTCGCTTCATCGTGCAACAACAGATGGTTCTTCCGGTAGAGACTAGAGACAGCTTTGGCTTCCATCGCGGCTGAGAGCAGATCTGGGAGAGTCTCAAACTCGGTGCGATTGAAGTGTGGATTTCCGACGCTGAGAAGTTGTTCTTCCGATCTCTCGGCTTTCGCGCGGGCTGAGGCGCCCATGGTGACAAAGATCGTCGCGCTGGGCGCTGTCCCGAGGATGTAATCTTCGATTAGGTACCTGCCCGTTGCGGGCGACATCAACGCCTGGAAGGGAACGTAGTTCAGGGCCTTGTCCGGAACGATACAGATGTATTGTGATTTATCCAGGAACGATTCTACCGGGGCAATTAAAATTCGGTAAAGATCCTTCGCCTTAGCTGGAAGTTCTTTTGGATCTGCAGATGGGTTGTCCACCATCTCGAAAAAGGTGTGAACTGTTTGGTTCAATTCGTCAGATCTGACCGGCACTGTCGTGGCGTGAATTGCTGAAGGCGTAAGGACCCACAAAATCAGCCGATCGTCGAGCATTGCGTACTGAAGAATTTGTGTGTTGGCCGGCATACCCTTCTGAATTTCAGCCAACGACATCGACCGGCTGATGATCGTTGGATCGACCTGTGAATCGTTGTTCTTCCTTTGCACTCTTGTGCTTCGTTGGATCTCATCCAAAAGAGCGCGAGCCTTACTCTCTTCCGAGTGCTGGTAAGCTCTATTAGCGTCACCGCGCCGAACTGCTTCGTAGTAAATTGCTAAATCGTAGAGGTTCTGCTGGTTTGCGAAAAAACTCATGCGCTGGTTTTCATCGGTAATTTTTGCGCGGTATTTATCGAATAAAGCGAGCACCTTCGCAAGTTCTTCCTCGGTCGCCGAATCGTTCCTGGTGAGGACAAAGCAGAACAGTTTGCCCTTGGTTGCGGCATAACTGTAGTAATCGATCTTTAACTGAGCGTAGAGGTCGATGCTCTTGTCGTAGTTCTGTATCGCCTGATCGCAGGCACCGGACTCCCGATAGATGTCGCCGAGCTGTTGCGCAGCGTTAGCAGTAATCTCTCTTCCACCGGCGCTGTCTGGCATAGACTCGCCAGTCTGCAAGGCTCGCCTCGCAGCGGCCACGGCCTCATCGTACTTCTTGACTGCTGCGTATGCGGAGCCGAGATAACCATACGAACGCGAGGTTATTAACGGCCACCCGATTTGTAACGCGACTTGCAAAGCTTCCCGCTGATAAATCAAGGCCGCGTCGTGAAAGCCCTGAGACTTCATATCAAAAGCAACTTGCAGGAACATCCCCCATTTCGCCATCGGATCCACCGGGGAGTTCATGCTGAGCATGAGAGCTCTATTCAAATACCGCAGTGCTCGGTCGATGCGATTCAAGATTTGGTTCGCTTGTGCCAGTTGGGTGAGAGCTTTCAGAATACCGTTCACATCGGCGGTGTGCTCGAAGGCGCTTAGGGCCGTGGCACTATAATCCATCGCTTTCGAAAACTGGCTTTGGTCGTAACTTGCATGCGACAAGCCATAGAAAGACTGCGCGACCAGCCACTGGTACTGTCTCGCCTGGCAAGTGACCGACAGCCGCGTGAGCATCAGTTCAGCTTGCGGCAAGTCTTTCAGGAATAGGAAGCAGTGGGCCAGACGGTATTCGGTGAAAAGCTGCGCGGTTGTGTTACCCAACCGTTCGTATATCCGTCTGGCTTCCGAATAGTTGTCGATGGCGTCCTTGTATTTCGAGGTTGTGAATAAGTCGTACGCACGCCGCATCTTTCGCTGCGCTTCGGCCAATGCTGGCCGCTGTTCCGGGATTTCTGTTTCCAGGTGATTGACGAGATCGGAAGTAAACCGATCGCCGGTGTGCTCGAGTTCAAGTTTTGCCAAATACGCCAGACCCGACGCTGGATTCTCCACGCCATTTGCGGTTGATGGCTGAAGAAGAGCCTCAAGCAGACTGTTAGCGACTTCGTTCCCTTTGGCCGAGTACTTCTGGACAATGATATTCCAGGCTGCACGGTCGTCCTGACGATGCTGTGCAGCCAAAAAGTCCAGGACGGCGCTTCCTGTACTGCGCGATGTATTGTTGCCATCTTCCTCCAGTTGCTTAAGGTGGCGTTTGGCATCCTCGGCCCAGGAAGAGTTGGGATCCTTCTGAATATATTCGCGCCAACTGGCTTTAGCTTCTCGCGAAGCCATCATGTACTGATAGCACAGAGCCCGATTGAACAGGGCTTCCAGCAGATTCGGGTTTTTTGCCAGTGCCTTATTCAGATTTTCCAGGCTCAGTCCCAGTGCGGCTAAACTTTTGCCTGAGTCCCGGTCGTCGCGAGCTAACTTACCCTTCTCTAACCAGGCTGCGCCCAAGTCGCTGTAGGTTTGGGCGTTGTTCGGATCGCCCTTCAGACTTTCATTGCATTCGTTGATCGCTTTGTCGAAGTCCTTCTTCGCCAAATAAACCTTGCCGAGCGCGTGGTGCACCGCGGGACTTGGTTTAGTCTCCAATTCGTTTAGCAGCGTGAGTTCTGCCCGACTCAATTTGTTCCGGTCGATTCGTTCATCACCCGGGCCGCGAGTCATGACATATGGGGCGTAATTGAAGTTGGAAATTCGCGATTCGAGAGGTCGTTGTTCACGATATGCGGAGTTCAGCGCAAGTAAACCTTCATCAACTGCTGACTGGCGGACAAACAGATACCATGCTCCGAACGCAACGGCGAGCACCACTGCCGCGAAAGCGCCAGCCCGCATCGGTGAGGCAAAGAAAGCTCGCAGCGAAGTCCACCAGGTAAACGACTTAATCTTCGGAGGAATAGGAGGCTGCAGCGCATCAGTCGGCGCGAGATCAACTGGTGATGAGATTTCTTGGGCCACAACCTGACCCTGGCGGGAAAGATACCGGCGAAAATCCCGACCAAACCTGAGCTGGTCCAGCCTCTCGGGGGTTGAAAGAAAATGATTCTCAAGAGCTCTGCGATCTTCGGCGCTTAGGGCTTCGGTGAGATAGTCCTCGATCAACTCGTCTTCGGCTGCCAGCAACTCTTCGAAGATTTCGTCTTGAAGTAGGAATTGCTTTTCGAGCACTTCAGCAGTTCGATCATCCAGCTGCCCCAGCAAATATAGTCGGAGGTCTTTTTGTAACTCTGAACCCGGCGTCATAGGAGCTGGCCCTTCAGGTCTGGATCGACCTCTAATCGATATGGATTACATGTTGAATTCATTTCGCTGTTTGCGTGCTGCGACGCACTCCTGCACGCACTGCCTAAGAGTTCGCCGGATGCGGCAGGCGCGAATTCGCAGCGCGTTTATGGCGATGCCCAATGCAGTCGCCATTTGTTGATGTTGCTTGATCTTTGCATGACCCTGATGTTCGTAATAGTCCACGACGAGCGTTCGTTCACTTATGCGGAGCACCTTGAGGCAGTGCAACAGACATTCATACTCCGGGGTGTCTTCATTCCCCTCCGTGTCAATCGGCATGACCACGGGGTCCTTTTTAAGCTCCCGTTTGTTTACTTTTGGCCGCCACTCCGCCAAAACGTATTGTGCGACCTTAAAAAAATAGAGAGCAGGATCGCCTTCCCATTTGTCGATGATTTCAGAGAGTTTCGAGGCGACGCGATTGATGGTTTCGTCCGCGAGTTCTTCGGCTTCCGGGCAGCCACGGCTGGTGAAAATTTTGATTAATCTCAGGCGAATGGTTTCATACTTGTGGCCAGCGCGCTCCCGATCTGGATCGAGCCAATCGAGTAGTGTGTCAAGCAGTTCTTGAGTTAACACCCACCCTTTTTTCATTTAAGCAAATCGAACTGTTGGAACGCGTTGCTGCCGGACGCTGAATGGTTTGGTTGTTTGATGTATTAAGGACGGAACCGCGACGAACTCTGGGATCCATCACCCAAAATGCAAGGAAACAATGCTCTGGCGCCGGGTTCAGTCCGACACGCAAGCGCGTCAGGAATTAATTCTTTACGTCATCTCGGGCTTCTTTCTAAGAAAAACACGCGCACAGTAGGGGCGTTAATCAGCAAAGTCAATCGAATTGTTGAGTAGCAAGCTGATGCGTTCTGGCGATACCAGTATAAGGACGGACGCGGCATACATGCCAGTAATCCACGCCGTCTGGAAATTCTAATCCTCACCTAAGAGTATTTGCATTTTCAGCCTGTGCTCCTACCAGTGACTACGACAGCTAACTGAATGGCCTCGATCAGACGCGTTACTTCGAAGACCTTCCTCGCGATTTTTTCCGCGCGCATGCACCTTCGTGCGACTGAACTTCTGAATGCCGCCAGGGTCCGTGGAATGTTTTTTCCTCGTGGCTCATAGGGAACTGATTCCATTGATGGGCCATTTTCACTTAATGACCGAACCCACACTTCTTCTCGCGACTCCTCAATCGGGTTTACCGCGATGGAAGAAAAAAATCCCGTCGTCAGGACCGACGAAATGTTTTCTCTGGATTCACCATTCGCATGTGAAAGCCCGATTCGTTGAGCGTACCCGGTCCAGGAGGGCCAATTCAATGCAACAGATAACTCGCTCCATTTATGTGGTTCGCACTGGTGAGATTGTGACCGTCGAGATCGATGCGACCAAGGTTGGAAACTTCGCCACCCTAGCGATCGACGGGAAAATGATTGACCCGTTGCCCGGCGTCTCTCCGCTCACTTTCCAATTCCCCGTCACTGTCACACCCGGGTTCGATCACTTTGGCATGGTCAGCGTTCATTTCCCGACTGCCGCCCCTAATGACGCTTTTTTCCAGATTTTTGTATCCGGAAGTGCTGGAGGCGGCCGGTTCACCGGCTCCGATATTAAGAAGACTGACCTTAGGTTCAGTCGCGATCTGGAGTTCAGGAATGTCTAGCTTGAGTCACACGATGGCCCAGTAAACTTCAGGAGACATACCCATGTTTAGTCAACTCAGTTTCTTCCGCCGAGCCCGAATATTCAGGATGGCCCTGGTCCTGTTTCTGATAACCACAGTAACACTGCTAACGCCCATCAACATCGTCTTCGCTCAACAAGATTCGATCAAGCAGCTGAAGGATGAGATCGCGAAGATGACGGAGATCGAAAATCGCACGGATGTTACGCCTGAAGTGAGACAGACCAATGCGCAGTTTTTGCGCGAGCGTCGCAACAGGCTCAAAGCAATGTTGCAGGGCAGGATCGATGCTTTGCGTGAGTATCGCGCAACCATCGGTAGTGCGCTCAGTGCTGATGAGATCAAAGTGATCGAGAAGTCAGTTCAGGATCTCGATAGCGAATTACGTCAATTGAATGGAGCTTTTAATACCAGTCCGGCCGGAGTAACGGTTGCCGCCACCACACCGATCGCTGGTACACCGACCACACAGCCGCAGATAACCGCAGCGGCGACACCAGTGCAATCCGACTGCTATCCAAACGCGACGCCACCGCTGGTTAGTACCGTCACGGCCACGGCTGATCAGATTGTTGATCGCGCCGATCCTGATGAAGTCACTTCGGATTTCTCGACGATTCTGTTTTTCGCTACCGCTCACGCGATTTCTGTCGATGCCGTCGATGCGAATGAACAACAGCGTGACCTGATCAATAGAATTGAAGTCGCGCGCGTGCGACAGGAAACCCAAAGGACTGATAAGCAAATCGGAGCTTCTGCCAGAGCTGAAGGCTCCACCACTGCAGCCGAAAAGCCGGGATTTGCAGAACTGCTAGGCTTCGCTATTGAACATGGAGCAATAGAAAAGGAAGTTAATGGAACCACGCTGACCTTAAGCTCATCTCCCTACGCGTTTGTCGCGGCAGCCAGCGGAGATAACGCGACGACTTACAAGAACTACGGATACTTGTCGCGAGTGGGTGTATCCGCCAACTTCAACATCAGTGACCAGGATAACGTGTTGACCAATGCTCGCAGGAATCAACTTTCCGAGTGGTCACTTCGTGCTCGTCTAACTCCTGACAGGTCGCAGCGGTCGCGAGACGCTGAACAAATCTGGGCGCAAGTGCGCGACGATTTTGCCGCGCCGGACCTGGTGCTAACCGGCGACTTGGCAACGCAGTTCCAGAGTGACGCAGCGCTGAATGCAAAGAGGAGAGAGATTGAGGATCGCTTTCGCACTCCTGCTTTTCGTGTTCCCGTCAAAGCCGTACTGGATAACGCCGCTCTGACTCGTGAACAGAAGAGAGCCGAGATCGCAAAGGCTATCCTATGTCAGGTTAAGACAGACATTTTCGATGCGGTGCGAACCGGGGCATTCAGAATCGATACCGCGAGCAGAGACAGAATTATCAGGGCAACTCTCCCTAAATTCCAAAGAGCGCTGGAGCTTAAGGAAGCCGCCATTAACAAATTTGAAGCGGACCTCAAGGCGCTAAGCTACAAACCGGTCTTTACGTTTGCTTACATCAACAAGCGAGATCCGAGCCTTTCGGATTACTCGACTTTCAAGTTTCTGTTTCAAAAGAAATCCACTGAAAATTTCAGTATCGTCGCCAATGCCGGTTTCTCCGTTTACCACAAACCGAACTCGGCGCTCCACCAGAGCGACATGCGCGACTTCGCGGCCGCTCTTTCGTTTGAAGGAATTGCGGGCAGAAGCCCGTTCCTTACCAATAAGGACGACGAAAGCCGTATTACTTACTCCTTTTCAGGGCGTTACCAACGACTGTTTGAGAATCGAAACAGGCCTGACGTCAAAGCTGACATCGGGGTGGCTCAGTTCAAACTCGAGATACCCGTAATCATGGGCTTCACGCTTCCCTTCTCGGTAACCTACGCAAACGCAACTGAACTGATCAAAGAAGATCACGTACGCGCCAATTTTGGCTTCACACTTGACACAGACAAGGTCTTCCAGATACTCAAACTTAGTAAGATCCATTAGTCAAGCCGCTGAGTGCAACTGCTGTGTCGTAATGCGAGTTTGACGCGAACGTCACTCGTTTTGAGGAAATCAGCCAGCTTCTGCGGTCTGGGATTTTCGCAGTAGAGCAAAGAGTCTTCTCGCATAACTTAAATCCCGTCGCTCCCTACCTCTAACTATTGTGACTGACGTGCTGGTGGCTGGTTATGAAGAGTTTAAGAGTCCGATGAAGAGGCGGTGAGGAAATTTCAGGTTATGACCGAAATCTGTAGGAAATTATCACGTTATGCCCGAAAAAAATTTCATTTAATGACCGGATCGTCCGCGTAAGTTATTGATTCCACTAATAGGCGGATTTCACTTTATGACCGAACCCACAACTATGTGTGTGGGTTCCGGCATAAAGTGAAATTTGTCGGTCATTAAATGAAATTGCTCGGACCATTTCAGTAGAACCAGGATACAAGCAAATCCGTGTAAATCCGTGTAATCTGTGGCTGATAAAAATGAGTCCTAACTTTGAAGGAGCGGCTGATGCGATTGTCAACGGCGACGTAGCTACGCTCGTGCGTTTGCTTGATGAAGAGCCTCAACTAATTCACCAGCGTTCGACGCGTGAGCATCGTTGCACTCTGCTTCACTACGTCGGCGCGAATGGCGTCGAAGGCTACCGCCAAAAATCGCCACCGAATGCGGTTGAGCTAGCCGAGCTGCTGCTGGAGCGCGGTGCTAAAGTTGATGCGCTCACTGGGGATAATATAGGGAGTGGCACCACGCTTGGCCTTGTAGCCACGAGCGTTCACACCTATCGTGCTGGCGTACAAATCTCTCTGCTTGAAACACTCCTTAAGCGCGGCGCGTCAGTCGACGGATCGCCAGGTCAATGGAATCCGTTACTCGCAGCACTTCACAATGATCGGCCTGAGTCAGCGAAGTTTCTTGCGGAGCACGGTGCAAAGCTGGATCTCGAAGGCGCAGCCGGCGTCGGCGATCTTGAAGTGGTCAAGAGTTTCTTTAACGACGATGGTACTCTGAAACCGGAAGCGACAAAGCGTCAGCTCGAAGAGGGTTTTATTTGGGCATGCGAATATGGGCGAATGGATGTCGTGAAATTCCTGCTCGACAAGGGAGTGGATCTAAGCACAGGCGCTGGCACTGACCAGACTGCTTTGCATCTTGCTGCACATCGGGGTCAGTTGGAGATCATTAAGTTACTCTTAGATCGAGGGGCTCCCCTGGAAGTATTCAACTGCTATGGAGGGACCGTTCTGGACCAGGCGCTGTGGTCGGCGCACAACGGAGAACCGGATATCGATTTTGCTCCCGTTATGGAGCTGCTTCTTGCCGCCGGCGCCAAACCTGACGTATACCCTGGCATGAAAGAAGAAATTGAAAAGATTATCGGTCGGGCACTTTGAGTCCTACGCTCACTTATTTCTGTTAGCCGGAACGACGAATGGACGCAGCGTCCATTTTACCGAAGGAATGAAATGCCCGAAGGAGACGGTTTCGAGTCGGACTTGCCGTCCCTTAACTCAACTGAACGCGTCATATGGAAGTGGGAAAACCTGTGATGAAGTGCCGTGAGCAAATTTTCAAGTTATGACGGAAAACTGTAGGAAAATTTCACGTTATGCCTGATTCCATTAAAGAGCAAATTTCACTTTATGACCGAACCCACATCACCGGACAAAAATTTCATTTAATGACGGAATCGTCCGCATAAGTTATTGATTCCATTAACCGGCCGATTTCACTTTATGAAGGATCCCACAACGACGACGACCAAAGAAGAAAGACCGAATCCACACTCTCACTCATATGCCTCATGTGTGTGTGTTAGCAAATGAATGCTGCAAGTATACTTCCGCCGGCGGCCATCTCGGAGATGTTATGATTCCATCGGTGCAATTACTCATCCACATCCAGATCGAGCCTGATGGCGGAACATCAAGGATGAAATGGGATTGAAGCGTGATTGAAACCGAACTTGATGTTCTGCGTGATGTCTCCCACCGCCTCGAAAGTGCGGGGATATCGTTTATGTTGACCGGTTCAGTAGCAATGAACTACTACGCACAGCCACGAATGACACGCGATATTGACCTTGTGGTGTCGCTCAATGAAACTCAAGCCGAAGCATTCTCCCGCCTGTTCGAAAGTGAGTACTACCTTGATCGTCAAAGCGTTGCTCACGCGATTTCCCGCCGTGGAATGTTTAATCTCATTCACAATAACGCAGTAATCAAAGTGGACTGCGTAGTGCTAAAACCCGATACTTATCGCCAAGAAGAGTTTGCCCGCCGCCGGCAAATCAACTTAGGTGATTTTGAGACCTGGATTGTCAGCCGCGAAGATCTAGTTTTGTCCAAACTGGTTTGGGCAAAGGATTCAAAATCAGAAATGCAACTGAGCGATGTCCGCAATCTTTTAAACGCAGATTGTGATATGGAGTATCTACGTAGCCGCGCGAAGACACTGAAGGTGGAGGAGTCGCTGGAGGAGTTTCTGGTTGATGAATGATACCCCACCGAACATTGCCGCGATTGTTCGCGAACGTTTGCTGTCGCGATCCGGCGCTGAACGAGTTGTAATGGGTAGCCGAATGTTCGATGTTGCGCGAACTATCGCCCTCGCCTCATTTCCGTCAGATCTTTCTGAGATTGAGACAAAGCGCAGACTATGCGAGCGGCTTTATGGCAACGAGGTTGATGTTGAGGCTTACATCGAACACCTCATTCGACTCAAAACTCACTGAACCCCATCGAATGGGATCTTTTAATCGACCCAAAATCAGTACGGTTCAAGCCCACCATCTTGCCCGTTTTACTTGAGCTTCGAACATTCCTGACAGACCCGTACCAGCGGCACATCAAACTCCTTAATTACGAATTCAACCCCGGGAGGAAAATCGGACCTTTTGGGAAGTTGCGACCCTTTGCTCATTGGTAGGAGATATACCTGCTAAGAGATTTCGTTGTCGATTAGGGCGCTGAAACAAAAAGCTGTTTTCTCACATATAAGGCAGAAGCTAGTTTTTAACCTCATAGTTTTCCTAAGGAGGATGGAATGTCAGCCACTACTCAAACCTTATCACAACCCATGGGATCAACAACGAATTGGGCACCCACCGCAAAAGTCAGTGTCGGAATCCTGGCAGCATCACTGACCACCTTGCTTTTGCCATTGTTAAGCAAAGCGAACGTTAATCCGGATCCCGCTCAGGCCGCAGCTCTTACGACGCTGATTACCTTCGCGATTCAATACATGGTTCCCGACCGAAGATAAGCTTTGCCTGGACCAAGGAAGCGCTCGCTAATTCAGATAGCCGATCCGCGAAACGTGAGGAGACGGTTGGCCTTGTCGACCGCGTACTCCGAGTTCGCCTGATGCCGGTCGCTCGCTTGGAGGAGGTCAGTACCGCAACGCCGTAGCGTCGGGTCGGTCTCAAACACGACAAGCATTTGATTCTTTATAACCATTGTCGCGCCTCATAACGCGCATGGTCCACATAGTCCAAGCTTCGGAGGAGAACATGTCATTCGAACTTCACCACACACTCGTAGGGCGACGGTTCACGCCAGAGGAGCGCAGATCGAACGCGCAGACGTTTTTCAGCATCAAGCTGCAAGGCAGGTTTACGGTGTTGTTTCCCGGAGTATTGGTCCGTCGCGCGTCGGCGAGCTTCAGTCGCAAGGTGCGTGTCGACAACCCCCAAGATCCAAGCGACGAAAATCCTCAACGTCCCGGTACGACGCCGCTTCATGGCGGTCTTGAGACGGTCACTCAACCCATCTCGCTGAAGCTGCGCATCTTCACGCCCGAGGGAAGCGAGTTCACTGCTTCCAAAATCACCCTGGCGGATCTCAGAAAATTTCGAGACTTACGGGGCCGTCCGTCCGGAACCTGGTCCTATACCCTTACAGGCGAAAGCGTGCACATCGACGACGACGATGATCCAATTATTCTCGGGTCCGAGGGCAGCTTAGCCATTGCGCTTACTGAGAAGGTCGCGTCCGAAAGCGCGCCGCCGTTAGTCAACAATGTGCCGATCACACCTATTGGCCAGTCCTTCAAGTTCGATCTCTACAGGGTGGGCACCTTCGTCGCTGAAATCTCATCACTACAAGCTGCCGCGCCATGGCGGGGCTCCATGCGGTTGATCGATCCGGATGGTGTGGAGGTCGCGGACACGAGGGACAAGAAGCTGACCTTCAGTGTGAGCTTGCGGACCTTGAACAAGTCCCGCGATACGGAGGGCAAGGTGCGCCAATGGTCACTGGAAGTGTCGCCCCAGGGCGGTGTGGTCGCCGGCTCACCCCATCTCTCAGCAACCGTAATCGGAAAGGGACGGATCCGGATCGCAACCCTCCAGTCGCGGATCGACGCGCTACTCGGCCAGCACGGTGAGTTCATCAAGATCTTTGGCGAAAACAAGGACGGCGAGATACTTGCCCGTTTGATGATCACAGATCCGATCAGTGCCGAGACGATCGATATGCACGAACTGCTCTCCGGCGCACTGGCGGGTATCAGGCAGGATGGCAATGCTAATCCCGCAAATATCCAGGCGAACACGGTCTATACGCTGGGCCGCAGATCAGAGATCTTCAATGTGACTATTTCTGACCCGGTGTTCGGCAAAGAACTTGTCGACGTCGATTTCACAATCAACTGCGATACGTTGAAGGTCAGCGCCATCGAGGTCGCCATCGGCCCAGGTGATATGCTCGGAGCCTCGGTACCGGCAATCAAGCTAACGTTAACGGTTGAGGGCTCCGTGAAGCTCAGACGACCCGGCCATACGATAGCCACCGGAAAGATCCGAGGTGGAAAGGTCGCTATGGAGATGGGCTTCAAACTCTTGCCGAATGGTACGCCCGAGATCGTCACGGCGGTGACACCGTCCCCGCTCGATTTCGATCTCAGCGATGGAGCCACCGCGGTTGTCACCCTCATCAGTCCTATCCTGGCTGCAGTCGTTGACGGTTATGTTGAAGGACTGGAGGATGGGATGAACAAGGACATTGCTAAGGGGACTACAAGCATGTTCTCCGGTCCCACGCTTCTCTCCAAAATCCTGATGACGATCTTCGGCGCTCACCTAACCTACAAGCCGTTTCGCATCACTGACGATGAAATTGTGTTTGACCATATTGCTCCGATCGAGCCCGAGTCCAAGCCGACTGCCGGCTATCAGGGCGCAATCGGTCGTAGCTTTAGCGAACTCGAGCCTAATGTAGTCACCTTTATACCACCCGCGCTGGGCGACACGTGGCGGGCCGATAACCTCGCCAGCAAGATCAAACATATTGTAGTAGTGATGATGGAGAACCGGTCCTACGACCATGTGCTCGGCTATCGCTCACGGAAAGATATCAGGGACGGCGCCGACGGCCTGACGACCCGGATGGTAACGGCGATCGAGACGGCCCCGAATGGTCCTTTCGACGTCAGAAGTCTTCGCCGCGCCGGCTTTAAACCAAACTCTATTGGAAAGATGACGCGCCTGCCTAAGAAGGTCGGTCACGAATTAGATGACGTGACACAGCAGCTCAGCATCCGCGCTGCTGGTCCGGATGATAGGAAGATCAACAGTCCGAAGGGATTCGTCGACAATTTCAAACCGCGATTGGAGTCCGATCCGCAGGGGGTTGTAGCCGCGGACGTGCTTGGGATTTACGACGAACAAGACTTGCCCTTCTTCGCTTTTCTCGCAGAGAACTATGCGTATTGCGACCAGTATTATTCCTCACATCCAGGTCCCACTCTGCCCAACCGGATGTACTCACTGGCCGGCGACCTGCAACACGATCGCCTTGGGGTCCCGATCCCGGACAGTAATAACAGCGACAATTTCCTGCTGTCGCGAGCGCCAACCATTTATGACTTGCTGCTGCGCAAAGGCGTGAGCTTCCGTATCTATGAATCGGTCCCCTCAGTCACCATGCTGAGAATGTTTGCGCGCTATGCAACTGACAACACTCACATCGTGCCACGTGCTCAGCTCGAAGCGGATATCGCGCCGGGTGGGCGGGGCCTTCCTGCGTTCACGGTGATCGAGCCGCAGATGCACTCACAGCCGGAGGACGACGATCATCCGGCTGCCGACATGCATCGTGGGCAGATCTTTTTAAAAGGTGTCTATGACGCGCTGACATCCAACCGCGCCTTGTGGGAAAGCACGCTGCTAATTATCAGCTACGACGAACATGGCGGGTTCTATGACCATGTCGTTCCGCCGATTGCCGATGTCTACAATACGCTGAGCGGATCTCCGGTACTGGAAACAGGGGCGTTGCTAGCGGCGAGTTCAACCAAGCCATCACCACTGCTGACAACCTCCTACGGTGTGCGTGTACCGGCCTTCGTGGTTTCTCCATGGACCGGGCGCGGCAAGGGTCCGAGTGTAACGTTGGACCATTGCTCGATTTTGAAGACGGTACTCGCGCGGTTTCTGGGTGCGGAAAAACCATTCTTGAGCGATCGGGTAAGCGCTTCGCATTCGTTTGAAGCCTTCCTGACCGAAACGGCGCCGCGGATGAACGTGCCACCGTCGCCGCCACTGCGACCGCTGCCGTTCGACCCCCAACAACCACTGAGTCCGACGAGCCAGATCATGACAAGACCGCTCTCGCGCCAGGAGATGCGCGAGGGCCCGGTTGATTATCACGAGTTGACAGGACGTTGGGCGCGCCAACTTGGGCGATAGAAAATCAATTAGCGATGTATCGAGCAGATGGTAAGTGCTTTTTAGCTTTTCTGTCTGCGTATGATTTGTTACGCCACGAGCACCGAGATACGGCCCCATCCATCTCTTCTACCTTTCCCATCGTCAGCCTCTTCCAATGAGCGGCTCATAATACGAACTCAATGTCCATGAAATGTTTTCCGATCTTTTTCACAGTGGTCGGAGCGCGAATAAAAAAGCCTGACGCAGCTTTGCGTCGAAAGTCGAAAGTCATTGTTGGATACGGTCAGTACCGTATCCAAGTCTGAATCCTGACTTTTGAGGCAAAGCCGCCTGACGCGGAGTCTTCCGCGGCCTGACAACCGACTGCGATTGCAGCATTTCGAAGGAGGAGAGTCTCGTGAAAAAACCAATTAGAGCGATGAAGAGCTTTGCCGTTGTCTTGATGCTTCTCGGATTTAGCTTGAGTTTTTCGCCTATGACGTCTTCGAGAGGATCAACCGGAGCGACTATCGAACCTCCGACAATAGAAGTTGAGCCACAAGAATGCTCAGAGTGCGAAGGCAAATGCAAACCGTGGATTGACAAGTGCAAGGCAGGCGGACAGTACGGTTGCTACAAGGCCGCCGCGTGTTTGTGTAAATGCAATCTTGATGCTGGCGGGTGCGGCAGTTCCAAAGAAGCACTCCAGAAGTGCTACGAAGAGAATGAAAAGCTGGCGAAAGAATTGGAACCTGATTCGAATTGGAAGTAGCTCGATTACTGATTAAGAGGAGCCGGGATGCGCTTGTTTAAACGAAATGGAAAGCTATTGATGGCGAGTTTACTAGCGCTGTCGCTGCTCGTAAGCATCCAGCCTGGTGTCGCTCATGTGCAGGATCCTGCTCCTCCGCTTTCATGGCAAGACTGGCAAGTAATTGGATCTTGTGGCGGGGTCGAGTTTTTGGCGGCTGTCAGCGCGGATGATGGACGCAACGACTTCGAACTGAAGATCAAGATCAACAACACGAATAAGCACGCGATTCAGACTCGAATAAATGCCGTGATTCATTCGGAGAATGGGGAGAAAAAGTACAGAGACAATGTTGGTGTTGGCCGGTTGAACGGGGGACGCGCAGCAGAAGCGTGCAGCACCATGCCGAGTCTGTGTTTTGGAGCTCTCTTCCCTTCGGCGGTTTATCAAAAACAACCGACTGGAATCGCAAAATTGGTCTTGACTAAAATTGATGTTGCGAATATAGATGCACCGCCCGGGAACGCTTCGCCCGCGATCTACCTCGATCCGTACCGTGATTATCCGCATACAACTTGTCGAGACCTTTCGACTACGTTCGCGCGCGGCAGTAATCCCAGGTTTATCAGCCTGACCGACACCTGCGTCAAGGGTTTGCCCAAATGGACCAAGCCTGATTGTGACGACGCTGTAGACGAGATTCTCAAGGCCTACGCTCGGGCCAATTCTCAAGCTGATCAGAGTTGCATTCAGGAATGGCGTGCATACCAGAAATGCTACGAGATCTACGCTTTTAATTCGAATCCGGTACCACGGCCCTCATGTGAACGACCGTCGTGTCGCTTGAAGGTTAAGTAAATTCGGAGATGCAATGGCAATAAGACTCGATCAAATCACATTCGACTTCAACCCGGAGCGCTCTGCAAAAGAACCGTTGAGTTTCATCAAAGATGGCGCGAGATCAACAGAACCCGGGTCGAGCTTCGAACCTGAAGACTTTGTAGTCACCTATGCAAGAAGCGACGATGCTGTTCCGGAAATCAAAATCAAGCTCAGTTGCTCTGATATGAATGTGTCACGCGCAGAGATTCGGGGCGTACCTGAGAATGGAAACGTGCTTGGGGACATTCCAGCGACGTCGGTTAACTTCCGGCGTGACGGTAGCGCGGACGAAATTACTTTGAGCTTCCCAAATTCGACGTTGGGAACAGGAGTCCAGTGCAACAGTATAAGTTGGGAATGGCAGTACCGCAGAAACGAAAATGAAGCGTGGATCTCGTGTGGCGCTACGCACCATCGAGTCTATTGCATTTTTGCTACTCCAACAGCTCCCTGGATCGGGGGACTCTTTTCGGAGGAGGTTTGTAAGGTTGCGTGTAACTGGGCTCAAGGCGCCCAAAGTGAAATTCCAGCCGCAACCAATATTACCAAAGCTGTTTTCAATCTAGGTGAACAGGGCAAGGTGAGCTACAACTCCGCCGCAACGTACGCGAAAAAGTTGTTTGATCACGAATCCTTTTTAGAGTTTCTTGGGAATGGAATGGGAACCTCGCAAACCTTGAATTGTGACGATTGCGCCACGATCGTCTCGACCTTTGGCAATATCCTCGGTTGCGATCTTCACCAGTCAGAGATGAGAGGTTTTTTCGACACAAACCTCGTCCATCTAATCGGCGGTCAAGGCTTTGTTCGAACGGGATTCGACAGGCATGCTGTCGCTTGGAAAAATGCGTGTAGAGCGAATGACCCGCTTTACGACGCCTGTCTCGAGATAGACGCTGATGGACAGCCGAACACACGACCTTCGCAAGCGCTCCAACCGACTAATCTCAGATTCGGTTCAGGTAGCTCCGACCAGAATGAGTACAAGTTTTGTCTGGTAAGAAAGAGTACTGCCCATCCATGCAATCCGAGATCGGAGTTCAAAACACGTCGAGGCCTGGGAAAAAGTTATGTTGGCGAGCGTAGGGAAAATGATGAACCATATTTACAATTCCTCAAAGATCGATACGGATTTGATTCCTTTTCTGATGATGAGGAGATCAGCTTACTCAATCCGAGAATACCCGCTGAAGACTTTGTGGATAACCACCCCGCTTTCTCTGGTTGGAAGCGTCTTCAGGTCAACAAATTCACGGATAACGATCTGGAAGCTATCGATCAGATTATTCTATTGTTTCCGGACAATAACCTATCGCAAATGGTGGAACTGAACGTTTACGTTTGTGCGGAAGCGGCAAGTCCAAAAGCATTTCTCTTACAATTATTAGCTCAGTTCAACTCATCAAGGGAGATTCGCAGGGGTGAGTCTTCGTTGATTGACGCAATCGTTTTCGAACTGCCTGATCAGACCATGCACATCGTGAAGTACCACCAATTGATCAGTTTAGTTCGAAGCGTTGGCAGGAAACCGATTTCAACCACGAAAATGGCGAGGGCGATGGAGAATTACTTCGTTCGCTTGCGGTCGGGTGATACCTCATCCGCCTTCAAAACCAAAGATGAATTCACAACAGGAGAAGTTAACATGGCTCACAAATTTGCTGAAATGTGGACGTATCATTTGCCGGATGATGACGGCGGACTTGAACGACAGGGGTCGATAGATCTTACAACGATGGAACCGAATGGAAGGCTCGACAATGGCAGGTATTCATTGCCAAATGGCAGCGCCCGAAGATTAGACGGGCAAGCGGTCGGTGGTTCTATAGTTCTCAGAGAGTTTGATGGCACCACCCATGCAGCCACATATAATGGCCAGCTTGCTCATGAGAGCAGGGATGCCGATGGGAATATCAGGCTGATTATAGTCGGCACAAGGCACGCGGAGACCACTCGGGCGGGTGAATCTACAGCAGCAGACCAGAACGATTCGCCCTGGGTCATCACAAAGCCATAACTGATCGTGGCTCTCGTCAGTTAAGTACGCCATGACATTGCGCTGGCTTCAGATTTCCGCGAAGCCGCACCCGAACACGTTCTCGGGTGTCAGTCATGTTGTGTGCAGATCTGCACTGACAGTTATCGCGGTTGTAACACTCCTCACTTTCGCTGCGAACGCGTTCACGCTCCAGGAAAGCGTCACTCGTTCAGTGACGCCTGGAGAGCTTGAGACTGGTGAACTCAAGGGCGATGGAACTGCGGTATTCAATGTTTCGCTCGAGACTGGGCGTTTCGTAAAGTTCCGTATAGAACAGCGCGGAATAAGTCTGCAGGCGACGCTACTAGATCCTCACAACGGCGAGGTCATTCAACTGGATTCACCCGCCGGCGCGTATGGTCCAATCTCCTTCTCCGTCATTACAGCTATCACCGGCAACTATCGACTCGAATTGAAGTCAACTAACGCCTGGGCACTCACCTACCCCTACGACGTTTTCATCGACGAACCTCGGGACGCAACACCGCAGGATCAACTCCAGACCGCAGCCGAAAAGACATTTTCCGAGGGAAGGAAGCATTACAAATCAGGCGACGTTCCATCCGCAATTCGATCGTATGAAGCGGCCAACGACTTTTGGAAGAACACTGAAGACTATCATTGGCGAGCTGTCACTGAATACGCTCTCGCCGAAGCTTATCGGAATTCAAACAAAGAGAAGGAAGCAGAGCATCTCAAGGAAACTCTACGCATTCTCAACATCCAAACGGCGCCTAATGATTGGCGCATTAAAGCGAGTGCTCTCAATGATCTTGGCGCGATCTACATGACGCTTGCCGGTCCGGAGAAAGAAGAAGCACCAACCCTTATTGAACAGGCTCGAACGCTTTATGCGGCTCACAACGATCGGCGAGGACAGGCGAGTGCCCTGAATAATCTGGCAGCGATCCAGTTTCGAGCCGGGAATTTATCAGTCGCTAGTGAACTAGTTAAGCAGGTACTTGCTCTGCGAAGATCAGAGAACGACATTCCTGGGATGGGCAATTCACTAAATGCGCTCGCTGCGGTTGCCGACCGCCTGGGTGAGCCTGAGGAAGCACTGAAATACTCGAAGGAGGCTCTCCAACAATGGGAAGCTTTGACTGAGCTTAAAACCAGTGACAAGAGGAGAATGGCCAGCGTTCTCGCAAGTGTCGCGGTTGCGAGTGACAAGCTTGGAAACTGGAACGAGGCGCTCGAGTTTTACGATAAAGCGCTCGCCAAATACAGCAAGGACGATCCACTTCAGGCAACGACACTCGACAACAAAGGCGAACTCTATGTGGTCCTGGGTGATCTCGTAAAGGCCAGGGAATGTTACGAGCAAGCTCTTAAACTGCTGGAGGCAGCCGGCAAGCCCGACGTGGATACGAAAGCCGGATTGCTGGTCCACCTCGGGCAGCTTTCGATCGCATCCGGAGATGTACCAACCGCGATCAAGATCTTTGAAGAGGCTCTGAACCTCGATCCTCCGGCCGCCAGACGCGCTAACGTCCTGACCAATCTCGCCACCGCTCTTTCGATGAACGGCAATTTCGAGAGAGCGATGTTGTTTTACAACAACACACTTGACATACAAAAGGACCAACGTGGCCGGGCACTCACCCTGCAGAAGCGTGGTGAAGCGTACGCCTCGTTGGGCCGGAAAGAAGAAGCATTAAACGACTTTCGTGCTGCCCTGCCTCTGTGGCAGGCTGTCAAGGATCAACGTGGTGAGGCGTCGACTCTAAATGCGATGGCCAGACTCGAGCAGGCTCTTGGGAATCTTTCCGCCGCTCTCGACCACAATGCCGAAGCAATCCGGATCGTAGAATCCCAACGAACCAATATTTCCAGTTATCAATTGCGCACCTCCTACTTTGCTGCACAGGAAAATTACTACGCGCTTGATGTAGATCTCAAAATGCAGCTCAGCAAAACCGAGAAGCGCAACGAGTATCTTGCGGCAGCACTGGAAGCAAATGAGAAAGCTCGAGCAAGAGTCTTACTCGATTCATTGAATGAAGCAGGCGTTGAACGGACCGCGAGCTCCGAGAAATCCGACCCTCGCTTCTCCTCGTTGATTGAGGAGCGACTAAATCTCTTGAGCGTACTCGCCAACAAAGCGCAGGCTCGCACCCGCTTCCTGAACGGCGCTTATTCACCGCAACAGATTCAAACGCTCGATCGAGAGCTAAACGAGCTCAGCGCAAAATACGATGAACTGGAAGTAAAAATAAGATCTCGGAATCCGAAGTTTGCAGCCCTTACAAAACCCATACCCGCCAAACTCTCAGAAATCCAACAACAACTTGATGCCGACACACTTTTGGTCGAGTACCTGCTCGGTGCACCGCGCAGCTACGCATGGGTTGTCTCGACCGAAACGATAGAAGGTGTTGAGCTGCCTGCCGGTGATCAGATCGAAATACTGGCTAAACGTGTGTCGAGAGCTTTATCTGAACGCGGCAGAACAGAGAACAATGAGAGTCCCTTCCGCAGGCAACAACGAATCAAGAATGTCGAAAGCGACTTTAAAGAGTCGTCCTCGTTATTGTCGAAAGCTGTGCTGGCGCCAATCAGCCATCTACTCACAAAGAAACGACTGCTGGTGGTAGCGGATGCCTCACTGCAACTCGTACCTTTAACGGCTTTGCCGGATCCGGATTCTTTGCCCTCTAAACAACCGCCGGATCAAGGCGTACCCGTGGTCCAGTCGATGATTGAAAAGCACGAAATCATAAGTCTGCCTTCGGCATCCGTGCTTGTACTCCAGCGTCGAGAGCTTGCAGGTCGAAATCCTGCGCCGTATGCACTGGCCGTAATCGCGGATCCTGTTTTTGGAAAAGATGATCCTCGCCTGGCCACTGCTAAAAACTCAAAACCCGAGCGTGAAAAACGTCAACCGCCTCAATCCGCCTCTGCAACCAACGCACTACTCGCTGAACGTGCTTCGCCGAGAGGCACAGCCTTGCTGACACGTGCGCTGGAAGGCGTTGGGATCAAGTCTGTCAACGAAATCCGCCGGCTACCTTTCTCGCTTCAGGAGGCGAACGCAATACTCAAAACCGTTCCGCCATCTCAGCGGTTCAGTGCCCTGAGTTTCACAGCAAACCGGCGTACTGTGTTGAATCCAGCGTTGGCCCAGTACCGCCATATACATCTGGCTACGCACGGAGTCATGGATTTGAATCATCCGGAGCTTTCGGGTGTGCTGCTATCCATGGTCGATGAGAACGGCAAAGAACAGAATGGATATTTGGGGTTGAACGATATCTACACTCTTAAGTGGCCGGCGGAATTGGTCGTGCTGAGTGCTTGTGAAACCGGGATCGGCAAAGAGGTAAAGGGCGAAGGACTGATCGCTCTGACGCGTGGCTTCATGTACGCCGGCGCGGCGCGTGTTGTGGCCAGTCTTTGGAAGGTTGACGACTACGCAACCGCGGTTTTAATGGCGGAGTTTTACCACGAGATGTTAGTGAATAAAACGAATGCCGCAGCAGCGCTGAGAACTGCACAACTGAAACTATCTCGCCACCCAACCTGGCGAAACCCTCACTACTGGGCCGGATTTGTGTTGCAGGGTGAATGGCGCTGATTTTTAACCTCTCGTCACCTCCTGTGATTATAATCGTGGGCCCATGACTTTCGCCTTTGATTCCAGCCCCGGCAACGGCATCAGTGACGACGCTTCCGAGTCGAATCTGGAGAGTGTTCAGAAACAACGCTGGGTGCCAACGCAAAAAGCGTTTGACAAGCTGTTGCAGCAACTGGGAACTAATCGTGAAGACGCAGGTAAAGAATATGAGATCCTGCGAGTCAAACTGGTTCGATTTTTTGAGTGGAGGGGCTGTGACGCAGCAGATTTGCGCGCCGATCAGACGATCGATCGCGTCATGCGCAGAATCGATGAGGGTCAGGTAATTTCTAACTTAATGGGATACGTTTACGGAGTCGCAAAGCGGGTGTCGAAAGAAGTGATAAGAGAAAATGAACGCATCAAGTCGCTGGATATTGACCCGTTGTCACCTGCAAACACCGAGCAATCCGCGTCTGAAGAAAATGATCGCCGGCTTGCCTGTTTTGATGAGTGCCTGGCGACGTTGTCAGCAGACGTTCGTGAGTTAATTATTAATTACTATCAGGAGGAGAAGCACGCAAAAATCATTGGACGCCAGCAGTTGGCCGATCAGTTGGGCATTCCATTGAATGCATTAAGGATTCGAGTTCACAGAATCCGAAAGACGCTCGAAGAATGCATTCAGAATTGTCTTGCTCAGCATGCCTGATGCGATTGTTAGAGGTCGTACATTCGTGACAGAAGATCAAAACAAAGAGTCGGTGTCGAAAGAATATCTGTTAAGAACATTGACAGAGACCGAAATGACGCGCCTTGAAGAGAAGTACTTTGCCAACCATGAAGCCTTTGAGCAATTAGAGATCGCGGAAGATGAACTGGTGGACGCGTATGTGCGCAACAACCTTTCCAGTGAAGAACGAATGCGTTTCGAGAAGAATTTCCTCGCTTTACCGCGTGTGGCAAGAAGAGTTGCGTTTGCAAAAACCCTGGTGCACGCAACATCACGGTCGAGCGCCTACATCCCACAAGTAATCGATCAACCCATTTCCGCTCGTGAACAGTCAATCTCTTCTGATCGAGTAGTTAAAACGTGGTCCTGGAAGTCAGCATTTTGGCGACTTCCTTTTCTGCAACGAGCCGCCTTCGCTTCAGTCGTGCTCGTGATATTCATCGGCGGCCTCCTCTTATTTGTTGATTGGCTTCGTTTGCGACAAGAGACACGACAACTAGCGGCAGCGCGCGACATGCTCCGACAGCAGAACCAGGAATTACTTGCGCAGAAAGATAGACAAACGTCTGAAAGTGATCGGCTGGCTGAAAATTTGAAAACTCAGCAACAGGAAACCGCAAGACTAAACGAGCAGATCGAGCGAAACTTAACCAAGCCGCCTCAAGCAGCTCTCGAGGTTCCGATTTTGCTCTTTGTCAGTGGTAGCAGAGGAGGAGGCGCCAATCCACGCGTGAAGATGCCGGCCACACCTTCCATCTTCGTATTGCAGATTGTGCTCGAAGCAAACGAGTATCAGCGTTATGCAGTAACTATCAAAACCGCCGACGAACGTGTCATAAGTGGACCTCACGAACTGAAACCTCGCGCTACGCATGAGGGCAAGGTGCTGGTTTGGAAGCTATCGTCCACTCGGTTCACTCCTAACGATTACATCGTAACCGTCAGTGGAATAACACCGTCCGGCAAGCCGGAGGAAATCGCCGCATACACGTTCCAGGTGAGCGGCAATGCGAGCTCACCAAAGAATCATTCCCAACACAAACCGTAGAGCGCCCGCGCCGATGATGACCCAGAAGGCGTTCGGGCGAAAACGCACCAGCACAACACCCGCGGCAATCGCCAACACGAGTCCAATCACAGTGTGAATACCCGCCCTGCCAATGCTTATCGCTGCGGCGACAAGTAGTCCGGCTACGGCCGGCGTCACGCCGCGCAAAAACGACTGGACGATTTGGTTGTCACGAAAACGCTGTAGGCTCGAGCCGGCTGCGATGGTCATCAGAAACGAAGGTAAAAAGATACTGATGGTGGCAGCCAACGCTCCGAACGTGCCCGCTACCCGGTAACCAATAAACGTGGCAGTGATCAAAACAGGCCCAGGAGTCACCTGGCCCAGCGCCGTTGCGTCTGCGAACTCCTGATGCGTCAACCAATGATGGTTATCGACTATTTCCGATTCAATCAACGGAATCATCACAAAGCCGCCACCAAAAGTGATAGTACCGATCCGCAGAAAAATCGCGCTGAGAGTGAACAGCAATCCAAGCTTGAGCACCAGGGGCATCGCGAGTCCCATTGGAACCAGGCAATGGGTGCGATCTTTTGGACCTGAGGTTATCAGATCAGTTCCGTCTTTCTGTGGCTCACGCTCTGTAGCGATCCCACGAAAAACATACTGGCGGGTAAAACTCTGTTGCCGATCACTGCGCTTGCGTCTTGAAGAGGTCAGACGCGACGCTACCCGGCGTCGGCGTCGTGAAGAAGCTGTGCGTACACGGCGCCAAACCTGTAACGGTTTTTGTGCAAACGAATCGATAAAGACACCGATCACTCCCGCTGCCAGCACTACTTCGACTACCGTTGCGCCAAATGCAACAACAGTCAAACACGCCAATACGCCAACAATCCATTGCCACCGATGTCGTAACGTGTTCTTGCCCATTCGCCACGCAGTCACGACGACAAGCGCAACCACGGCCGCATTCAATCCATGGAAAAGGCGATCGGTGTTGGGCAAATAGCGAAGGTGGCGATAGAGGATCGCCAAAATAATCATCAGCAGAGTCGACGGCAGAATGAAGGCGGTGATCGCCACACCAGCTCCGCGCCAGCCTCTGAGTTTTAGACCAATGTAGGTTGCAACGTTGCCGGCCGCCGTTCCCGGTAAACTCTGGGCCAGTGCAAAACCTTCCGTAAACTCGAATTCATTGAGCCAGTGGCGCTTTTGTACGGTGAGCGATCTGATCTGAGCAATAACAGCCAGTCCTCCGCCAAATCCGACCAGGCCTATTTTAAGAAAAGATAAGAAGAGTCCGCCGAGGGTGGCGGTGCGTGAGATGCGCTTTATCTCTCGTTGACCATAACGGATGCGTACACGCATCTTGCGCGCACGTAGCCGAATCCTGTCTCGCCTTTTCACCGACTGCGATGGCACTTTCTATCTGAGTTCACAAAAAGCACATAGAAGCACACAAAAGGCACAACGGTTTTTCATCAGAAGTGGTTCTTGTGTGCCTTTTGTGCCTTTTTGTGGCTACAACGACAAAGGTTCCCACTCGTCACCCATTCTAAGCGTTTCGTCACAAAACGTTCGCTTCAGTTTGGGCGTGCTTCTACAAGGTTTGGAACTCTGTCCAAGATCTATCAACCAAGGAGATTATCATGACCCTTCACCTATTCACCCACACTATATTCACCCGTAGCTGGAAGACCCTGTCGGGAGTGTTTGCTCTCCTGGTTCTGATTTCTTCTTCAGCCTTAGGGCAGGTACCTCCGGGCGTTACCGCTTTGAAAATCAACTCCGCTGTGCTTGGAGAAGAACGAACAATCCTCGTGCGAGTACCGGCTGGTTATGAAACGAACAAACTGCGCTATCCCGTGCTTTACATGACTGATGGTAATGCTCACATCGTTCACACGAGCAGCACGGTCGAGTTCCTGGCGCGAAACGGGCGAATGTCGGAGATGATCGTGGTCGGAATAAATAATACAGACCGTACGCGCGACCTGAGTCCCACACACGTGACGACAACGGTTGCCGGCGGCAATAGCGCGCTTCAGTTTCCAACCAGCGGCGGCGCCGACAAGTTTCTAAAGTTCATCGAAACGGAACTCATTCCCGAGATTGAAAAGCGTTACCGCGTGCAGCCGTATCGAATGCTTGCGGGACATTCGCTGGGCGGTCTCTTCGCGATCCACGCGATGGTCTCGCGGCCCGACTTGTTTCATTCTTACATCGCGGTCAGTCCCGCGTTGCAATGGGACAACCAGGTAGTAGTCAAGCGCGCCGAGGACTTCTTCAAGAACCGAAAAGAGTGGCAGGCGACGTTATTCATGTCTCTGGGCCATGAGCCGGGTCCGATCGAAGATGGGTTCTACCAGCTAAAACAAATACTCGAAAAAAATCCGGTCAAAGACTTCGAATGGGAAGCGCGGGTGCTGGATGATGAGGATCACGGATCGGTCGTTCTGCCTAGCCACTATCTGGCGCTGCGCAAAGTTTACGCTGGCTGGCAAATTCCCAGAGATCCCGACACAGGCCAGGTTGCCGGAGATTTCAAGAGCGTTGAGAATCACTATCAGAAGCTCTCACAGAAGTTCAAATACACCGTCCCCATTCCTGAACTTCTGATCAACCAGATGGGATATCAATCGCTGCTTGCGGACCGTTTTGACGACGCGATCGCGATTTTCAAAACCAACGTGGAACGTTATCCAGACTCAGCGAATGTTTACGATAGTCTCGCCGAAGCGTACGAACGAAGTGGACGGCTCGAGTTGGCGGCGCCACTCTATGAAAAAGCGCACACGTTGGGACAGCAAAACCAGGACCCCAATCTCGCGGTCTATAAAGCGAACTTCGACAGAGCCAGCGAGAAGTTGAAACAGGCTGCGACACCTAAGAAAAACCAGTAAACGGATTACACGGATAGAAATCCGGTTTTTCACCCGTGTTAATCTGTGGCTAAATTTTTATTCAGGAGGCCCCTATGAAAGTCAGAATTCTTTTGATCCTCTGTTCCCTGTTCGTGTCTGCTGCATCGACGCTTGCCCAGACAACGCCGCCAAAGCCGCCCGACGTGGCCACTGAACTGCGCAACGGGTTCAACGAAGTTAACGATTGGGTGACGAAAGCCGCCGAGATGGTCCCGGCTGACAAGTACAACTACAAGCCGGTGGACACGGTCCGCACCTTCGGCCAAATAATCGCCCACGTCACTGATTCCTACAACTATTTCTGCGCGCACGGCGTCGGCAACAAAGTCGAATATACGGATGCAGTCGAGAAGGCAGGTACCGACAAAGAGACACTGCTTCCGAAACTGAAAGAAGCTGTCGCAAAATGTAACGCGGCCTACGGCTCAAGCAACGCGCAGTTTCGGCCGCTATTCTCAAACCTGGGCCACGCGAATCTGCATTACGGCAACATCATCACGTACATGCGAATGATGGGTTTAAAACCGCCGTCAAGTTAATATACTTGACATGCGAATCGCGGTTTTTGGCGCCGGTGGTGTGGGCGGGTTCTTCGGCGGCCGGCTCGCACACGCCGGCGAAGACGTCACGTTTATTGCGCGCGGCGAGCACTTACGCGCGATCAAAGCCGGTGGGCTGAAGGTTGAATCTCCGAGCGGAGACTTCGTCGTCTTTCCGGCTAAGGCAACCGATGACGTTACCGAAGTAGGCGAAGTCGATCTGGTGATTCTTGGAGTCAAGGCGTGGCAAGTGCCCGAAGCCGCGCACGCAATGAAGCCGCTCGCCGGTTCACGCACCACCGTGCTGCCTTTGCAAAACGGCGTCGACGCCGTGTCGCAACTCGTCGCTGAGCTCGGCTCGGACAGAGTCATCGGCGGACTCTGCCGGATCGTTAGCTTCGTCGTCGGGCCTGGTCATATTCGACACGCCGGTTTCACACCGTCAATTATCATTGGAGAACTCGACAATCGACGAACAGCTCGCACCGACACGATCGAGCAAGTATTCAAGAACGCCGGCTTGGAAATAAGCGTGGCGGAAGACATTCAAGTCGCGCTTTGGACGAAGTTTCTCTTCATCGCATCTTTCAGCGGTGTCGGCGCAATGGCAAACGCGCCAGCCGGAGTTGTCCGTTCGGATCCTAAATGGCGCAGCCTTCTGCTGAACGCAATGGAGGAGATTTACGCGCTGGCCCACGCGCGTGGAATTAAGTTGCCGGCGAATTCAATGGATACGGTGATGGCCAGTGTCGATGGCTTGCCTGAAGACGCAACCAGTTCAATGCAACGCGACGTTGCGGCCGGCAAACCTTCGGAACTCGAGTCGCAGAACGGCGCCGTCGTACGCATGGCGCGCGAAGCCGGCATCGATGTACCGACCCACACCCTCATCTACCAAACCCTGAAACCTGCCTAAGAGCTTTTCAAGCTTTTTGTGTCTTCACTTGTGCCTTTTTGTGGCTTCACTTGGTTCGTTTAAGAATCCACTCGGACATCGTACTCAGCACTTCCGGCGACATCGTCTCCTCAATCTTCCCGTATTCAGAAAGCGCACCCGTCTGGCTTGTCTGAAACAGGTGATTGAGCTTCGGAAAAGACTTTATCGTGACGTCTTTGTTGTTCGCGGCTTTGAGCCCAGCGGCGATCAGATCGAGATTCTCTTTCCACGGCACCTGGAGGTCGTTTTCGCCGTTCAGTGCCAACACCGGAACCGTCACTTTCTTTAGCACTGGTGTGGGGTCGAACATTATGAAATACCGAAACCACGCCGTCTGATACATCGGCATCAACGCTTTCATCGTCGATTCGATAGGCACAAACGCTCTTCGCTGACTCTCGTTTAAACCCGCCACGAATCGAGTTATGTCTTCGTTGACGAGTTCTCCAATTCGCGTGCCGTCTTCCTGCGACTTCACGATCGCATTAATCCTCTTCTGCAAGACGTTCGCTTGCGTAATAACCTCCGGATCCGTTCCCATTACCTTTTGAATCAACTCGGTCTGCGAATAGATAAGGTCTTCGCCACGCTGTCCGGCGCCCGCAAGCAGAACGATAAAGGCAACATCAGTTGAGCGAGCGGCCGCTATTGGTGCGATCATTCCTCCTTCGCTGTGTCCGATCAGACCGATCTTCCGGGGATTTATGTCCTTGCGAGTCTTCAGGAATTGAACTCCGGCAAGAACATCACCGGCGTAACTCTCACTGGTCGCCGTCGGGCTGCCCGGATCAGATCCGCCAACACCGCGGTCGTCCACTCGCAGAACCGCGATGCCGTTTCTCGTAAGATGATCGGCCAGCACCAGAAAAGGACGGTGGCCGGCGATCGTCTCGTTACGATCCTGCGCTCCGCTTCCGGTTATCAGGATCACAGCAGGATGGCTGCCGCCGCCGCGCGGCAACGTCAGCGTTCCTGCGAGTTTTAAATTGTCCTTCTCATTTCGATAGCTGACTTCTTCTTCATCATATGGGTAAGGTTTCTTTGGATCTTGCGGGCGACTGATCGTCGGGAGATCGGCGACGCGCTTTAGCACGAGTGGCAGCGACGCCGGTCCCTGGTACAAGACTCCGTTCATCTCGTCGCCTTGATCGTTGAGTTTGCCTTCGTACTTGAATCCATACTTCTTCGCTTCAAACTTGACCTGGCGATCCTCGATGGTGACAGTATCGACGTCCAGGTCAGTGGCGCCCTGATCGACGCTGTCAAACTTCGCCTGATAGCCAGTCGCGGTTTTTGAGACTTTGAATACAAGCCGCAGCTTGATACCGCCGACGTCAATCGCTCCGCTCCAGTTGCCGTCGATACTGCTGGTCGCAACTTGCGCGAGCACGAACGTCGCTAACAGAAGGATTAATAGTGTTGACAGAAATTGTTGTTTCATAGGTCCGCCTTGCCTTAAAGTTTGAAATTACCGTTGGACACGGGCAGTACCGTAACGCGGTACTGACAGTACTGACAAGCAGTACACAAAAGCACAAATTGGCACTCGCTGTAATCCTCGCCACGCTACTCGCGTGCTACATCGCTGCCCGGCGCGCAACGAAAGTCGATCCACTCGTCGCATTGCGGTACGAGTAACCGGATCGCAAAAGGCACAAAAAACTCAAAGAGTGTATGATGCGCGGAAAATGGAATTTCCGGAACGCTTCAACATGGCCGACTACTTCCTCTACCACAACCTCGAGGAAGGACGCGCAGACAAGGTCTGCCTCTATTTCAAAGATCAGAAGTGGACGTACGGCGAAACGGCGCGAATGTCGAATCGCGCGGGCAATGCGCTTCGCGAGCTCGGTGCGAACATCGAAGACCGCGTGCTAATCGTTCTGCCTGACTGTCCCGAGTTTGTCTGGACGTGGTTCGGCGCTGCACGCATCGGCGCGGTGATCACGATGGTTAACCCGCTGCTGCCGGTCGACGATTACAAGTACTACCTCGACTACACGCGCGCACGCGTCGCCGTCGTTCATCAATCGCTCGTCGAAACTTTCGTGAAAGCTGCCGAGGGTGCACGTTACCTCCGAGCTGTGCTTGTCGTCGGCGACAATGCACACAACGCCGCGTCGCGGATCGCTTGGAAGTCGTTCCGCGATCTCACCGCATCCGCGCCAGACGAATGCATTGCTGCCGACACGCATCGAGACGACCTCGCGATCTGGCTTTTCACTTCCGGATCGACGGGCCATCCGAAAGGTGCAGTTCACTTCCAACACGATCTGCCTTACAACACCGAAGTCTTCGCGAAACGTACGATGGGCGTTTCCGAAAACGATCTTACAGTTTCAGTGCCGAAGCTTTTCTTCGGCTACGCCACGGGAACGAATCTGCTGTTTCCATTCGCCGTCGGCGGTGCGACGGCACTGTTTGAAGAACGATCGACGGCGGAGAAGGTATTTGAAATGATCGAACGGTATCGTCCGACGATCCTCACCACGGTTCCCACGATGATCAATTCAATGCTGAGTGTTGAAGGCGCGACTGAGAAAGATCTCTCGAGCTTGCGATTCTGCTACTCGGCGGGCGAGGCGTTGCCAGTCGAACTTTACAATCGCTGGAAAGAGACGTTTGGCGCGGAGATCTGCGATGGCATCGGATCCGCCGAGATGTTTCATATCTACATCACAAACCGGCCGGGCGACGTAAAACCCGGAAGTCTCGGCCGCCTCGTCGAAGGTTACGAAGCGAAGATCACCGATGATGCAGGTAACGAAGTGCCGCCGGGCACGATGGGGACACTCGCCGTCAAAGGGGATTCAGCCGCGCTCTGTTACTGGCACGCGCATGAGAAGTCGAAAGCGACGTTTGCCGGTGATTGGTTCACGTGTGGAGATCAGGTTCACGTCGACGCGGATGGCTACTTCTGGTACCACGGTCGCAGTGACGACATGCTGAAAGTATCGGGCGTTTATGTTGCGCCGGCTGAGATTGAAAATTGTCTGCTGCAACATGAGGCTGTTTTGGAGTGCGCGGTGGTGGGCCACGATCCGGGTGACGGCTTGATCAAGCCGAAGGCCTTCATCGTGCTGCGTGAGTCGCGTGCGGCTGACGATGAGTTGACGAGTACGTTGAAGGAATTTGTGAAGGGTCGACTGGCGTTGTACAAGTATCCACGATGGATCGAGTACGTTCATTCTTTACCGAAGAACGATCGTGGCAAGATCGATCGAAAGAGCCTGAAGCAACGATAGTCTTTCAAGCCACAGGCTTTGCCTCAAAAGTCGAGAGTCATTGTTGGAGGAGGTCAGTACCGTAACGCGGTAGCGTCGGGTCGACTTAGAGCCTCTCAATTGTGCTAAGAATTTCGTACGTTCGAGACCGACCCGACGCTACCGCGTTACGGTACTGACCTCCTCCAAGTCTGAATACTGACTTTTGAGGCAAAGCTCAAGACACATATGAAGCACACAAACCGGATTTAGGCAGGGCCGGCGCCGACTGCTTTGCGAATCTGGTTCATGAGAGGGCGCGAAATTGCCCGCGCCTTTTCCGCTCCCTGGAGTAAGAGTTCCGTGACGTGCGGCTTGTTGCTCATCAGTTCGTCGTACCTCACGCGCGCTTCGGAAAACGTCTCTTCCAATAACTCAAACAACTGCTGCTTCATCTCGGCATAACTCTTTCCGCCGCGTTCATACTCGCCCCTGACTGTGCTTATCGCTTCAGGCGATGCGAAGTGACGATAGATCGCGAAGATGTTGTCGTTTTCAGGATCCTTCGGGTCGGAAGGCTGTTTGGAGTCAGTGACGATACGCATCACGCGTTTGCGCAGCTCGTTCGGCGGCAAAAAGATCGGTATCGTGTTGCCGTAGTTCTTGCTCATCTTACGTCCGTCCAAACCAGGGACGGTCATCACGTCTTCGCGAATCAGCGGCTCGGGTAAGTTCAGCAACTTCTTGCCATAGTCTTTGTTGACCGCAAGAGCGATGTCGCGCGCGATTTCCACGTGTTGTTTCTGGTCCAGACCGACCGGCACAACATCGCTGCCAAACATCAAAATGTCGGCCGCCATCAACACCGGGTAATTGAACACGCCAGCGTTAACACCATCGTCGGGTGTCCGGCCGGCCTCGACGTTTTTGTCGACTAAGTTTTTGTAAGCGTGCGCGCGGTTCAGCAGCCCTTTCGCCGTCGAGCATGAGAGAATCCAGTTCAGCTCAAACAGCTCAGGAATGTCTGACTGGCGAAAGAAGATCACTTCATCGGGATTCAAGCCGAGGGCCAACCACGTACACGCGACTTCATACGACATCCGCTGCACTTCCGGGCCGCTCTTCACAGTCGTCAACGCGTGATAATCGGCGATGAAATAGTAGGCCTTATACTCGCGCGCCAATTCGATTGCGGGTTTGATCGCGCCGAGGTAATTGCCGATGTGTGGCGTCCCGGTTGGTTTTATTCCGGTCAACGAAACTTTCTTCATCGAAACTCCCGTGTTCACCATACTATATCAGATGCCATTCTTGGATACGGTCAGTACCGCAACGGTAGCGTCGGTCGATCAGCGTATACGACCTTTCTTGGTTGTGACATGGCCGTCGACCCGACGCTACCGCGTTACGGTACTGACCTCCTCCAACTGCGACGCCTGCCAATTTCCATTTTCTCTTTCGCGTTTTTCGTTTACTATTGTGGTCCCGCACCCCTAAATCGTCTTTAACCGCAAACGCAGAGAGGAGAATTGTGATGCTTAGACCAATGGTTCTGCTGAGTCTTCTAATATTTGCTGCACTCTTCGGTGGGCTCTCTGCAACGCCTGCGCCCGTTGCCACTGCAGCTTTCACCAATCTTTCCGTTTACGGCGCGTGGCATTGTGGAAACGATTTTTGTACATGGTCCAGCGTGCGCAACATGACCGACTTCGACGCGCGGAATCGATGGTTGATCAACCGCGGGAACGGGACGCCGTCGGTGAATCTCGTGGTCCTGAGCTTCGTCCACCCGCTGAACCTGCTCAACAAAACAACCGATGCTTCCACATCACAAGGCATTCCGATCGGAATGAACCAGGCAGTGGTTGACTACTTCAAAACGCGCGGCATCCGCGTCCAGTTGTCGATCGGAGGAATTACTTACACCGATGCGTGGAACCAGGCTCTCGCAACTAACGCGACCCAGCTCGGGTTGAACGCAGCCGAAGCGGCCCAACGACTCGGTGTCGGTATCGAAATCGACTACGAAGAAAACACGAACCCGAACGTAACCGCATTACAGGCGTTCATCAACGCATATCGTTCGGTCCATCCTTACGACGCGTCAGGAACAAATCAGGCGGCGCGTTTGACGATCGACCTCGCGGCAGGCGACCGCTGGCTGATCGCTCTGACGCGAAAGGCAACGGCCGACTGGCTGACCACGTCGACGCCGGTGTTGGATTACGCGAATGCGATGGTCCCCAACAAACAACCTACGAATGCAGCCGGTGCGCAGCAGGATTGGCAGGAGCACGTCGACGGCAAACCGCAGTTTGCTCCTCCGATTTTGCCGCTCGCCCCGGCGAAGTTTACAGGTGCGCTCTACATCGTCACGGGCACGAGGGCCGCGCCTGAATGCACCAGCTTCAGCAGCTCGCTGATCAGCTCGACTGGCGCGTATGTGCAAACAGTCTTACCGAACGGCGCTGGGACCACGAGTGGAATGCTGGGCTACATGTTCTGGGCGGCGGAATGTCCATCGACGCGACGGGTTTGTACCGTGCCGCCGAATTCGTGTGAGGGTGGCGTAGGCGTTGGCGCAACTACGTACAACATCCCGATACCCATGCCGCCGCTGCGCCAGAGTTGATCCCAGAGTTGATCCCAGAGTTGATTATTGCCACAAAAAGGCACAAATTACTCTTGTGCCTTTTGTGCCTGAGCTTCGCACCTCAGCCAGCAGGGAAGAGTTATGTTGAACACTCCTGCAATTTTGTTTTTGGTTGTGGTCCTGGCGATCTTGTTGTTTGCCCTCGTGACTAAGCGCCGGCGGTTCGAAGACACCGGCAAAACGAATGAAGCTCTGCTCCGCCTGTTCATCAAACACACCCCCGCCGCCATAGCAATGTTCGACACTGAAATGCGCTATCTGCAAATCAGCGATCGCTTTCTCACCGAATATCATCTCGAAGGACAAAACCTCATCGGCAAATCGCATTACGACGTATTCCCCGACCTCCCGGAGCGTTGGAAGGAAGTACATCGCCGCATCCTCGCGGGCGCCGTCGAGCGATGTGACGAGGATCCTTATATTGATCGCGACGGCAGTAATGGATGGTTGCAATGGGAAAGTCTTCCGTGGCGAAAAGGCAATGGCGATATTGGCGGGCTCATTCTCTTCACGCAGGTGATCACCGCGCGCAAGCGAGCCGAAGAAGCATTGCGTAGTTCAGAGGAGCGCTTTGTCAAAATTTTTAATCTCAGTCCGTTTCGCATGGGTATCCTGCGCATTCGCGACGGCGTTGTGCTTGAAGTGAATGACTCGTGGGTCAAAGACACCGGTTTCCCACGCGAAGAGATAATCAATCGACCAATCTTTGCGTTGTCTCCGCAAATGGGCGACGGCCTAAGCGAAAAAATTCGCGAGGTACTCGCAATGCGCAAATCCGTGTCAGATCTCGAGGTTCGTTTCACTACGAAAGACGGGCAGGAAACATTCGCCAACACGTCCGCGGTATTAATCGATCTCGATAACGAACCGTGTTATCTCTGGGCTGCGAACGACATCACGTTGCGCAAACGTGCAGAGGAATCACTGCGAGCGCTGTCCGCACGCCTGCGCTCCGCACGCGAAGAAGAAGGCACGCGCATCGCACGCGAGATACACGACGAGCTCGGCGGTGCGTTGACGGGATTGAAGTGGGACCTCGAAAAAATCGATCGAACACTGAACAGCGGCAGCAATGGTTCGCGAATTCCCGAAGTTCACAAACGCATCGGGACGATGACCATGCTGATCGAAACGACGATCAACACCGTACGACGAATCGCTTCGGAACTCCGGCCAGGTATGCTCGACGATCTCGGTCTCGTGGCTGCGATTGAATGGCAGATGCAGCAGTTTGAAGCGCGCACGGGAATCCACTGTCACTGGACCACGAACGCGAGCGAAATCGAAGTCGAATTGAGCCAGGAAAAGGCGACGGCGGTCTTTCGCATCCTGCAGGAGATTCTGACAAACGTCTTACGCCATGCGCGGGCAAATAATCTGTACATCAAGCTGAGCGACACGAAAGAGTACTTCGAGATGGAAGTCAGAGACGACGGGCAAGGGATCACTGAAAGTCAAAGGATCAATTCGCGCTCGCTGGGTCTCCTCGGAATGAAAGAGCGCGCGCTGCTCGTCGGCGGTGAAGTAAATATCAGCGGAGAAGAAGGAGTTGGGACCACTGTCGTCGTACGTGTCCCGCTCGGCGCCTAGCGATGCTCAGGATTCTCACAGTCGATGATCATGAAGTCGTTCGTCGTGGACTGAGAGAGATGTTCACTGAGGCGAGTGCGACTTTCGGCGAGGCACGCTCGGGTGCTGAGGCACTGACGCTCGTACGCGAGCAACAGTGGGACGTCGTCATCCTCGACATTTCTCTCGGCGGTCGCAACGGTCTCGAGGTGCTTTCAGACATCAAACAGCTGAAGCCAACGTTGCCGGTTTTGATTTTGAGCATGCACGCGGAGGAGCAGTATGCGGTGCGAGCTTTCAAAGCGGGCGCATCCGGTTACGTCAATAAAGCGAGTCCGGGAGAGGAGTTGCGCCGGGCGATCTTGAAGATCGTCAAAGGTGGGCAGTACGTTGGACCATCGTTCGCGGAAAAAATCGTGCTTCAACTCTCGCGTCCGGAACAACTGCCACACGAGAGCCTCTCGGATCGCGAACTCGAAGTGCTGTTATCGATCGCGTCGGGCAAGACGGTCGGCGAGATCGCGCAGCAGTTATCACTCAGCGATAAAACCATCAGCACCTATCGCCGTCGCATCCTCGACAAAATGGATATGAAGACCAACGCCGAACTAACTCACTACGCTATCCGCAACGGACTGGTTGATTAGCCACAAAAAGGCACAAAAGGCACACAAGAAAATCTTAAAGAGGGAGATAAGTCCCCGAGTCTCCGTGTCTCCGAGTCTCCGTGTCTCCGCGTCTCCGTGTCTCCGAGTCCCCGAGTCTCCGAGTCCCCGCGTCCCCGCGTCCCCGCGTCCCCGTGTCTCCGTGTCTCCGTGTCTCCGCGTCTCCGCGTCTCCGTGTCTCCGTGTCTCCGTGTCTCCGTGTCTCCATGTC
>Ga0105237_10000881_pt1 | contig 40599 bp, 28 predicted proteins | sample KBSC24metaG_FD_81520 | JGI IMG/M metagenome (GOLD analysis project Ga0105237, IMG submission 81520) | Corn rhizosphere microbial communities from Kellogg Biological Station, Michigan, USA - KBS C2-4 metaG | ecosystem: Host-associated > Plants > Roots > Rhizosphere > Soil | place: Michigan, USA...
CGAGAAAGCCTCGAAGCCCCAGTAAAGCTGCGCGCCAACCGGAGGATCTACCGCATGCGTGCCGGCGTAAAGCGAAGTGATCTCAGCTGCAGTCAGAGCCCGTGGGTACAGGCGCAGCTCATCCCCAATCCCCTTCATGGAATACGTTGTGCCATACGGCAGCAACGAGCCGAAAACGAGCGGAGAGGAGTTGCTCAGGTTGGCCGTGCCAACGCCGGTGCCGGTGGGACTGCTTCCCGCCAGTGCGCCATCTACGTACAGGGAGATGACATCGGCGTGACGCACCATGGCGACTTGATGCCAGGCGCTATTGTTGACGATCTTGGTCGTTTCCTGATAGGACAGGTAGTTGGCCCCGCTGGTATTGGAGCAAACTTCCGCCGCCAGATAGCCGCTGTTGGTGACATACAGGTCGTAGAAGCTGCTGTTGCCTGTCACGCCCCGCTTGGCGACGACATTCTGATTGGTGCCGTTTAAGCCGGTGATCTTGATCCAGGCGCTGACGGTGAAGTCGCCTGTCCCGACATTTCCTACAGCCGAGTTTACCGCCTGAACATAGTCCGTGGTGCCGTTGAGCAACACGCCTCGGGATGCCGGAGCATTCCAGGTTTCCTGCGTCAGCCGGCCCGCCGTATCGTAGTTGTAGGCGTAGTGGCCGTTGTTCACGCTCCCGAAGAGCGGCGGGACAGAGGCATTCATCGACTTGAGTTTGCCTGCCCCGTCATGCATCATTGATGTAAAGTTCGCAAGGGTAGTTGTCCCCTGCATCGATTTGACGCCCTTAGTGGAACCGTCGGGCCAATATGTATAGGTTCTGGTAACCTGGCCACCGGCAAGCTCGGTACTCAGCCAGCCGTTGTCTAGATAGGTCCACGAACTGCTCACACCAAATGGATCTGTCATTGAAGACAGACGCCGGTCTCCGTCGTAATTGTACGACGTGGCGCCGTATGGAGAAATCATCTGGCTGCGGGCGCCGTCGTAGTAGTGTGTGTAAGACACTGTCTTCGCGGGCAGACCATTATACTGTGTTGTGGTCGACAGCAACTCGTTGATATCGTCGTACGTATAACCTATCGTCGTACCCGTATCGTAAGTCGATGCAAGACGTCCGTAGCCGTCGTAGGTGTAGGTGGTATTGTTCAAGGGAGATCCCGGATAGGTGACTGACGTCAGGTATCCTTCCGGATCGGCGTAAGCATAGTTGGTGACGTTACCGCGGCCATCTTTCATGCTGGTAACATCACCTATCAGGTCATATGCCGTGTAAGTCAGCGTATCACCCGATCCCGGAGTCGCCGGCACTGTGGCCGTTGCCGCTCCGGCGCCCGGATACATGATTTGATACAGGTAGCCGGCCGGGTTGTAGAAGTACCTGGTAACGTTGCCGTTGCCGTCCGTGACGGTTGTGGGACGGTACAGCATGTCGTAGCTGGACTGTAACGCCTCGCTGTCTCCGGTCTTCTGAAGCACTTCTCCTTCGGGACCGTATGTCATCGACAATTGTCTGACGATATTCGATCCTTCGTCTCGAATGATCTCAGAGTACGGATCCGCATCCGGGAATGCCCGGTTGATCTGAATCGTAGAGCTGACCGATCCCGTTTGTCCCGTCGCGGGGGCGGCGATAACCGTGGGAAGATTGAGAAGGTTGTACGAATACTGAGTGTTGTTCCCAAGCGGGTCTACCGCCGAAATCACGTTGTCAAAGGAATCGTACGACAGTGTCGTGTATTTCCCCAGCTTGTCGGTAATTTTGTAGGGCTTGCCGAGCATCTCGGGGCCGCCGATTGTGTAGTCGAAATAGACGTCGTTGTAAACCATTGCTCCGCCGGAGTTCAACTGAGCCGGCTGTTCGATCTTGATAACATTCCCGAGCGCATCATGCTTGAACGTCGTTGTTTGTGACAGAGTGCTTGTGACGCCATGTACGGAGTCAGGATGCTCGTACTCCACCGAAGAAACAAGGTTGGGTGGAACTGATCCATGCTCATCATCGCCGGAATACGTGAAATATACCGCCGGCCGATCGTCATGCTGAATAGACGATAACCCCATGATCGCGTCGTCAATGGTGCCGTCGGAATTGTAAGTGGAAGCGCTATATGTGTATGCGGTCTTGTGATAAGTTACAGGCGAACTCGTAACCTGACGGTTGGAAGTCACCAGCAGCGGCCTGCCGAATTGATCCCACTGCATGGACCAGGAAACGCCCGTCGCCAGCGTTACTGTGCTGGGTTCATATGGATCGTACAGATCGGCATAAGTTTTTGTTACGAGCCGCTGGCCATTACCATCGGTGTCGCCTGTATCGTTCATCAAGCCGTCATAGGTCTTGTAGTACGTGTATGTGCCGCCGGTTCCGATTACCGTCACCTTGGTGCAGTTGGTCGGAGTGGGGCCAGTTATGACTGTGCCACCTGGCTGCGCCACCTGATAGAACTTTGTTGTATTACCGTTCGCATCCTGGATAGTCTGTATGAAGTCTGTCGCCGGATCATACGAAATGGTCGACGTGTAAGTGGGATGTGCTATATCGTTCGGATTCTCGCTTGGTGTCGTGATCGACGTGAGGAACGGAGCCTGTTCTCCTGAGCTTCCATCGAGAACGCTGAGGAGTGTGTACCCATATGTGTATCGTGTTGGCGGCGCGGTGCTCTGGCCAACCTGGCCAACCTGAGAAACCGTTTCGAGTTCGCCTGACGATCTTGCATAGTTTGTCCAGGTGTGATCCAGAACGCCGTAACTGATAAAACGCCCATAGCAGTCACTGACCGATAGGATCGCGTTATGCGTGCCGTATGTGCCACTCGTGTTGCGGTTGATCGTCAGCAGCGCTGTGCCGGCTTGATTGGTGATGCTCGAAATCAGTGGGAATCCGGTTCCGCCTACATTCGTATAGTTGATGTTGATCGGATTCTGCGGAAGCTCCTTGATTTGAGTGAGCGGGTAATACTTGGCATATGGCTGGGGGGAGACCGGATTTAGATCGGTCAATGAATTGGGCACTGCTGCGCTGAGGGTCCATTTCGTTTGATTTGCAAACGTAACGGTATACGTGCCTCCTCCGGAACCATTAGATGTCCATTTGATAACGACACCGGCTCCCGCCTCCGGTGTGCAAATGCCGTTAGCTTGCTGGAAGCTGATCCGCCCGCCATTTGGCATCACAATAAAGTTGTTTTGCAGTCCACCATTTAGCGCGGGAAGAGCAGTTCCACTCGCCGCAACGCTGTATTCGCCATTAGAACCCTGATTATACGAGAACAACACACCTGTGGCAGAGGTTAGGGCATAGTTGATGTACAGTGGGCTGGAATAACCTGTCGTGGCGCCTGCGTCACCGACACAGCGGATCCGAAATGTTCCATACTGCGTCATATATGAGGGTGGAGTGACCGTTATAATCGCGCTCGTGTTCGTTCCTGTGCGTGTAACGATCCAGGAATTTGGGGTTGTGCTTGTTGCTACAACAACGGAGTTGGGATAGAGGTCCGACATGGGATTTCCGACGGGCTTCATCTGGACGATGTCCCACGTCGTATGTACCGGATCCGCGGGAGGTTCAAGTCCGCTGGCATGGAGCTGCACTGCTTGCGCAGTGTGGCTGACTAAATCGATGGGAATTCCCTGTGGCGCAGTGGTCTCAGGGACCAGGATGCCGATGTTGTAGTTGTGCGACCAGCCCATTCCGAAGTCGGCCGAGTTGTAGTCGGGACTCTCACTTCGCAAGCTGTTATAGACACGGCCCCAGTGAATGGACGGACCGGTTGGATTGTAAACCGTGAGATCTTCCGGCGTATATTCCTCTTCGCCTGTCGCCGCATTTACCGGGTCACAGGTCGTAGGGCCTTTACTGCCGTTCGAGCCCTTGACCATCGGCGTATGTATGAACGGCGGGCAGTGAAGCGCCTTGATCTTTTTGCCGCAGCCAGTCGTGCCTGGCCGGTGGAATTTGATGATATGTGACTGAAGCGTATGGGCGGTAATCACCCACTCTTGAGCCGGCGAAAGTATTCCTTTTCCCGTACCGGTAGTAGCCAAGCGAGGTAGATCAGGAACTTTGCCGTCTTCCAGGGCTGCAAACATCTGATCATTGCCGGAATCCGGCCGTGTTACGGCAACGTAAATCGTCGCTTCAATAGCATGCCATTGCTTCCACGTGAGATGCACCCTGCCGCCAGGCCATGCTCCGCAGTCCGAGCAGAGATACGTTACACCTGTATCGTCCGCAGCTTCGACGGCGATAAAGTGGTCATGTTCCACGTAAGCGATGAGAGGCTTGGGGAGTTTGCGCAAGCCGGTATCATCGGCTCCGAAAGTGTGCATGGACAGATTCAGCGTTTTTCCCGCATCCAATATATCCTGCAGCGTACTTCCTTCACCCGTGACTTTGCAGGCTTTGAGGACGCTCGCGTGATCATACGGCAACTTCAGGGCGCGTAGACAATCCGCCAGTCCTGCCGCCGCGCATTCCGGATCAATTTTTGGAGGTTCCGGTATGCCCATGCGGGAACGTGAATTGTGATATCCCGCGCATGAGGCCGCTTCTTTGTACCAGAGAGCGATCCGGCGCCGGTCGACGCCCGCTGGAGCCGGTTTCTTGGTCAACAGCTTCCAGAACGCGCTCGTCGACTGCCCGTAAGCGCCTTCGTTGAACGTGGCGACGGCCGAGTCGTAACGCGCCAGCCCCTTCAGATCACGGCTGCTGTATTCGCTCTTCTCAACTTGAGCAAAGTGCCAGAGTGCCGATTGTGGATTTTGCTCCTGTGATAACTCACATTCTCCAAGCCATAAATGATATACAGGCGCAAGAGACACCGCACTCTTGCCCGCGCTAAGTGACTGCTTCCACTCCGCGATCTTGGATGCCGGGACGGTAAACGACATATTACCGGCTTCATCAAGCAGCGACTTGGCGTTGACCTTGGCATAAGGCAACTGTTTGGCGGCCGATTGGGACGCTATGGGGGAGGGCTTTGGGGGAACCGCACCATCAGCGCAGTTAATCCCAAGTGTTAGAGCTGATATCCCCGTTGCGCAGGTAACAACTCGTCTCCAAAACGTGCTAAGACTCATAACAATAGATCCTCACAGAGACGGTACAACACAAAAGATTGGGCATTACTAGATGTCACCAGCACATATAGTAGGTTGGTGGGAGTGGTAGGAGTGAATCATGTCTAGTACTAGACACCTGACTCATATTTCCTGGCTGAGAAAATTTTAGATGGATTTGTACTGAAGGTAAGTACCTTAAAGATTCTACCGGCAATGTTTTCACAGAGTCAACAGAAATTCATGTTAATTCAAATTAGAAATCATTATAACTTTATAATAGTTTCCAATTCTACGCATCATAACTACGGAGACGCATACGACAAATTATGTGATATTTCGACATAAATCATCCTGACATGCATTTAACAATATACATAAGATGCTTTCATGGGTGAATTACTTCAATTGAAAAATCAGAAATTTGTGGGTTGACTCTCAATAATCTTTCTTAACCTGTTTACGATCATATGTTCGTATTCTCTTATTATACTCCACTCAGCTGATTTTGCCTTATAGATATCGTGAAAAATTCTTGTTTTTCGTGAAGGTATTGTCGATTTGTTGTCCTGCCGTACGACAAGTGATTGAAGCCTGAGGAAAATGTTAGGCGTCGATCGAAAGGAATCATGAAAATGACACGCGTCCGAGTTGAGAGCTTTACCATCTCGCTTGACGGATACGGAGCTGGCCCGGATCAGGATCTTGACAATCCGCTCGGTGTGGGCGGGAGAGATTTGCACCAGTGGTTAGTCCCGACACGCACGTTCCAACGGACCCTGTTTGGCGCCGACGATGGCACAACGGGGATCGATGACGACTTTGCTGCGCGGGGCTTCAAGAATGTGGGCGCCTGGATTCTCGGAAGAAACATGTTCGGACCAATCCGCGGTTCCTGGCCCAACGAGGAGTGGAAAGGCTGGTGGGGAGACGAGCCGCCATATCACGTTCCAACTTTCATCTTGACCCATCACGAGCGCGAACCCATCCAGATGGAAGGTGGAACGACATTCTACTTCGTCACGGGTGGTATTCACGAGGCGCTTGACCGGGCGCGCGATGCAGCCAACGGATTGGATGTGCGCATTGGCGGCGGAGCCAACACGATCCAGCAATATCTTCGCGCGGGCCTCATCGATGAGATGCACTTCGCTATATCGCCGGTCCTGCTGGGCAGAGGAGAGCGACTGTTCGAGGGGATTGACGTCCGCGCTCTGGGATACGAATGCGTTCAATTCGTTGCTTCGGAGAAAGCCACTCATGTTGTACTCCGGCGCCAAGGGCATAATGACGCATAACGTTCCTGTGCAGCGGCGGCGCGACAGCGCCGACCGCTGCACAGGAACGTTACACCTCATACTAAGGCCTTACTCAAATATAACCGCTTCATAATGCATTTTGCCAAATTAATGACGTAATTTTGTGCGGACACCTACACCAGGGGGCCTCCTAAAGCTTCTCTCCTTTGGGGAGGAGAGCCTGCGATTGCGCCATTTAATTGTCAAGGTGCATTATGAAGGCGCATTGAGAGAGAAAAGCGCCGGCGAAAGAAGCGATAAATGCCGCGGGCGGCCTAACCGGCTGTCTGTACCAATTTGATCATATCATTGGTTAGGCAAATGTTTGGCAGTGCGTTTGGTATTGCTACCGATGCCGCCGTCTGTACCCGCAAGCGGGCAGTGGACACGCTCATCGCATCTCGGAGAGACTTGAATATTGCTGACGTTGAGGGTCGCCCCTCTTCCGCTACCTTAGGACGGTTATGAGAACACACCGCACTCCGGCCCAACCATTATGTTTCAACAGGCAATTGATTGCTGGGGAGCGCCATCCGCAAGATCAGCGCAGCCCCATCTTCGCCCCGTTGGCCATCTCGCCCAGCGACTCCGGATCCTGCGCCTTCTTCAGGAACGCGCGGAACTCGTCCACCTGCCGGAGGGCGGCGTCCACAAAGTCTTGATCCAGCGTCGAGCATCCGCCATGCGCGTTTGCCAGCGCGGCGGACACGAACACTTCCTTCAGGTACGCCGGTGTGAAGCCCTCCGTTCGCTCGGCGATGCGATCGACGAGGGAGTTCCGGTCTACCCCCTCAGCCACATGCTTGCTGAGCTCCGACCGCTCAATGAGCCTTCGGCAGTACTCACGGCGTTCCGCGAAGTCCGGCAGCGAAACATGAAACACGCGATCGAACCGTGACGGGCGCTTTAACAGGGCGTCGTCGATACGCTCCGGATGGTTTGAGGATGCCAGGATCAGCAAGCCGTCGTTGCTCTGGAATCCGTCCATCTCGTTCAGGAAGACGGTCCTGTTCGATTCGTTTACAAACCCGTCCATATCTTCAAAGACGAGAATGCAGGGCGACAGCTGCCGCGCACGCTCGAAGATCGTATGGATCGCGCTAGAGTGACCATGCTCGCGCAGGTCGCGAACATAGAGAAACGGCACCGACGTGCCTGCGCCTGCGGCCTTGCAAATCATGGTCTTGCCGGTTCCCGGCGGCCCTACCAGCAATATGCCCCGGCGCCAGGGGAAACCCAGTTTCCGGTAGACTTCGCGGTTAGCCAGGAAGCCATCGATCGCCGACCTGACCTCTTCCACAAGTCCCTTCGACAGAACGATGTCGTCCCACGTGATGGACCCGATCTCGGCGTCGATATCAGGAGCGCTCTCCCAACCTTCGGAGTAACAGAGCGCCCGGCCCAAAGGCTGGATCGAATGCGCTGTGGCCATTTCGACGAACTCGCCCAACAATGTATCGTCGTCGCCGATAAATATGGCGTCGCCGTCGGAACTATGGTCCGGCGGCATGACAATCTCGATGCGCTGACCACGCCAGGAGACACTGTACCAGGCGTAGAGCGCGTGCGACACGCCGTCATCGTAGTAGCCGAATGTGTTTGCGCTCCCCGAAATCAAGCTCTGCATTTCGTCCGTCTCGGCGCGCAAGAACTGGGTCAGCTTCAGCCTGTCCATGTCCCGGCTATAAGTGACACTGCCTGGCAGGTGCTGACGGATAAATACATAAACAATATCTGTGCCGGTTCCTTCAGTCGTCGAATAGGCCCGGATCACCGCATTAATGGCCTCATCCCGCCATCCCACTGGTTGTCGAAAGTTCTTCATCGTTTACCTATCGCCTGACGAGAGCGATATGCTTAACAAGCATCGCTAATATCTGATGGGAGATGAACTGACCGTATTTTTCTCGGAATGCAGATGGGAGATTAGGCAAATGATTGGCAGTGCGTTAGGCATTTCTGCCTACGTCCTCCTTACCCGCATGCAGGTAGTAGAGACGCGCATCTTATCTCAGAGAGACTTGAATTGCTCACGGCGTCAGGGTCACCCCTATCCCGCTACATTAAAACGTTAGAGAACACACTGCCTACCGGCCCAATCACCATGTGAGGGGATACCTCCTCAACCCCTTACGCGCCGAACAGATATCCAAGAAGGGCGTCGCCGGTTTTCTTCTCTGTTGTCTCCAGGTTATTGGCCTCTTCACGGGCGAACTTTACAGCCTGGGTGAGCTTGTCGACGCGCTCAAGCAGCTCCTTGATACGAGTGGCCGGAAGCGCGCCGGAAAACTTGAGGGTTTTCCAGTAACCCACGACAACATCCTCGTGGAACACTTCAACCTGCGCCGGGTGCTTCTCGGTAGCTTCCGCCTTTACGTGGTTGCGGGGAACTTTCTTGGTCTTCGCTGTCTGCACAGGCTCGGTGACATAGCTGTCGGATGACGAGTCGAAGTTCCAGGTTTCGGCGGGATCGAGAGTCGGGAGCTTCTTTACAAAGGTATGCAGATCGACGAGCTGTTTTTCCAGGAAGAGCAGATATGTCGAGGGGACATCCCGCAGGAGCGTTTGACCGTCGACGACAATATCCGCCTTGGCCGTACAGTTGGCCCAGTCTTTGGTGGCGGTGACATCGAAAAGCTTGGTAAGGATCTTGGTGGTATCCTTGATGACCTGATCCGCAGTTACCTGGACGCGAGTGAACTCAGGCGGGAACTGCTCGCCTTCCTCATCCTTGGGCTGATAGGTGCGCGAGATGCCGGACAACAGGGTCGGCTTCTGCAGCTGGTGGTGGGCATCGGTAAGTTCCTGGAATGCGGTGCTCTTGACGCCCTTTTCGATTGCTATGATCTGATTGAGTTTTGCTGCCATAGTTTGAATTTCTCCTGCCGGCCCGGCGAGCGCAATAGAGGCTCGTCACTCGGGCCGTTACAACATCATTGTCGACGCGGTGTGTGGGATTGATAAGGGGAAAGTACCCGCATTGTTCTCGGGAATCGCGTTTACCGGCCGGAATACAGGTATTCATTCGCATTCGGGAGAGGCTTATCCCACCAGCTTCTAATTGACACTCCCCGCGTTTTGGGGGATAATACACACTGACACACATCAATCACTACAGGCCGCGCTACGGTCCTGCTTCAGGACAAATCACCTTAAAGTCTATGAAACGTCAGAACTTCACTCTCGCCGATGATACCAGCGACATGCTGGACCAGATCGCTGAGAAATACTATCACGGCAATAAATCGCTGACGGTGCGGGCGGCTTTAGAATCGCTTGCGACGCACCTCGGGCATGCCGGATGGGTTATCGCGGGGTATGCGGCGGTTGTGCTGGATCATGAGGAAAGCTGCCATACCTGCGGCACTCATTATCCGGAAGGGGATATCCTTTACCGGCCGGTTTTCCAGCGAGGGCACTCTACCGACGCCCTCAACCAGATTCCCAGAGAGCACTGGCTGGACTGCTCAACATGTGTCGAACAGCGTGCTGTCTGAATTCTTAGGAGAAGCCTTTTTGTCCAAGAACACATTGCGGTGGAAATTGCGCCGCATGCAACCGGTTGACTATGCTCGCGCCTTGCATCGATTGCTGCCCGTGTCTCTTCTCCTCGCTCTGATGCTTGCTTCCCTGCTGCAGCCGGCCAATGCTGCGGACCCGGTCACTCTGGTGGTCGGCGGCAAGAAAGTCGCCTTTCTCGTTTCTCCCTTCGTTGGCGACGACGGCCAGGTGTATTCGCCTGTCGATCTCGTGCGCGTCCTCGGCGGAGATTTCAAACCCAATCCCGGGCAGACGACGGTTACCGTCACCCCGGCATCAGGGCCGTCATTCACGCTTCCTTACATTGCCGTAAAGGGCCGCTTCTGTGTCTCCGTGGATGCAATGGGGAAGGCGTTGGGCGCAACGGTTATCTGGAGCCCCGCGCGCAAGACGATGGAACTGCGAGCGCGCATCAAGCAGGTTCGCGTGACCGGCGGAGTTCTGGAAGTTGCGACATCGTATCCGATTTACTTCCACCGCCTCGATTCACGTGACCCCAACGAGATCGATGTCGACTTCTACGGCCTCGATTCAACCGCCGGCGTCACAGATTTAAAGGCTCTGGGCGAGGATGTCCGAAGCGCCCAGTGGATCAACCCAGATCCTTCGACATCGCGACTTATTCTGCATGTCGGTCAGGCTGGAATGGGGCGGATCGATACATCGACGCCGTCCAATCGCATTCGGATCGCCGTCGCACCGGCCGGGCTTACCGCGCCTCCCAACCAGAATTCGGAGCAGGCCGAGGAAGATAAGTCGCCGAACGGCGATCAGGCTGAAATTCCCGCGCGCCCCAGCGGCCCTCTTGAGATCACGGGAGTAACGGTCAGCGTGGTAAGCGAGAGCCTGACACAGGTCATCGTTCAGGCCACGGCCCCGGCGGTCTTTCGCACCATTTCGCTTACCGGCCCGGATCGCCTTGCCCTCGACCTCACCGGCGCAGCCCTCAATCCCGCCGTCAAGAATGTCTCTGTTCCTCAAAACAAGGTTGTCCGCAATATCCGAAGCGGCACCCTTTCCGAAGGGGCCACGCAGTTCGGCCGAATCGTGGTCGATCTGGCGCGCGCCACGGATTTCAGTGTTACCACTCAGATGGGGCCAGAAGGTGCGACATACCTCATCAACCTTCGAACGGGTGTCGCTCGCATGCCTGTGAGCTCTGCCGGCCTGAATGGCAAGATCATCATGATCGATCCCGGTCATGGCGGCATGGACAGTGGGGCTGTTGGAGTGGGCGGACTTCTTGAAAAGGACCTTGCCCTTGCCATCGCCACGAAGCTCCGTGATGTCCTGCAGAGCAACGGCGCTATCGTCTACATGACACGGCATGACGACACCTTCATACCGCTCGCGGAACGTCCACGGCTGGGAATTGCCGCGCACGCCGATTACTTCATCAGCGTGCATTGCGATTCGGCAGGCACTGTCAATGCCCATTCCGGCACAACGATCTACTACCATGCAAATAACCCGGTTTGCCGCCGTCTAGCTCAAGATATCGGCGGACGGGTAGGGGAGACATCCGGCATACCCCCCCTCGGTACTAAGAGCGACACCATACGCTTCCAGACAGGGTTTGCCGTGCTGCGAGGATCTCCCATGCCCGCAGTCCTCGTGGAGTGCGGATACGTGAACTGCGAAGCGGACCTGGCCAAACTTGCCGACGCGGCCTGTCAGAGCCGAATTGCAAACGGTATCGCAGCCGGATTGATCGACTTCAACGCCGAGGCCGGCGCAAGGTAGAGTGCTGCCAACGATGTCGCTGCTCAGGGAAAATAAATTTCTTGTTGTGTGCGATCGTGTGTATGTATGTGTAATAATAGAGCTGCGGCTGAAAATGCTGCAGCGACTATGATGTTTTGCACGAGGCACAACCTTCTTTCACGGTACCTTGCAGGGCTGATCGCATTCCTGATCTCGTATGCGGCCGTCTTCAAGTGTGTTCACCTGCTGGGCGATGTCCAGGCGGAAACCGTTCGTGTCTCGCTGTTTCACGCGCAAAATCCCGCCTCGAAACTTTCGTCCCATTCCTCGGCGGATGCTGTGGCTACTGCCGCGCTTCCGCCCGGCGCGCCATGCGCCGTTTGCGCCGAACTGGCGAAGATGGCTGTCCCGGCAGCCCTTTCCTCTCAATCGGGCATCACGTTGTCCACCAGCGTTCTTTCCCCGCTTCCGGCCTTGACACCGCGCCCCGCGCTTTCTTCCACCGTTCGCTTCTTCTCTTCTCGAGCTCCTCCGTCTGCTTAACCTCTTCCATTACTTTCAATCTCTATTAAGATCGCCTGAGGCTCTTTGCTTTCGACGTGTGGGGATTGCGCTTGTCCCAACCCATCTTCTATGGGGCTGCGCCTATCTGCCCCACAGCCTTTGACTTTTCAGCGGAGCACGAAAAAATGAAATCACCTTATAAGTTGTCTTGCCGAATTACTAGATATCTATCTATTGTATTTGCTGCTATCGTACTTGAAGCTTGCGCTTTGCCGGCGCAAGCGCATGATCCGCCGGTGTCGCTGGACGATGCAACTCAGCGCGCAAGCAATATTGCCGTAACCCTTGCTATCATGGCTATCGCGGGTGCCGCCACATATTTTGCAGCTCTTGCCCTCGCTACTGCATATGAACGGCAGACGCAAAAAATATTGAGCCTTGGAAAGATGCGAGTCGGATCCGGCATGGTCGCCGCCATCACGATGTGTACGCTCTGGTATGCCTGCAAGCCGATCCCCGCTGTTCCCGTTCACGATACGGCGCCTGTTAAAATGGTTGCCACACCGGTGACACCGGAAGAAACTAAACTCTATCTAACACCTGGCGGCGCTTACACAGAGGCGGATATTGCCGCCAACGGCAGTACGACGCCTGAGATCAAGTTTGACGGGCAGATGGCCAACCATCACCTGAACCCGAAGCGGGGCACGTACACATGTCCGATCACAAAGACTCAGGCCAATCCGAAATTCCCCTGGATCGTGAACGGTAAGAAGTATCTGTTCTGCTGCCCGCCGTGCATTGCGGAATTTGTGAAACAGGCCAAGACCAAACCGCAAAGTATAAAGGAACCTCAGGCATACATACAGAATTAATCGCGTAGCGACTCACTGCAGTCGAAATTCACGTAGAAAATGCAGAAACGATCCAACAACCGAATATCGCTCTTCTTCGGCCTGGTGTGGCTTGTGCTCTGCATGCTTCCGTCGCTGGCTGCCTGCGGAGTTCGGCCTTCGCATGTCATGCCCGCTGTATCTCGTTCCATTAGTGAGAGCGCGGCTGCGAAACCGCCTGCCAAGTGCTGCTGCGCGAACTGTCGCGGCGGCAAGATGTGCTGCATGATGAAGATGGGGCAAACGTCGTGCGGCATGGGAACATCACGCATGTCGTCCTGCAGCTGTGGCCAAAGCCGCCGCGCGAGCGACGTGATCCTCTCATGGCCCGTCGCATTGCCGGCGCAGGCCGTCAGCTTGCAAAGGCCGGTAATGCCCGAGCATCCGCTCCATACGGCATTGTTCCCGCTCATCTACCGTTACCCGCATCCCTCGTTCAAGCCTCCACAAACCGTGTGATTGCGTCTCATCGCGCCCACATCAGCGGCGCAGCAATCATGAACTTTCCACTCACTGGCGTCCGGCTTGCCGCCGATGACCGCTATGGAATGGACCGCCTGCGCTCGGGTGTACCCGAGCTGCGCAATCACACGGAGAAAAATGTGACAGCCCAAAATACGCGTTCCGCATTCACGTTGATCGAGCTTCTCGTCGTCATAGCGATCATTTCGATCCTCGCCGCTATCCTATTCCCTGTCTTCGCGAAAGTGCGCGAGAAGGCCCGGCAGACGGCCTGCCTCTCAAACTGCCGCCAGATCGGCCTGGGTTTCATGCAGTACGCCCAGGATAACGATGAGCATCTGCCGCTTTCCACCGACAGCGGCCGTGATCTCTCCTGGACGGCTACGCTGCAGCCGTACATCAAAAGCCGACAGATCTATCGCTGCCCCGACGACGCCAGCACGAACTGGACCACTCCCATTGCGCCGGCGACCGTGACGCGGCTATCGTCGTACTACCTGAACGACTGGCTGGCCGGAACGCTGCAATACACGGCGCTGGCGTCCATCAAAACACCTGCCAGCGTTATCTATGTCAGTGAGGCGACCGTGAACAAGACGGGAGATCATTTCCATCCATTCCTGTGGACGGCAGATCCCGACAAAGCAGGCGGTCCCAGCGCCGGCCAGTTCGACACGGTGACAAACCAGACGAAAGAACTGGCGCTCACTCAGCATAACGGCGGAATGAATAACGTCTACGCCGACGGCCATGCGAAATGGGGCCAGTGGTCACAGCTCTGGTTCCAGCGACCGGCCGATAATATCTACGAAGGGGCATTTGATCCACGGCAGTAGGAACCTATCCCGTTTAGGACCCACCCCATCCTCGGGGGCGCCCTCTGGGCGAGGAGGGCGCGTTCACCTCTGCGAAAGGCTTGCATTTCTTGGCGAAGGCTCCCCTCCCTAAATCCCTCCCCAAAGGAGAGGGACTTTTGGATAAGAGGCGAAACGTCAATCGCAAACCGGGACGCGCCCTCCCTTCGGGAGGGAATAAGGGTGGGTCTTAAACGGGTTTAGCTCCCCAGTGTACAGCAGTATGTCTTTATATACATGAATCCATTGATTGTGCCCGGAAGCATGTGGTAGAATTAGATGTCATGTTGTGGTCGGCAATAAAACCGCATATCGGAAGGCGCGCGGTGGCGTCGCTTTTGGTGATGGCCCTCCTCTGGCTAAGCACCATCGGTATGCTGCATCACACCGACGACTTCTCGCGCTACCAGCACTATAAAGTCGGCCAGATGGTCGCCGGTGCGCTGCATGCCGGGGTTGACACAACTGACCAGTGCGTTGCGCACAAATGGATGGATGCGTCGCAATTCCATAATGACGCGTTTGTCCCGCCTGCGCCCAGACTGGAGTTGATAGAGGCTGAGCAGCCCAGGCTCGCATCTGTCCTCCACTTGCTTCCGTTTACCTACACTTCACTCCGCGCTCCGCCAACACACCTGTCCTAACAACTCACATTTTCGCCTGATTCAGGCGATCCTGAACCCATCGACAGCCAGACTTGCGTCTCGTGACGCCTGATCGGTGCTGCCCTGGGCGTGGATCAAAAGGAAAGGGCAGACGGATGCTGCAACACCCGTCTGCCCGGCCAGCGCCACGAATTGCTCGTAAGCGAGTTAATTCGCATACGCCGACGCAAAGCTATTCTGGCATGCCGGCCCTCCTTCCGTCCACTCCTCACCCATCTCTTTCGCTTGTGTAATGCCTGCGCGATATATTGCGCCTGCCTTGCCGCGCGAAGAGCATTTCATACCCACCCGATATGGGAGGAGATTGTTATCCATGAGAAGAGACTGGCATAGTCCAGCCGCCGCAGGGCTCCGGTACCTCGGCATAGCTTCCGTAATTTGCATTGCCGCCGCATCTCCGGCACATGCGGACGTCTTTGGCCGCCTGCAGTTGGGCGTTGTCGATGCCGATACCGGCAAAGGCCTCGCCGGGGCAACGGTCACACTGCATGACCCGACGGGAGTCCGTCCGGATATCGTCCTTACCGCAGACTCCGAGGGCAATGCGCTCAGCCCGCAGCTCGAAGTGCATGCATGGCAGATAGAGACGGCCACGAAAGACTACGATCCCGATAACCGGTCCGTCACCGTCGTTCCCGATACGGCCACGGAAGTCGATATCGTCCTTCAGAAGACGGCGACGGTCATTAAAGTCACGGCCAATCGCAACCTTATTCGAGCGACGCAACCCACCGATACGACAACACGCAACCAGAACTTCTTGAAGAAGTATCCGGCCACGGCAGGCAACCCGCAGGACCTCAAAAGCTTCCTCACGACCACGCCGGGGTTTGTTTCATCGAGCGCCAATGTTGCGCATCCACGCGGCGAGCATGCATCAACTACCATCTATATAAATGGAGCTTTAGTTCCTGGAGCGCTTCAGGGGCGAGGCGCCGGTGCGCTTCTCAGCCCGCAGGTGATCCAGAATGCGGATGTCCAGACGGGAGGCTACGCTCCTGAGTACGGCAGCGAGACGGCTGCCATTCTGAACCTGAGCCTGAAGTCGGGCACGATCAAGCCTTATGCCGATGTCACCGGACAGATCGGCGGGTTCAACACCTACTACGGCGAGATCGCCGCCGGCGGACAGGGCGGAGCGCCGCTTGATAGCGGCATTGCCGGACCCGCGCCGAAGAAACTACGCTACTTCTTCGACTTCAGCAAGCGCTACACCGACAATTCCATGGAGCCGCCGCAACCGGGCGATCAGACCGCTCACAACCACTCGAATTCGACGACCGGTTTTGGAAACATCGAATATTCGGTCAGCCCAAAAGATCAGGTGTCTTTGGTCGTGAACACATCGCCGGCCAGAACCGAGGTCGCTAACCGGACGGGGCTTCCAGACAAATATGCGGATGTGGGCCAGGGATACGGTTACGGTGGCGCGCGAAACGCGGACGGCACAATTGCCGGGATCACCGCGGATCCCACCGTCGTGGGAAGCCAGACGATCAAGCTTGGCTCACAGCAGTCCGACGGTCAGGATATCTACCAGACCGACGGCAACTCGCTTGGTCTGCTCAACCTGCGCCACACGTTTACGCCGAAGCTGACAGGTCTGTTTTCCGTCGGCGTGAATCACTCGCAGCTGGATCTGCGCAATAACAATCCTTCGATCGACCTCGGCTCCGTGGATGCCAACGGGCTGCTCACGACTATCGACAATTCGATCGAATACAACCCGAACCTCACCCGAAAGAACGATCAGACAGAACTCGCCGGCAGCCTTTCGCTGGCTCAGGGCGCTCACACCTACAAGGCCGGCTTTACGCTGAACCTGCAGCATGGCGACGAGTCCTATCAGTTCGTCCCGCAAAGCCAGCTCGCCCTCGACGCCCTCTTTGCCACGGACCCGCGTCTGGCCCCGGCCGGCTCGGCCGATCCCAGCGGCGCAGTGGATGTCCTTGGTAACCCCGTCTACTTGATCAATCCGGGTTCCGCTACTCCGACGCTCAATCTGAAGCGGAATGGATACTACAACGCCGCCTATGTTCAGGACACCTGGCGGGCATCGCGCAAGTCGACCCTGAATTATGGCCTGCGTCTGGATTCCTATTACCAGAAGCTGGAAACCCAGGGGTACGACACCGCGACCGGAGGCGAGACCTATCTGTCGCCGCGCCTCAACTACGCATACGCTTTCACTCCCGCAACGGTTGGCCGCCTGTCCTACAACAAGCTCTTCACTCAGCCGCCGCTTGCAGAAGGCGCGGTAGTCGGAACTGTCCTGAAACCCGAAATCCTGGATCAGTACGATGCCAGTGTGGAGCATCAAATCGGCTCTACCCAGACCGTCAAGCTGGCCTACTACTACAAGAACATCACTAACCAGAACGATACCGGCATTCTGCTCCCTTATACGCAGATCGGCGCATACACCACCTTGCAATATCAGCGAGCGAGCGTCCACGGCTTCGAGCTCTCATATGACCTGAGCCCGAAGAACAACGTGGGATTGGGCGGATATCTCGCTTACACCAACAGCCTTGCAAAGCCCGGCGGCCTCGATCAGACCGGAGCGGATGCGCCCGACATCAACGACCACGACCAGCGGCACACGGTAAGCACCGGCCTGAGCTACACGTTCAAGACGGGAGACCTTGTGGGGCTGGATTACTACTACGGCAGCGGAGAGGCATCCAGCGTACTGGCATCGATCGCCGACAGCAACGTGCTCAACGATGGCAAGCGCAACTCCAACCAGCACATGAACGTGCGCGTGGCCAGCCGTCCGGGGTGGATCGGCAAGACGCTCGGCGCGGAAGTCGATGTGGAAAACATCTTCGACAGCCGCGATGTGCTCAACTTCAACTCAGGATTCAGCGGCACCCGCTTCCAGCAGGGCCGAAGGGTCCTGTTCTCGCTGAACGGACGGTTTTAACCCGCCAGCGGGCTTGCAAGCCGTCGCCGTTTAAGACCCCTCCTTACGTCCTCCCCGAAGGGAAGGCGCGTCCCGATTTACAATGCGTTTCGCTTCTTGGCGCTAGTTCAAGAGGCGAAAGCCAAATGCCTGGGTGAACGCGCCCTCCCTTCGGGAGGGGATGGGGTGGGTCCTAACGCGGGATCGCCTTCGAGTGACCGAAGGATTAAACTGGTGGCGCTTGCGTGTTACTTAAGGAACAACCATGGAAAGTATAGTTCACTTCATTAAAGGAGGCGGGTTTGTTATGTACCCGCTTCTCCTCCTTTCGTTGGCGGCGATCACGGTGATCGTCGAGCGATTTATTGCTTACAGGCGGTTTGGCTACCTTGCGCCCGGTCTACTGGGACAGGTCCTGGATCTTGTGCGCTCAGGCCGTTACGACGATGCTCTCACTGCCTGCGAGGCTCATCGCGGACCGCTGGCTGCGTGTCTGGCTGCGGTTTTGACTCACCGCAGCAGGCCGGTTCGCGAGGTGGAGCGGATTGTGGAGGAGACGGGGCAGGAGTACTTTCTTCGGCTTGAATACTTCCTGCCGGTGCTCGACACGACCACCACGATCGCGCCGCTTCTCGGTCTTCTCGGCACGATCCTCGGCATGATCGGGGCGTTCAATGCCATTGCGCTGCAGCAGCATCACGGCAATAACGATTCCGTGCTCTCGGGTGTGGGCGAGGCCCTGTTTGCTACGGCGACCGGTCTGGTCATCGCGGTGATCTGCTTTGCGGCCTATAACTACTTTGCGGCCCGCTTGCGCACTATCACGGGACAGACGGAACAGGCGGCTACCAAGCTGCTCAATACGATGGTTGAACGCCATCACGAGGAGCGAGGCGTCCATACCAATCACGTGGGGGCCGGGCAGCGGGGGGAAGAGCGAGATGCAGTTCAAACAACGGCGCGAGCTTAAGCGCACAAAGATCGAGATCATTCCCATGATCGACACCATCTTCTTCCTGCTGGTGTTCTTCATGCTCTCGTCGCTGGCCCTCGTCAAGCTGAACGGCCTTCCCGTGAACCTGCCCAAGGCTGCCACGGCGACCAAGCAGCAGGCGAACGACCTTACCATTACGATCGATAAGAACCGCCAGATCTATGTCAATAAGGAGCCGGTGACGCCCGCCGGTCTGGGGGCGGCGCTTCTTGCGAAGGCCGGGGGGCCGAACGTCGATTTGAGTACGGCATCTGTGGTGATCAATGCCGACCTCACCGTGCCGCATGGTCTGGTGGTGAGCTGTATCGACGGCGCAAGGCAGGCGGGTATCAGCCGGTTCGCCATCGCGACCGCTCCGGAGGACGAAAGTGCCGGCAACTAAACAGCGTCCGGATACGGAGCAGGTGAGCGCGCGCTCTCTGCTGAGTCGTGAGGATGCCCGCCCCAGTGTGCGAGATGACGGCCTTTACCGCCGCCTTGCCTGGGGCATCGGCATCTCATTCGCGGTCAATATCTTCCTGTGGAGGATTGCATCGAATGTTGTGCATAGCCGCATCATCACGCCGCCGGTTCCCATCACGATCCAGAGGATCATGCTGCCGCCGAAGGTGCGCCATATCGTTCCCAAACAGCGGCATGTGGTAAAGCCGCCGCCGAAGCCGATTGTCCGGCCGATCCCAAAACCTGTTGTTCGGCCCACGCCCAAGCCTGTCGTGCCGCCTCCGCATCATGTGCCGCAGCCGCTGCGCCGATCCACGCCTCATCCGCCACCCGCGGCGCATAGCCGTGTGATTACAGCGCCGGTTCATTCCACGGACCATGCGGTTCTTCCCGGAGGCAATGCAGAACCAGGAAAGCCGGTGGAGCATCAATACAACGGCAACGGAACGGATACGAATGTCAAACCGCCGCCTCCCGCTCCGCCTCCACCCAAACCGGAACCGCCTCCGCCGCCGAAGCCTGAGCCTCCGGCCCCGCCTCCTCCGCCCAAGCCGGAGCCGCCACCGCCTCCGGCTCCCGTGGGGCCGACGCAGGATGCTGAGATTGTCAGCAAGGTAGATCCGGAAATTCCGGACGATCTGAGGCAGGAGACATTCAAGACGCATGTCCTGGTAAGGTTTACGATCCACGCCGACGGCAGTTTTACGTCGTCTCTGCTGACATCATCGGGAAACGCCGATATCGACCGCCTGGTCTCGTCCGCCCTGAAGCAATGGCGATGGAAACCGGCCTTGCAGGACGGTAAAGCAGTCGAAAAGACCAAGCGTTTCAGCTATGAGATCGAGGTGCAGTAGACAAAAAAACAAGAGATGGATACCGGGACACAAGTTGCTATTTGTGTCCTGTTACTTGGTTCTCAATCGGCCAAACCCAATAACCAATTCCTTGTTTTTGTTTCTGTTGCGATTCTACATTCTGCCGTTTAGGCAGCCATTTGCCGATTTGATAGGTGGAAAATGCGCAATCTGCTGGATTGGTTTGTCGGGCGCCATTCGCTTCGGCTGACATCCATTGGAAGGTTTGGAGATAAAGTCATCAATCTTGAATGGTCGCCGGGTGGAGATATGCTCGCAATTTCGCCGACGACATCTCTGGCCGGAGTGTATCGACTGGGCAGCCGGGAGCCGATCTATGAGTTCGAGACTTCTGACAGGTGCGGCCTGGGGCAGCTGTGCTGGAGCCGGGGAAATGGAATGATCGCCGCCGGTGGGCTGGATGCCTCCGTTCGCATCTGGAACGCGCATGGAGAGTGTATCGATGTCATGAGAGAGGGAGGGATCTCTGTGGAAGCGTTGGCCTGGAACCAAACTGGCACAATGCTCGCCGTCTGCTCCCGCAGGAGACTGCGCCTCTGGAACTGTGAGCGGGCACGTATCCAGGAGGAATATGCCCTCCACGACGGATCGTCGGGCAGTGTTTGCTGGCGCGGAGATGATGAATTATTTGTCGGGACATCGGAAGGTGTCATGACGTGGCGTTCCGGCGAACGGCGTTTTGCGCGCCTTTCATCGCAAAAGACGCCTGTGCGCGCCATATCCTTAAGCTCACGTGGGCGCTTCTTGGCGATTGCGGATGCCGAACCCGAGTTGACAGTGCGTGAGTTGGATACGGGAACCGAGGCGATAATCGGCGGTCATGACGGCCACGCGCACGCTCTGTCCTGGAGTGGCGACGATCGATATCTGGCAGTGCGAACTCCAGCAGGAGTCGCCGTGCACGATTGGTCGGGATTCCCCGGCTCCAACAAGCTCCTGCCTCATGTTACTGCTCGGAGAGTGAGCGCAATTGCCTTTCAGAATGAGGGATCTCTGTTGGCCGTCGGCCTGTCCACGAAACAGGTTGGGCTTTTCGATCCGGCCAGAGATAGAAGGCAAATGGTGATTGCAGATGTGGATGCGCCCATCAATATCCTGCGATGGTCGCAGGATGGCCGCCGTCTTGCCGTGGCCGGCGATGACGGAAGCGTCTTACTTTACGAATTGCGCTAAGGCCGTTCGCGGCATTTATCGCTGAATTATTACGAGAAACATCATGATTGAATACTGCGAATTTGTTAATAAAGATATCGTTCTCAAACGGAGGGAGAGGATCTGCAGGAAGGCTCGCGCGCTTTATGCGCCGCATCCGTGGATACCGGCTGCCTTCCGCAGCATTGCCCGGGACCTGAGTGTCGTCCTGCTGTTCCGCATCGCTGTCGATGGGACATGTGTTCCGGAGCTGCTTAGATCGAGCGGATATTCCGCTGTCGATGCGGCGGTGCTGGATAGTGTCATACGCTGGCGCTTTGTTCCGGCGACGATCGATGGGCGGCCGTCGGCATCGTTTCTACAGACGCGAATTTCGTTTCTGCCGGAATGATAGAGGAGGGGAGAAGAGGCCGTAATTAGCCGTCCGGCAGGGACGGTATCGTCAGGAGACCGGCGTGTCGGCGGGCAAGTACTTGCGGATACGCTCTATGACATCGGTGGGAGTAAACGGCTTGACGATATAGTCGCTGGCTCCGGCAGCGAGGCCCTGAGCGATATTGCTTTCCAGCGCCTTGGATGTGAGCATCAGCACGGGAATGTCGCGCCAGGTCTCGCTGCTGCGAATCTCGGATAGGAGCTGGTGCCCGTTGACATAAGGCAGCATAACATCCAGGAGAATCACGCCCGGCAGATCTGCCGGCGTGTTTTCCGTCTGGCTCACTATGTGATTGAGCGCGGATTGGCCATCATTGATGATTTCGACATCAAAGTCTTCCTTGGTCAGCATGAATTCAAGGATATACGAAATGATTTCGTCATCTTCAATAACCAGAACCTTGGGTTTCTTGGTAGTCATGCGCATGCGAGCCCTGGCTTATTCCGCAGACGCTTTCTTCTCGCGCGCTTCTCGGATGCGCGTGAGTACGTCCTGGGGTGAGAAGGGTTTGATAATGTAGTCGTCGGCTCCGGCACGCGTTGCGAAGGATACGGAGATGTCCTGTGTTTTAGCAGTCAGCATAATCACCGGAACGTTCTTCCATCGCGGTGTGCTTCTGATGGCGGTACAGATTTGTATGCCGTCGACGTGCGGCAGCATAATGTCCAGAAGGACTACATCCGGCACGGGCGTCTCTTCGCCTTCGGGCTCCTTGGTTACAAGATCGTAAGCCTGTTGGCCATCGGCGATCAGGTTGATTTTATAACCCTCGTACTTCAGCAGATATTCCAGAATATTTGCGATTTCAGGATCGTCTTCGACGACCAGTATTGACGCGCTCATGGGTATGATCAGTCCTTCATCTCTATAAACGTCTATCCCGTATCATGTACGAACTTTACTGGGCAGAGACAAGCACCCAAATGATACCCGGTCTCCGCACTCCGGCGCCTGTGCGATCCGGGTTATGAGGAAGAGACTGCGGGTTCGGGGTCGAGCGGCAGCTCGACTGTGAATGTCGTTCCCACGCCTTCGGCCGTTTCGAACGTGACATTTCCGCCATGCGCTTGCACCAGAGCCCATACGATATTCATGCCCAGGCCCGTTCCGCCCTTCTGCCGGGTATCGGAGGAATCGGCCTGCGTAAACCGGTCGAAAATATGGGCGCGGAATTGTACGGGTATGCCGGAGCCGAAGTCCTGGATGGCGATACGGACTTTATCCTGCACGGTCTCGGTGCGCAGCAGAACCTTGCCCCCGGCTTTCGATGCCTTTACTGCATTCGACAACAGGTTGTTGAGAACCTGCACGATACGATCGCGATCGGCTTTGACAATCTCTGGCTGTTCCGATTTCATGTACTCAAGGGTCACTTCGAACTGGTTTGCGAAGGACTTTACCTCTTGAATGGCGTCTTCGATAATCGGTCCCAGCCGCACTCTGTCGAAGTGGAAATCAGTCTTGCCGCTGGCCAGTTTCTCGGAATCGAGCAGGTCGTTAATGAGACGGATCAGCCGTTCCGTGCTCTTCAGCGCAATGCCGTTCAGCTTCTGGACATCGGGCGGGATAGCCCCCGCAATCCCGGCATCGATCAAACACAACGATCCCTTGATGGATGTTAGCGGCGTGCGCAGTTCATGGCTTACATTTGAGACGAACTCGTCCTTCATCCGCTCGATGGCTTTGCGCTTGGTAATATCTGTCAGAATGCCGCTGCTGTATGTCTCGCTGTCCACTCGCCAGGTGGATAGGGCAACTTCCAGAGGGAAGGTCGTGCCATCTTTACGAACTGCCGTGACTTGAAGGTTTCCCGAGTCGTCGTCTTTGCGCCGGTTATGGCGGACTGTCTTGCGGTCTCCCTCGACGAGCAGGTCCGTGAAATCCCTGTTGACGACATCTCGTGTCGTATAGCCGAACATATCCTCCGCGGCCGTGTTCCAGAGAACGATCTTGAGGTCGCTGTCTGCCACAAATATTCCGGTCTTAGCGGCTCGGAAGATCGATCGGAAACGCAGTTCGGATTCATGCTGGAGGACTTCGGCTCGCTCACGCTGCTCGATTTCCTGCTGCAGCAGATCCACATGGCGTTCGATCTGGGTGAGGGCATTGGCATGGTTGGTTGCAAGCTGGGCAAGTTCGTCGTTCTTTCGGCGAAGCTCCAGCTGTGAGATCACCTGATGTGAGAGGGCGTTAAGGGCTTCCAGCTGCGATTCCGTAAGATCGCGCGGAGTGCTGTCGATGACGCATAAGGAACCCAGGGAGTAACCGTCCGGGGTGACCAGCGGCGCGCCTGCGTAAAATCGGATATAAGGATTGTCCCGCACGAAAGGGTTGTCCGCAAAGCGCGGGTCGACGCGGGCATCCCGGACGACCATGACGTCATCCTGCTGGATCGTATAGCGGCAGAATGACTGCTCGACCGGCGTCTCCGACGCGCCCAATCCAATTCGCGCCTTGAGCCACTGGCGTGTTTGATCGATAAAGGTCACGGCCGCCATGGGCGTGCCGCATATGTGGGCCGCGATTTTAACGGCATCGTCGTACGCCTGCTCCGGCTCGCTGTCGAGAATGTTGTACTGGGCGAGGGCGGCCAGCCGTGAGACCTCGCGCTCTTCCAGCGTCTGTGTTTGCGGCAGAGCATTCAAGTGGCCGGGTAAGTCGGCATCTCGTCTTCCAAGCTGTGGAGTGAATGTCATAGTTGAGTACCAAACAATGGCAGCAGTTCACAGAAATTATATCACGAGTCGATGTAAGACGGGCTATTAAAGGCGATATATGAAGGATTACAAACCCTCAGGCGGCTGCCTGAGGGTTTGTAACAGGAGAAGATAGAAAGGTAAGGTCAGGAGAATTGGTGTCGTGGGGCAGGACTCGCACCTGCCACGCCTTTTCAGGCAGCGGCTCCAAGATAACCGTCGCCAATCGGCCCGGCCGCCGGCAGATTACAAATCCACCTGCAGTCAGGCAAGTTGCTGGGACGTTTACGGCTTTCGCCATCCGCCGTGTCTACTATTTCACCACCACGACATAGAGAGCAAACCCACCCCATCCCCGAGGGTGCCCTCTGGGCGAGGAGGGCGCGTTCTCTTATGCGAAAAGCTCGCTTATCTTGGCAATAACGCCAAGAAGCGAAACGCCATCGCAGGCCGGGACGCGCCCTCCCTTCGGGAGGGAATAAGGGTGGGTCCGAACGAAATTCGCTTGCGAATTTTGGTTTCGTCAATCCTTATACGGATCGACCTCGTTTTCTCCGGCCATGGCGACACCCAGGGGAGTCAGCGTGTGCAGGATCTTTACGGATGCGCCGTGGTGCTGCAGCACCTCGGGGAGGCGCTTGTAGCAGTGCGGCGATTCGTCGGTTCCGGCTCCACGAAGTTCCACACCCTGCTTGCGGATCCAGGCGTTCATCATCTCCCGGGAAACGGCTCCGGGTGAGATCACCGCTCCGGTCTTACGGTTGATCTTGCCGCGGGCTGCCGTCCGGCTCATCACACGGCCTGCGCCGTGCACGGTGGAGTAAAGGGCTTCCTTCGCTTCCACGGAGTCCACGCCTTCCAGGATCACGGACTTGTCGCCCATCGATCCTCCCACAAAGCCCTTTTGTCCCGGGAATGCCGGGGTTGCTCCCTTTCGGACAACCCACAGATCACGCCCGCTATGCGTCTCCTGCCATGCATAGTTGTGGTGGTTGTGGACTTCCTCCACGATGTTCGCGCCAAGGAGCGTGGCAACTTCGCTGCATACCCAGTCTCGTCCGGCATAGGCGTACTGGCCGGCAAGTTTCATGCAGGCGATGTAGTCCTCACCCAGAGCGGAATCGGCATCGAGGACCAGCGGCGGGACGTCCATGCCGTCCTTTGCGCCTCCCTTTTCCAGGAAGTACGATGCCGTCTTATGTCCCAGGCCGCGCGAACCGAAGTGCACTCCTACCCAGACACGGTCGAACTCGTCGGCGAACAGGTCCACATAGTGGTTTCCCGAGCCGATCGTTCCAAGCTGGTTCTGAGCCATTTGCTTGATCGACTTCACGGGAGCCATCTTCCAGGTTTCGTCGTCGAACAGTTCGTGGTCCACGCGGGTTTCGTTGTTGCGCCCAATTCCGAACTCAAGGTTCTTCCACACGTCGTCCATGATCGTCTTGATGTTGCGGCGCACTTCATCCGCCGGAATGTCCAGGAGCGCAGCCTTGTTTCCGCAGCCGATATCGAATCCCACTCCCGACGGGCTTACCTTACCCTCGTATGCAACTACTCCACCGATTGGGACTGCGTAGCCTTTATGGTGGTCAGCCATCAATGCGACATGCGAAGCCGTCTTCGCGCAGGTCTTGATCTGCGACAACGCGCCAACATCCACCGGGCTTCCCCACACCGGGATTCCATCATATAATTCCATTGAGATATTTTCTCCAAATAAAAAGCCGGCCTCGGGCTATCTGCCCGGGCCGGCTGCATCATCTTAAAACTTTCAGGATGTCACTTCTTGTGATGTTCCTGTCTTCGTTTCGACACAGCCGGTTGAACGAGATATTGGCGGCGCTCCAAACGGTTAATGGAGCCCTGCGGCGCAAATGTCTGACGGGTATGTGTACCCGGATATGACTCAGAGCCACGGCGGTATAGTTCGCCGCCGAGGAGAGAGCCGTTTTGTATTGTGACAATCTGCGAGATCAACTCTTCAATACCTGTCTTCGTAACCAAAATATTCGCGCGGCGCCATGTTCGGCAGCGCGCCATCCTAATCGTTATCGGAATGAGAGGGCGGTTTGCTAAAGGGTGGGGCGAGAATGTTTTCGTGGGCTTCCCTCATATCCCCAGAAACGCCATCAGCTTCCGATAATCAGTCGTGATGAAATCGGGTGTTGCGCCGTGGTGATCTTTCTCACCCTGGTCGGAGTTGTAAAGCGCCGTCTTCATGCCGGCGTTGTATGCGCCGTAGATGTCGCGGTGCATGTCGTTGCCGACATAGAGGGTTTGCTCGGCGGGAACGCCCAGCTTGTCCAGCGCCATCTGGAAAAGGCGTTTATCTGGCTTGCGGTAACCATAGTCGCCGGAGACGATGATCGTGTCGAAGTAATCGAGTATACCTACCTTGTGCATTTCGGGTCTGGCATACGCGCTCTGGGCATCGGTGACGATCGCCATTGGGTAGCGGTCGCGCAATGTGTCGAGCATCTCGCGTACGTAAGGGTAGAGTTCCAAGCGTTTGCGGGAAACTGCCCGAAATAGTTCGGCGAGGAACAGGGGAAGTTGTTCGCGTTTTTCGGCCGGCATCGATTTTGTGTAGCCGGTTCCGAATTCATCGACGATCCGGCGGAAGATCGCCACGGCATCGAATTCCGGGTACTGCTCTCCGCTTGCATCTTGCTGCTCTTTAATATTGGCAAAGTAGACTTCGCGGAGTCGCCATGTGTCGATGGAGACGCCTTGATAGGAGAGAACACGTCTCAGGGTGAGATAGATCTCGTCAAGCCCTTCGTCGGTCCGGATCTCGGCGAGGGTCCCGTTGATGTCAAATGCGATCGCTCGGATATCCATGCCTTCTAATTTACCCTGATGCGGCTTTTTGCCTGCTTTAAGGGCATTCGGCGGAACGCGGATGTGCTACCATCAAATACAGGGGTTTAGCATGGCTAAACGACAGGTGGATTCATGGCGGGTGTAACGATAAAAGACATCGCGAAGAGGTCGAACCTCTCGCACACAACGGTATCGCGGGTTTTGAATAAGCGCGCCGATACATTCATTTCGGATGCGACACGCACAAAGATCCTGGATCTGGCCCGAGAGATGGGATACCAGCCGAACGGGTATGCTCGCGCTCTCGTCACCGGCCGCACCGACATGATTGCCCTTGCCCTCGACGCCGTCATTCATCCGCTGGCAGGGTTCGTTATGAACTATCTGATGATTGAGGTGGAGAAGCTTGGGTACGACCTGATCGTGACCAAGGTCGCGCAGGATGCGTCCGGGCAGAACATCGCGGTCACCAGGTGGCCGGTCGACGGCACCATCTTCTTCAACTCGACCCCCATGGATTCTCAGGCCGATACCGGAGCGCGGTCAAACGCCGTTGTCTCAATGGGAAGCGGCCGCATGAATAAGTTCGATCACGTGGAAGTGGATCTGTATTCCGGCGCCGTCGAGGCAATGGAGCATCTGGTTGAGATCGGCTGCAAGCGCATTGCATTCATGACGATGGCTCAGCTCGAATACGAGGCCGACGAGCGCCGCAGCGCTTACGAGTCGGTGATCACCGCAGCAGGCCTTCCCTCTGAACATATTGTGCAGCCTGATTCTTTCATCCCGAGACAGCAGTCCGTCGATGCCTACGCGACCTGCGTGGATTACCTTCGCGAGCACGGCTGCCCCGACGGCATCTTCGCCCGCAACGACCACATGGCCCTCGGCGCTTACCGGGCGCTGCGTGAGGCGGGATATCGCATCCCCGAAGACGTGGCCCTGATCGGCTGCGACGGCATCGACGAGATCAAATACCTCGATTCGCCCCTGACAACCATCGAACAACCCCTCACGGAAATGTGCGAGATCGCCCTCAAATTCTTGCACCAGCGCATACAAGATCCCTCACTGCCCGTGCAGACGGCTGAGCTGAAGACACATCTCGTGAAGAGGAAATCGACGGCGAGGTAGGGGAGCACCCCTGTAACACCGCAGTCGGAATTGTTATGCGACGGCTGCCCTGGCGTTATCTGTGAATCGCTGTCGATTTCAATGTGCGCTAGATAAAAGCTGTGTTACATGTGCTTGCTCCCCCAAATCATTCTCACAATCCCTTGACAACCCTCCCCTTATATGCTAAATTTACAAAAGTAGATTTACTTTTGTAAACGATGGGGTGTTTATGCAGCGTCAACCGCCGAAGCTGGGCCGTGTGCAGTTGCAGATCATGCAAGTCCTCTGGGATGTGGGCAATGTGACGGCGCGGCAGATCACTGATCGGTTGTCCGAGACGCAGCCGATTGCGCACAGTACTGTTCAGACTCTGCTGCGGCAGATGGAGGACAAGGGGTTGGTGGGGCACAAGGTTGAAGACCGTGTGTTCCTGTTCTATCCGATCTATCAGCGGACCGAAGTCGCGGGGACGCTTGCGCACGATCTATTGAAGCAGGTATTTCAGGGGTCGTTGTATGGATTGGTCTCAAGCCTTTTGACTGAGGAGCGTGTCTCGGCCGATGAGCTTGGGCGTATCCGCAAACTGATCGATTCGCATGAGGCGGCTGAACTGAAGGTGGGAGATAACAATGGCTGACTTGGCGGAGGCGTGCCGGCAGTCGCTGCAGATCGGGGCAGGGCTCTGGATTCAGAGCGCCTTTCTGTTGTCGATCGGTTTGTTGGCCGGGTGGCTGTTGCGCCGAAAAGGACCGTTGTTCGAGGCCGCCGCGTACCGTGCCGCCTTATGCGCCGTACTCTTGAGCGCGTTCCTGGCGATCGCTCTGTTTGGACGAATTCGCCCGATATGGCATATCGCGCTGCCTGTCCACACGGCCGCCGCGCGAGTGCCGTCTATTCCTGTTCGGGAAGCGCTTTCGACTTCGGCGCGGTCGCGTAAGATCGTTCATGCGGAGCAGCGTGTTCGATCTTCTGCACAGCCGGCGATCGTGTCGGGACACAGTCGCCCTTTGCCATGGGCTCAGATCTATATCGGTTTGGCTGCGCTGTGGTTTGTCCTCTCTCTCGCTCAAATCCTCTGGCTCCTGGTTGGCGCGGTCACTCTGCTTCGGATCGGCCGATGCCCGGAAGCTTTCTGGGGCAGCCGTGAGCAGAAGTTGCTTGAAGAGCTGGCAGGTCGGGCCGGTGTTGCTGTTCCCCGCCTCATCGTTCACCCGAGGATCAGGTCGCCGTTTGTCGCAGGCGTTTTCCGCCCAATGATCGTCGTTCCCGTAGGGCTGTTGGATCTCGATGAGCCGGTTGCAAGGGCAGTGCTGTCACATGAACTTGGGCACCTGTCTCAGCGTGACAGCGCCTGGGTTCCTGTGTTCCGGATCGTGATGGCATTAGGATGGCCGCAGCCGCTTCTGCGGGGTCTCTACCGGCGCTGGCTCTCGGCATCGGAATACGCCTGCGATAGATGGGCGCTCTCCAATGGCTGCCCGCCGCGAGATTACGCAGAGTGCCTGATGCGGCTGGCTGAGGAGAAATCGACGTTTCGGGCGGCTCAGGCTCTCTCGCTTGGTGTGGCCCCATTTCGTTCTCTGCTCGGCAAACGCATCCAGCAGATCCTGAGTTGGAGTGACGACAGGCTGCATAGGCTTTCCCGTCGCGCCCGATATGCCATGGGCGGCTTTGCCGTCCTGATCGGCTGCGCCGCGGTGTTTTTAGTTTCGGCAAACACCGGCGCTCGGGCGACCAGTCGCCGCTTCGCGCAGCGCGTCGCGCATTCTATAACGTCGCTGCCGGGACAAAGCTCACGGCTGTCCGCATCGCTCAGCCATAATATCATTGCGCCGCAAGGAACCCACATGAAAAAGATCGGATCACGAGTGCTGTCTACTGTCGCCGCGGTTGCCGGCGGACTTATTCAGGTCAATTTGCCCGCCGTTGGGGCTCCTGCCCCTGCTAAGTCTGCCACCACGCATACTGTCTCTACCACGTCCGCCAAACCAGCCTCGAAGTCGGCGGCGAAGGTTCAAGTTACGAAGAGCGCTCCCACTACCTTGCCTCTCACCATAACTGAGCCGGTGGCTAAAATAACTACAATGACCGTTCCAGCCAACCCGATGATGGCCCAGCCTTTGCCTCCGGTAACAGCCGATTATCTGGCGCATGCAAGGCAGTATAAGATGCCTGTTGACTACATATCCGCCGCAGCGATGGCAGAGCGACTGAACGGCGACGAGATTCGACAGACCGGGCAGTTTTCGTCGCAGGCGCGCATTGTTGTAAGCAAAGCAGACAATATGCTTGTGGTGTATGCGTCTCCTGAAGATTTTCAGCGTCTCCGAGACATTATCAAAATAATCGATGTGCCGGTTCGGCAGGCGCAGATTCGCGTGACGCTTGTGGATGTATCGGAAGCGAACTTGAAGGCCTGGGGACTCTCATCACATTCGCTCGGCGGCGACCCAAATTCGAAAGAGATCGATATGCTGACGAAGGCGATGAAGGAAGGGAAGCTGCCGGACGAGCGATCTATTATGCTCACCGCCAACAATACAGAGGAAGTCACTTCTAACACAGATGATCCCGAGGCCGCTGGCCTCGTTGTGGCGGCGACGGCGACAATCACATCCAGCAATGCAGTTAGCACTCATCTGGTAGGCTACTTGCCGGTTCATGGGGAGCAAACCGAAGCTTTCAGCTACAATACTCTGCTACTTTCAGGTGAAACGTCGCTGGTGGCCGTGCAGCCAAAAGGAGCCTCGAAATGCCGCCTGATTTTCGTTGGAGCCACTATCCTAGCTGACGCTCAACAGAGGCGGGAAGATGCTGCGCGGGCCGCAGGTGATGCACCGTCCCCCTAATTCCATTGGCACTCATCGGCGACGTAAATCGGGTCAGCTGCAATAATACAGCAGCTGGCCCGATCTTGTTGTGAGTAAAGCCCAGGCTTTGAACGACATCTCTCTCTGGAACATAATTTTATTATGCGTGTTATAATACTGTGCGCTTGATATAATAAAGTTATATAAGCAAGAGGGAATCGATATGCAACTTGGCATTGACAGCTTTGCAGCGGCTATTTCTGAGTCTTTGGCGGATGTTACACTCAGTCCCGCCGATCGCATCAGGGACTTACTTGAGGAGATCGAGCTTGCCGATCAGGTAGGATTGGATGTTTTCGGAATTGGAGAGCATCATCGGAGCGAATTTCTTGACTCCGCTCCGGCCGTCATCCTTGCTGCTGCGGCGGCTCGAACGAAGAATATCCGGCTGACCAGCGCCGTGACGGTGCTGAGCGCGGCCGACCCTGTGCGCGTCTTCCAGGAGTTTGCGACGCTCGATTTGATCTCGAATGGCCGGGCGGAGATCGTTGCCGGCCGTGGTTCGTTTATCGAGGCGTTCCCTCTGTTTGGCCTTGATACGAGGGACTACGATTCGCTTTTCGTGGAGAAGCTCGATCTGCTGCTTAAAATTCGAGAGAGCACTCACGTTCACTGGTCGGGGAAGCATCGCGCTTCCCTTAATGGAGAGGGGATCTATCCGCGGCCGGTGCAGGATCAGCTTCCGATCTGGCTGGGTGTCGGCGGCACGCCGGCTTCCTTTGCCCGAGCCGGCGCTCTTGGTCTTCCATTGATGGTCGCCATCATCGGTGGGGAGCCGCATCGTTTCCGGCCGCTTATCGACCTTTACCGTGAAACAGGGCTTCGTGCGGGACACGCCCCTGAAAAGTTGATCGTGGGACTTCACTCCCTGGGCTATGTTGCGGATACGACTCAGCAGGCGGCGGATGAGTTCTATCCGGGATATGCGGAAGCATTTACGAAGATCGGCAAGGAGCGTGGATGGCCGCCGGTAACCCGCGCGCAGTTCGATGCGCAGCGCGGTCCAAAAGGCGCGCTCCTGATCGGCAGTCCAGAAGAGGTTGCGGAGAAGATACTTTATGTGGACAAAGCCCTGGGTGGCATCACTCGTCTGAATTTCCAGATGAACGCCGCCGCTGTCCCACATGCAAAGAGACTGCACGCAATTGAGATTCTCGGTACCCAAGTCGCGCCGATTTTGCGGAAGGAACTTGGGGATTGATGTCTGAGGTTGTTCTGAAAAGAGCAACGTCCGGCGGTTGAAACCACCGAACGTTGCCCTGGCGGTTGAAACCACGGGCTAGAGAGTGCACGTGTCCGCCTTCGCGGACTAGGATTGGCCCTTCTTTGTCCGCGAAGGCGGACAGTTGTACTCTCTAGGCGCGGTTTTAACCGCCAGCCAGGCCTTCAATCTCCGGCCTGGCTGATCTGTTTTGATGTATATCGAGAGCGACCTAGTTCACTCGATAGCTCAGCGCGCTTCCGCCTGTAAGAACGTTGATCGGGTAGGTGTCGATCGCTGTTCCGCTGAAGGCGGCGTTGTCGCCGTAGAGGAAGAACTTGAACAGTGTCGGCGAACCGATCTGTGTCTTGGCTACCGCGAGCTCGGCAGTCGTTCCGCTGACGGTTGGTATCAGTGTCGCTACCGTATTCCAGACGAAGGTCGTACCGGTTCCCGCATAGGAATAGAGGGTATTGCCTTCGATCATGTAGTCAGCGCCGAGCGGGAAGGTTCCCGCGCCGCCCTTGTAGCCGGTGGCGCTGCTGTTGTCCGAGTCGATGTAGATGTAGTAGCCCCAGTTGAACGTGATCGCATTCGCGTTCTTGATGCCGAAGTAGATGTTCGTGGTGTTGTTAGCCACGGATACCTGCTCGAAGTCGATCGGATTGGTCGCTCCAGTGGTGTCGTCGACCTTCAGCGGGAAGGGGCGCAGGGCGCTCCATTCGGTCAGCGCGCCGTCCACGGTGATGGTCGCGCCGGAGTTGGCGACGTCATCGAGGCGGTAGGCGAAGAAGCCGTTGGCCGAAGTCAGGGCATTCTGCGGATAGAGGTCGACCGTGCCGCTGGTGATGGTGTTGTCGCCGTAGAAGAACAGCTTAACGATCGATGGGCTGCCCACCAGGGACCGCGCGAACTTGATCTCGGCGGTGTTGCCGGATACCGAGGTCGTTGCCGTTCCTACCGATAGCCAGCTCCAGTTGGTGCCGGTTCCCGTGTAGTGGTAGACAGTCGCGCCCTGAACCATATAGTCGGCCCCGATGGGGAAGGTGCCTGCGCCGCCGATGAAGCCGGTGGTCTTGTCGTTGTCCGTATCAAGATATTCTGTGTATGCGCTGTTCAGCGTGATGGCGTTCTGGTTCTGGATGCCGATGTACAGGTTGGTGGTGTCATGAGCCAGCCATCCCTTCTCCCAGTCGACCGGGTTGGCCGCGCCGGAGAGATCGTCGGGCTTCGCGCCGAAGGAGGTGAGCGCGGCCCAGTCGGTCAGGCTGCCGTTCACGGTAATCTGAGTGGACGTCACCGGGTTGGTCACATCGGCGACACGGTAGACGAAGTATCCGCCACCGCCGCCTGTTACCAGAGCTGTGGTGGGATATACATCGACTGTGCCTGCGGTGATGGTGTTATCGCCGTAGAAGAAGAGGTTGATCGATGCCGGGCTGCCGATCCAGGAGCGCGGGACCTTGATCTCCGCCGTGTTGCTGGAAACGCCCGAGGTGAGCGTCCCGACTGATGCCCAGCTCCAGGCTGTGCCGGAACCGCCGGTGTACTTGTAGAGTGTCGAACCCTGCACCATGTACTCCGCGCCTACCGGGAAGTTGTTGGCTCCGCCGGTATAGCCGGTGCTGCGGTTGTTGTCAGTGTCCAGGAAGATATTGTAAGCCGAGTTCAGCGTGATCGCGTTGGCGTTCTGGATGGCGATGTAGAAGCTGCCGGTGTCGTTGGCAATCCATCCCTGGTTCCAGTCGACCGGATTGGCCGCGCCGGAGACATCGTTCGCCTTGGTTCCGAATGAGGTCAGCTTGGCCCAGTCGGTAATCGCGCCGTTGACCGTGATGCCTGTGTCGAGCACGGGGTTAGAGACCTGCGGCGGGCTGGCCGGAACGACGTAGCTGATGGTCGCCGTGTTGGTGTCGGCATGCGCCAGGGCATCCACCGCCTGCACGCGGAAGTAGTATGTTGCGCCGGGCGTCAGGCCGGATATGGTGTACTGATTGGCGTTGTGGGTGGTGGTGTCCAGGTTCCATCCGGCGCCGACCGAGTACGCGACATTGCTGTATGTGGTGGGTGACGTGAAGGCGGCGCTGCTGCTTTGAAGGATATTGTACTTGACTGGGCCGGTTTGATCCTGCGCCAGGTCCCACTGTACTATGGCCTGTCCGGGCAAAGCGCCGGCGGTGACCATCTGCACGCCGGTGCGGGCAGGGTAGGTCGGCGGCGTGCCAGCGCCGACAAAGCCGGGAGTGCCGGTGGTGCTCCAGACCGGGGCTATCGTGTCGGCGGCGGGCAAGTGGTCCCGGACATACGTATTGACGTCATTCAGGGAGCCGTCGGTGGACTGATATGTGGTCCAGCCGTTCTTGACGATCGATTCCTGGATGCCCTGGTTGTAGAACGTCGTGCCGCGAGCGCACTGGTAGTCCAAGCTGAAGACGGTGAAGCCGTCAGGCCGGTTGGATTCGGCCATCATCTTGCGCGCCGCATTCAGGTTGTTGTCGTTCCAGCTCGGGTTGATGCCCGTGTTCGCTGCGTTGCTGTCCAGATAGTAGCTTTCGAAAAGCTCACCGTTGACATACGGGCGGATGTCGTAGTCATACGGGTGGATGTTGAAGACGGTGCTCGTGATATCCGGGTTGTAGAAGAAGAAACCACGGTTGGCAAGCACCAGCTTGCCGGCATAGTTGTTGTGGATGTACGCAACCGTGTTGCTCATCTCCTGAGCGGTCCAGGAGTAGTATCCGGGGACGTTATCGTACGGGCCGGATGTATCCAGCGTATCCAGGAAGTAGCCGTCGCAGCCGAAGTTGTGGGTGCGGACGGTATCCGTATTGCTGGTGCGCGTTCCCGTCATCTGATTCAGACCGCAAGCGTTGCGCCCAGTTGTATTGCCCGTGGTCTCGTTGACAAGCGTGCTGCGCCAGGATGTGTTCGGCCAGATCATATAGCCATGGAAGTTTGGGTTCTGATCCGGAACATTGTCGGAAACGTAGCTCGTCCCGTTGTAAAACTGATCGACATAGAACGACGCAATACCCTGGTTCTCGTAAACAATGGCGTGCGTGGTCGTATCACAGTGGACCGGGCCAAGTCCATCTCCCGTGATTAATGTGCTGGCGTTATACGAGGCGACATCTTCGCCGATACTGATGTAGCCGATTACCTTGACGCCGGCTGCCTGAAGGGTCGCAACGACGGCGGGGGTACAGGTGGCCTGGTTGGGGTCGATTACCACCACATTGAACGTCTTCAAGAGGTTCATGTTGGTCGTGCCGAAATCGCCGCCATAGTAGATGCAGAACTTGCTGCTGGACGTAACGCCGGGAAATGGCGTTGCCGCGTGCGCTGCCGGGATCGTTCCCATCAGCGCTCCGGCAACCGCCGCTGTCTTGAACAGCGATTGTCCGGCTTTACTGCGAAATTTACGCGTCATGTTTGTTCCTTCGTGTCTTTAGGTGTGACTTACAATGTTGCTGCGTCTGCTGCCCTGGCGACTAAAGTCACGGCTAGTAAGTTCACAAAGTGTCCCTGCGGACACTCGGAGTGGACCTTCGGTCCTATTCCTAGTCCGCGAAGGCGGACATGTGTACTCTCTAGGCGCGGTTTTAACCGCCTGCCAGATTACGATATTGCTTTCGTCTTGCTTCTTAATTCCCGTAATCGTTTACGGTCCTTGGAAACCGTAAACGATTACGGAATCGCCAAAGGCTAATCCCATGATTAATCGCTTAAGACATGTGTGATGGCCGGTTCTGTGACGGTCGTTGTTCCGCCGGTCCCCTGGAACACGACTTTCGGGAATTGCCAGAGCATGGTGGATGTATTCAGGTTGAAGTTGGTCAGTCCGAGCGATGAGCGGAAGATCGACCAGGTATAGGCTGTGCCTGAATTGGTCATTCCCGACGATCCGATGGATGTCCATCCCCATGCGCCGCTTGTGCCGCTGTATTTGTAGAGAGTGCCGTTCTCTACCATGTAGTCCGCGCCGATCCCACCGACTGCGTAGCCGGTCGATGCAACAGCGTCGGTGTCGATGAAGACGTGTTTGTACGGGTATGTGCCTGCGAAAGTGGCGGAGTAGTAGACACGATCTGTGTCGTTCTCTGCGCGATACTGCTGGATGTTTGCATCCATTGTAACGATCGAGTGCGTATACTTGGCCGAATCCACGGTTTTATTGTCCAGCGCGACGCCGGAGCTATACCGCTGCACTTCGAATATGACGCTTTCGGATTTCGGTAATGTTGTTGAGCCGATCATAGAGAGCGGGACAGTGTACTTTGTCGAACCTGTGGCCGTGCCGGTTGTCGTCGCCGTGGTAACGGCGCCGGCAAATGTCCAGCTCCAGCTGCCGCCCGTGCCGCTGTAGCTGTAGAGTGAGCCGTTCTCGATGAGGTAGTTCGCGCCGATGCCGTTTGTCGGATAGCCGGTCGCGGCGTTCTTATCGGTATCGAGATACACCCGGTAATAATCCCAGGTGTGGTTGTAATTTGTGGTCAGATAGAGGTTGGTGTTGTCGTTGCTCGCGCGCCACCGATCCATTGCCTGTGCAGATTCCACTTCCTCGTTCCATACGGCCGTCGAAGGCAGAGTGGAGTAGGGATTGGGGCTGAGCGGAAGGTCGGTCACATAGACCCAGCCTCCGTTGACCGCGGGCAGCTTGGCATGCGCCATCACCTGCTGGACCTCGGAAATATTTCCGGCGTCGAGCGAGTGGATCATGTGCCAGAACCGGCTGGGATCGTACTGGGTCACCCAACTCGGGGGCGTGTAGCTCATGTAGTTGGTGTAAGTGTCTTCGAAGATGCAGACGATATCGGCAGTCGCCATATATGCCTGATCGGTCGATGTACCTGGATTGAGGACGATCACTCCCTTGCTGTCCGTCGCCGCCCACTTCGTCTTGATATAGTCGTGGATCGTGGTGTAGTAGGAAAGATACGTGCCCGCCGTGCCGGTTCCAGGACCTTCATCAAGGAAGATGCCATCGGTATGGAATGTGTTGAAGTAAAGGTCGATCTCAGACTTCACACCAGGATCCGATCCGCTTGCTAACCACGAGCGCGTGCCGTTGCTTGTGTGAACGTATCCCAGCACCAGGACACCCTGCGCATGTGTCGTTGCGACCTGCGCCTGGTATGCCGCCGTGTCGGTGGCGCCTACAACCGGTCCGCTGTTGGGATTGATGATCGTCAGGCCGACAGTGGGGGCGGACTGGCCTGTCGTCGTCCAGGTTGACCCCGGGTACCAGTATGAAGGCACCCCGATCGATGTCGCGTTTGCCGCCGCGCATAAGCCCAGCAGGCCAATTGCCAGCGCCGGCTTAATAACTCCGGCAATTGAACGCCGTGCGGAACTTACCATATTGCATGTCTCCTTTTAGTTCTACAAAGCGTATGCCGGCATACCTGCCTTAAGCAAGGGCCGACTCCCTATATAGCCTGAGTACGTTTCGGTTCCGCTGGCGGCATTGCCGGTTAAATGAGGCAGTTTAGCTGTTAGAAACTATACCGCACACGTGAACATACGCAAAGAATAATACAAAGCGAGGTTTTTGTCAAGAGAATTCATGATAAAAATTTATGCGCTGCCGCCGGTTGATGTCAAAGGGAAACATTTTCGTATTTTCTTGCAGGCAAGCATAAAAAATCGATCCCAAGATAGCGATGAAGAAGTAGGGTATATAGGCTGCGTTTGTGCAGCTATCTCTCATCGCGCATTAAGGTGCATCTTCCATGTCGCTGATCGATACTCTTGTCGGAAAGCCGCTTCCCTCGGATGAAGAATCCGAGCAGAAGATCGGGGTCTTTCTCGGCATTCCTACACTTGGGCTCGATGGTCTGGGATCGGCTTCCTACGGCCCTGAAGCTGCGCTGACGGTTCTGCTGCCGCTAGGCATACTTGGCCTTGCCTGTGTCGGACCGATCATGCTTGTGATCCTGGGCCTGCTGCTCATCCTCTACCTGTCGTACCGGCAGACGATCTCCGCATATCCGAACGGCGGCGGCTCATATACGGTGGCGCATGAGAACCTGGGAGCAAAATGGGGACTTGTGGCAGCTGCGGCGTTGATGCTCGACTATGTGCTGAATGTCGCGGTAGGCATTTCGGCCGGCATCGGGGCGCTGGTATCCGCCGTTCCGCATCTGCAGCGTTATACGCTGACGCTATGCCTGACAACTCTGGCGCTTATAACCCTGATCAATTTGCGCGGCGCTCGCGAGTCGGGCGTTCTGTTTGCAGCGCCCACCTATATCTTTGTCGCATCTCTTGCCGCCACGATCGTTCTTGGCATTTTTAACGTTATTCGGAGCGGGGGACATCCTCATCCGGTGATCCCGCCTTCGCCTCTCCCTGAACCTGCGGCGGCCGCCGGCATGTGGCTGCTGCTCAGGGCATTCGCCAGCGGATGCACCGCAATGACAGGCGTAGAGGCCGTCAGCAACAGCGTTACCGCATTTCGCGAGCCCAGGGGCAAGAATGCCGAGTGGACTTTGACGGGCATCGTTGTGATCCTGGGGGCGCTGCTGGCGGGGATAGCATATCTCGCGCATGCCTATTCGATCGGCGCCATGGATCAGACGAAGCCTGGTTACCAGAGTATCCTCTCGCAGCTTGTGGCAGCCGTAGCCGGGCGGGGCGTATTTTATTACATCACCGTGGGCAGTATTCTGGCCGTTCTTACCCTGTCGGCCAACACCAGCTACGCCGGCTTTCCACGCCTTTGCCGGCTCGTTGCCCGAGACAGTTATCTGCCACACAGTTTTGCCGAGGTGGGGCGGCGCTTGGTTCACTCCGTCGGGATTGTGTTTCTGACAAGCCTTGCGGGGTTGCTGCTGATCGTATTTGGCGGCATCACGGACCGGCTTATTCCACTATTTGCCATCGGAGCGTTTCTGGCATTTACGTTTTCGCAAGCTGGTATGGTTGTCCACTGGCTTCGCATTATGAGAGGGAAGGCGAAAGATACCGATCCCCGGGCAAAACGGCAGGCCGCGACCGGATTGACGATCAATGCCGTGGGAGTTGCGGTCACGTCCGTGGCCCTGCTGGTAATCGTTATCGCGAAATTCACGGAGGGAGCATGGATCTCGCTCGTTATCATCCCGTGTCTCCTGCTCCTTTTCCGCGCAATACACCGCCATTATATTCGAGTGGCGCGCCAGATCCACGCCACAAAGGCCTTGCGTCTGGATAACCTGGAGCCGCCGGTTGTCTTGATAACGGTGGAGAGTTGGAACCGTCTTACTGAACGCGCCTTGCGCTTCGGCTTGCGGTTGTCGCCGGATGTCACCGCCGTTCACATCATGACTGCCAACCGATCCGATCCGTCCAGACCGCGCGCTGAAGATGACGAGACACTGGAGGAGGCGTCGGAGAGGCTGTGGGAGAAGTGGAACAAAGCCGTAATACAGCCTGCGGTTCAAGCAGGAATCAAAGCGCCTGAGCTTGTGATTTTGGATTCACCGAACCGGCAGCTCTATGAACCCCTATTGATGTATATCGAAACGCTGAAGATGAAGTATCCTGATCGCATAATCGCCGTAATCATTCCCGAACTGGTGCAGAAACACTGGTGGGAGATTGTGCTGCACAGTCACCATGCGACCGGATTGAAGGCGGCGCTGCTCTTTCGAGGCGACTCGCAGATTGCCGTGGTCAATATTCCATGGTACCTCGACGAGGACAATGAGGAAGTCTCTCCGGAGTCCGGTTCTTCGAAGGGGAGATAGGCTGTTCGATCAATCTGACGCCGGCGTAATGTTCATGGCGCGCTTGAGCGCGTCGACACATACGGTGTCCCACTGCGTCCCTGCGCCGTCCTGCAGAATAGATATCGCTTTTGAGTGCGGCATTCCCTTGCGGTAAGGGCGGTCCGATGTCATTGCCGAGAACGCGTCGGCGACAGCCATCAACCGCGCGATCAGGGGCGTTTCTTCAGCCGTCAGCCCGAAGGGATATCCATTGCCGTCCCATCGCTCGTGGTGGTGGCGGATGGCGTCGAGGGTTTCTTCGAGGCCGGGCACGGCGGAGACGATGATGGCGCCCATCTGCGGGTGCTGCTTGATGGCCTCGAACTCATCGTCGGACAGCGCTCCGGGCTTGCGCAGGATC
>Ga0105237_10000883_pt1 | contig 40461 bp, 43 predicted proteins | sample KBSC24metaG_FD_81520 | JGI IMG/M metagenome (GOLD analysis project Ga0105237, IMG submission 81520) | Corn rhizosphere microbial communities from Kellogg Biological Station, Michigan, USA - KBS C2-4 metaG | ecosystem: Host-associated > Plants > Roots > Rhizosphere > Soil | place: Michigan, USA...
ATCTTCCGGGCCCGCGGGCGGTCGTACCGGGAGCTGCCGCTGCGGATGTTCGAGTTCGGCACCGTCTACCGGTACGAGAAGTCGGGCGTGGTGCACGGGCTGACCCGGGTGCGCGGGCTGACCATGGACGACGCGCACATCTTCTGCACCCGCGACCAGATGCGCGACGAACTCACCTCACTGCTGAAGTTCGTCATCGGCCTGCTCGGCGACTACGGGCTCGACGACTTCTACCTCGAGCTGTCCACCAAGGACCCGAAGAAGTTCGTTGGCTCGGACGAGATCTGGGAAGAGGCCACCAACACCCTCGCCGAGGTCGCCGAGGCGTCCGGTCTCGAGCTGGTGCCCGATCCGGGCGGCGCCGCGTTCTACGGACCGAAGATCTCGGTCCAGGCGCGCGATGCACTCGGCCGCAGCTGGCAGATGTCCACCATCCAGCTGGACTTCAACTTCCCCGACCGGTTCGACCTCGAGTACACCGCGGCCGACGGTAGCCGTCAGCGGCCCGTGATGATCCACCGCGCACTGTTCGGCTCGATCGAGCGGTTCTTCGGCATCCTCACCGAGCACTACGCCGGCGCCTTCCCTGCATGGCTGGCGCCGGTGCAGGTGGTGGGCATCCCGGTCGCCGACGCGCACGCCGAGTACCTGGAAGACGTTGCCGCACAACTGAAGGCGCGGGGGATCCGCGCCGAGGTCGACACCAGCGACGACCGGATGGCGAAGAAGATCGTCAACCAGACCAACCAGAAGGTGCCCTTCATGCTGCTGGCGGGTGACCGCGACGTCGAGGCGGGCGCGGTCAGCTTCCGGTTCGGCGACCGCACCCAGATCAACGGGGTCTCGCGTGACGACGCCGTCGAGGCCATCGCGCAGTGGATCGCACGGCGCGAGAACGCCGCTCCCACTGCCGAATTGCTCGAGGTCGGCGCGACGTGACCCCGAACGACGGCCACGAGATCGTCGATCACGGCGTCGGCGAGCCCGACCACCTCCAGCGACTGTGGACGCCGCACCGGATGAACTACATCGCCGATGACATCAAGACGGGATCGGCGAAGTCGTCAGAGCCGTTCACCGACATCCCCACGATGTCGGACGAGGATGGCCTCGTCGTTGCGCGCGGCGAGCTGGTCTACGCGGTGCTCAACCTCTACCCGTACAACCCTGGTCACCTGATGGTGGTGCCCTACCGCAGGGTGGCCGAGCTCGAGGATCTCACCGTCGAGGAGAGCGCCGAGCTGATGGCGTTCACGCAGAAGGCGATTCGCGTCATGAAGAGCGTCTCCCGGCCGCACGGCTTCAACGTCGGGCTCAACCTCGGGACGGCGGCCGGTGGCTCGCTGGCCGAGCACCTGCACATGCACGTCGTGCCGCGCTGGGGTGGCGACGCGAACTTCATCACCATCATCAGCAGTTCCAAGGTCATTCCGCAGCTCCTCCGCGACACCCGCCAGCTGCTGGCCACCGCGTGGGCGGGCCTTCCGTGAGCGACTTCTACCTGCTCACCAGGGCGGCCTACACCAAGCTCAGCAGACCGGTGGCCAAGGCCGCGCTGCGCACCGGGCTCACCCCGGACAGCATCACCATCATCGGCACTGCGGGAACCATCATCTCGGCGCTGACGCTGTTCCCGATCGGGCAGCTCTGGTGGGGTGCGTTCGCAGTGTTCGTCTTCGTCCTTGCCGACATGCTCGACGGCGCGATGGCGCGAGAACGTGGTTTCGGCACCAGGTTCGGCGGGGTGCTGGACGCCACCTGCGATCGGATCGCCGACGGCGCGATCTTCTGCGGACTGCTGTGGTGGGCCGCGTTCGGCATGCACAGCACCTCGCTAGTGGTGGCCACGATGATCTGCCTGGTCACTTCGCAGGTGGTGTCATACATCAAGGCCCGCGCAGAGGCCAACGGGCTCAAGGGCGACGGCGGGATCATCGAGCGGCCCGAGCGGCTGATCATCGTGCTCGTCGGGGCGGGCCTTTCGGGGGTTTCGTTCCTGCACGTGCCGTGGTTGGTGCACGTCGCGATGTGGCTGCTTGCGGTGAGCAGCCTGGTCACGCTGGGACAGCGGGTGCACGCCGTACGCACGTCGCCAGGTGCCATGGATCCGTTGGAAACCGATGAGCCGCAGGGTGATTCGGCCCAGCCGCCCTCCGATTCGACAGGCGAAGCGAGCGGAACGTGAGCACGCCGTCGGCGGGTCTGCCGAGTGTGCGCGGGCTGAAGATTCCGCTGAGCGGTCAGCTGGCGGACCTGGGCTACGGTGCGGGCTGGCGAGTGGTGCGCGCCATGCCGGAGTTCGCGGCCCGCAACGCCTTCGACGCCGGCGCGTGGTACGCGTCCCGCGGCGGAGGGCCCGAGCAACTCCGCAAGAACCTCGCTCGTGTGATCGGGGTGCCGCCCGCCAAGGTGCCAGGCAGCCTGATTCGTGAATCGCTGGCCTCCTACGCCAGATACTGGCGTGAGGCCTTCCGCCTGCCGTCGATGGATCACCAGGTGCTGGCCCGCCGATTGAACGACGCCGTCGAGGGCGGCGAAAACGTCGCGGCCGCACTGGAAGCGGGCCGGGGCGCGATCTTGGCGCTTCCGCACAGCGGCAACTGGGACATGTCAGGGGTGTGGCTCACCAACACCTACGGACACTTCGCCACCGTCGCCGAACGGCTCAAGCCCGAATCGTTGTACAACCGCTTCCTGGCCTACCGCGAGAGCCTGGGTTTCGAGGTGCTGCCGCTGACCGGCGGGGACCGGCCGCCGTTCGAGGTCCTCGCCGAGCGCCTGCGCGGCAACGGCCTGGTCTGCTTGATGTCCGATCGCGACCTCACCCGGTCGGGCGTACAGGTCGACTTCTTCGGTGAGCCCACCCGACTGCCCGCAGGGCCTGCCAAGTTGGCGCTGGCGACGGGTGCCGCGCTGCTTCCCACGCACCCGTGGTTCAAGCCCGACGTTACGGTGACCACCGTCCATCCGCCGTTGGACGTCTCCTCGGGTGACGTCAACGCGATCACGCAGGCGCTGGCCGATCAGTTCGCGACCGACATCGCCGCCCACCCCGCCGACTGGCACATGCTGCAGCCGCAGTGGCTCGCGGATCTGTCGGACGAGCGCAGGGCTCGTATCGGCGGGCTGGAGCGAAGCGACTCGGGGATCGATGAAGCCGGCGGGACGCCCTGATGCGCATCGGAATGGTCTGCCCGTACTCGTTCGACGTACCCGGCGGTGTCCAGGCGCACGTGCTGCAGCTCGCCGAGGTGATGCGCGGTTACGGACACGTGGTGAGCGTGCTCGCCCCGTCGTCGCCCGGCGCCTCACTGCCGGACTACGTCGTCTCGGGCGGCAAGGCCCTCCCCATCCCGTACAACGGGTCGGTTGCGCGGCTGCGGTTCGGTCCCGTCGCGCACCGCACGGTGAAGAAGTGGCTTGTCGACGGTGACTTCGACGTGCTGCACCTGCACGAGCCCAACGCGCCGAGCCTGTCGATGCTTGCGCTGATGATCGCGGAGGGGCCGATCGTGGCGACGTTCCACACGTCGACCACGAAGTCGTTGACGCTCAGCGTCTTTCAGGGCATCCTGCGCCCCTGGCACGAGAAGATCGTCGGCCGCATCGCGGTATCCGATCTGGCCAGGCGCTGGCAGATGGAGGCACTGGGGTCCGACGCCGTCGAGATCCCCAACGGCGTCGACGTCGCCTCGTTCGAGGCGGCACCGAAGCTCGACGGGTACCCGCGGCCCGGCAAGACCGTGCTGTTCCTCGGTCGCTTCGACGAACCACGCAAGGGCATGTCGGTTCTGCTCGGTGCGCTACCAGCACTGGTCGAGGCGCTTCCCGACGTCGAGGTGCTCGTCGTCGGGCGCGGCGACGAGGAGGAGCTGGCCGAGGAAGCCGGTGAGTTGGCCGGGCATCTGCGCTTCCTCGGGCTTGTCGACGACGCCGCGAAGGCATCGGCGATGCGCAGCGCCGACGTGTACTGCGCCCCGAACACCGGCGGCGAGAGCTTCGGCATCGTGCTGGTCGAGGCGATGGCGGCAGGCACCGCCGTGGTGGCCAGCGACCTCGATGCGTTCCGCCGCGTGCTCGAGGACGGCGCCGCGGGCCTGTTGGTGCCCGTCGACGATTCGGCGGCGCTGGCGTCGGGATTGATCGAGGTGCTGTCCGACGACGCGGTCCGCGACCGCTACGCCGCCGCCGCGGCGAAGGCGGTGCGCCGGTACGACTGGTCGGTGGTGGCCCGGCAGATCCTGCGGGTCTACGAGACCGTCGCGGGCGCTGGGACGAAGGTCCAGGTGGCGTCGTGACGTCCTGGCTCTTGGTGATCGCGCTCGTCGTGCTGGCCGTGGTGCTGCTGGTGGGCGGCGTCTGGGCATTTCAGACCGCGAACCGGCTGGACCGCCTGCACGTCCGCTACGACCTGTCGTGGCTGGCACTCGACGGTCTGCTCGCGCGGCGCGCCGTGGTGGCCAGGGCCGTCGCGACCGACGCCTACGGCGGGTCTCCTGCCGGTGTCCGGTTGGCCGCGCTGGCCGACGCCGCCGAGCGGGCACCACGGTCGGGCCGGGAGGCCGCCGAGAACGAGCTGTCCGCGGCGCTCGCACTGGTCGATCCCGCATCGTTGCCGGTGTCGCTGGTGGCGGAGCTTGCCGATGCCGAGGCACGGGTGACGCTGGCCCGCCGGTTCCACAACGACGCGGTCCGCGACACCCTCTCGCTGCGCGAACGGCCGATGGTGCGATGGCTTCACCTCGGTGGAACCGCGGCATTGCCTACGTATTTCGAGATCGCGGAACGGTCATCCCGGCGCTCCGTCGGGCCGGTGAATCCGCGCACGTCGGCGCGTGTCGTGCTGCTCGACGAGCAGGGCAGCGTGCTGCTGTTCTGCGGCTCCGATCCGGCCAGCGAGGCAGGTGTCGCGCCCCGCTGGTGGTTCACGGTCGGCGGCGCCGTGGAACCGGGGGAGGCCCTTCCCGAAGCCGCGGTGCGCGAGATCGAGGAGGAGACGGGGCTGATCGTGAGCCCCGCCGACCTGATCGGTCCGGTGTGGCGGCGCGAGGCGGTGTTCGAGTTCAACGGCACTGTGATCCGCAGCGAGGAGATGTTCTTCATCCATCGCACGTCGCGGTTCGAGCCGTCGATCACCGGCCACACCGCCCTGGAGCGCCGGTCCATCCACGGGCATCGGTGGTGTGACGAGGACACCATCGGGGAGCTGGCCGCCCGTGGTGAAACGGTGTATCCGCTGCAGTTGGCCGAACTGCTCGCGGAGGCCAACGCGATGGCCTCGGGAGGGGCAGTACGAGAGTTGCAATCCATCAGATGATGACAGGCAGAAGTGCGGATCTAATCGATTTGGCCCTGCCACTAGACTGGTTCAGTACCTATTTGGAGGAGATAGCGTGGATACCGCACCTAACGGGTCGGTGACCCAAACCGGAACCGCCCGGGTCAAGCGCGGAATGGCAGAGATGCTCAAGGGTGGCGTCATCATGGACGTCGTCACGCCCGAGCAGGCCCGCATCGCCGAGGCCGCTGGCGCCGTGGCCGTCATGGCACTCGAGCGGGTGCCCGCCGACATTCGCGCGCAGGGCGGGGTGTCGCGGATGAGCGACCCCGACATGATCGAGGCATCATCGCCGCGGTCACCATCCCGGTGATGGCCAAGGCCCGGATCGGGCACTTCGTGGAGGCGCAGATCCTGCAAAGCCTCGGCGTCGACTACATCGACGAGTCCGAGGTGCTCACCCCGGCCGACTACGCCAACCACATCGACAAGTGGAAGTTCACCGTGCCGTTCGTGTGCGGTGCCACCAATCTCGGTGAGGCGTTGCGCCGCATCACCGAGGGTGCGGCGATGATCCGTTCCAAGGGCGAGGCCGGCACCGGCGACGTGTCGAATGCGACCACGCACATGCGGGCCATCGGCGGGGAGATCCGCAGGCTGACCACGCTGAGCGAGGACGAGTTGTTCGTCGCCGCCAAGGAACTGCAGGCACCGTATGACCTGGTGGTCGAGGTGGCCCGCGCCGGCAAGCTGCCGGTCACGATGTTCACCGCCGGTGGCATCGCCACCCCGGCCGACGCGGCGATGATGATGCAGCTCGGTGCCGAGGGCGTGTTCGTCGGTTCTGGCATCTTCAAGTCCGGCAACCCCGCCGAGCGGGGTGCGGCGATCGTGAAGGCCACCACCTTCTACGACGATCCCGACGTGCTGGCCAAGGTGTCACGCGGTTTGGGCGAGGCCATGGTCGGCATCAACGTCGAGGACATCGCACAACCTCACCGGCTCGCCGAACGCGGCTGGTAGGGGTGCGCCGCTCGCGCGCAGCGCGGATGGCACAGTAACCGCATGTCGATCGAGAAGATCCTCGATCTCGAGCAGCTCGAGGTCAACATCTATCGCGGTGGTGTGTTCAGCCCCGAATCGGGCTTTCTGCAGCGCACTTTCGGCGGCCACGTGGCCGGTCAGGCATTGGTGTCGGCGGTGCGTACGGTCGATCCGCGCTACCAGGTGCACTCGCTGCACGGCTACTTCCTGCGGCCCGGCGATGCCAGGACCCCTGCGGTCTACCTGGTCGAACGGCTGCGCGACGGCGGCTCGTTCGCCACTCGCCGGGTGAGCGCCATCCAGCACGGCGAGACGATCTTCAGCATGTCGGCGTCGTTTCAGACCGACCAGAGCGGCATCGAGCACCAGGACCCCATGCCAGCAGCGCCGCCGCCGGACGACCTGCCCGGCTTTCGGTCCGGTGGAGCGTTCGACGATGCCGGGTTCGCGCAGTTCGCCGAGTGGGACGTTCGCATCGTGCCGCGCGACCAGGTGGCGCTGCTGCCCGGGAAGGCCTCGCAGCAGCAGGTGTGGTTCCGCCACCGCGATCCGCTGCCAGACGATCCGGTGCTGCACATCTGCGCGCTGGCCTACCTCAGCGACCTGACGCTGCTCGGTTCGGCGCAGGTGAACCATCCCAAGGAGCGCAAGCACCTGATGATCGCGTCGCTCGATCACGCGATGTGGTTCATGCGGCCGTTCCGCGCCGATGAGTGGCTGTTGTACGACCAGTCCTCGCCATCGGCGTGTGGGGGACGGGCCCTGACCCAGGGCAAGCTCTTCAACCAGTACGGCGAGATGGTCGCGGCGGTGATGCAGGAGGGGCTGACCCGTTACCAGCGTGACTTCACGCCCATACCCGAGTGAGCACGCCCCGCGTGGGTGTCCTTGCGCTGCAAGGCGATACCCGAGAACATCTGGCAGCCCTGACCGAGGCAGGCGCCGAGGCCATCACGGTGCGGCGCAGGAGTGAGCTGGACGCCGTCGACGCGCTGGTGATTCCCGGTGGGGAGTCCACGGCGATGAGCCTTCTGCTGCGAGAATTCGAGCTGCTCGAACCGCTGCGGGCGCGGCTGGCCGCTGGCATGCCTGCCTACGGCTCTTGTGCGGGCATGATCCTGCTGGCCACCACGATCAACGACGCCGGCGTGCCCGGCCGAGAGGCCCTGCCACTCGGTGCCATCGACATGACGGTGCGGCGCAACGCCTTCGGGCGGCAGGTCGACTCGTTCGAGGGCGACATCCCCTTCAAGGGCCTCGACGAGCCCATGCATGCGGTGTTCATCCGTGCTCCGTGGGTTGAGCGCGTCGGACCCGACGTCGAGATCCTCGCCGAGGCGGCGGGGCATCCCGTCGCGGTCAGGCAAGGCCCGATGCTCGCGACGTCGTTCCACCCGGAGATGACCGGCGACCGGCGGGTCCACCGCCTGTTCGTCGCCTCCCTCTAGGCGATTTCGGCGTGGTGGGTCTCGCTGAGCGGAACGAAACACGCCAAAATCGCAGGGTTAGGGGAGGTGGCGGCGGAGCCAGTCGACGACCATGGGCACCACCTCGGCGGCCTTGTTCATGGCGACGTGCCCGCTATCGGGAAGCAGATGCACCTCGGTATCCCGTCGACCCTCGAACACCAGGGTGTCCGATCGAGGAACGAACACGTCGTCGGCCCCGTTGATCACCAGCATCGCCGAATTGGTGTGCTTGGCAAGAAGGTCCCGCCGTGACAGCTCGCCAAGCCCAGCACTGAGCTCGGTCAGGGTCGGGGAGTGGTCCCACCCCATCGCGTTGCCAAGGATGTCGTGCATCCCGAACGGCAGTTTGGCGAGGTTCTCCGACTGGAACGCGTCGACCACGGGTCCGCCGAGTTCGACTGCGGCGTCCACGATTCCGGTCAATCCGGTCATCGCGGCGAAGTTGCCACCGAATGACGCGCCGAAGTGCGCGACCCTGCCGTCTCCGATGCCGCGGGCGTAGTCGGCGATACCGCGGACCACCTCGTCGGCGTGTCCGTCCAGCGGGATCCTCGTTTCACCGGTGCCAGGGTGGTCGAAGGCGAGCACGCCAACGCCCGCGTTGAGCGTGAAGGTCTCGCACCACGGATGCACGTCCATCTTCCAGGTGTCCACGCCACCGCTGAGCAGCAGGACGGGCCGCCCGGCGAGCTGGCCGTCGACCGAGTACAGGTGCACTGGCACCTCGACGGTGCCGCCGCGACGGGGCACTTCGATGATGCGGCGTTCGAATTGGACGGCGAAATCCGGTGCAGCCAGCTCGAATTCCTCGAGTTGGTGTTGCAGTGCGCGCTCCCTGGCCGTATCGGTCAGGCAGGGGAACTTCGCGCAGCCGTAGACCAACGACGCCATCCGATGGTCGCCGCGCTCGGCGTACCGCTGCGCCAGCGCCGACCACTCGAACACCCAGCCACCCGGCTCGTCGACCCACATGTCGCGGACCGCCGCGCGAACGTCTTCGATGTCCTCGAGAGGCACGCCGAACTTGGCGAACTGCACGGAGCGGTCGTCGAACATCGCCTGTGCGTCGACGTCGTAGGTGTACACCGGATCAGCGCGCGATCAGGTCGAAGTAGTCCTCGACCCCGTCCGGATCGTCGAGCGCGACTATGGCCCCGATGTATCCGTCGGGTCGGACGACGACGCGACCGCCGGACCGCAGCCCGTACTGCTTGGCGATGATGGCGCCAGGATCGGCGACGACCTCGTCGTAGCCGTCGATCGTGGTGCCATCGGAGGCGATGAGGACGTGCACGTGTCCGGCCGGCCCCGCAGCGGGTGCCCGACCGCCCGGTGCCGCGACGGTCAGCACGGTGTGTCCAGCGGAGTCGACACGGCCGAGCCGTTTGCGTAGCTCGGGGTCGTCGGGGTGGGGGAGATGTTGGCCTGCAACGACATCGGCGTGTCGCGGCCGCCCGTTGAGCACCGCTGGGCTGCCCTGATAGCCGATGCCGATCTCCTCGACGAGGGCGGCGAGCCTGTCGCCGACGGCGGGCATGCTGCCAAGCACCTTCATCATCGCGTTGCGCACCACGCGGGCACCGCCGCGCAACGTGGCCGCGGTGGTGAGTCTGCTGGAGAATGAGATGACCCGCTCGGCGACCGGGTAGCGCTCCGCGTGGTAGCTGTCGAGCAACCCCTGCCCGCCGTCACCCCGGATCGCCGCGGCCAGCTTCCAGGCCAGGTTGAACGCGTCCTGCATGCCGGTGTTCATGCCTTGCCCGCCCGCGGGGCTGTGAATGTGCGCGGCGTCGCCGACCAGGAAGACCCGGCCGTATCGGTAGGCGGGCACCTGTCCGTGATGGACCTCGAAGCAGGTCAGCCAGTGACTGTTCGTGATGGTTATCCCGCCGACCCGCTGGTCGAGGATCCGTTGTAGGTCGTCTTGCGTGGGTTGAAGGTTGAGCGGCGTCCCAGGAGCGTCGTGGATCTCGGCCATGATCCTGGCGCGGCCGTCCCGCATCGGCATGAAGAGCACCGGGCCCTCGGGCGCGAAGAGCGTGTGCATCGATGCCGGGTCGAGGTCGCTGTCGGCGTCGCAGTCGCCCAAGATGAAGCGCTCACCCTTGAAGGAGCCCGCCAGCCGTGCGCCGACCAGGTGGCGTGCCGCGCTGTGGCTGCCGTCGGCGCCGATCACCCATGGGGTTGCGATCGTCTCGGTGGAACCGTCGGAACGGCGAACGGTCAGCACGACGCCGTCGTGGTCCTGTGCCAGGTCGGTGAGTTCGGTGCCCCGCTCCACGGCGACGCCGAGCGAGGTCAGCCGCTCGGACAACACCCGCTCGGTCTCGGTTTGGGGCGTGAGCAGTGACCAGGGGAAGGCGCTGTTCACGCCGTCGAACTCGACGTGGAAGAGCTCCGTGCCGTTGCTGTACATCTTCATGCCCGTCGACTTCGCGCCCGTGGCTACGAGGTCGTCGACGATGCCCATCCGATCGAACATGTCGAGGCTGCGCGAGTGGATCGCGATGGCGCGGGACTCGGTGGTGGGCTGGGCCAGCTTGTCGATGATGCGAATGCGAATGCCGCGACGCGCCAGTTCACATGCGGCGACGAGGCCGACGGGACCGGCTCCGACGACGACGGCTTCCAGGGTGGTCGGTGTGTCGGTCATGCCGCGACTCCTAAATTTCACGTATCGTTGAAACAAGTCTCACGGTATGTTGAATTCAGTGTCCACGCAAGAGGTGATTTTCCTGAGCGTCAATTCATGGTGAAGCGGCCGTCCACCCCGGGGCCGCGCGACGAACGGGGCGTGCTCGCCGCGCGCATTCTTGCTGCCGCGCGCGAGGAGTTCAGCGAAAACGGTTGGGCAGGAACGACGATTCGCGCGATCGCCCGCACGGCCGACGTCGATCCCGCGCTCGTCTACCACTACTTCGGGTCGAAGGAGGCGCTGCTCGACGCCGCGACGACCCCGCCGACCAGGTGGCTCGAGGGCGTCGCGAAGACGTGGACGACGCCGGTCGGCGAACTGGGTACGGCGTTGTTGCGCTTGATGCTCGGCGCCTGGGCCGACGACGAGATCGGTCCCGTCCTGCGGTCGGTGCTGCTGACGGCCGCGCACGAACAAGCGACCAGGGAGAAGTTGCGCAAGATCGTCGAGGGGAGCCTGATCGGTCTCGCTCAGCTGGGCGTCGACGAGCACGACCGACTGGTGCGCAGCGGCCTGATCTCATCGCAGATCATGGGGCTGGCCATGATGCGCTACGTATGGAAGATCGAGCCGGTCGCGTCGATGAGCGACGATGAGATCGTCGCGGCCGTCGGCCCGAACCTGCAGCACTACGTCGAGGGTCGGATCGGCCAGGACGGGTAGCCCCCCAGGCGGTGTGGTCCGTCGGGAACCTCCACGTAGACTCGTCGGTTGACCTTGCAGTCTGAGGAAAGCGAGTTGCACCTGCATGAGCGGCCATTCCAAGTGGGCGACCACCAAGCATCAAAAGGCCGTCAAAGACGCGCGCCGCGGCAAGGAGTTCGCCCGGCTCATCAAGAACATCGAAGTCGCGGCCCGCACCGGCGGCGGTGACCCCGCAGGCAACCCGACGTTGTACGACGCCATCCAGAAGGCCAAGAAGACGTCGGTGCCCAACGACAACATCGAGCGGGCCCGCAAGCGTGGCGCAGGCGAGGAGGCCGGCGGCGCCGACTGGCAGTCCATCACCTACGAGGGTTACGGCCCCAACGGCGTAGCGGTGCTGATCGAGTGCCTGACCGACAACAAGAACCGCGCGGCCAGCGAGGTTCGCATCGCGATGACGCGCAACGGCGGCAACATGGCCGATCCCGGTTCGGTGGCCTATCTGTTCACCCGCAAGGGCGTCGTGACGCTGGAGAAGAACGGACTGACAGAGGACGACGTGCTCACCGCGGTGCTGGACGCAGGAGCCGAGGACGTCAACGATCTTGGCGACAGCTTCGAGATCATCTCGGAGCCAACCGATCTGGTCGCCGTGCGAACGGCGTTGCAGGACGCCGGAATCGACTACGACTCCGCTGACGCCAGCTTCCAGCCGTCCGTCACGGTTCCCGTCGACGTCGAGGGCGCCCGCAAGGTGCTCAAGCTGATCGACGCCCTCGAGGAGACCGACGACGTGCAGGACGTGTACTCCAACGTCGACATCTCCGACGAGGTGGCGGCAGCCCTCGACGAGGACTGACCCGAACCGCGCTTAGCGGTGCCCGCCAAACCCGCCGCCACCGTGGTGGTCGAGGATCACGACGCCGCCGAAGTACGGGTATTGCTGCTGATAGGGCACGTAGGGCGGCGTAGCGGTCAGCTGGACGTTGCCGGGCGTCTGGCACTGCGTGCTCGAGCCGCTCAGGGTGGTGCAGCTCGGCGGCTGAGTCGTCTCTGCCAGCGCAATCGGGGCGAGGGCGATCGATCCGACCGCAGCGGCCGCCAACAGTGCTGGTGCGAGGATGTCTTTGGTGATGGTCATTTCGCGTAGCTCCTATTTAGAAACTGGACGTTCAGTTTCCAATAGGTTTCAGCGCTGTCACGAGCCCAAATCTTCCCTGCTCAGACAGTGCGGTCGATCACACCGCAAGACCCGATAGGGCCGCGACGACGACCGCTTCGGCGGCGGCGTCGTCGAGCGCGCCACTTCCCGTGACCAGGCGGTAGATCGCCGGTGCGAACACGATGTCGATTCCGATTTCGGGGTCGACGTCGGCGCGCAGCTCGCCACGGTCGACGCCGCGATCCCAGATCGCCCGTGCCACGCGCCGGCGGGATCGAATGAACACGTCCCGCAACTCGGCGTGGACCAGCGGGTCGAACTGCGCTTCGCCGACGAGCTGTCCGAAGACGCGTCCTGTCGGCGTGGAGTAGAAGTGCATCACGCCGCGCAGCACGATGCAGAAGTCTTCACGAGCCGAACCCGAGTCGGGATCGGGCGCCTCGGCCAGCATCTCCGAAAGGAACGCCTCGACTGCGACGGTGTACTTGTTCGGCCACCACTTGTAGATCGTCGCCTTGCTGGCCCCGCTGCGGGAGGCGATCAGCTCGGTGGTCATCGCCCGCAGGCCGACCTCCTGCATCAACTCCGACGCCGCGCGAAGGACCGCGGTCCTCGACTGCTCGCTGCGGGGCCGGCCTGGCCGAGCCTTCTCAGGGGCGTTCACGGGGTCTTCGGTCATCGGTCATCGGTGGAGATGGTTCCTGAACGCATCGTTCAGTATCGGCTAGGCGGGCTCGTCCCGCAGCGCGATCAACGAGACAGGAACGCTCCGATCTCCCTTGCGGTCTGCTCGGGCTGGTCGAGCATGATGAGCACGTTCGCGTCGTCGACGTAGCGCAGCGTGCCGTTGGTCAGTTCGGCAAGCCGGGTCGCGTGGTCGTCGGGCATGACGGGGTTGTGGCTCCACAGCACGAGGACGTCGCCGTCGTACGCGGCCAGTCGCTCGGTGCCGCGCACCAGGTCGGGTTTGACGAACTTGGTGCGGCAGTACTTCACCAGATCGCGCCGGATCCGTTCGTCCTTGAGGCCCGCCTCCACCCACGCCTCGACGATGCGTTGTGGGACGGGCTTCTTCGCCATCATCCCGAACATCAGCCACTGGCGGCGCAACCAGCCGATGCGCAACTGGCGCATCGCGAGTGACACCGTGAACGGGCTGCGGCTGATCAGCCAGGAGACCTTGCCTGGGAAGCCCGGCGGGAAGTTCCCGAACGCCTCGGACGGGCAGATCACCATGCTGGAAACTCGTTTATCGCGGCCGACGTCGGTCAGGAAGATGGCGCCACCCCAGTCGGTGACGACCAGCGTGACGTCGGTCAGATCCAGTGCGTCGAGGAAGTCCGCCACGATGCCAACCATGCCGGGCATCGTGAGGTCGGCGTCCTCGCGCATCGCCAGGCGATGCCCGCCCATCGGCAGCACGGGCAGCAGGTAGCGATGGCCGGACGGCAGCATTGGAAGCGCCAGATCCCACTGGGTGTCGTTCATCAAGAGGCCGTGCAGCAGCACCACCGGCGGCCCTTCGGGGTCGCCCTCCTCGCGGTATTGGACGGTTCCCGCATCGAGCTCCACCGACTTCACGCCGACCAACCTCCAATAGAACGATGATTCTAGAACGTATGCTCTAGTCTGTCTTCAGGAGGCGACGTTGGCAAGGACTACCCGGGAATCGATCCTCACCGCCGCGGCGGAACTGATGCGCCACAAGGGCTACGGCGCGGTCGGGATGAAGGACGTCGTCACGGCGTCCGGGGCGCCGATCGGCTCGCTGTATCACCACTTTCCCGGCGGCAAGGCGCAGATCGCGCGCGAGGCGCTGATCAACGCGGGAACGGCCTACGGACTGCTCATCCCGACCCTCGTCGATCCGCACGACGACCTCGGCGAGGCCGTCGCGTCGGTCTTCGCGCAGGCCGCCGCGGACATGGCCGCAACCGGCTTCGCCAACATGTGCCCGGTGGCCAGCGTCGCCGCCGAGGTCGCGGACACCATCGAGGACCTCCGCGATGTCACGGCAGGCATCTTCACCGCCTGGCTCGACGGCGGCACCGCGTACTTCGTCGCGCGGGGGATGCCGGACGACGAAGCGCGCGACCTGACCGTCGCGCTGGTCGGTGCGCTGGAGGGGGCGTTCGTGCTGGCGCGGACGCTGCGCGACACCGAACCGTTGCTCGCCGCGGGCCGCGTACTCGCGCCGCGGTATCGGGGCGTTGCCCTGAGTGCGCCCGCGCCGTCGACGATGGGCGCGTGGCGGTAGCGAGGATGCGCAGCGGTGGCGTGTCCCTACCGGGAGCCGTCCCACCTGGCGGTTAAAGTATCGAACAGCTGTTCGGAACTTAGGAGCCAATGTGCGGGTGATGGGCGTCGACCCTGGGCTGACGCGTTGTGGGTTGTCCGTCATCGAGAGCGGCCGTGGCCGTAAGGTCATCGCGCTCGACGTCGACGTGGTCCACACGCCGTCGGAGCAACCCCTGCAGATGCGGCTGCTGACCATCAGTGACGTCGTCGAGCACTGGCTCGACACCCACGTACCGGACGTACTCGCGATCGAGCGGGTGTTCGCCAACCAGAATGCGAACACCGCCATGGGCACCGCGCAGGCGGGCGGCGTCATCGCCCTCGCCGCGGCGAGGCGCAACATCGACGTGCACTTCCACACACCCAGCGAGGTGAAGGCCGCCGTCACCGGCAACGGCCGCGCCGACAAGGCTCAGGTCACCGAGATGGTCACCAGAATCCTTGGGCTGCAGACCAAACCGACGCCCGCCGACGCCGCGGACGCGCTCGCGCTCGCGATCTGCCACTGCTGGCGCGCACCGATGATCTCTAGGATGGCAGCGGCCGAGGCAATGGCCGCCGAACAGCGCAAGAAGTACCAGGCCAAGATCAAGGCCGCACGGTGATCGCCTCGGTTCGCGGTGAGGTGCTCGACATCGCACTCGACCACGTCGTCATCGAGGCCGCGGGCGTCGGCTACAAGGTACTGACCACCCCGACGACGCTGTCCACGCTGCGTCGCGGCACCGAGGCCCGGCTGATCACGGCGATGATCGTGCGCGAGGACTCGATGACGCTGTACGGCTTCGCTGACGGCGACGCGCGCGACCTGTTCACCACGTTGCTCGGCGTCTCCGGCGTCGGGCCGAAGATCGCGCTGGCCACGCTGGCGGTCTACGACCCGCAGGCGCTGCGCCAGGCACTCGCCGACGGCGACGTCACCGCGCTGACCCGGGTGCCAGGCATTGGCAAGCGGGGCGCCGAACGCTTGGTGCTCGAGCTACGTGACAAGATCGGACCCGTGACAGCAGGCATTGGCAACGCGGTCGGGCACGCCGTGCGCGTGCCGGTCGTGGAAGCGCTTGTCGGACTTGGGTTTGCGGCCAAGCAGGCCGAGGAAGCCACCGACAAGGTGCTCGCCGCCGACCCAGATGCCACCACGCAGAGCGCGCTCCGCGCGGCGCTGTCCATGCTGGGGAAGACGTCGTGAGCCGATTCGGCGACGACCACGACGTCGACGACGACGCCGACCGCGAGGTGTCCGCCGCGCTGACGGTCGGCGAGGGCGACGTCGACGCGAGCCTGCGACCGCGCACGCTAGGAGAGTTCATCGGCCAGGCGAGGGTGCGCGAGCAGCTGCAGCTGGTCCTGGAGGGTGCCAAGAACCGCGGCGGCACACCGGATCACATCCTGCTCGCGGGTCCACCGGGCCTCGGCAAGACGTCGCTGGCGATGATCATCGCCGCCGAACTGGGGACGTCGCTGCGGGTGACGTCGGGCCCCGCGCTTCTTCGCGCAGGCGACCTGGCCGCCATGCTCTCCAACCTCGTCGAGGGCGACGTGCTGTTCATCGACGAGATTCACCGCATCGCGCGGCCCGCCGAGGAGATGCTGTACCTCGCAATGGAGGACTTCCGCGTCGACGTCATCGTCGGGAAGGGCCCTGGGGCGACGTCGATTCCGCTCGAGGTCGCCCCCTTCACCCTCGTCGGGGCCACCACCCGATCCGGCGCGCTGACGGGGCCGCTGCGCGACCGGTTCGGCTTCACCGCGCACATGGACTTCTACGAACCGCCCGAACTGGAGCGGGTGCTGTTCCGCTCGGCGGGCATCCTCGGCATCGAACTCGGCTCGGAGGCGGGCAGCGAGATCGCCAGGCGGTCGCGGGGCACGCCCCGCATCGCCAACCGGCTGTTGCGTCGGGTCCGCGACTACGCCGAGGTGCGCGCCGACGGCGTCATCACGCGCGACATCGCCAAGTCGGCGCTGGCCGTGTACGACGTCGACGAGCTGGGACTCGACCGGCTGGACCGCGCCGTGCTCTCGGTGCTCACCCGCAGCTTCGGCGGTGGCCCGGTCGGTGTGTCGACGCTCGCGGTGGCCGTCGGCGAGGAGTCCACGACGGTCGAGGAGGTGTGCGAGCCGTTCTTGGTGAGGGCGGGCATGCTCGCCCGCACCCCGCGTGGCAGGGTGGCCACCAGCCAAGCATGGACGCACCTGGGTCTGACACCACCAAGCGGCGTTCCAGGCCTTGGACAACAGGGCATGTTCGAATGAGCTGGGGAGTGGATGCGCAATGGTCACTGCTGCACTGATATTCGCGGGTTTGGCCGCAGTGCTGCACGTCTACATCTTCGTGCTGGAATCGCTGCAGTGGACGTCGCCGCGCACCCGCGCCACGTTCGGAACCACGGTCGAGTCGGCTGAGGCCACCAAGGAACTGGCATTCAACCAGGGGTTCTACAACCTCTTCCTGGCGATCGTGACCGGTGTGGGTATCGGGTTCACGATCTCGGGAGGCACTCCGGTCGGCGCGGCCTTGCTCCTCGCCGGTACCGGGTCGATGCTCGCGGCAGCGACCGTTCTTCTGGTTTCCTCACCGGACAAGGCGCGCTCCGCGGTCGTCCAGGGCACGTTCCCGTTGGTCGCCGTCGTCTTGTTGATCCTCGGGCTGCTTGCGTAGCCCTCGCCAAGCCTGCCCACGACGTAGACCTGATCTCCGCCGGCCCGCTTGGCCTTGTACATCGCCCGGTCGGCCGATTCCACCAGGCCCTGAACCATCGCCCGCACTCCCGCTTCCGGGGGCCGCGCCAATGACGCGGTGGCCACTCCGATGCTTGCCGTGACGTTCCACGTCATCTCGCCGATCTCGCGGCGCAGACGTTCGGCCATCCCGATGACGCTCTGCTCGGCGTCGACCACCGCGACGACGAACTCCTCGCCCCCGACGCGCGCGGTGACCGAGTTGCCCCGACGGGTATGCCGGAGGATGCCTGCCACGGCGATCAACGTCTTGTCGCCCGCTGCGTGCCCTGCCGTGTCGTTGACGCGCTTGAAGGCATCCAGATCGACCATCACGACGGCAAGGACGGTCGACCCGCCGATCGACTCCGCCGCCATTGCCCGCACCGACCGATCGAAGGCGCGCCGGTTGGGCAAGTTGGTCAGGGGATCGGTATCCGACTTGAGTGCGTCGGTGCCCAGAATGTGCACCAGCACCTGCGCCGAGAAGGGCACCGCCAAGACGGTCACGAACAGCACCAAGAGTTTGCTCAGGGCGAGTGCGGCGCCGACTTGTTCGCTGAGCTGAATCGCCAGGTTCGTTGCCGTAATCGTCGCCATTAGTAACGTCAGGGCGAGGAAGCGGCTGGTGTGGAAGAACGCCACGTAGCCGGCGAGCGCCACGAAGGCCGTCGCCGCCTGAATGCCTTCTGCGGGGTTGGACTGGGCCAGGCACGACACCGCAATGCACGCGTTGGCGGTCGTCGCGAACATCACCGATTGAGGATGCGTCGGCCATCGCACCAGCCACAGCAGGGCCATCACCGCGCAGCACGCGACGATCGACAGCGCGACCACGCGAAACCGCACGTCGTCGGCGCGGTAGGTGCTCACCAGCGTGAGCAGCGGCGCCATGCCCAGCAGGGCGACGCTGACCGCGATCAGGTATCTGGTGAACCGCTGCAGGTTACGCGCAGCCAAGTACTCCGACAGCCAGGTGTAGTGGTCGGGCTGCCGCCACCACCGGCGTATCCAGTCCAATGCGTTGCACTCACTCGTTGTGTGGTCGTCGCCCTGCCCGCGGAGACGGTTCGGGCACACGGCCTGAATTTGTCCAAGCTCCGTCGTGGAATCCCCCCGACGCACGCATGCTACCGACAATTCGGGCATTTGCTGGCGAGTTGGGCGAGTTTTGGTCGGTGACGGTGTTTCCGGCCAGGCAGCGGCCCTGTTTCCGGCTCTGGATTGGCGCGCGGGTCGGATGGGTATGTCTGCAGGCGACTGAGGAGGCAGACATGAACGACATCGATTCGCGCGAGCAGATCCGAGGTGGCCGACTGCGCATGCGGCGCAGTAGGGGTGCCGCGAGTGGTTTTCTGCTGATCCTGCTGGGGATATGGGGTGCGGCGGTCCCGTTCGTCGGCCCCTCCTTCGACTTCGCCTTCAGCCCTGGCCGGGACTGGTCGATGGCAAGAGGCTGGCTGGAGGTGCTGCCAGGAGGCGTGGCGGCGCTGGGCGGCCTGCTGTTGCTGTTGTCGCGCAACCGTGCAACGGCGACGCTCGGCGGATGGCTCAGCGTGATTGCTGGGGCGTGGTTCGTCGTGGGTCGCGCGTTCGCGGGGCCGTTGGCACTCGGCGACGTGGGCACGCCCGTGGCGGCCACCGACACCCAACACCTCTTGCTCGAGCTGTCGTACTTCTACGGCCTCGGAGCGTTGATCGTGTTCCTCGGTGCGTTCGCGTTGGGCAGGGTGTCGGTGCGCTCGGTGCGTGACGTCGAGTACGCGCGCCGACCGGTCGCGGTGGACCGGGAAACCGCGGTGGCAGCGACCGACGCCGAACCCGCGCGGTCGTCGGGGTGGCGGGACAGGGGCGGCATGTTCGGCCGCCACCGCCCTGCGCACTAGCCGGTGTGGACCATCACGTGCTTGATGCGGGTGTAGTCCTCGAGCCCGTACATCGACAGATCCTTGCCGTGCCCCGATGACTTGAAGCCGCCGTGCGGCATCTCGGCGACGAGGGGGATGTGGGTGTTGATCCACACGCACCCGAAGTCCAGGGCGTTGGACATCCGGATCGCCGTCGAGACGTCCTTGGTCCACACCGAGGACGCCAGGGCGAACTCCACCCCGTTGGCCTTCTCCAGCGCATCGTCCTCGTCGGTGAACGACTGCACGGTGATCACCGGCCCGAACACCTCGGTCTGGATCAGACGGTCGTCCTGCCTCAGGCCGCCGATCACCGTCGGCTCGACGTAGAAGCCCTTGTCGCCCTGGCGATGTCCGCCGATGGCGACCTTCGCGTGATCGGGCACGTCGTCGAAGAAGCTGAGCACGCGCTCCATCTGGTTGACGTTGTTCACCGGGGGCACCCAGGCGTCCTCGTCGCCCGCTTGGCGGCCGAACGTCGTCGTCGCCCCAGCGGCCTGCTCGGCGAGCGCTGCCGTGAGGTCCTCGACCACCGAGGCGTGCGCGAGCACCCGGGTCGCGGCCGTGCAGTCCTGCCCGGCGTTGAAGTACCCCGCCGTCGCGATTCCCTCGGCGGCTGCGGCGACGTCGGCATCGCCGAACACGATGACCGGTGCCTTGCCTCCGAGTTCGAGGTGTGTGCGCTTGAGGTGTCCGCCCGCGCTGACCGCCACGGCGCGGCCCGCCGCCACGGACCCGGTGATCGAGACCATCTGCGGTGTCGGGTGGGCGACGACGGCGGCTCCCGTCACCCGGTCGCCGGTGACGACGTTGAGCACGCCCGGCGGGAAGTGCTTGGCCGCCAGTTCGGCGAGCATCACGGTGGTGACCGGGGTGGTGTCACTAGGTTTGATCACCACGGTGTTGCCAGCGGCGACGGCGGGGCAGAACTTCCAGATCGCCATCATCATCGGGTAGTTCCATGGGGCGACCTGGCCGATCACCCCGACCGGCTCACGCCGGATCCACGACGTGTGGCCCTCCATGTACTCGCCTGCGGACTTGCCCTCCAAGATCCGCGCCGCGCCGGCGAAGAAGCGGATCTGGTCCACCATCGGCGGAATCTCTTCTGCCATCGTGACGTGGTTGGGCTTGCCCGTGTTGCGGCCCTCGGCGGCGACGAGGCCTTCCGCATTCTTTTCAACGGCATCGGCGAACGCCAGGAGTGCCTTCTGCCGGTGCGACGGCGTCGAGCGCTTCCAGTCCTTGAACGCCGACGCCGCCGCAGCGTAGGCGGTGTCGATGTCCTGCTCGTTCGAAATCGGTGCGGTGCCATAGGTTTCGCCGGTCGACGGGTCGACGAGCGGCATCGTCGCACCGCTCACCGAATCGACCAGCTCGCCGCCGATGAAGTTCTGCACGGTGGTCATGGCGATCAGAGACCGGCGAGGACTTCGGTGAGCACGTCGAGGCCTTCGGAGAGAAGCTCGTCGCTGATGGTCAGCGGTGGCAGGAAGCGAAGGACGTTGCCGTACGTGCCGCAGGACAACACGATGACGCCGGCAGCGTGAGCGCCCGCCAACAACGCCTTGGTGAGGTCGGCGTCGGGCTCGGTGGTGCCCGACTTCACCAACTCGACGGCGATCATCGCGCCGCGCCCGCGCACGTCGCCGATGCGGTCGTCGTCGGCCTGAATCTGATGCAGGCGCTCCTTCATCAGGGTTTCGATCGCAGCGGCGCGCGCGACGAGCCCATCGGCCTCGATGGTCGCGATGGTGGCCAGCGCCGCCGCGCACGCCACCGGATTGCCGCCGTAGGTGCCGCCGAGGCCGCTGACGTGTGGTGCGTCCATGATCTCGGCCCGGCCCGTGACCGCCGAGAGCGGCATGCCGTCGGCGATGCCCTTGGCCGTGACGATCAGATCGGGGTCGATGCCCTCGTGCTCGCAGGCGAACATGGCACCGGTGCGGGCGAACCCGGTCTGCACCTCGTCGGCGATGAAGACCACGTCATTGCTCCGGCACCAGGCCAGCAGCGTGGAGAGGAAGCCCTCCGCGGGAACGATGAAGCCGCCCTCGCCCTGGATCGGTTCGATGATGACCGCGGCCAGGTTCGCAGCCCCGACCTGCTTGTCGATGACGCTGAGTGCCCCCTTGGCTGCCAGCTCGCCGTCGGTGGCCAACTCCTTGCCGAACTCCGCATCCCTGAAGGGATAGGACAGGGGAGCGCGGTAGATCTCCGGGGCGAACGGACCGAAGCCGTGCTTGTAGGGCATCGACTTCGCGGTCAGCGCCATGGTCAGGTTGGTGCGGCCGTGATAGGCGTGGTCGAACGACACCACCGCCTGCTTGCGGGTGTAGGACCTGGCGATCTTGATCGCGTTCTCGACGGCCTCGGAACCCGAGTTGAACAGCGCCGAGCGCTTCTCGCCCTTGACCGGGGTCAACCGGTTGAGCTGTTCGCAGACGTCGACGTACTCCTCATAGGGCGTGACCATGAAGCAGGTGTGGGTGAAGTCGGCGGCCTGCGCGGCCACCGCTTCGACGACGCGGGGGGATGCGTTGCCGATGGTGGTGACGGCGATGCCGGAGCCGAGGTCGATGAACCGGTTGCCGTCGACGTCCTCGACGATGCCGCCACCGGCGCGTGCCGCGTAGATGGGCATGGTGGTTCCGATGCCGTTGGACACGGCCGCGGCCTTGCGTTGGATCAAGGCTGCCGACTTGGGACCGGGGATGGCGGTGGCCAGGTGGCGGCTCTGTTCGACGGTGCTCACGTCTGACTCCTGGGAAGCTGGCTGGGTACGGCGAATTGTGGGCGCTCGATATTCCGATGAAGACGCCACGGCGACGTCGAAGCGTCCTGTCAGAGCCTAGTCGGCGGATCCTTCGATGCGGCCGGAAACCTCGGTTCGGGCCACGATCGGGGATGGAATACGCACTCGGAACGGGTGAATGGCACGTATTCGGTGGTGCACGGGGGTGGCGGCCCATGGCCCTCGGGCATCGACCGGGCTGGGCGTGTAGTGGCGCTAACAGCCATGACGCCTGACGGGGGCGGTCGGATCCCGGCACCCGTAATGGCACACTGGACCACCAAGAGGCCGCCCGGTGCCCCGTCCGTCCGGGGGCTGCCACCCGCAACACCGACACGAAAGACAGTTGTTGAGATGGACCTCGTCGTCTTCCTACCCCTGCTCATCATCCTCGGCGCATTCATGTTCTTCGCATCGCGCCGCCAGAAGAAGGCCATGCAGGCCACCATCGACTTGCACGAATCGTTGACCGTCGGGGACCGCATTCACACCACGTCGGGTCTCCAGGGCACCATCACCGGCCTCGGCGACGACACCATCGACCTGGAGATCGCGCCCGGCGTGGTCACCACGTGGATGAAGTTGGCCGTCCGCGACCGCATCACTGCGGACGAAGACACGGACGACGACTACGAAGACACTGCCGTCGTAGAGGACACGCCGCAGGCATCGTCGAGTCCGTCGGAGATCACCGAGAGTGGTGCGGTCATCGAATCGGACCGGCCGACCAAAGACTGACGACTGAGATCTCAGCCCGACCCCGTACCCTTTGCGGTGCTGCCGTACAGACCTGAGGAGATCCAACCAACGTGGCATCGTCTTCTACGCCGGTGCACCCGTACCGTTACCTGACGCTCTTCCTTGTTCTACTGGTCGGTGCTTACCTGCTGGTGTTCCTCACCGGTGACAAGCACGCCAAGCCCAAACTTGGCATCGATCTGCAGGGCGGAACCCGCGTCACGCTCACCGCGCGCACACCCGACGGTTCGGCCCCCACCCGCGAAGCCCTGACCCAGGCCCAGGAGATCATCAGTTCCCGCGTCAACGGGCTGGGTGTCTCCGGCTCGGAGGTCGTGATCGACGGCCAGAACCTGGTCATCACCGTGCCGGGCAACGACGGCAACGAGGCACGCAACCTAGGCCAGACCGCGCGGCTCTACATCCGACCGGTGATCCACTCGATGCCGGCCGCCGGCCAGCAGCCGCCACCGGGGCAGGCCCCGCCGGGCGGCGCACCGGGCGTACCAGGCGGAGTGCCCGGCGGACTGCCTGGTGCACCGGGGATTCCGGGCGGTGCGCCCGGCATGCCACCGCTCATCGCTCCGGCGGAACCCCAGGCTCCGATCACTCCGCCCAACCTGGGACAGCCGCCTGGAGGCGAGGCGCCCCCCGCTGCGCCGCCCGCACCCCAGCCGCGGCCGTACCCCGAGGCGCCGCCGGAGCCAACACCGTCTCCGTCGCCGGCACCCGCTCCCGGCGCTCCCGGTCCCGCCCCGCAGAGTCCGGCACCCCCGCCTGGGCCCAAGGGGCCGAAGGCCGACCTGGCGCAGCGCATCGCCGACGAGAAGGCGCTTCGGCAGAGCACCGACCAGCAGATCCAGGTCCTCGCGTTGCAGTTCGAGGCCACTCGCTGCGGCGAGGAAGACGTGCTGGCAGGCAACGACGACCCCAACCTGCCCCTGGTGACCTGCTCGCAGGACCACAAGACGGTCTATCTGCTCGACAAGTCGATCATCAGTGGTGAGGGCATCAAGGACGCGACCTCCGGGCTGGATCAGCAGCGCGGCGAGTACGTGGTCGACGTGGAGTTCAAGAGCGACGCGTCCAACGTCTGGGCGGACTTCACCGCAGCGAACGTCGGTACACAGACCGCGTTCGTGCTCGACTCGCAGGTGGTCAGCGCTCCGGTGATCAACGAGGCGATCCCTGGCGGCCGCACTCAGATCACCGGCCAATTCACCCAAAGTTCGGCGCGGGACCTGGCCAACGTGCTCAAGTACGGTTCGCTGCCGTTGTCCTTCGAATCGTCGGAGGCCGAAACCGTCTCCGCGACACTGGGATTGACGTCTCTGCGGGCCGGCCTGATTGCAGGTGCCATCGGCCTGGCGTTGGTGCTGCTGTACTCGCTGCTCTACTACCGGGTGCTGGGCCTGCTGACGGCCCTGTCGCTGGTTGCCTCTGGCGCGATGGTGTTCGCGATCCTGGTGCTGCTCGGCAGATACATCAACTACACGCTCGACCTGGCGGGCATCGCCGGTCTGATCATCGGCATCGGCACCACCGCCGACTCGTTCGTGGTGTTCTTCGAACGCATCAAGGACGAGATCCGCGAAGGGCGTTCATTCCGCTCCGCCGTGCCACGCGGTTGGGCGCGCGCCCGCAAGACGATCTTGTCCGGCAACGCGGTCACGCTGCTGGCGTCGGTGGTGCTCTACTTCCTGGCCGTCGGTCAGGTCAAGGGCTTCGCGTTCACACTCGGCCTGACCACCATCCTCGACGTCGTGGTGGTGTTCCTGGTGACCTGGCCGCTGGTCTACCTGGCGTCGAAGTCGACGACGCTGTCCAAGCCGGCCTTCAACGGTCTCGGCGCGGTCCAACAGATTGCGCGGGAACGCCGCGCGGCGGCAACCGTCACGGGAGGGAGGTAGCGAGATGGCCAAGCACGGGAAGGACATCGGTGACGACGTGCAGGACGCCGTAGACGTTGAAGACGCCGTCGAGGACGACCTCACCACGACGGGTGTCGAGCTGACCGCACCCTCTGCGGGCGCACCGCAGCACGGATTCTTCGTGCGGCTCTACACCGGCACCGGCGCGTTCGACGTCGTCGGAAAGCGCAAGCTGTGGTACGGGATCAGCGGCGCGATCATGGTGATCGCCATCGCCAGCATTTCGTTGCTGTGGTTCAACTTTGGCATCGACTTCAAGGGCGGCACCAAGGTGTCGATGCCCGCCACCGGTGCGCACGGACAGGTGACGACCCAACAGGTCGAGGACGTCTTCAGCAAGACGCTCGGCAGGGGGCCGGAATCCGTCGTGCAAGTCGGCAACGGCGGGTCGGCGACCATACAGATCCGTACCGAGAAGCTGAGCAACCCCGACAACGACAAGTTGCGTTCGGCATTGTTCGATGCCTTCCAGCCCAAGGGACCCGACGGCCAGCCGAGTAAGGACGAGGTCAGCAGCTCCGACGTGTCGAGCACGTGGGGTGGCCAGATCACCAAGAAGGCGCTCATCGCGCTGGTCGTCTTCCTCGCGCTCGTCGCGGTCTACATCGCCATCCGCTATGAGCGGTACATGGCGCTCGCTGCGCTCGCCGCGTTGGTGTTCGACATCGTCACGACCGCGGGGGTCTACTCGCTGGTCGGATTCGAGGTCACCCCTGCCACGGTGATCGGCCTGTTGACCATCCTTGGCTTCTCGCTCTACGACACCGTGATCGTGTTCGACAAGGTCGAGGAGAACGTCCACGGCTTCGAACACACCACCCGACGGACCTTCGCCGAACAGGCGAACCTGGCGATCAACCAGACGTTCATGCGGTCGATCAACACCAGCCTCATCTCGGTGCTGCCCATCGTTGCGCTGATCGTGGTCGCCGTGTGGTTGCTCGGTGTCGGCACGCTGCAGGACCTTGCCCTGGTTCAGCTGGTCGGCGTCCTCGTCGGCACCTACTCGTCCATCTTCTTCGCAACACCGCTGCTGGTGTCGCTGCGTGAGCGGACCGAACTGGTGCGCGCGCATACCCGGCGCGTGGAGAACCGTCGTCGCGGCGCTGCTGCGAAGACCGGTGGCGAGGTCGGCACCACCGATGCCGCCGAGCCCGACACCGTCGGCGCGTCCGTGGCCACTGCCGTGGTTGCGCCCGACAAGCCCGCACCAGGGGCGAAGCCGATCCGTCCAACGGGGAGACCATCGGGTAAGCGGAGTCCCAGGCGGTAGCCCCATGACTGCCCGGTCCAGGCGTCCTGCGTTCCTGGCGGCGACGCTGTCGCTGACATGCTCGCTCGCGCTGTCAGCTTGTTCGGGGAGCAGCGCCGACGAGATCGACTACGCCGTCGACGGGACGCTGCTCACCTACAACACCAACACCGTGGCGGGTGCGGCATCGGCTGGGCCGCAAGCGTTCGCGCGGGTGCTGACGGGCTTCAACTACCACGGTCCCGAGGGCCAGGTGGTCGCTGACCGCGACTTCGGCACGGTGTCCGTCGTCGGCCGCACGCCCTTGGTGCTGGACTACCAGATCAGCGACAGCGCGGTGTACTCCGACGGCAAGCCCATCACGTGTGACGACATGGTGCTGGCCTGGGCTGCGCAGTCGGGCCGATTCCCCGGCTTCGACGCGGCCAGCCAGGCAGGCTACCGGGACGTCGCGACGGTCGACTGCGCCTCCGGGCAGAAGAAGGCCAGGGTGACGTTCGTCCAGGACCGTCCCTTCGTCGACTTCGGTCAACTGTTCGCGGCGACGACGATGATGCCGTCCCACGTGATCGCCGACGAGCTCGGCGTCGACACCACGACCGCGCTGCAGACGGGCGACGCTCCGACCATCGACCGAATCGCCACCCTGTGGAACACCACCTGGGACCTCAAGCCGGATCTGGATCTCAAGAAGTTCCCGTCGTCGGGCCCGTACAAGCTGGACTCGGTCACGGGCGCAGGCGCCGTCGTCCTCGTCGCGAACGACAAGTGGTGGGGCACCAAGCCCGTCACCGGCAAGGTGGTCGTCTGGCCGCGCGGCGCCGACATCCAGGATCGCGTCAACGACGGCTCGTACGACGTCGTCGACGTCGCCACCGGCTCGTCGGGAACGCTCAACCTGCCCGACGAATACGTCCGCACGGATTCCCCGTCGGCGGGCATCGAACAACTCATCTTCGCGCCGGTCGGCCCGCTCGCCGATCCGGCGGCTCGCCGCGCCGTCGCGCTCTGCACACCGCGCGACGTGATCGCGCACAACGCCGAGGTGCCGATCACCAATAGCCGGCTCAACCCCGCCGCGGAGGATTCGATCACCGCCGCCGAGAGCCCGCCAGAGGCCGACCAGTTCAGCGTCGCCAACCCGGACGCGGCAAGGGCGGCCATCAACGGCCAGCCGCTGACCGTGCGCATCGGATATCAGAGCCCCAATGCGCGACTGGCCGCCACGGTGGGAACCATCGCCAAGTCCTGCGCAGCAGCCGGCATCACGGTGCAGGCTGCCGCCGACGAATCCGTTGGACCGCAGTCGTTGCGCGACAACAAGATCGACGTCCTGCTGGCCAGCACCGGAGGGGCGGCGGGCAGCGGCTCCACCGGTTCGTCGTCGATGGATGCGCACGATCTGCACAGCGGCAACGGCAACAACCTGTCGGGCTACGCCAACGAGCAGGTGGACGGCGTGATCAACGCGTTGGCGGTGACGTCGGACCCGAAGGAGCTGGCGCGGTTGCTGGGGGAGGCCAGCCCCGTGCTGTGGAACGACATGCCGACGCTTCCGCTGTACCGCCAGCAGCGAACCCTGGTGACGTCGACCAAGATGTACGCCGTGAGCAGTAACCCGACGCGCTGGGGCGCAGGCTGGAACATGGACCGATGGGCAGTGAAGTGAGCGGCACCGATGTGACCGACGTGGCGGCGCTGATCGCGTCGCTGACCCGCGAGGTTGCCGACTTCCCCGAGCCCGGCATCCAGTTCAAGGACCTCACGCCGCTGCTGGCCGATGCGACCGGCCTGGCGGCCGTGACCAGCGCGCTGGCCGCCCTCGCGGAGGGAGCCGACCTGGTGGCGGGCATCGACGCGCGCGGCTTTCTGCTTGGCGCTGCCGTCGCGACCAAACTCGGCACCGGTGTACTTGCCGTCCGCAAGGGTGGCAAGCTGCCACCGCCTGTCCACTCCGAGTCCTACAGCCTGGAATATGGCACCGCGACGCTGGAGGTGCCGGCTGACGGCATCGATCTGACCGGCCGCAAGATCCTGATCATCGACGACGTGCTGGCCACCGGAGGCACCGTCGCCGCGTCGGTGCGGCTGCTCGGCAAGGCGGGCGCGGTCGTCATCGGGGCGGGCGTGCTGCTCGAGCTGAGCGCCCTCGGTGGCAGGGAAAAGCTCGAAGGGTTGCCCGTCACCAGTCTCTACGTCGTGTGAGGGATATCCTCGAGAAGGGATCGACCAGGCAGGAGGTGTGGTGATGGCAGACGACGCGCTGACCCAGACCCAGCCGATGCCGGTCATCACGCCCGAAACCGTCCCGCCTGGGACCGCCAAGAGCACCACCAGCGCGTCGCGACGGGTCAGGGCCCGGCTCGCGCGCCGCATGACCGCCCAGCGCGGTGCGATGAACCCGGTCCTCGAACCCCTGGTGGCGGTGCATCGCGAGAACCACCCGAAGGCCGACGTTTCGATCCTGCAGCGCGCCTACGAGGTCGCCGAGCAGCGGCATGCCGACCAGTTGCGCCAGTCCGGCGACCCCTACATCACGCATCCGTTGGCCGTGGCCAACATCCTGGCCGAGCTCGGCATGGACACCACCACGCTGATCGCCGCGCTCCTGCACGACACCGTCGAGGACACCGGCTACACGTTGGAGGCGCTGACCGCCGAGTTCGGCACCGAGGTGGGCCATTTGGTCGACGGTGTCACGAAGCTCGACAAGGTGACGCTGGGCAACGCGGCCGAGGGCGAGACCATCCGCAAGATGATCATCGCGATGGCGCGCGACCCGCGCGTGCTGGTGATCAAGGTCGCCGACCGGCTGCACAACATGCGCACGATGCGCTTCCTGCCGCCCGAGAAGCAGGCGCGCAAGGCCCGCGAGACGCTGGAAGTCATTGCGCCGCTTGCTCATCGATTGGGCATGGCCACCGTCAAGTGGGAGCTCGAGGATCTGTCGTTCGCGATCCTGCACCCGAAGAAGTACGAGGAGATCGTGCGTCTGGTGGCCGACCGGGCGCCGTCGCGCGACACCTACCTCGCCAAGGTGCGCGCCGAGATCAACGCCACTCTGTCCGCGTCGAAGATCAACGCCGAGGTGGAGAGCAGGCCCAAGCACTACTGGTCGATCTACCAGAAGATGATCGTGAAGGGCCGCGACTTCGACGACATCCACGACCTGGTCGGCGTGCGGATCCTGTGCGACGAGATCCGCGACTGTTACGCCGCCGTCGGCGTCGTGCACTCGCTATGGCAACCGATGGCGGGCAGGTTCAAGGACTACATCGCCCAGCCGCGCTACGGGGTGTACCAGTCGCTGCACACCACCGTCGTCGGCCCGGAGGGCAAGCCGCTCGAGGTGCAGATCCGCACCCGCGACATGCACCGCACCGCCGAGTACGGCATCGCGTCGCACTGGCGCTACAAGGAAGTCAAGGGCCGCAACGGAGTTCCGACCGGGCACGCCGCCGCCGAGATCGACGACATGGCGTGGATGCGCCAACTGCTCGACTGGCAGCGGGAGGCCGCCGACCCCGGTGAGTTCCTCGAGTCACTGCGCTACGACCTTGCGGTGCAGGAGATCTTCGTGTTCACCCCGAAGGGTGACGTCGTCACGCTGCCGGCAGGGTCGACACCGGTCGACTTCGCCTACGCCGTGCACACCGAGGTGGGACACCGCTGCATCGGCGCCAGGGTCAACGGCCGTCTGGTGGCGTTGGAGCGCAAGCTCGAGAACGGCGAGGGTGTCGAGGTCTTCACGTCGAAGGCGCCCAATGCCGGTCCTTCGCGTGACTGGCAGAGCTTCGTGGTGTCGCCGCGCGCGAAGGCGAAGATCCGGCAGTGGTTCGCCAAGGAGCGGCGCGAGGAGGCGCTGGAGTCGGGCAAGGACTCCATCGCCCGCGAGGTCCGCCGCGGCGGACTTCCCTTGCAGCGCTTGATGAATGGCGAATCGATGGCGGCGCTGGCCAGGGAGCTGCGCTACGCCGACGTGTCCGCGTTGTACACCGCGGTTGGCGAGGGGCACGTCTCCGCGCGCCACGTGGTGCAGCGCCTGCTGGCCCAGCTCGGTGGTGACGAAGAGGCCGAGAACGAGATCGCCGAGCGGTCGACGCCCGCCACCATGCCGGTGCGTCAGCGCACCAACGACGACGTCGGCGTCGCGGTGCCGGGTGCGCCGGGCGTGCTGACCAAGCTGGCGAAGTGCTGCACCCCGGTGCCCGGTGACAACATCATGGGCTTCGTGACGCGCGGCGGCGGTGTCAGCGTGCACCGCACCGACTGCACCAATGCCGAGTCGCTGCAACAACAGTCGGAGCGCATCATCGAGGTGAAGTGGGCGCCGTCGCCGTCGTCGGTGTTCCTGGTGGCGATCCAAGTCGAGGCACTGGACCGGCACCGGCTGCTCTCGGACGTCACCCGCGTGCTCGCCGACGAGAAGGTCAACATCCTGTCGGCGTCGGTGACCACGTCCAACGACCGGGTGGCGATCAGCCGGTTCACCTTCGAGATGGGCGACCCCAAGCACCTCGGTCACGTGCTCAACGTGGTCCGCAACGTCGAGGGCGTGTACGACGTCTACCGCGTGACATCGGCCGCGTAGCGGCTCAGACTGCTGCAGCCTGCCGCCGACCCCTGGTGCTGATCGCACCGATCACCGCCGCGACGATGCACGCGACGGCTGCGCCGCCTGCGAACCAGGGGAAGACCGCGCTCAGTGGCCACCTGGTCGCCGCCCAGCCCGCCACGATGGTGGGTACGGCCATGGCGGTGTAGGCGAGCAGGTAGAACGCCGACATCGTCTCGCCGCGCCGGTCGGCGGGCACGACGTCCGACAGGTGCCGAAGCGAGCCGCCGAAGCCGATGCCGAACGTCGCACCGAGCAGCGCGGCCGCGGCCAGCACCAAGATCCAATTGTGCGTGGCCAGTACCGGAATCATCGCCAGCAGAACGAGTCCCATGCCGATGTCGCCGACGATCGCGGACCGCCGCGCGGGTACCCGAGCCGCGCAGAGCTGGGACAGCGCGGCCGCGAACGCCGTCGTGCCTGCCACGGCGCCGCCGAAGACCAGGTTGTGCACGTTGGTCTGCTGGGAGGCGAGTGACGGGTACAGCGAGAGCAACACCCCGAGCACCGACCAGGACGCCATCGCGCCGAGGGCAGCGAACCAGAAGTCGCCGCGGATCTCTTGCGGCACTGTGGGTTTGGCGATCCGGATGGGGCCGCGGGTGCGTGCGGAGTGCGGTTCGCGCAGGGCGACGACGCCGATGCCGACGACGGCGCAGATTACCGCGACCACCGCGTACGGCGTGCGCATGGGGTGCGGGGCGTACTGCGCCAGCACCGCCGAGCCGAGGATGGCCACCGTCATGCCGATGTTGAAGCTGACGCCGCTGAGCTGGCCGGAGCGCGCGCCGTGGTCGGGTCGCAGGTCGAGCAGCGCCGCCGCGCCCGCGACCACGATGGAGCCGACGGCCGCGCCGTGGATGGTGCGGGCCACCAGCAGCAGGGCCATGTTGTCGGCGATGAGGAACACGCCGAGGCCCACGATCATCGCCAGCAGCGCCCCCAGTAGGACGGGCTTGCGGCCGATCGCGTCGGAGACGCGGCCCGACACCAGAACCGCGGCGAGCGCTGCCACCGCGTAGACGGCGAAGACGACGGTGGTGGACAAGGGGGAGAGGTGCCAGACCTCTTCGTACATGCCGTACAGCGGGGCGGGCAGACCGGAGACGCCGAGCGCGACGCCGCTGAGCACGAGCAGCAGGGAGTACGCCCCGCGCTGGGTCTGGCCGGTGAGTCGGTCTGCTGCGACCACCGCCACGATCCCCTCCGCTCGAGGTAGGTTTGATGAACGTCGAACCGGATTGACAGTACACTCGGTTTGATGATCGTCAAACCGGCGGTGATGGTCTGGGGCGAGCGAAGCGACGGGGGATTGGAGGCCACGGCATGACCGCACCGCAGCTCGCCGAGGCCGGCGTCGGACGCGTGCAGCAGGTGCTTGCCGCCCTCGCCGATCCGGTCCGCCTCGAGATGATCCGCAGGCTGCACAACGCCAGTTCACCGATGCCGTGCGCCCAGCTCTACGACGTGATCAACAAGTCGACGGCGACACATCACTTCAAGATCCTGCGCGAGGCCGGTCTGACCGAGCGGACGGTGGTGGACGGGCAGACCCTGCAGCGACTGCGCACCGAACAGGTCGACGCCGCCGTGCCCGGGCTGTTGAGTTCCGTTGTGGGAACGGCGAACCGGGAAGCCGGCTCGGCCTAACCCACACGAACCGTTTCTATGGTCACCGCCGTCTTGGGCTTGCCGTCGTCGGTGCCGTTCTCCACGCCTGCGGCCGCGATCTGGCCGATGGTGGTCAGACCGGCCGCGTCGACGGTGCCGAACACCGTGTACGTCGGCGGCAGCTCCGAGTCCTGGTACACCATGAAGAACTGGCTGCCGTTGGTGCCGGACCCGGCGTTGGCCATCACCAGCGACCCGCGCGGATACAGCACGGGCGTCCTCAGTGCGGGGTCGGTCAGCTTGTACTGGTTGGTGGGGTACTCGTTGGGGAAGCGGTAACCGGGCCCGCCCGTGCCCAGCCCCGTCGGGTCGCCGCACTGCAACACACCGAGCACCGCAGACGTGGTCAGCCGATGGCACGGCGTGCCATCGAAGTACCCCTGCGTGGCGAGGCTGACGAAGCTGTTGACCGTGCATGGCGCCTTGGCGTTGTCGAGTTGCAACCCGATCGGACCCTCGTTGGTGACGACCGTCGCGGCGAAGGTGGCAGGAGTCGTCGACCTGCGCCCCTGCGGCGGAGGCGTGTTCGGCTTGCTCGCCTTCTCCGTGGTGGCCGGGTACTGGCAGTTGGAACCCAGTGTGGCGGGCGGCTTGAACGTCGGCAGGGCGCTGGCAGGCGCCGACGAGCGCGTCGGCCCCGGGTAGTCAAGGTTGGGCTGGAACGGGACCCCGAGCCAGTTGGTCATCTGAATCGCGAAGGCCGCGAAGACGATGGTGGCCACCACCACGAGAATCGTCAGGATGGTCAGCACGTAGCTGATGATCAGCCCGGCGATCGCCATCCCGCGCCCCTGTTCGCCGGACCGCTTGATCTGGGACATCGAGACGTGGCCGAACACGATGCCGAGCGGTGCGAACAGGAATGCGCAGACCAGCGACGCGATCGCCATGCCGTTCGTGGGCCGCGGCTGGGGGTAGCCGTGGAAGCCACCGGCCGGGCCGTACGGCGGCGGGTACGGCGCGGGTGGGATGGTCACGGCCGACCGGTGTCAGTCCAGCGCGATCGACTTGATCTGAACCGGCAGCTTCGGCTTGCCGTCTCCGGTGCCGCCCTCGACGCCGCCTGCGGCGATCTTGTCCAGCGTGGCAAGGCCGGTCTGGTCGATGGTGCCGAACACGGTGTAGTTCGGGGGCAGCTGCGAGTCCTGGTAGACGAGGAAGAACTGGCTGCCGTTGGTGCCAGGTCCCGCGTTCGCCATGGCCAGCGTGCCGCGCGGGTAGAGCACCGGCTGCTGCAGCGCCGGGTTGTCCGGCTGGTACTGCGTGGTCGGGTACTCGTTGGCGAACTGGTAGCCGGGCCCGCCGGTGCCCTGACCGGTGGGGTCACCGCACTGCAGGACCGCGAGCCCGCCCGTGGTCAGGCGGTGGCACGGGGTGTCGTTGAAGTAGCCCTGCTGCGCCAGGCTGGCGAAGCTGTTGACCGTGCACGGGGCCTTGGCGTTGTCCAGCTGCAGGCCGATGTTGCCCTGGTTGGTGCTCATGCTCGCGCTGATCTGCGCGGGATCGGTCGGCACCTTGCCGGTGCGCGGCGGGTTGACCTTCTTGCTCGCGGCCTCGGCGGCCGGGTACTGGCAGTTCGCGCCGAGATCGGCGGGCGCGACGAACGGCGGGAGCTTCCCGTCCGCAGGGGGCGCGGGCAGCGCCGAGGTCGGCGACGTCGGAGTGTCCGCCGAGGCGGTGTTGTTCTTGGAGTCCTTGTTGGTGACGATGACGGTCGCCACGATGGCGCCGATCAGCAGGACCGCGCCGACCGCAGAGCCGATGATCGTCAAAAGACGTCGTCTCTTCGCCTGGGCTGCCCTCCGCTCGAGCTGCCGCTCGAGTTTGCGCTTGGCCGTTGCCCGCCGCTGTTCGTTGGTCGGCACCGCCGCAGTCCTCCTCGTGTCAGAACCGGTCGCCGGGTCGGCGACCACGCTCATAAGTCGGCACCGAGTGTGCCAGGCAATGCTGAGCGTAGGTGCCGCGACCCACGCGAATGCGAGGTGGGAAACTGGGCGACGTGTTGCTCACGGGGTTTCCGGCAGGGATGTTGCAGTGCAACTGCTACGTCCTCGCGCCGCACGCCGGGGCCGACGCCATCATCGTCGATCCCGGGCAGCGAGCCTTTGGTCCGCTGCGCCGCATCCTCGACGAGAACAGGCTGACTCCTGCGGCCGTGCTACTCACCCACGGCCACATCGATCACATGTGGTCGGCGCAAAAGGTGGCCGATACCTACGGCTGCCCGGTGTACGTCCACCCCGAGGACCGGCCCATGCTGGTCGACCCGATCAAGGGCTTCGGTCCGCGGTTGGCGCAGGTCGCGTTCGGCGCCTTGTTCCGCGAACCCCGCCAAGTCGTCGAACTGGACCGTGACGGCGACAAGATCGAGCTGGGCGGCATCACGGTCACCGTCGACCACACCCCTGGACACACCAAGGGGTCGGTCGTCTTCCGCGTGACCGATGGCCCTGGCGACATGGCGTTCAGTGGTGACACCCTGTTCAAGCAATCCATCGGCCGCACCGACCTGCTCGGGGGGAGTGGTCGCGAACTGCTCACCTCGATCGTGACAAAACTCCTGGTGCTCGACGATGAGACCGTGGTACTACCTGGGCACGGTCCGAAGACCACCATCGGCGCCGAGCGTCGTTCCAACCCATTCCTCGAAGGTTTGTCGTAAGTGACTGAGTTCCAGGCGCCCAAGGGCGTCCCCGATTACCTCCCGCCCGAGTCCGCACAGTTCGTCGCGGTCCGGCACGGTCTGCTCGAGGCTGCGCGCGTGGCCGGCTACGGCTACATCGAGCTGCCCATCTTCGAGGACACGGCGTTGTTCGCGCGGGGCGTCGGCGAGTCCACCGACGTCGTCAGCAAGGAGATGTACACGTTCGCCGACCGCGGCGAGCGGTCCGTCACGCTGCGGCCGGAGGGCACCGCGGGGGTGATGCGCGCGGTCATCGAGCACGGCATCGACCGTGGGCCGTTGCCAGCCAAGCTGGCCTACGCCGGCCCGTTCTTCCGCTACGAGCGCCCGCAGGCGGGCCGCTACCGGCAGCTGCAGCAAGTCGGCATCGAGGCCATCGGGATCGACGACCCGGCGCTGGACGCCGAGGTGATCGCCGTCGCCGACGCCGGGTTCCGGTCACTCGGGCTGGACGGGTTCCGGCTCGAGCTCACCTCGCTCGGCGACGACACGTGCCGCCCGCAGTACCGAGAGCTGTTGCAGGAGTTCCTGTTCAAGCTCGACCTGGACGACGAGACCCGCAGGCGTGCGGAGATCAACCCGCTGCGGGTGCTCGACGACAAGCGGCCGCACGTGCGCGAGATGACGGCCGACGCGCCGTTGATGCTCGACCACCTGTCCGACGTCGCCAAGCAGCACTTCGACACCGTGCTGGCGCACCTGGACTTGCTCGGCGTGCCGTACGTGATCAACCCGCGGATGGTGCGTGGGTTGGACTACTACACGAAGACCACGTTCGAGTTCGTGCACGACGGGCTTGGTGCCCAGTCGGGGATCGGCGGCGGCGGCCGTTACGACGGGCTGATGCGCCAGCTCGGCGGAAAGGACTTGTCCGGCATCGGGTTCGGGCTCGGCGTCGACCGCACGATGCTGGCGCTGAAGGCCGAGGGCAAGACGGCCGGTGCCACGAGTGCGGTCGACGTGTTCGCGGTGCCGCTCGGTGACGCTGCCAAGCTGTCGCTGGTGAAGGTGGTCGCCGAGCTGCGGGCGCGCGGGGTGCGAGCCGACCTGGCCTACGGCGACCGCGGGCTCAAGGGTGCGATGCGTGCCGCCGACCGCTCCGGTGCGACCGTGGCGCTGGTCGCCGGTGACCGTGACATCGAGGCGGGCACCGTCGGGGTCAAGGATCTGTCGACGGGGGAGCAGGTGGACGTCGCTGCGGACGCCGTGGTTGCCGAAGTCCTCGCCCGCCTGTCCTAACCCGCCCCTCTCCGCGAGCGCGCGTGTTTGCGGGCGACACGCCGCAATTCATGGCTACTTTGCGCACTCTCGCGCTGGGCGCCAAGCAGCTATGAATCGTGTCGGCGGCGTTGTCACTGCCTCTGAGTAGCGTCCGCGACATGAGCAACCAACGACGCGCACGCAAGGCCAAACAGGCCCGCCGTCATGAGCGGCGGGCGAAGATACGCAACGACGAAAGTTCTGCTGACTGGACACTCCGGGACGCACTGCGCCGTGCCCTGGCGGGGCATCCGCTGAGCCTGCTCATTATGGCCAGCACGGTGATCAACGTGGCGAAACCCGAACAGCTGCTATCGCTGAAGTCCGACCGGCGCGACACCGGCGATCTGGATCGGGTCCTTACCGGCTTGATCGGTGTGAAGGACCGTCAGACGGCGGGGCTTCTGGCCGTCATCGCCGAACTCCTCGTCGACGACCCGGCACAACAAAGCCAATGCCGACACGAGGTGGCCGAACGAGGCGAGCATCTGCCTCGATGGATCTCCGCTCTACCGGAGGTCGACGTCTATCGCGCTGTACGCAGAACCAATGTCTTCGGTGATGCTGATGAACTCGTCATCGGTATGCGAATCGACGGTCGGCACGAACTGACCATCGCAGTCCGGATCGATCACAACTTGTGGTCGAGCGTTGTCGACGCGGGCGCGCTGCCGTACCCGATCGGCGAGACCCTCGCCCGGCTGGCCGAAACCAGCAAGGACACAAGCATTTTCGAGATGGCTCTGGCCGACGCGAGGGCGTGGATCGAGGACGCGCTCAACAAGCCGGCGCTGGCTCCCAAGACCGGTACCTGGCCGGTGTACAGGGCACTGGTTCAGTGGTTGGTGGGTCGGCTACCGGAGGGTGGTGAACGCCGGTTACCGGTCTGGGATTGGGAGTCGAACGACGAGCTGTGCGACGAGTTCTTCGCGACCAGTTCTGCAGCGCCGTTCACCGAATCCGGTCATCGGGAGCTGCTGCTGGAACTCTTCGATGCGGGGACGGGCGACCCATTGCGATGGAGCTCGGCGCGTGCCGAGCAAGCGCTGGGCAGCGCGGCCTACAACGACGCCGAAATTCCGTTGGAGGTCGCGCTGGACGCTCCCGATCTGTTGCGCGCGTTCATTCCGTACGCTCACGCGCAGAGCGGGATCGGAGACGAACTGACGTCACGCACGCTCGCCATGGTCGACGCGGTGAGGTCGAGCTACAAGCGAGATGTGCTGAAGCGAGCCAAGTATTGGGATCTCGACGACGCGATCTAGGTGACCGTCGTCTCCCCGTGATCGTCGGTTGAACGAGCACCTCAGCCCGAGCGCGCGCCCCCGAACACCGCCGCCGTCAGCACGTCCTGGAGATTTCCGAGGCCGCCGTTGAACGGATTGCCGCGCTTGAGGGTGAACGCTCCACCGGGCGTCATCGCAACCAGCATCGGGGAGCTCGAGGTGAGCTGCGTGCGGCGCTCGAACCTGACGTGATCCAGGGGAGCCACCACGACCCCGTCGGCGTCGACGAACACCCGCTGGGCGCGGTCGAAGATCGCCACCGGCCGGTAGCCGCTCAGCGGTTTCGTCTTCGCGCCGCGAATCCGGCTGATCACGGCGAATGCCGCACCGGCGAACACGATGCCGACCACCAGGAAGATCGAGGCAACCCACCAGGGCACGGCCGCGCCGTCGTTCGCCGACAGCGCCAACGTCACCGCGCCGAACCCGCCGGGCACCAGCGCCAAGATCCCCAGTACGAATGCGACGGTCGCCAATGGTCCCGTGCCGCGGTCCACGACCAGAATCAACGGCCCCCGCTCGGCCACGGCCAGCCCGCCGACCTCGGCGAGGATGCGCGGCTCGGTGGGAGCAGTCATGCCCGGAGTGTGCCATGACCGAGCGGCCTGGCAACATCGGCGGACGTGCGGGTGCTGGTGCAGCGCGTGTCGTCGGCGCGGGTGGTGGTGGACGGCGACGTGGTCGGCGAGATCAGGCCCGACGGGCAGGGACTACTGGCGTTCGTCGGGGTCACGCACACCGACGATGCGGACGTCGCCCGACGAATGGCCGACAAGCTCTGGCGACTGCGGATCTTGGAGGGCGAGGCCAGCGCGGCCGACGTCGGTGCGCCGATTCTGGTGGTCAGCCAGTTCACGCTGTACGCGAACACCACCAAGGGCCGCAGGCCGACGTGGAATGCCGCGGCCCCAGGATCGGTCGCCGAACCGCTGGTCGACGAGTTCGCCGCCGAGCTCGAGCGGCTCGGGGCCCAGGTGCAGACGGGCGTGTTCGGCGCCGACATGGCCGTCGAGCTCGTCAACGACGGGCCGGTGACGGTGCTCTTGGAGCTCTAGTACCGCACCGAGTGACAGGTGGTGCGCAATGTAACGGTCCGGTACCGTGCGGCGATGTGACTGGCATGCGAAAAGCGATAACCAAGGTCGGGGCGGCTTTCGGGACGGCGGCGCTGGTGGCGTCCGCGGGGTTGGCGCTCAGCCAGGCCACGTCGAACGCAGAACCGGCTAGTCACCAGGTCCGATACTCGGTCACGTCGACCGCCCCAACGGGACTCGACCTCTACTACCTGTACGCCCAGCCTGCCGACAAGGCTGCGTACAACAAGGACCCCAACGCCTTTCTGAGGCGCGAAGAGGTCAACCTCGAGCCCGGCGTGCCGTGGGTGTTCGAGACGACGCTCGCGGACCCGCAGTGGGCCATCGTCACCGTCAGCGGCGCCGCACACGCCATGACCGGCGCACCCAACCCGCACTGCGAGATCTACGTCGACGGCCAGTTGGCCATCCAGCAGGACGGCGAGACGGGCGCGGCCTGCCAGCTGTCGCGCTGGTAATCCGCTACTCGCCGAACACGTACACCCAGGCCTGCAGGCCCGACCGCAGCGGCACCGCGATGCGCGTGTAGTCGTCCACCTCGTATTCGTCGGCAGCGGCCAGCTCGGCAGCGCTGACGGTGAACACCGTGCCCTCGACCGCGGCGTCCTCGCGATCGGTCGGCTTGAGGATGGGATGACGGTCGCTACCGCTGGTCGCGATGACGTGCGGGTCGGTGATGGTGACCCAGTCGAGCTCGAACCCGACGATCGCGTCGGGCCTGCCGTCGAGCTCGTGCCCGAACGTGGTCAGCTGGACGTCGCGTTGCTGCAACGTGCCGTAGGAGAACAACGACTCGGTCACGCGGATCATTGAATACGCCGACCCATAGGATTTCCCGTCGTGGCACGACCGAGCTCGGTGTGGGCGATCGCGGCACCCGTCGGGCTCGGGCTGTTCTCGCTTGGGCTGGCGTTCGGCCTCGTCGTCGTCCACGCCGGCCTCGAGTGGTGGTGGGCGACGGTGTTCACCGCGGTGGTGTACGCCGGTTCTCTGGAGTTCCTCCTCGTCGGGCTTGCGACGGCGGCCGCGCCACTGCTGGTGGTCGCCTCGACCACCTTGATCGTCAACCTGCGCCACGTGTTCTACGCGTTGAGCTTCCCGCTGGACCGCGTCAACGGCGTACTGGCCAAGGTCTACAGCACCTACGCCTTGACCGACGAGGCGTACGCGGTGACGTCCGTCGAGTCGCGCGACTGGACATCGCGTCGAATCTTGTTGGTCCAGCTGATCTTTCAGGTTGCCTGGGTGTCCGGTGCGACGATCGGTGCGCTCGCAGGGTCGGCGCTGCCGATCGAGAAGGTGCAAGGCCTCGACTTCGCGCTCACCGCGTTGTTCGTCGTGCTGGCCATCGACGCCTACCGGGTCCGGCCCGAGCCACTGCTGGCGCTGGGCGCCGCCGGGTGCGCGGTCGTGGCGTGGTTGCTGGTCCCCGAGCAGATGCTGGTGTGGGCGTTCGTCGGGTACACCGCGCTGCTGATCGGTCGCCTCGGTCTCGAGCGACGGCGGAGCGCCGATGGCTGACAACTCACACATCACGGCCATGGTGTTGGTCAGCGCAGCGATCACCTGGGTGTTGCGGGCACTGCCGTTCGCGGTGCTTGTGCCGATGCGCCGCTCCGCGGTGGTGCGCTACCTGAGCCTGCACATGCCGTTGGGCGTCATGGTGATTCTGGCCTTTTACACGGTGCGCCACGTCCCCGCCGCAGGAGCGGTACCCGGTTGGTCGGCGTTGGCGGCCCTCGCCGTGACCGTCGGCCTGCACCTATGGCGGCGCAACATCCTGTTGTCGATCGTGGCCGGAACGCTGACCAACGTGCTGATCGTCTCGCTGCTCTAGCCGGCGGTGTTCGTTCCAGAGGGCGGGCTCATCCTGACCAAGCGTGCTCCGCGACGCCGCTCAGGGCCTGCGGCAACGGCC
>Ga0105237_10000885_pt1 | contig 40373 bp, 34 predicted proteins | sample KBSC24metaG_FD_81520 | JGI IMG/M metagenome (GOLD analysis project Ga0105237, IMG submission 81520) | Corn rhizosphere microbial communities from Kellogg Biological Station, Michigan, USA - KBS C2-4 metaG | ecosystem: Host-associated > Plants > Roots > Rhizosphere > Soil | place: Michigan, USA...
CCAGCGACGTCGCCGGCTGCATGGAGCAGAGCGGGACGGTGGCGCTGCCGGCCGTGGCGCCGGTGGCGTCGGCGCAGCTGCCGTTGTTCTGGACGTAGATGGTTTCCTTCGTCGAGGCGCAGCGGCCGTCCAGATGCGACATGCACACGGCCGGCCCGCGGTTGGCGCAGTCGGCGTCGGCGGTGCAGACGCCGCACGTGTTAGAGCTGGAGCAAACGGCCTTCGCGTCCGGGCAGTCGCTGTTGCCCAGACACTCGACGCAGGCGCCGCTGGTCGTCGAGCAGTGTGGGGTCGCAGGCGTCAGCGTCGCGCAGGTCCGGGGCGCGAGCGGCGAGCCGCAGGACACGCACGTCCCCGCGTCCGAGCAGAACGGCGTCGTCGGCGAACCGGCGCAGTCCATGTCTTTGCCGCACTGGACGCAGGCGCCGCTGGCGCCGCAGACCGGTGTGGCGGGGCTCAAGGCGGCGCAGCTGGCATTCTGCGGCGCCTGCTTGCAGGACACGCAGATCTTCTGCGCGCCACAGAACGGCGTGGTGCCGCCGCAGTCCTTGTCGGCGTCGCACTGGACGCAGGCGCCGCTGGCGCCGCAGACCGGCTTCGACGGGTCGCGCGTCTTGCAGGCGTCGTCGTTCACGCAGCCCGCGCACACGTTCTTGCTGCAGAAGGATTTGTCCGGCGTCTTGCAGTCGCCATCGCCCACGCATTCGACGCATAGATGCTGGGTCGGGTCGCAGACGGCGGTGGTGCCGGTGCACGCGCTGGTGTTGGCGCTGGTGCACTGAACGCAGGCGTCATTCGCGGTGTTGCACGCCGGCTTCGCGCCGCTGCAGGTCATGTCGTCCACACACTCCACGCAGGTATTCGAGGTGACGTCGCACGCCGTCGTGCCCGCCTTGCCCGCGCAATCCGCGCTGGCCTGGCAGTGGCTCGAGGGCGCGTCCATGCCGCCGTCCACGGTCGTTCCGCCCACGCCGCTTGCCCCGCCGGTCCCCGCGCCCCCGCCAGTGCCAGGCGTTCCGGCGCCGCCGTCCGTGCCGGCAGTTCCGGCGTCCCCGGCTCCCCCCGCACCAGTGCCATCACCGCCCGCTCCCCCCTGGCCGGCTGCGCCGGCATCGTCGCCGACGCACCGGTGATTTTCGCAGTGCTGGGGGTAGGGGCACACGGGGTCCCCGCTGTACAGCTCGCAACCCAGCGGATTGTCGCGCGTATTCGGCTTGCAGCCCGCCCCCGCGACCAGGACGAGGAACGCCGTGATGAGCACACCTGAGCTCGGCCGGACAGCCCGCTTCATGGCGCGAACAATATCATCGCGGCGTTTTCGATTGATCGTTTCTGATCGCTCTCCGCGCGAAAATCATGTGCGTCCGGCTACCGGACGCCCAAAAGTGGAACCGCGGAAAACCATCGCGCCGGGCGACCCCGCCCACCGCCCGGATCGCAAATGTTACGGAGATTCATCGAAGTGGATACATGATCTGCGCGACCGGGATCGTACGTTCGGGACATGAGTCCAGGCAGTCGTGAGAAGAGGGGGGTAGAGCCGCCGGTGGCTGCGCGGCAGCCGGTGTGGGAGGTGACGCTGGTGACTGCGCCGCGGCGGCGCGAGGGGCGGGCCGGGCAGCTTTATCTCGAGCGGGCCAGCTTGATCGAGATGACGGAGCGGCCGTTGCTGGTCATGTCGCGTCCGCTGCCGGGTGAGCAGACGCAGATCGTCCGGCGTCCCGTGCGGAGGGCGCGCGGCCGCCGCTGGCTGTTCGTCTTCGGGGGGGCCGCGACGGCGACGCTGCTCGCCGCCTGGCTGGGCTTCGGGCATCGGGCACGGACCGCCGCACCCACCACCGCTGCCCTGACGGCGAAGGCCCCGGCCGGGCTGGCATCGGCCCCCGAGACCATCGCGGCGGCGCGTCCCATCGTGGCGCCGCTGGCCGCGCCACCCGCGTTCTTCGCGGCGACGGTCGCCGGCATGGCTGCGCCGCCGCTGGCGCCGGCCCGCCGGGCCTCGCGACCAGCGCCCGCCAGCCTGGCCAGCGGACGCCACACGAAGGTGGCGCCGGCGCGAATCGGGTCGTGGTCCCGCCTGGCCACCCGGCGCGCGCCGGCGCACGGCCCGCGCCCTGCCGCCACGGTCGCGTGGGTCGATCCCTTCATCGATCGCTGACTGGCCGCGGGCGCTGACTGGCCGCGGGCGCTGACTGGCCGCGGGCGCTGACTGGCCGCCGGCGCTGACCGTCCGCCGGGGCTCGTCGCTCACTCGCCTGGGTCGAGCCACTTTCGCAGCGTCTTGGGATCGATCTCCAGCTTCTCGGCGGCGCGGCCGCGGTGGCCGCCCGTCTGCCCGACCGCCCAGGCCGCGTAGCGCCGCTCCAGCTCGTGCATGGGCATGATCTCGCCGGCGAACTCGGTGGCGCCCGCCGGCGCGCCCCGCCGGATGGCCTCGGGCACGTCGGCCAGCGACACCAGCGGCGCCTGACCCAGCAGCACCAGCCGTTCGATGGTGTGCGCCAGCTCGCGCACGTTGCCCGGCCAGGCATAGCGGGTCAGCTCCTTCACCGCCTCCGGCGTCAGCCGCTCGACGGGCGAGCTGGGGTACTGCGCCCGCACGCTGCGCAGGAAATGCTCGACCAGCTCGGGGATGTCCTCGCGCCGCTCTCGCAGCGCCGGGATCTCGATGGGGATCACGTCCAGCCGGTACAGCAGGTCCTCGCGGAACGTCCCCTGGCGCGCCGCCTGCGCCAGGTTGCGATGCGTGGCCACCACGATGCGCACGTCGACGGCGCGCGGCTTGGTCGAGCCCACCGGTCGCACCGTCCCGTTCTCCAGCACGTGCAGCAGCTTTGCCTGCAGCGCCGGCGTCATCTCGCCGATCTCGTCCAGGAACAGCGTGCCGCCGTCCGCCTCGACGAACAGCCCGGGCCGCTCGCTGGTGGCGCCCGTGAAGGCGCCGCGCGCGTGCCCGAACAGCTCGCTCTCCAGCAGGTTCTCGGGCAGGGCGGCGCAGTTCACCGACACGAAGGCCGCCTCGGCGCGCCGGCTATCCGCGTGCAGCGCCTTCGCCACCAGCCCCTTGCCCGTGCCGGTCTCGCCGGTGACGATGACCGGCGCCGGCGCGTCGGCGACGCGCTGGATGCGCTCGCGCACCGCCGCCATGGCCGCGCTGTGGCCGATGATGTTGCTGGACGCCCAGCGGGACTTCAGCGCCGACTTCAGCGACGTGGCCTCACGCCGCACCCGCACCTCGTCCAGCGCACGCCCCAGGAAGATGGCCAGCTCCTCCTGCTTGAACGGCTTCGTCAGGTAATGATAGGCGCCGCGCCGGATCGACTCGATGGCGCTGTCGATGGCGCTGTAGGCGGTCATCACGATCACGGGCCGCTCGGGCTCGCGCTGGCGCGAGGCGGCCAGCACCGCCAGTCCGTCGGTGCCGGCCATGCGCAGGTCGGTCACCACGCCGTCGAAGGACTCGGCGTCCAGCCGCTTCACCGCCTCGTCGCCCGAGCCGACGGCGACCGCGTCGTAGCCGGCATCGCCCAGGCCCTCGGCCACGCCGCGCGCCATCTCGAGGTTGTCGTCCACCACCAGGATGCGCGGCTTGCGTCTGGACGTGTCGCTCATGGCGATCCGTGCGGGCCGGCTTCCGCCGGGGGCAGATGGATGACGGCGCTGGTCCCGCCCGCGGCCCGGGCGGTCAGCGTCAACGTGCCGCGGTGGCTGTTGACGATCTCGTTCGCCAGCGCCAGGCCCAGCCCCGTGCCGGCACCGCGCGTCTTCGTGGTGAAGAAGGGCTCCATCACCCGATCGGCGTCGGAAGGAGAGATTCCGCTTCCCTCGTCGTCCACGCGCAGGACCACGCCCGCCTCGTCGCGCGAGGCGGCGACGGTCACCGTCCCGCCGCGCGGCGAGGCGTCACAGGCGTTCAGCAGCAGGTTCACCAGGGCGTGCTCCAGCAAGCGGGGATCGCCGACCACATCGGGCAAAGCATCGCCGATGCGCACGCCCAGCGCGACCTCGGCCTTCTCGAACCGGTGCGCCACCAGGGTGATGGCCTGCTGCACCAGCGCGCGCGCCTCGACCCGATCGGCGACGGGGGCGTCCCCCCGCGCCAGCCCGAGCAAGCCGCGGATGATCTGCCGCATCCGCTCGGTCTGGGCCAGGATGGTGGTCGCCGCGGCGGCGATGCGCTCGTCGGCCGCGGCGCGCGCCTGGATCTGCTCCGCCCGCAGGCCGATCACGCCCAGCGGCGTCGACAGCTCGTGCGCCACGCCCATGGCCAGGGTGCCCAGCGCGGCGGCCTTGCTGGCGCGCTGCAGGCGCTCGTCGCGCTGCTGCGCCAGATCGGCGATGGCCAGCTGGTGGCCCAGGGTCAGCTCGGCGCGCTGCTTGCGCACCGCCAGGCCGCCGAACACCAGCACCAGGCTGGCCGCCAGGACCACGCTGAGGATCAGGCGGCGCACCGCCCATCGCTCGCGGTCGCGCTCTCGCTCGGCGCTGGCCACCGCCACGATCGTCAGGCCGCCGTCGATGCGGGCCAGGCCTGCCAGCGCGGTGCGCCGGGGCAGCCCGAACGCGGGCGCGTCGTCGCGGGCGATCCGCAGCACGGCGTCGCCGCGCGCGGACGCCGCCGCCAGCGCGGGCGACACGATCGTGGTGCCGCCGGCGGCCCGCCAGCGCGCGTCGCCGGCGCGCCCGACCAGCACCGCCAGCGCGTGACCGCGCTGGGCGGCCGCCAGATCCTGGGCCACCGCGCTGACGTCCAGGGCGGTGTCGCCCGTGGGCCGATGGGCCAGCGACACCCCCAGCGCCTTGGCCAGCGTGGCCTGCTCCTCGGCGAAGTCGCGCAGCGCGGCCGCCGATTCGCGGGCCGAGTCCCAGTAGGCCAGGCCCGCGACCACGCCCACGCTCAGCGCCATGGCGACCACCAAGCGAAAGGGAGACGTGACCAGACGATTCACCCGCGAGCTCACCGGCGCAAGTTGGGGCTCGCCGAGCGCGAGCGCAGAGGGCAGCACCGAGACGGGTGACAGCATGTCCGTCCTGACCACGGCGAGCAAGTCCGGGACCAGCACCACCGGGCCGGGCCGCCCCGGCGGCGACGGGAGCGCCGGTGGGCCCCCGTGGCCGTCTGGCCCCCCCAGCAAGGGAAGTTTTCCCTGCGATCGGGGATTATTTCCCGGGTGCCCTCGTGACGCGTGAGCCGGGTAACGGCGCCGGCGACGTCTTTGGGAACCTTCGGGCCGCTGGTACGTCATGTGCTGTATCGATTCGTGAGGGGTCGAACGTCTGCGGATGGGTCCGCCGGCCCCGCTGGTCTGCAAGCTTTCACCCTCTTCGCCTGCGCCCCCTGAGACCTGCGCCGGCGAACCGCTTCACCGGTCTCGAAGGAGCTCTTCATGATTCGCGCGCCAGGTATCGCCGTCCTCGTTTCCGCCATCGGCCTCCCCCTGGCTGGCGGCTGCGCCACGATGGGGCCGCCCGCCCAGGCCGCCGCGCCCGCGGTGTCGCCGGAAGGCGTGAAGGTGGCGCTGCTGGGCCAGACCTGCACCCAGAGCACCGAGCCCGACTGGAAGGGCGCCAACCTCGTCGAGGTCCACGTGGCCCTCGGCATCGCCAACCCCACCGGGGCACCGCTGGTCGTCCACCGCGATCAGTTCCGGCTGGTCGGGCCCGACGGCACCGCCGTGAAGACCATCAGCGTGGGCGCCGCCGATCCGGTGTCCGTGGCGCCCGGGCAGGAGCCGTCGTTCGAGCTGCGCTTCATGACCCGGGGCGGTCTGCGCTGCACGACCCCGATGGAGCTGGAGACCCGCGGCGGCGTCCTGGTTGGCGATCGTCCGGTGACGCTGGCCTCGCTCCGTTTCCTTCCCCGCAACCCGAGCTGACGCGGGTCGGGGGAACGAGCCGCCGCTGGCGTTCGGCGGCCGCCAGCGCTGCAGGCGCCCGCGTTCGCCAGGCCGGCGCGCGGCGGACGCGAGCGCTGCCGCTGCCGTCCGGCCCCGGCAGGTCGGTAGCCGGCGCGGTCGTTACGGCATCAGCCGCTGGCAGCGCCAGCCGGCGACCTCGCGCGTGTAGGCGAAGCGGTCGTGCAAGCGATGCGGCCCCGCCAGCCACAGCTCGATGCGCTCGGGGATCAGGTGTACGACCCCCCAGTGCGGCGGTCGCGGTACGGTCGCGCCCTCGAAGCGCGTCCGGACCCGATCGAACGACGCCATCAGCGCCGCGCGTGAGGGAACGGGCTGGCTTTGCGCCGAGGCCCACGCGCCCAGCTGGCTCTCCCGATCGCGCGAGGCGAAGTACGCATCCGATTCACTGGCCGGCGCCGGCTCCAGCCGTCCCTCCATGCGCACCTGCCGATCCAGCACCGGCCAGTAGAACATCAGCGCGCCGTGCGGGTTCTCGGTCAGCTCGCGCCCCTTCCGGCTGTCGTAGTTGGTGACCAGCCGGATCGCGCCGTCCTGGACGCCCTTGTACAGGACCGTGCGTACCGAGGGCCGGCCGTCGGGCGTGGCGGTGGCCAGCGCGAACGCGTCGGGCATCAACCCGCCGCGCGCGGCGGCCAGGGCCTGCCATTCGACGAACACCGCCAGCGGATCCGCTCCGGGAGACTCATCGGACTGCGTGGACGACTGCATGACGGCGCCATTCTACAGGGCGCCGGCGCGCGCGCCCGCACCGGTGACTGACCGCCCGCGGTCTACTGGTAGTCGCTGTCGCGGAACAGCAGGCCGCGCATTTCCTCACGGCGGGCGCCGAACGGGCGCGCCTTGTTCAGACCGTCGAGGATCACGTCCTGTTCGGCCCTGTCCGGGCGCCGAAAGGGGTAGATGTCCCGCAGCTTCAGCTCGCAGGCTTCCCAGCCGGCGATGATGCTCAGCCGCTGATTGGCGGTCGGCTTCGCGATGCCGGGGTTGGCCAGCGCCCACTGGTAGCCGGCGTAGCCGCGCAGCACCGACGTGCGGTTGCCGCCCAGCCGCTTGAACATGCTACCCAGCAGCGCCGCGGCCGACTGGACCGCCTCCTTGTCCGACAGCGCGCGGGTGGCGCGTGTCCGTCCATGCACCTTCTCGCTGGGCGGGGGCATCAGTCCAAACTCTTCCATCCGAGAGAACTCGGCCGGCTCGACCTGTCCGAAGCCCACGCCGGTGCCGCCTCCCACCTGGAAGGTGTTGTTGAACATGCTCTCTTCCCAGAAGATCCCGATCAGCAACCGATCGCTGAAGGTCGCCTTCACGAAGTTGTACGTGTAGACGAGGTCGAACATCTTCACGAAAGACATCGATGGCTTCGTGGACATCAGTCCCTCCCACTTTCCGTTTCGACCGCCCGAACTGGACGATAACACGCCGCGGCCGGCCCTCGCGCCGGCGCCGCTGACCGCGACGGAACACCGCAAGCCAGATCGCCCTTAAAGCCTCGGCCGACCACGCCGATGACCCGTCTAGGGATAGTCCCGGGGGATCGATCGGTGAAGGAAGGTCAGATGAACGTTCTCGCATCAAGCTACTATTCACTGGAACCGGATTCGGAAGAGGCCGGACGGGCGGCGGCGCGTTCGATAAGGCAGGCCTTCGCTGACGAGCCGCTGGCGGCCGTGCTTGTCTACTGCACGGTCGACCACGACCAAGCAGCGGTCGTCAGGGCGGTTCGCGCGGAGCTCGGCCCGGGGGTCCTCCTGGCGGGATGCTCCGTCCAGGGTGTCGCCAGCGACCAGGGGCTAGCCGAGGACGGTTACGTCGTCGGCGCGATGGGCTTCGGCGGAACGGCCCTGCGTTGCTCCGTCGCCGTCCAGCATGACGTCGAGCAGGCCACCCTGGAGAAGGGCCAGCAGCTCGGCAAGCAACTGAAGGCTGACCTGGGCCATGACCCGAAGGTGGTGATGGTGCTCTACGATCCCCTCTGCGGCGCCGACGTGGAGATGCTGCTGGCGGGGATGTCGCAGGAGATCTCCTGTCCCTTCGTCGGCGGGGGCGCCGGCCAACCCTTTGGCGCACCTATCCGCACCTATCAATACTTCGACTGCGACGTGTTCTCGCACGGTGTGGTGGCCATCGCGCTGGACGGCCCGTTCGCCGCACACATCGGGCTGTGCCATGGCACGTCGCCGACCGGACTGGCCAGGAAGGTGACGAAGTCGCAGGGCAATCGTATCCAGGAGATCGACGGCCGATCGGCGCTCGACACCTGGCGCGATGTCACCGGGCACTCGGCAGAAGAGGTCGTTACCCAGGAGCATATGGCCACCTGGGCGCTGGGCGTGGAACGCTCGTTCACCGAGGACGGGACGGTGCGGGCGGCGCGCATGATCCGGGGCGCCTTCGGCTTCGATCAGGAGGGCGCGGTCATTCTTCAAAGCGCGGTCCCCGAGGGGGCCGCCGTGACCTTCCATCACCGCACGACGGAGGACGTGCTGAGCGGTACCCGCGCCATGGCCCAGGAGCTGAAGAAGCGCGCGGCGGGGCGCACCCCTTGGGCCGTGCTGGGGTTCGAGTGCGCGGCGCGGACGACGCCGTTTCTCGGCTTGGCCAACACGAACCAGGAGCACGACGAGTTGCGTGCCGTGCTTGGAACGGCGTCACCCTGGATGGGGATGATGGCATGGGGCGAGATCGCGCCGCTCGGCGGCGCGCCAGCGTTTCACAACTACACGTACCCGCTCGTCATGTTGACCGCGCTGGATTGATTGCCGGCAGGTGACGGCATGTCCGAGCACGAAACCAAGGCGTATGACGCGCCCCTGTTGCTGTTGCGGTGCGAGCGTGAGCTGTTCGCCCTGCGCGCCAAGCATCAGCAGGTCGTGTCGTGGTTGCGGGTCACCCAGTCGGTGCCCGACCTGATCGATCGCACCCTGCCTTTCGACCAGATCTACAAGAAGCTGTGGCGGGCGCTGGTCACGGGACTGAAGATGCAACGGGTGGCCTTCTTCGAGACCACCAGCGAAGGATTACGTCCCACCGGGACGACGGGACCCGCGCGGCCCCTGTCGGCGGACACTCTCGCTGCCATGGCGGGCAAGCGTTCGGGCCTCTGCAACTCGGCCGGCGAAGGGGCGCTTGGTTCCCTGGCACAGCTGGTGGGCCTGGACCGTTTCATGTGGGGGTGGATCAGAACTCTGGATCTGCCGCCCGTGCTGCTGGTGGGGGGCTTCGACAAGGAGAAGGCCGCGTTCCGGCCGCCCTTTCTGGCGGAGGACGCCGAATACTTCGGCCATCTGACCCAGCACCTGGAGACGATGCTGGGCAACGCGTTGCTGGTCAACCAGCTCGAGCGCGAGAAGGCCAACCTCCAGCATCTCAACGAGACGCTGGAGCGAAAGGTCGAGGAGCGCACCAGGGAGCTGGTGCAGTCCAACAAGGGGCTGGCTGCCGAGATGGACGCACGCGCGAAGGTGGAGATCGAGCTGCGACAGGCGCAGAAGCTGGAGGCGGTGGGGCGGCTGGCCTCCGGAGTGGCCCACGAGATCAACACGCCCATTCAATTCGTCAGCGACAGCATAACGTTCGTGAGTGAAGCGTACGGCGAGCTGGCGCCGCTGGTGTCCGAGTACCGCGCCATCGGCTCCGCCGTGCTGGCGGGCACAGCCGCCGCGGAGCTGGCCCAGAAGGCCAGGGACGCGGAGGCGACCATCGACCTCGACTACCTGCTGACGAACGTGCCCGAGGCGCTGGACCGATCGCTGCAGGGGCTGGACCGCATCTCGACCATCGTGCGGTCGATGAAGGAGTTCGCGCATCCCGACCAGAAGGACATGACGTCCACCGATCTGAACCACGCCGTCGTCACCACCCTGACCATCGCGCGAAGCGAGTACAAGTACGTCGCGGAGGTCGAGACCGAGCTGGCGCCGGTCCCTCCGGTCCTCTGCTACGCCAGCGAGGTCAACCAGGTCTTTCTGAACCTGGTGGTGAACTCGGCCCATGCCATCGAGGAGGCGGTGGCGGGCACCGGGCAAAAGGGCCTGATCAAGGTCCGCACCTACCGCGAGGAAAACTTCGTGGTGGTGGCCATCTCCGACACCGGCAAGGGCATCCCGGCCGCGATACGTGACCGCGTCTTTGACCCGTTCTTCACCACGAAAGAGGTGGGCAAGGGCACCGGACAGGGTCTGGCCATCGCCCGGTCCGTCGTCGTCGACAAGCACGGCGGCACCCTGACCTTCGAGAGCGAACCCGGAAAAGGGACGACCTTCTTCGTACGCCTGCCCATCGAAGCCCCGTCGCCCGACTGACGGACGCCGAAGACCGACCCGCCCGGCATGGTCGCGCGGTCGATGATAAGAGACAGACCGATGCTGAAGATTCGCGAGTTCGCGGACACCGGCGGCGTCCTGTCGGCCGTCTACCTGATCGACGCGAATGGCGTCCTTAAGATCGGCAACGAGGCGGCCAGCGTCGCCCTGCCCGAGAACGCGCTCGCGGTGGTCATGGCGCGCTACGGGGCTCCGTTCGATCCCGACGCGCGCATCGCCGAGGTGGCGACGCTGGCCCTGCCCGGCGGCCGCACGCTCCGGCACGTCCGGCACCTCGCCGGCTACGACGTGATCGCCCGTGATTACTTGGTCTACGAAGGCCCCGGCCTGACCCCGCTGTGCGCGCTCTCCACGACGGTGGCCCGGGCGCTGGAGCATCTGGCCGCGGTCCTGCCGGCCCATCGTGCTTCGAATCTCCAACCCGATCGATAGGCCGTCCCGCCCTGGCTCTTGATCCACGGAGCCATGCCAACTTGTGCCGGAGACGAGACTTGAACTCGTAAGCCCTTGCGAGCGGCGGATTTTGAGTCCGCTGCGTATACCATTTCGCCACTCCGGCGAGCGCGAGGCGGTCATTCTCCCCGCCTCGGCCTTCAAGTCAAGGCGCCGCCCGTGCCGGCGCGCAGCGGCGCGGCGGGCCCGCCTCCGACTACTCGATCTTGCACTCCTCCGGCTCGGCGACCCAGGCGCTGTCGGCGGGGCCGAAGTTGGCGTCGGTCATCCACCGGGTCTGGAAGCCCTCCACCTTCTCGATCAGGCGCAGGCGGCAGCGGGCGACGAAGCGCTTCAGCTGGTCGCGGGGCTTGCCGGCGGGGGGCTCGCTCTTGTAGCGCGCGGACAGGGCGGGCTGCTCGAACAGACCGGGGATCAGGAACATCTGGCGGTCGGTGGTGAAGTACGGGGCCAGCTTGTCCTTGTCGGCGGGCGCCTCGGGCCAGGGCTGGCCGGGGGCGCGGAACTGGCACTTGTAGTGGCCGACGGCCTTGCCCATCGCGCAGGCCAGGTCCTCGCGATCGGACGTGACCAGCGTGATGGGGGCGTCGACGGTCTTCTGGGCGGCTGTCTTGCCGCGCCAACTCCACAGCGACCCGGCCACGATGGCGGCGATGCCGATGATCAGCCAGCGGACGACCTGGGGCTTGGGAACGGGCAGCGGCGCGGGGCTGGGCGCGTCGCCGGTCACTGGAGGGCTGGCCGTCGGGGTGCTGGACGGCGGAGCCGCCGTCGCGTCATCGCCAGAATGGGAAGAAGAGTCGGGCATCGAGAGCCTCCTTGCTGATGGGCAACTCGCCCCAGATCGGGGCGTAGAAGATCGAGACCACCGCCACCACCACCACCGCGATGAACATCGCGAGCTGCCGGCGCGTGTAGAAACGATCCACGAACCCGGCCAGCAAGACAAGGGCGAAGGTGTAGGAGGGCAGGTAGTGATAGATGTACGCGTCGCGCAGGCTGGGCACCCAGAACGCCAGCGGGCCCGCCCACGCCAGCAGCACGCCGAAGATCAGGCCGGCCCGTTCGGGGACCGCCAGCACGTAGTCGAGATCCGTGGCGGCCCGCGCCGGCGCCACCATCGTCTCACCCGCTGAGCGAGGCGGCTCGCCCGCGGCCAGCCCCGCAGGCGCCCTGGTCTCGCCCGCCGTCGCCCCGCGCGGCGCGCGTTCGACGGGTGACTCGGCTGCCGCCGGCGCGCCGCGCTCCAGCTGCGCCCACACCTGGCGCCACCCGGCGCGCGCCAGCACCGCCAGGCCCGCCGCGATGGCCAGGGTGCTGGCCCACCACAGCAGCGGGTTGCCCAGCGCCATCAGCGCCTCGATCGCGCCGGTCACCGGGTCGACGTCGCGGCGCAAGAAGATCGGCCGCACCGGCAGGAACCAGGTGTACCAGTGCGAGCTCATGGGATGCACGACCGTGTAAGACAGGTGCTGGTGGATCAGCTTCCGGTTCTCGGCGAGCACGGCCAGGACGCCGTAGGGCCGACCCGAGAACGCCAGCGGCAGCGCCGACTGCGCGTAGAACACGGCGGCTGCCATCAGCAACAGCAGCGGGGTGAACAGGCGAGTGCGGCGCGACACCAGGCACAGCGCCGCCGCGGCGATGACGAACGGGACACCGTTCAGCTTGAACGAGGCGGCGCACCCCACGAAGAAGCCGGCCAGCGCCACCTGCCAGGCCCGCCGGGACACCAGGATGGTGCCGATGCCGGCCGCCGCGAACGCCACGATCATGCCGTCCAGCAGCCCGGCGCGCGAATAGGCGATGAAGAACCCGTCGGCGGCCACGAACGCCGCCGCCAGCCAGGCCGCGCGCCGGCTGCGAAACGTGCTCCAGGTGATCCAGGCGACCAGGGCCACGTTTGCGAAGCCGCAGATCAGCGAGGCCAGCCGCCACCCCACGGGCGTGTCGCCCACGAAGTGCATGACGCCGGCGATGATCAGCTTGCCCAGCGGCGGGTGGTCGTTGTCGCTGTATTGATACGACAGGTACCCGCGGGCGGTGTCGACGTAGTGGTACTCGTCCCAGCGCAGCGCCTGCGGCACGTCGAAGGCGCGGCAGCGCAGGTACACGCCCAGCAGCAACATGACCGCCAGCACCAGCGCCAGCGGCGCGTCGTTCCTTGCGGCGAGCGCGGCGCGGCGGGTCCAGCTGACCGGAGAGACCGCAGATTCTGGAGGGCTGGAAGCGGAGATGGCCGACGTCCCGGATTGAAAGAGGCCGATATCCTTGCCGAGGGCGGCGCCGTTGTCGAGGGCCACGACCGCCGCCGCCCCCGGCGTCGCCGACGCTACGAACCCGCTACGGTTTCAGCGCGATCCCGCCGATACCGATGGGCGGCGCAAAAGATGAGGACCAACCACGTCTTCGGGATCTCCGTTCTCGCGTTGTCCGGCGTCGTGCTCGGGGCGGGGCGGCCGGCGGTCGCGCAGTCGCTGCGACCCAACATCCTGTTCATCTTCGACACGTCCGGCTCGATGGGGCAGAGCGCCAGCGGCTCGAACGTGGGCGAGGACACGAACATCTGCCCCAGCGGCACCGGCAGCAAGCTGTACGGATTGAAGAGCGCGCTGCGGGCGGCCCTGGCCCAGGTGGGCGCGGACGAGGCGAACTTCGGCCTGATGTCCTTCCCCCAGGTGGTGGTCACCAGCCCGAACACCGCGCGCTGGTGCGGCACCTCGTCGTGGGGGCACTACAACCCCACCGCCGGCGTCAGCAACGTCACCGTCCCCAACCGCGTGTCGACCGGCAACCACAGCGCCACGTCGTACCCCAGCGGCTGTCTGATGACCACGAACACCACCGAGTCGACGTACGACATGTGGTTCGGCAACGGCGTCTCGCAGGTGCTGCGCGTGGGGGTCACCACGGCGGCCCCCGGCGTGGCGCCCACCTCGGCCAACTACGATCCGGCCGACGGCAACATCCCCGAGATCTTCCGCTGGATTGACAACGTCGAGCTGCCCACCACCTCGGCGGCGGTGACCGATCCCGAGCTGCACGCCAGCGGCTCGACGCCCATCGGCCGGTCGCTGATGTACGGCCGCCTGTACTACGACCACGACGTGAAGCCCGCCGATCCCCGGGGGGCCTGCCGGCAGAACATCATCATCCTGGTCACCGACGGCGGCGAGACGTGCGACGAGGCGACCGCGCCCGACGCCAGCTTCGATCTCACCAGCTGCTCGGGCGGCGTGGCCTACAACGGGTTTCATCCGGTGGCGCAGGCGTGTCAGCTGTACCGGCAGTCCAACATCAAGACCTTCGTCGTCACCGACAGCGGCGTGTCGTCGTCCGAGCTGACCGCGAACAACCGCATCGCCGCCGCCGGCGGCACCACGGCCGCCATCACCGTCTCGCTGGCCGACCCCAACGCGGCCAAGGCCGCCATCGTCGGCATCATCGCCAGCACCGTGCCGCCGCCCGAGGTCTGCAACGGCAAGGACGACAACTGCAACGGCCAGATCGACGAGGGCGTGGCCAACATGTGCCCCTACAGCAAGACGGATCCCAACGACGCGGACAACAAGCTGGGCACCGCCGCCAAGCACTGCGCCGTCGAGACCGCGAACTGCCTGGACGACAACTGCAACGGCCAGATCGACGAGGGCTTCCCCTTGAACGCCTGCGGGCAGCCCGCCGGCTGCCCCATCCCGGCCGAGGTCTGCGACGGCGTCGACAACAACTGCAACGGCGACGTCGACGAGGGCTTCGCGCTGGGGAAGGCCTGCGACAACGGGTTGACCGGCTCGTGCCGGCGCCTGGGCCTGACCGTCTGCGCGGCCGACAAGATGGGGGTCACCTGCGAGCTGGGCAACGCGCCGGTCACGCCCGAGGTGTGCAACGGCGTCGACGACGACTGCAACGGCCAGATCGACGACGGACCGCTGCCCGGCGTGGGCGTGGACTGTGGCATCCAGGGACAGGGCTGCACCAAGGGCGTCACCGTGTGCGTGAACGGTCAGATCGTCTGCAGCACCATGTCCAGCCCGCAGCCCGAGGTGTGCAACGGCCTGGATGACGACTGCAACGGCGTGATCGACGACGGCGTCTTCCCCGGGGTGGGGGACAGCTGCGTGTGCGACGGTCTGGATCCCTCGCAGGTGAACGTCGGCATCTGCCGGGCCGGTCGCCTGGCGTGCAAGGGCGGCGCGGGCCTGAAGTGCGAGGGTTGCGTGCTGCCCACGCCGGAGATCTGCGACGGCAGGGACAACGACTGCGACGGCAACGCCGACCAGACCGCGATGTGCCCCAACGGCTTCGGCTGCCGCGACGGAAGCTGCAACCTGCTGTGCCGGGGCGGCGAGTTCTCGTGCCCGCCCGGTTACGACTGCGTCGACACCTATTGCGTGCCCAATCGCTGCAAGAACGTGACGTGCAAGGGCGACCAGCGCTGCGACCTGGACACCGGCAGCTGTGTCGACCTCTGCTACAAGGTCACCTGCCTGTCCGAGCAGACCTGCCTGGGCGGCAAGTGTCTGGACTGCTCGAACAGCGAGCAGTTCGCCTGCCCGAAGGGACAGCTGTGCGTCGGGCGGCAGTGCATCACCGACACCTGCGCCGGCGTCAGCTGCGCCAGCACCGAGTACTGCTCGAACGGCACCTGCGTGCCGGTGGGGTGCGGGCAGTGCGGCGCCGCGGAGAAGTGCATCGCGGGGTCGTGCAAGCCGTTCCACTGCGCCGACGCCTCCTGCGGGGCGGGCACGTACTGCGACTACGCCACCGGCAGCTGTCTGCCCGACCTGTGCGCCACCAAGTCGTGCCCGGACTGCGCCCCGGCCACCGGCGAGTGCATGGCGCACCCGTGCGCGAACGTGCAGTGCCCCAGCTGCTACAGCTGCGCGCTGACCCCCGACGGGACGCCGTTTTGCCAGCAACAGCCGACCTGTGGCACGCCCACCGTGGCGCTGCAGACGGTGGGCGCCGGTGGCGGTTGCCACTGCGGCGTGGAGGCGGGCCGTCCCTCCCCCGACTCGCTGCTGTGGGTGGCGGGCGGCGCGCTGCTGCTGGTCCTGACCCGGCGGCGCCGCCGGGATCGCGCGACGGGGACTTTCGGAGCGCGTTAGGCCCGTTTACAATGCGCTCGTGATATCGACCTCCCTTAAGAAGATGCGGAGCGCCGGCATCCTGTTGCTGGCTTTGCTTTTGGTTGCCCTGGGCGTCCGGCCGGTGCTGGCGGCTGGTGATGCCGCCGCCGGCGACGACAAGAAGGCGCCGGCCTCGGACAGCGGCGACACCAGCAGCGCCCCGGCGCCGGCCGCCGTGCCGCAGCTTCAGCTGGAGGACGAGGGACCTTCCGCGCGCGACGCGAAGAAGCCGCACGCCAACGTCCGCCTGGCCGCGCCGCTGCCCAGCGACGATCAGGACGAAAAGCCGTTCTACAAGAGCCCGGTCTTCTGGGCGGTCACGGGGGTGCTGGTGGCGGGCGCGATCGGCGCCATCATCTACAGCACGTCGGGGACGCGTGGTTCGCTGCAGCCATGCCCGGCCACCGTGACGCTGTCGCTGGGCTGCTACGGCGCGGGACGGAATTAAATGCGAACCAACAACGAGAGCCACGACCACGGCGCCGCGTCCGGCATGGCCCCCCACGTCCCCGGCAGCGCGCGCGGCCACCTCTGGCGCCGGCTGATGAAGCTGGCCGGCCTGGCCGTCGTCGTCGGCGCCGTCAGCGCTGCCAGCTGCGGCAAGACCGACAACTACGAGTACATCGACGTCAGCGTCTTCGCCGACACCAACACCGTCAGCAAGATGGACTTCGCCACCCAGGTGGTCAGCTGCGAGATGTACGTCACGGGGGCGGAGGCGTCGAACCCGGTGGCCATTTCCTGTATGCCGTCGCAGCAGAGCTACCCCGTCGTGGGAACGTTCGAATGGACGACGAAGCTGAACAAAGGCACGCTGCAGTTCACGGTCACGCTGTTCGGGTTGAACCGGACGCCCTTCGCGGTGGGAACCAGCGAACCGGTCACGCTGGGAAGCCAGAAGCTGACCGCCAACGTCGTCACCGTGCTGGTGCCCGGCACCATGACGGGCACGGGCGGCACGGGCGGCGTGATGGGCACGGGGGGAGTCGGGGGCGGCGCTGGAAACGGCGGCACGACGGGCGGCGGCGGCGCGGCCGGCGGCGGCCCGGGTAGCGGCGGCACGGCCGGCGCGGGTGGCACCCCCGGTGCGGGCGGCGTGGGCGGAAGCGCTGGCGGGTCGGCCGGCCGTGGGGGGACCAGCGGCGCCGGCGGCATAGCGGGCGCGGGCGGCGGGGCTGTCGGAGGCGCTGCCGGAAGCGCGGGCGGCGCGGGCGGAAGCTGATCCGCGGCTGACCCACGGCTCACGACGCCTCAGGCCGGGGCGTCAGGAGGGCTGTTGGCTGACCGCTTTGGGCCGGTGGACGGCGGTACGCGGCGGGTCGGGCGGCGCTAACCGGAACCGACGTCTTCAGTTCGCTGGTCGAAAGGACGGAAGGCGTTCGGGAGCGCAGTCGCCGTTCCTCAGCCCGGCGGCAGCGAGGCCAGCGCGCCTTCCAGCTCCCCGCGCGCGTGCGTATCGCCCGCGCGCCCGGCGACCGCGATCCCGGCCTGGTAGGTGGCCCGCGCCTCGTCGCGCCGTCCCAGCGCCACCAGGACGTTGCCGGCATGCAGATAGGCGGGCACGTAGCCGGGATCCAGGTTCGCCAGCTCGGCAAAGGCCGCCTGGGCGTCATCCAGCCGGCCCGCGTTCTTGTACTCCAGCGCCAGCGCGTAGCGCGGGAAGGGGTCGCGCGGTTTCTGGGCGATGAACGCCTGCAACATCTCGATGCGGGAGGGGGGCGGCGGCAAGGGCGAGCTCGGGACTAGACCGTCTTCAGCGCGAACCGCTGCGGGCCGGGGATCTCCTCGGCAGGGCCGTCGACGATGCGATTTCGGTCGTCGACCCGGACCACCTTGGGCTTCCAGCCTTTCGCCTCCGCCTCTTCGACCTCGGCGAAGGTGGCGATGATGACGCGGTCGCCAGGCTGGGCCAGGCGCGCCGCCGCGCCGTTGATGCAGATGACCCCGGAGCCTTCCACGCCGGGCAGCGCGTACGTCTCCAGCCGGGCGCCGTTGGTCACGTTCCAGATGTGGACGTGCTCGTAGGGCAGGATGTCAGCGGCGCGCAGCAGCTGCTCGTCGATGGTCACGGAACCCTCGTATTCCAGATCCGCGTCCGTGACGGTGGCGCGGTGAATTTTCGATTTGAACAACGAACGTCGCATGAGCAGAACCTTTCGTCCCGGCCGGGAAAAACCCGGTCCAAGCGGGGCCTTGCCCTTCGAGTATAGGGTGGGGGCATCACGTGTCAAAGGCGGCGGGGATTTCGGGCGACCGCGACGCCGTGCAGGTTGACGCTTGCCCCTGTTTCCCTCACGCTTTTCGCAACGACCGTGAAGAAGCGCAGCTTTCTGCATGTTTTGGGCGTCGACCTGGGGGGCGGCAAGGGGAAGAAGACCGCCGCGGCCACCCTGCGCGTCGACCCCCGCCACGGCGCGACGGTCGTCGACCTGGCCCCGCGCCCGCGCGAGGTGCCGCTGTACGACCACAGCCTGCTTGCGTTGCTGCGCGGCTACGGGGACGACACGCTGGTGGCGATCGACGCCCCCCTGACCTTGCCCCCCTGCCTGCGCTGCCAGGTGGCGGTCTGCCCGGGGCAGGCCGAGTGTGTGGACGGCTCGGTCGTGCAGATGCGCGCCGACGCGGCGTCCTCCGGCGGCGACGGGGACCGTCACTTCCGCCGTGGCAAGCCCCAGGTCACGCCGTACACGCAGAGGGCCACCGAGCTGCGCCTGCTGCTCGAACGGGGGATCGCCCCGCGTGAGGCGCTGGGGCAGGGGACCGGGCCGCTGGCGGCGCGCGCCGCCCACCTGACCCGGGCGCTGGCCGACCGCTTCCGTCTGAACGAGAACCTGATCGAGGTCTCCCCCAAGGCGACGCTGGCGGCGCTGGGGTTCACCCAGCGCACCCGCAAGCACCTGCACGAGCGGGAGGCCCGCGCCGCCGTGCTGGAGGCGCTGGCGCCAGAGCTGCGCTTCGGCCCGGGCGTGTGGCGGGAGGTCTGCGTGCAGAGCGACCACCTGTTCGACGCCGTGATCGCCGCCTACACCGGCTATCTGTGGGCGCGCGACAATTGGCAGGCGCTGCTGGCCCCCGACGCTCGCCCGCAGGAAGGGTGGATCTGGGTCCCGCCCCAGGCGGCGGCCAGCGGGACGCCCTTGCCCGACGACGCCCAGGACGACGAGCTGCGAAGCGACCGGATGACCGCGCTCTGAGCGCCCGGTGCCGGCATCGATGCTGGGGCGGAGGCGAGCCTCACGAGCCGAACGGCGCGCCCTTCGAAGACGTCAGTGGCCGGCGGCGCGTTCTTTTTCGGGAGTCGCGGCGACCTCGTCGACCGGCGGCGCTGCCGGCTCGGGCGGAGGGGTGGGGACCGACTTCAGCAGCGGGCTGGCCCCGCGGTCGCGCAGGAACTCCAGGAAGGCGATCGCCGACGGCAGCTCGGCCGCGGCGATGACGTCCAGCAGCTCGCGCGCCTGCCGGCGCAGCGTCTCCCCAGGCGGCTCGACGGCGGTGGACACGCTTCGTGGGATTTCCATGGGCTCCAGTGGTTCGGCCAGGCGGCCCCACGGCGGTGGGCTGGCGACCTCGATCTTCATGTGGTCCAGCCACGTCTGGATGTGGAAGTGCAGGACCTCCGACCGGTACGCGAACCAGCGCTCGCGCTCGCCCGGGAAGGCCAGCAAGACGTCCTTGAAACGACGAAAGGCGCCCTTGCCATCGATCGAGACCAGCAGCCGTTCGCGCAGCGCGGGCTCGGTCACCGACGAGACGAACCGCTCCATCCATCGATATTGTTCACGCGAGGACGCGGGATCGATGCGGAGATAGCGCTCGGGGTTCGCCGCCACCTTGGCGCGCCGGGAGGCGGCATCCGGCTCGCCCTCCACGATCGCCAGCAAATCGCCGTTCTCGAGGTCGAGGAAACTCTCCTGATCAGGCGAGTTTCGCTCGAAAGCAATTTCCAGGTCGCTCCAGTTCAAGTGAATTGGCGGCATGACTTTTTCGTTGGCCGCCTTGCACCCGGAAACACCCTGCGACAATAGGCAACCGTTGGTCAGTCTAGGATGGTGGTTTCGCCATTGCAACCCGGCTCTCAGCGAGAACAGGGGCGCCCCACGCCGCCCGGACGGCCCCGCCGGCAAGGTCAGAAGAAGTTTCTTCGCGCCATCCACCGGTCCGGACGTCGAAGCCGGCATCCTTCCTCGGGACGCCGCTCGCCAGCCGGGACCGCCGCCCCCGGCGCCGGCCGTTGCAAGCCCGACACGGTCATGTAGACTCCCCGCCTCTGCGACGGCCCGCGCTGCGGGCCGTTCGTTCGTCCGCCGTCCCCGCCTGACGTTTTTCATCCATTTCGTTTCACTGGAGGTCCCCGTGGCTCGCGTAACCGTCGAAGACTGTCTGGAGAAGGTCGACAACCGCTTTGCGCTGGTGGTGCTGGCTGCCGAGCGCGCCCGCCAGGTGGCCAACGGGGCCAAGCCGATCGTCCGCTGCAGCAACAAGCCGGCCGTGACCGCGCTGCGGGAGATCGCCCAGGGCGGCGTCCGCTTCAACGAGGGGGTCGAGCCGACCATCCGCGCGTACCTGGCCGAGGTGAAGAACCGCAGCGTGCCGCGCTTCGACCGTCGCGCCTGAGCCGCGGGCGCCCTGCCGGCGCGGCCGTCATCTTCAGCCTCGTCCCGGTCGAATGTCTCGACCCACCCGAAGGCCCGCCGAGCTCGGCGGGCCTTTCGTTCGTCAGACCTTGATGGCGACGGCGAACTTCAGGTAGTTGCCCTCGGGGAACCCCGGGGCGACCGGGTAGTCGGGGGGCAGACCCACCCGCTCGATGATGCGCAGCTCGGCGCGCGCCTCGGCGGCCCCTTCTCCCATGGCCCGGTCCAGCTCGACGCTGGAAACCTTCGCCGAGTTCGTCGCGAACGCCAGCAGCCCGCCCGGCTCCAGCACGTTCGCCGCGGTGTAGGCGAGCTTCGCCAGATCCTTCGCCACCGAGAAGCTGCCCGCCGGCCCCTGCGAGAACGACGGCGGATCGCAGATGACCAGATCGAAGCGGCGGCCGCGGTCGATGAAGCGCTCGACCGCCTTCACCGCGTCGGCGGTCACCGCCTCCATCTTGGCGGGATCCAGGCCCGACAGCTCGTAGTTCCGGCGCGCCCGCGCGTGGGCCTTGGCGGCCAGATCGACGGCCACCACCTCGGCGGCGCCCGCCTTGGCGGCGTAGACGGAGAAGGCGCCCGTGTACGAGAACAGGTTCAGCACCCGGCGGTTGGCGGCGCGGGCGGCAATGGCCGCACGGCCCAGGCGCAGGTCGGGGAAGATGCCCACGCCCAGTGGCGCGGTGACGTCGATCCCGAACCGGCAACCGGCCTCCTCGACGACGACCTCCAGCGGGGCCTCCTCGCCACGCGCGCGGATGGCCGGCTCGGCCGGGGCCTGGCCCCCCAGCGGGCGCACCCGCCGCTGCTCGTAGATGCCGCGGGGCCGCATGGTGTCGTCGATGGCGTCCAGCAGCTCGTCCCGCCAGGGCAGGGCGCCACCCGACAGCCACTGCACCACCACGAACTCTCCGTGGCGATCGACGTTCACGCCGGGCAGGCCCTCGCTGTCGCCTGCGAACAGCCGCATCGAATCCGGCCGGCTGGCCCCGAACAGCAGCCAGCGCAGCTGGACGGCGCGCGTGAATCGCGCGGCGATGATGCCCAGGCCCGGCGCCACCTGTTCATCGGGATTGCGGGTCAGGACCCTGACCGCCACCGGATGGTCGCGGTCCACGAACCCACGCGCGACGAACTCGCGGTTCCCCGAGAAGATGTCGACCAGGGTGCCGGTGGGCTCGGCCACCTCGCGGCTGCCCAGCGCGTCCCGGAACACCCAGGGGTGCCCGGCGCTGACGCGGGACGCGACATCGGGTGAGATGCGATAGATGCCCACCCGACGGGACATTCCGGGCGCTGGTCCGCCGCGCCGGGGGCGGGCCGGTCTTGCAGAAAACGATGGCATTGGAGCCGGCGGACCATGGCACCCGGGCTCCCGCGTTGTCAATTGTTGGACCATTCGGTGCCGCCCACCGCACTCAACACTTGGCGGCCCTGCGGGCACTGGAGGAGACAGGCCCGGCGCAGGCCGGGCGCGCGTCAGCAACTGTTGGAAATCATTAGGCGCGGCCGTGCTGGGCCCCTGCGAAAAGCAAGCGTGGATATAGTTTTCAGTTTAGAATCGACCAAATTTTTCTGGCGACACGGACGCGAGGAGCACGCAGGACATGACGGCAAGACCGCCCGTAGAGACCCGGGAAGCCTCTTCTGAAGGGTCCTCCGAATCGCTGGAAACCGGAGACTCCCCCGTCCGACACTCTTCCCGCGAGCAGGCGCAGGATCCCCTTCCTGACTCGTCGGATGGCGCGAAGCTGAGCGCCGAAGCGGATGAGGCCCAGGCCGCGGAAGCGGGCAAGCTGAATCGCAGCGAGCCCTCCATCTCGCGCACGCTGGAGGCCATCCTGTCGAAGAGTGACGCCTATGACGATCTGTCGGTTCCTCCCGATGGCGAGGGTGAAGAGGAAGGCGGCGACAGCATCGGAACCCGGACCCTGCTGGGCATCGGCGCCTCGGGATTGCCGCTGCCCCCGCGGCCCGCCAAGGCTGGGCAGACGCCTGGTTCGTCGGGCGACGACGAGCGCAGCTTCTCCGTCGAGGACGTGTTCGATGACGAGGGAACCGCCGTGTCGTCGATCCGCACGAACGGAAAAGGCCGCAGCGCGAAGGGCGGCGAGGACCGCGTGGGCGACCTGCTGGACGAGGTGGCGGAAGCGCTGAACAGCCAGGCCTCGTCACACGACAGCACGGTGGGCGCCCTGCCGGGCAAGCCGGTTCCGCCGGCCCGCCCCATCCGGGCCGATGTCGGCTCGGCGCGGAAGAACTCCGACGAGTTCGAGTTCGAGGACCCGGACGACGGTCCCACGACCCTGAACGTCCACGGCGAACACAGCGAGGACGTCGACGTCGGTGAGGACGACGACGAGGCCGTGGTGCTGGGGCCCGCCCGGCTGCCCCCGTCCCGACCGGCGCCGATCGTGCCCGCCCGCGCGCCGTCCCCCAGCGTGTCCGTCAGCGCCAGCGCGACCGCCGGCGCCACGAAGAATCCCACCCCCTTCTCCGGGTTGGCGGCGGCGACGCTGCCGTCGTTTCCTGCCCCGGCCTCGGGCCGCTCGCGGTTGCCCACGCCCGGCCCCGCCCAGGCGCTGGGTTTGCCCCCGCCAGGTCGGGCCGGGTTGCCGGTGGGAACGCCCGTCGACGGCGTCCCCACCACGTCTTCGAACGGTGATGCCTCGCGCCGGGCAACTTCCGGCCGCGCCACCGTCGCCCACGACAAGTCCGCCGGCCACAACGCCACGGCCGCGGTGATGGAGTCGTTGACCTCCGCCATGGAGTCGGCGTCGGTGGTCCTGAAGAAGGACGTGAAGTTCCGCGTGGCCAGCCTGGCGGGTGTGGTCGCGGCCACGTTCGTGGTGGGCCTGCTGATCGGCCGTGCCGTCATGGGCAGCGGCAAGAAGACGACGGCGGAGGCCTCCGAGACGGTGCCCGCCAATGAACCGGCGAAGGCGCCGGCGGTTGCCGCGAGAGCCCCCGCCGAGGCGCCGGTGCCTCCTCCCGTGGCGGCGCCGGTGCCCGTGGCGCAGGAAGCGCAGCCCGCTGCGCCCCCCGCGCCGCCGGCGGTGGCCGAAGTGGCGCCGGAGGCGGTCCCTTCGCCCCCTCTGGCGGACGGTGCGTTGCCCGCCCCCGCGCACAAGCGGCGCGCGCGCCGGGCCATCCTGGTCCCGAAGGACGAGCCGCCGCTGCCCAAGCCGGTCGCCTCGAAGCCGATGCCCGCCGCGCCCAAGGCGAAGCCCGCGCCAGCCGCCCCGGCCCCCAAGAAGAAGTCGACCTGGCACGACCCCTTCGCCGATTGACGTTGATGGGAACCCTGAGAGGGTTCCCAAACCCTCCCGCGATGGACTCCGCTCGGCAAAGCCGAGCTACGTCCGACGCGGATTGATCTTGATGGGAACCCTGGGAGGGTTCCCAAACCCTCCCGCGATGGACTCCGCTCGGCAAAGCCGAGCTACGTCCGACGCGATTATGTTCACTTTGTTGATGGGCGGGGTGTGACAAAAGCCTAAAGATCCGGCCGCGATAGCCGATTCATCCGGGGTCATGACCCGGATTGGGGAGCTTCTGGTGCGCGAGCGGCTCATCTCGAGCGCCGCGCTCGAGAAGGCCGAGGAGGTCAGTCGCAAGTCGGGTGAGCGGCTGAGCCTGGCCCTGGTCCGTCAGGGCGCCCTGACCGAGGCCGAGCTGACGCACTTCCTGTCGCGCCAGTACGGCGTGCCGGCGGTCAACCTGGCCGATTTCGAGCTGGAGGCGGACGTCATCGCCCTGGTCCCCAAGGAGATGGCGCGCAAGCACCAGGTCATCCCCATGAGCCGGGTGGACAACGCGCTGATCGTGGCGATGGCCGACCCGTCGAACATCGTGGCGCTGGACGACCTGAAGTTCCTGACCAACTACAACATCGACGTGGTGGTGGCCTCCGAGGCGGCCATCGCCGAGGCGCTGGCCAAGTACTACGACGCCGGTCACGACCTGGGCAGCTTCAACCTCGACGAGATGATGGGCGAGCTGGACGAGAACGTCGAGTTCAGCAGCGACACCGAAGAGGACGAGAACGTGCTGGACCTGGAGCGTGCGTCCGCCGACGCGCCCGTGGTCAAGCTGTGCAACGCCATCCTGCTGAACGCCGCCAAGAAGGGCGCCAGCGACATCCACATCGAGCCGTACGAGAAGAGCTACCGCGTCCGCTACCGCGTCGACGGCGTGCTGCAGGAAGAGATGACGCCGCCCCTGAAGCTGAAGGCGGCGCTGACCAGCCGGATCAAGATCATGGCCCACCTGGACATCGCCGAACGCCGGCTGCCCCAGGACGGCCGCATCAAGATGAAGATGGGCCGCGGCAAGGAGATGGACTTCCGCGTCTCGGTGCTGCCCACGCTGTTCGGCGAGAAGATCGTGCTGCGGCTCCTCGACAAGGGGAACCTGCAGCTGGACATGACCAAGCTGGGCCTCGAGGCCGCGCAGCTGGCCGAGTTCAAGAAGGCGATCGAGGCCCCCTACGGCATGGTGCTGGTCACCGGGCCCACTGGCTCGGGCAAGACGACCACGCTGTACTCGGCGCTGCAGGAGCTGAATCAGATCTCGGACAACATCAGCACGGCCGAGGATCCCGTCGAGTTCAACCTGGGCGGCATCAACCAGGTGCAGGTGCGCGACGACATCGGCCTCAGCTTCGCCGCCGCGCTGCGGTCGTTCCTGCGGCAGGACCCGGACACCATCATGATCGGCGAGATCCGCGACTTCGAGACGGCGGAGATCGCCATCAAGGCCGCGCTGACCGGGCACATGGTCCTCTCCACGCTGCACACGAACGACGCCGCGTCGACGATCACGCGTCTGTTGAACATGGGCGTCGAGCCATTTCTCGTCACGGCGGCGGTGAACCTGGTGGAGGCGCAGCGGCTGATTCGCAAGATCTGCGCGGCCTGCAAGCAGCCCATCCCCACGCCCCACGACGAGCTGAAGACGCTGGGCGCGACGGAGCAGGAGATCGCCACCGCCGCCTGCGCGCGGGGCGCCGGCTGCAGCGTGTGCAATGGCACGGGCTACAAGGGCCGCATCGCGATGTACGAGGTGATGACGTTGACCGAGCAGTTGAAGCAGCTGGTGTTGCAAGGCGTGTCGGCCGCCGAGTTGAAGGCCGAGGCCATCAAGGGGGGCATGCGCACGCTGCGCATGTCGGGCATCGCCAAGGTGTGCAACGGGGTGACCACCTTCGACGAGGTCGCGCGCATCACGGCCGCGGACTGAGGACGACATGGCCACCGCACAGGCTCCCCAGACGATCACGCTGCCCCAGCTGTTGAAGGCGATGGTGGACAAGGGGGCGTCCGATCTGCACGTCACCACCGGCTCGCCCCCCCAGCTGCGCATCGACGGCGAGCTGGTGCCGTTCCGGGTGCCGCCGTTCGGCCCGGTGGAGACCAAGGCGCTGTGCTACAGCGTGCTGACCGACGAGCAGAAGGCCCGCTTCGAGGAGGACCAGGAGCTGGACCTGTCCTTCGGCATCAAGAGCGTGGCCCGCTTCCGCGCCAACGTGTTCATGCAGAAGGGCGCCGTGGCCGGCGTCTTCCGGACCATCCCCTTCAAGATCCGCTCGTTCTCCGAGCTGGGCCTGCCCCCCATCATCGAGGAGCTGTGCAACAAGCCGCGCGGCCTGGTGCTGATCACCGGCCCCACCGGGTCGGGCAAGTCGACCACGCTGGCCGCCATGATCGACAAGATCAACAACGAGCGGCACGAGCACATCGTGACGATGGAGGATCCCATCGAGTTCATTCACACCCACAAGAACTGCGTGGTGAACCAGCGCGAGGTGGGCAGCGACACCAAGTCCTTCAAGCGGGCGCTGAAGTCCGTGCTGCGGCAGGACCCCGACATCGTGCTGGTGGGCGAGATGCGTGACCTCGAGACCATCGAGGCGGCGCTGACCACCGCCGAGACGGGGCACCTGTGCTTCGGCACGCTGCACACCAACTCGGCGGTGCAGACCATCAACCGCGTGATCGACGTCTTTCCGCCGCACCAGCAGTCGCAGATCCGCGCGCAGCTGTCCTTCGTGCTGGAGGGGGTGGTCTGTCAGTCACTGCTGCCCAAGGCCTCGGGCTCGGGCCGGGTGGCGGCGCTGGAGATCATGATCCCCAACGCGGCCATCCGGAACCTGATCCGCGAGGACAAGACACACCAGATCTACTCGCAGATGCAGATCGGGCAGGGCACGACGGGCATGCAGACGCTGAACCAGCACCTGGCGCAGCTGTACCACGCGCACACCATCACGCTGGAGGAGGCCATCGGCAACAGCTCGGATCCCAACGAGCTGCAGCAGATCCTGGGCGGCGGTGGGCCGAAGGAGAAGCGGCCGTGACCGCCTTCGTGTGGGAGGCGCGCGGGCGCACCGGCGAGCTGAAGACCGGGGTGATGGAGGCGGAGGGCGCGGAGGCGGTCGAGGCGCGCCTGAAGCAGCAGATGCTGGTGCCGGTGTCGGTGCACAAGCAGCCCCTGCAGCTGAACATCCCCTTCACCAGCGGCGTGAAGACCACCGACATCGTGGTGTTCACGCGCATGTTCGCCACCATGATCGACTCGGGCCTGCCCATCGTGCAGTGCCTGGACATCCTGTCCAGCCAGTCCGACAACAAGGCCTTCGGAAAGATCCTGCGGCAGGTGAAGGAGTCGGTGGAGGGTGGATTGACCCTTTCGGACGCGCTGGGCAAGCACCCCAAGATCTTCGACGACCTGTTCGTCAACCTGGTGGCGGCCGGCGAGGCGGGCGGCATCCTGGACGGCATCCTGCAACGGCTGGCGGTCTACATGGAGAAGGCCATGAAGCTGAAGCGCCGGGTGAAGGGCGCCATGGTCTACCCCATCTCGATCGTCGGCATCGCCGCGCTGGTGGTGACGATCCTGCTGACCAAGGTCATCCCGGTGTTCGAGAAGATGTTCAAGGACTTCGGCGGCGGCGCGCTGCCCATGCCCACCCAGGTGGTGATCAAGGTGTCGCACGCGCTGGCCCACTACCTGCCGTTCATCGTGGGGTTCCTGATCGTGGGCGGCTTCGTGATGCGGATGGTCCTGCGCACCAAGAATGGCCGGCTGAAGTTCGACGGGCTGCTGCTGAAGCTGCCGGTGCTGGGGCCGGTGCTGCGCAAGGTGGTGGTGGCGCGCTTCACGCGCACCATGGGGACCTTGCTGGCCTCGGGGGTGCCCATCCTGGATGCCCTGGAGATCTGCGGGAAGACCGCCGGCAACACGGTGGTTCAGGCGGGGATCATGTACGCGCGGGCGCAGATCTCCGAGGGCAAAGACATGGCCACGCCCCTGGCCACCACGCAGCTGATGCCCCCCATGGTGGTGCAGATGATCGGGGTGGGCGAGCAGACGGGCGCGCTGGACACGATGCTGTCGAAGATCGCCGACTTCTACGAGGAAGAGGTGGACGTGGCGGTGGCGGCGATGACCAGCCTGATCGAGCCGCTGATGATGGTGTTCCTGGGCACGGTCATCGGCGGCATGGTGGTGGCCATGTATCTGCCCATCTTCGAGATGGCCGGGAACCTGAAGTCGGCGTGACGGCGGGCGGACTCATGGCGCGGGGCACGCAGGCGATCGCCCTGGCGCTGCCCTTGCTGCTGGCTGCCTGCGGATCGAACGCGCCGCCGCCCGCCGCCTCCCCCGCCGACGCGACGCTGGCCGCGGCGCCGGGCCCGGCGAAGCCCGCCCGACCGCCGTCACCCTGGCCCAACAGCCGCTTCTTCGCACCCAAACCGGCCACACCCGCCCCGCTGTTCGGCCGGCCCAAGCGGCCCATCCGTGGCCCCGCGGTGCACACGCTACGCAGTTGACCGGCGCGCGGACCGGGACGCACCGATCAACCACGGCCTGCAACCCCATCCAACCGTTCGTCCTCTCCCGCTTGGCTGGAGAGGACAGAGCTGAGGTCCCCTGAGCAACACCCGCTGGCTACCGCGGCCCGAGGTGAATCGGCTCTTCGGTCAGCCTGATACCGAAGCGGGCCTCGACGCCGGCGCGAATCTCCTCGGCCAGCGCGCATAGCGCCGCCGTCGTGCCGCCGCCATGGTGCACCAGGGCCAGCGCGTGCGCGGTCGAGATCCCCACCGGGCCGCGGCGCGTTCCTCTGGCGAAGCCGGCGCGCTCGATCAACCAGGCCGCCGGGACCTTGAGCTGGCCGTCCGCTGCGGCGAAGCGCGGCACGTCGTCTGCCGCCTTCACGACGTCCGCCGCGACGGCGCGCGCCGCCAGCGCCTGGAACGCCGCCGCGTCCAGCACCGGATTCGTGAAGAAGGACCCGACGCTGCGCCGGTTCGGGTCCGCGGCATCGATGACCATCGACTTCTTGCGCCGCAACGCCCGCACCGTGGCGCTCACCGTCGAAAGCGCCGGATGGGGCTCGCCCGCCAGCGCCTCGCTGAGCTCGCGATAGCGCAAGGTGGGTGCCCCGCCCGGTCGCAGCGCGAAGGTCACGCCCAGGACGACGTACGCCTCGGGATGCCGCCGGAAGAAGCTGTCGCGGTAACCGAACGCGCATTCTGTCGATGCCAGCGTGACGATCGCGCGGGTGGTGCGATCCAGCGCGCGCACCGCGCGGATCGTCTCCGCCACCTCTTGCCCGTAGGCGCCGACGTTCTGGATGGGCGTGGCGCCCACAGACCCGGGGATACCGGCCAGACATTCCAGGCCCGCCCAGCCGCGCGCCACCGTCGCCTCCACGAAGGCGTCCCAGGGCTCGCCCGCGGCCGCGTACACGGTGCCGTCATCCTGAAACGCGATCCCGCGCAGGCCCATGCGCAGCACCAGTCCGTCGAAGCCCCGGTCCGACGCGACGACGTTCGAGCCGCCCCCCAGCACGACCAGGGGTGTGCGCTGACCGGCAGCCCACAGGACGGAACGGATGACCGTCTGCTCGTCGCCGGCCTCGATCAGGAAACGAGCCGGTCCGCCCAGCCCGAGGCTGGTGAGCCGGGCCAACGGTACGTCCCGCTGAAAAGGCAGGCCGGAAGACTCCCACGATGGGGCGGACACGCTGGATACGGTAACTTACCGGGTCCCGGCGAGGCATCCGTTTTTCCAGACGGCTGCCGCCGCGTCCCGCCTGCCTGGCTTCGATCTGGGCTGGCCGTCGGACTCTTCGGGCCGTAGAACTCGAGGATGGAAGCAACTCGGGCGTCGCTTGCGCCGCGCGTGTGGGTGCCCTCGCGCCGGCGGATCTGGATGGCCCGCATCGTGGCGATCGTCGCCGACGGCGTCCAGCTTGCGTTGCTGCCGCTGGTGGTCGGCGGCGTGACCTCGCCCATCGACGACGTCATCGACGTGGTGACGGGCCTCGTGCTCACGGCCCTGGTCGGTTTCCGGTGGGCCTTTCTGCCGGCCTTCGTCGCCGAGATGGTGCCCTTCGTGGACCTGGTGCCTAGCTGGACGATGGCCGTGTTGCTGAGCACGCGAGAAAAGCAGGGCGAACCGACGAGCCAACTGGGAGCGGGCCGGGCCGGCTAGAAGGGCCGGCTGAAGGGCCCGTGATCGTTCGCGGTGCCGGCGGGCGAGCGCCGGCGGACCCTCACCTCAACCCTCCCAGCGGGGCTGGAGAGGACGCCCGCTTGGCTGTGGGCGAAGGCCGATGATCGGGCCGTGGCCGCCGATCACCGGGGGCGGGGCGGGGATTTGGCCGTCGGCTTGGGGTCCGGCGCCGCCAGGGCGGCCACCTCGGTCAACCTGGCGCGGGCGATGTTCAGGCGGTCGCGCTTCTCGGCCTCGTCGAAGCTGTAGGACAGGCGCATGTCGGGGGACAGCTTCCAGCGGCTGTTCTTCGCCTGAACCAGCCGCATGACCCGCGTGGGATCCAGCGGCGAGTCGGGGCCCAGCGACAGCACCAGGCGCGCGGGCCCCAGCTCGTAGCCGAGCGCGGCGATGGCGCGCACCAGCAGCTTCTGCCCCATGACCTCGCCCAGCAATCGCCCCTCGTCGGGCAGGGGGCCGTAGCGATCCTCCAGCTCGATCAGCGTGGCGCGGATGTCGTCGTCGCTGTCGGCCCGGGCCAGGCGCCGGTAGAAGTCCAGGCGCTGGCCCGCGTCGGGCACGTAGTCGTCGGGCAGGAACGCCGGCACGTCGACGGCGATCTCCGGGTCCCGCTCGTGGCGGATGGGCTCGCCCTTCAGCTCGGCCACCGCCTCCTCCAGGATGCGCGCGTAGGTCTCGAAGCCGACGGCGGCCACGGCGCCCGATTGCTTGTCGCCCAGCAGCTCGCCCGCGCCGCGGATCTCCAGGTCATGCGTGGCGACCTGGAAGCCGGCCCCCAGCTCGGTGAACCGCTGCAGCACGGTCAGGCGCTGCTTCGCCTCGGGCGTGATCTTCTGCTCGTTGGGCACCACCAGGTAGCAGAAGGCGCGCTCGCGCGAGCGCCCGATGCGGCCCCGCATCTGGTACAGCTGCGCCAGCCCGAAGCGATCGGCGTGGTTCACGATCATCGTGTTGGCGCGCGGGATGTCCAGGCCCGACTCGATGATGGTGGTCGAGCACAGGATGTCGACCCGCGCGTCGACGAAGTCGACCATCACCTTCTCCAGCTCCCCCTCGCCCATGCGCCCGTGCGCCATCGCCAGCCGCGTGCCCGGCGGCGACAGATCGCGCACCTTGCCCATCCACTCGGCCAGATCCTCGATCCGGTTGTGGACGAAGAAGATCTGCCCGCCCCGGGCCAGCTCCTTCGCGATGGCCTCCCGCAGCAGCTCGGGATCCCACTGGCAGACGAACGTGCGAATGGCCAGCCGGTCGGCGGGCGGCGTGGCGATGATCGAGATCTCACGCAGGCCGCCGATCGCCATCTGCAGCGTGCGGGGGATGGGCGTGGCGGTCAGGGTCAGCACGTCGACCTGCGTGCGCAGCTCTTTCAGGCGCTCCTTGTGGGTGACGCCGAAGCGCTGCTCCTCGTCGATCACCACCAGCCCCAGATCCTTGAAGCGCACGTCGCGCGACAGGATGCGGTGGGTGCCCACCACCAGATCGACCTTGCCGGCCGCCAGATCCGCGATGGTCTTCTGCTGCTCGGCGCGCGAGCGGAAGCGTGACAGCGCGGCCAGCCGCACCGGCAGCCCCTCGTAGCGCTCGGCGAAGGTCACGAAGTGCTGCTCGGCCAGCACCGTGGTGGGGGCCAGCACCGCCACCTGCTTGCCGCCCGCCACCGCCAGCAGGGCCGCCCGCAGCGCCACCTCGGTCTTGCCGTAGCCGACGTCGCCGCACACCAGCCGGTCCATGGGCCGGCCCGCTTGCATGTCGTCCAGCACGGCCTCGATCGCCTTGGCCTGATCCGGCGTCTCCTCGAAGGGGAACGTCTCCTCCAGCTCGCGGAACACGGCGTCGGGCGCGGGGAAGGCGTGGCCGGACAGGGCGGCGCGCTGCGCGTACAGCTGCAGCAGCTCCTCGGCGATCTTGCGCGCCTCGCTGGAGACGCGCCGGCGCTTCTCGGCCCAGGTCTTCCCGCCCAGCTTGTCCAGGCGGACCGTCTCGCCTTCCAGCGCGCCGTACCGGTGCAGCAGGCCGATGCGGTAGACGGGGACGTAGACCAGGCCACCGTCGTACTCCAGGTGCAGGAAGTCCTGCGTGACGCCGCGGACCTGCAGCTTCTTCAGGCCCCGGTAGCGGCCCACGCCGTGGTCCTCGTGAACCACGGCGTCGCCCTCGGCGATCTCGCCCAGGTCGCCCAGCGCCGGCGTCTTGATGACGCGCGCCTCGCGGGCCTGGTGCTTGCCGAAGATCTCGTCCTCCGCGATCAGGACCAGGCGGTCGGCGGGCAGGCGGAAGCCATGCGACAGCGCGCCCACCATCACGAACAGGGACGGCTCCGGCGGTGAGGGATCGGGCGCCGCGGCGAAGAACTCGGGCAGGTCGGCGGCCGGCTGCTTGGACGGGCGCGGCGACATGCCCCACGAGGCCAGCAGCGCCGTCAGCCGATCGGCGTGGGTGCGATTCGAGGCCACCAGGCCCACCCGGGCGCCATCCTTCAGCCACCGGGTGATGCGCTCGCGCACGGGGCGTCCCAGATCGGATTCACCGTCCTCGTGCGGGGTGCGCGCCTGCTGCAACTCCGCGCGCAGCGTGGTGTTCGATTCGGCCAGCAGCCGCAGCCGGGGCGGGCCATCGGCTGCCGGTCGCTCCACCTCCACGCTGCGCAGCTCGACGCGGGGGCGCTCCGCGATCAGCGTGTGCGCCTCGTCCTCGCCCAGCACGAAGTCGGTCGGCTCCAGCGCCAGCCGGTGCTCGGCGTGCCGCGCCGAGGCCGACTCGCGCAGCTTGCTGACCATGCGCCGGGCTTGATCCAGCACGGCGTCCGGATCTTCGACGACGAACAGCACCTCCGGCGGCAGGTAGGCGGTCAGCGGGTCCATGACCCGATGGAAGATGGGGGCCAGCGACTCCATCCCGAAGAACGACTCCCCGGTCTCGATCTGCTCCAGCAGCAGGCGCGTCTTCGACGACGGCAGCGCCGCGTGATCCACGGCCTCCAGCAGGCGGCGGCGGGGTTCGGCGCCTTCGGTCTGCACGGTCTCGCGCACCGGGTGGATGTGGACGGCGTCGATGGGGCGCAGGGTCCGCTGCGACGCCGGATCGAACAGGCGGATCGATTCGACCTCGTCGCCGAACAGCTCCAGGCGGACGGGGTAGTGGTAGACGGGCGGGAACAGATCGATCACGGCCCCGCGCACCGCGAACGTCCCCGCGTCCTCCACGATGGCGGAGCGGCCGTAGCCGGCGGCCAGCAGGGTTTGCACGGTGGCGTCGCGGTCGATCGTCGCCCCCGATCTCACCACGCTGCAGCGGGCATCGAAGGCGGCGCGCGGGAACACCCGGCGCGCCAGGGCGCCGATCGAGGTGACCAGCGCCATGGGGGCCGGGCCGTGCGACAGCCGGAACAGCGCCGCCATCCGCGCCAGCACGCTGCGCCGGTCGGGCTGGACCTCGGCGTACGGCGACGAGTCGGGCGCCGGCAGGTGCAGCACCGGCGGGGCGGCCAGGGGATCGTCGCTGGCGGCCCCGGGAGGCAGGAAGAAGCGCAGGTCCCCGACGCGGGCCTCGGACAGCTCGTCATCGGCGACCACGTAGACGACCGTGGGCCGGCGGGCATGGGTGACCTCGCCCGCGCGGGCCAGCCGGGCGGCCAGCGCCGGTCCCAGCGCGCCCACGGCACCATAGACCTCGACCAGAGGCGCGGCCGGGCCGCCCGGGCCCGCCAGGCGGTTCTCGATGACCGACAGCGCCTGCGCGATGGGCGTGGCCACGGGCCGCGATCGGTTCTCGGGGGTCAGATGGTCATTCACGGGATGGCCCAGGTCGCCCGGCGTTGCATGGAGGCTTCGCGAAATTGAAGCCACGCGGTATTTACCGCAAACTCGGCACGATGGCGCCGGCGCTGCTGGGGATCGTCGTCGTCCTGACGCTGGGCCACGCCTGGTCGGGCGCGGTGCTGCCGGTCGCCAGCATGGAGGCGCTGGTGACGCGCGCGGTGAACGACGACGCGGCGGCGCTGTCGACGGCCCGCGGGTTACGGCCGGGGCGCCCCCTGGTGGTGCGGGTGCTGGACCGGCCGCACATGCGCGCAGAGCGCGAGGCGGCCCTGCGCGCCACGCGATCCCCGCGCGCCACCGATGCCGAGGCCCGCCTGCTGGGGGTCATGGGGATGGGGGGGCGGCCCGGGGCGGCGCCGTCGCCCGGGTCCGCGGCCCCGCTGGACGTCACCGGCTTCTACGATCCCGCCTCCAAGCGCATCTACGTCGGCAACTGGCCGTCGTTCGCCGAGGGCCGCGCTGCCCGGTTGAAGGACATCGCCGAGGCCCTGCTCGATCGTCGCTTTCCGATGAGCGAGCACGAGCGTCGCGGCCGCGAGCCGTCGCGTGACGCCGAGGGGGAGGGCGACGCGCTGTGGGCGCGCATGGCCTTGCTGGAAGGCGACGCGACCGTCCAGGCGATGGAGCGGCTGGCCCCCGACGGGGCGTTGCCGCCCATGCCGGCGCTGCTCGACCAGCTGGACGAGGTTCGCCGCACCATCACCGCAGAGGATCGCGTCAGCGCGCCGCTGGACCTGGCGCGCCGGTTGTTCGTGGCGCTGGACGGCACGACGTTCGTCGCCGGTGTGAGGTCGCGCGCCCCCTGGTCGGCGGTGAACCAGGTATGGGAGCACCCGCCTGCCTCGTCGGAGCAGATCCTGCACCCCGAGAAGTACGACGGTCACGAGGCCCCCGACGACGTGGCGGCGCGCCTGCCGAAGCTGCCGGGGCGCGGTGCGCCTGACGAGCTGGTGTACAGCGATACGCTGGGCGAACTGGGCGTCCGGGTGTTCCTTCAGCGCGCCGTCGGTGACTACAAGGCCGAACGCGCGGCGGCGGGCTGGGGCGGCGATCGCGTCCGCCTGCTGCGCGCGCCCGGCGCCTCCGCCGCGGACGTGACGGGCGAATACGCGGTGTGGGTGACCACGTGGGACGGGGCCTCGGACGCGCAGGACTTCGTCGAGCAAGCGCTGCAGGCGCTGGCGGCGGTGGCCGGCGCGCCGCTCGGGGAGGTGACGCCGCGCCGCCGCGGCCGCCCCGCCCCGCACGATGCCGGCCGGTGGCGCGTCGTGGACAGGCGCGGTCGCGTCTTCGTCCTCGACTGGCAAGGCCGCGCCGTCACCCTGCTGTTCGGTGGCCCACCAGTCGCCGAGGCCACGCTACCGTCGCTGACCGCCGCCGGTACCCGGCGCCGCGGCTCACGGTGAGCACGATGCTGGGCCGACGCCTTTCCGTCAGCGTCATTGTTCCGGGAGTCGAGGTGTGCCCTCACGGTTTGCTCAGGGCGTTGGGGACAGGGCATCCGAGCTCTCCCGCAAGACCAGGAGAGGGCAAGCGGTTCGCTCGGGCGGTGGGCCGGGACGTCCGGGCGGCGGCCCAGCGGCGGTGCGCGACCTAGAGGGCGTCTTCGCTGAGGTAGGCGCCCACGCGCTTCAGCGTGGCCAGCGTCGCCACCTCTTCTTCCAGCAGCGGGACGCGAAACAACGTGGTGCCGGGCGAGGCGCTGCGCAGCCGCTCGATCTCGCGGTCCTCGCCGTCGCACAGCTGCTGGGACTCCAGGGCGGTGCGGGCCAGAGGGGCGGCGATTCGTTCGATGTCGAGGTCGGACAGCGCGCGCAGCTCGGGGCGCGCGCGCAGGTGCGCCGCGACCTCGTCGACGTCGCTGAGGCCCGGGCGGCCATGCACCCGGTTGACCAGGAACGCCGACAGCCGGATTCCCGAGGCGCGCAGGCGTTGCTCGAAGTACAGCGCCTCGTCCACGGCGGGCGCCTCGGGCGCCAGCACCAGCAGGAAGGCCACGTCGGGCCGCCGCAGCCGTTCGCTGACGCTCTCGGCGCGTTCGAGGAAGCCGCCCAGCACCGTCTGGAAGTCGGTGAGAAAGGCGGCGATGTCCTCCAGGAACTGGCTGCCCACGAACTTGGCCAGCCGCTTCAGCACCAGGGCGCTCCCCGAGCGCAGGCGCCGCAGCGAGAACCGCCCGCCCTGATCGCCGGCCGGCCGCGCGAACCACTGGATGGCCGGACTGGAGATGGCCTCGGCCAGCCGCCGCGGCGCCTCGAGGAAATCGAGCGCGTTCGCCGTGGGCGGCGTGTCCAGCACCACCAGGTCGAACGCGTTCCGGCGCACGATGTCGTGAAGGGCCAGCGTGGCCGCGTACTCCTGCGAGCCGGTCAGCGTCGTCGTGATCTGCCGGTAGATGGGGTTCTCGAAGATGCGGCGGCGCATCGCCGGATCGGTCACCTGCTCCTGCACCAGGGACGCGAAGGCGCGCGCCGTGTCCAGCCGCGCCACGTGCAGCATGCCCGGCGCGATGCCCAGCGCCGACGCCACGGTGTCCGGCACCGCGGCGGGCTCGGCCGTCAAGGCCACCCCCAGCGCGTCCGCCAGGCGCGGGGCCGGGTCGATGGTCGTCACCAGCGTCTTCTTCCCCAGCCGCGCCGCCCGTGCGGCGATCGCCGCCGCGCTGGTCGTCTTGCCCACGCCGCCCGGTCCCACGCTGACCACGATGCGGCGCCCCGCCAGGAAGTCAGCCATGGGGGCGCACCCGAGCCGGTGTGCCGGCCCCTTGCCCGGTGACCGGCGCTGCGGCCCCGGTCATGGTCCCGCGCCCCGCCAAGCGGGCTGTCGCCATCACCCGACCCGAACCAGCAGCACGGTGATGTTGTCGGGCCCGCCGGCGTCGTTCGCCGCGTCGACCAGCAAGTGGCAGCCCACCTCCAGATCCGTCACCGGATGCAGGATCTCCGCGATCACCTCGTCTTTCACCGAGCCCCATAGGCCATCCGAGCACAGCAGGAATAGATCCTCTTTCTGAAAACGCCCGACATAAAGCGACGGGTCGACCTCGGGTTTGCTGCCCAGCGCCTTCGTGACGACGTTCCGGTGAGAGAAGGCCGCGATCTCGGCCTCGCCCATGTCGGGGCGGGCGGCCAGCATCTCGGCCAGGATCGAATGGTCGGTGGTCAGCCGCTTCAGACGCCCTTCACGCAGCCGGTAGGCGCGGGCGTCGCCCGCGTGGGCGATCGACACCTGATGGTCGCCGACCGCCAGCGCCACGGCCGTGCACGCCATCTTGTTGCGGGCGCGCTCGGCGTCGGCGGCCTGGCGAATCTTCTGGTTCGCGACCTTCATGCCCACGATCAGCAGGTTCGCGCCCAGCGATCGATCGCGATCCACGGGAAACGGCCAGTCCTGACGGGGATCGCCGTGAAAACTCTCGAAGAACGCCGCGATCTCGTCCACGGCCAGCTGGCTGGCCACCTCACCCGCGTTGTGTCCGCCCATGCCGTCCGTGACGATGAACAGCCGGTTCGCCACGTACACCCCGAAGGCGTCCTCGTTCTGCGGTCGCGCCCGGCCCGCGTGCGACAGGCCGAAGGCCGTCAGCGGCGGCGGTGGGTTGGTGAGCGGCGGTGCCGGCATGGGCAGGGCAGGGCAGGGTGGAACGCCCCCCCTTCAAAGTTCGCGCACAACCCGCGACCGGATCAACAGGAAACGGGATCGCGGGCCCCGGCCCTCGTCTTTTCGTCGCCCGCGAAAAGCTTGGGCGGGCCTTGACAGGCGACGGCGCGTGCTCGTCAAGCCTTGCCGACGGCCTGCCGCCAGCGCTCCAGCAGGCTGGCGCGGCTGGGGACGTCCAGCGTCGGGTTGAAGATGCCCATGCGCGTGGTGGTGCTGGTGGCGCTGTCGACCTCCAGCCCCACGCCCCGCGCCGCCAGCTTGGCCGCGCCCAGCGCCGTCGCCTCGATCATGTCCGGCCGGAACAGGGTGACGCCCAGGAAGTCCGCCTGCAGCTGCATCAGCAGGTCGTTCGCCGCCGCACCGCCGTCCACGCGAAGCTGCGTCATCGAGCGCCCGGCGTCGCTTTGCATGGCCGTCGCGAGATCCACGTTCTGCAGCGCGATGGCCTCCAGCGCCGCCCGGCACAGATGCGCCTTCGTGGTGCCCCGGGTGAGGCCGCTGATCAGCCCCCGCGCCTCTGGCCGCCAGTGCGGCGCGCCCAGCCCCACCAGCGCCGGCACGATCATGACGCCCCCCGTGTCGGGCACCGAGCGGGCCAGCTCCTCGCTCTCGGCGGCGCTGCGGATGATGCCCAGGCCATCCCGCAGCCACTGGATCAGCGCGCCCGCCACGAAGGCGCTGCCCTCCAGCGCATAGGTCGTCTTGCCGTCGATGCGCCAGGCGACCGTGCCCAGCAGGCCGTTGCGCGAGCGGAGGGGCGTCTCGCCCACGTTCATCAGCAGGAAGGCGCCCGTGCCGAAGGTGCACTTCGCGTCGCCGGCGTCCAGGCAGCTTTGGCCGTACAGCGCCGCCTGCTGATCGCCGGCCGCGCCAGCGATGGGAATGCCGTCGGGCAGCCCGGGAACGTCGGCGGTGACGGCCAGGACCTCTGCGGAGCCGCGCACCTCCGGCAACACCGCCGCCGGCACGTCGAACAGCCGGCACAGCTCGTCGGTGAAGGACCCCGCGTCCAGATCGAACAGCAACGTGCGCGAGGCGTTCGACGCGTCCGTGACGTGGGCCTTGCCCCCCGACAGCCGCCAGATCAGGAAGCTGTCCACCGTGCCGAACGCGATCTCGCCGCGCTCGGCGCGCGCCCGCAGGCCCGGCGTCGCTTCCAGCATGAAGCGCAGCTTGGTGCCCGAGAAGTAAGGGTCCAGGACCAGCCCGGTGCGCTCCCGGATGCGCGGCTCCAGACCCGCCTCCTTCATGGCCTCGCACACGGGCGCCGTGCGACGATCCTGCCAGACGATGGCGTTTCCGATCGTCTTGCCGGTGGCGCGCTCCCACAGCAAGGTCGTCTCGCGTTGATTGGTGATGCCGATGGCGGCGATCCCGGACGCCGACACGCTGGCCTGGCGCAGCGCCGCCGCCAGCGCGGCCGTCACGGAGCCCCAGATGGCGGCCGGGTCGTGCTCGACCTCGCCGGGGCGCGGATAGATCTGTGGGATCTCGCTGTACCCGCGGCCCAGCACGTTGAGGGATCGGTTCAACACCAGCACCGTCGTGCCGGTCGTCCCCTGATCGATCGCCAGCAGGTAGTCGCCGCGAGCCGCCATCGCCACATCTTACCAGCGGGCGTGGGCGGCGAAGAAGCGACTGATGCCGTCGATCAGGATCTGCTTGTCGAGATCCACGCCCACGAGGTGATACGAATTCTCCAGCCACAGGCGCTCGACGACGCCGGCGCCCAGCGACTTTGCCAGCTCTTCCGAATCGGCGATGGGGACCGTGTGGTCCTGTCGTCCGTGGGCGATGAACGTCGGCGCCGTCACCTGGGTCAGGTCGACCCGTGCCGTCGCCATCAGCTCCAGCAGGTTCTGCAGCGAACGCAGCGGCATGGCCGGCGTGCCCAGGATCTTGCCGCGCAGGTCCGGGTGGGCGACGTCCGACCCCAGCGATTTCGGGATGGCGCGCAGGCGCCCCCGGCGCAGGGCCCGCGGGATCAGGCCCAGCAGGCGGATGCCACCCACCTGGGCGCGCCGCAGGCGCAGGGGCGCAGACAGCACCGCCAGGGCGGCCACGCGGTCGGGGGCAGCCTTCGCCAGCTGCAGCGCCAGCAGGCCGCCCATCGAGAATCCGACGATGGCGATGCGCCCCGGGGTGCGGGCGGCCAGCTCGTCCAGGGCCGCCTGGGCGGCCGCCAGCCAGTCTTTCCAGTGCGTCGCCTCCAGCGCCAACGGATCCAGGCCGTGCCCGGGCAGCAGGGGCATCCCCACGGCATAGCCCTGGGCGGCCAGCGCGTCGCCGATCTGCTGCACCTCGAACGGCGTTCCCGTGAAGCCATGCAGGCAAAGCACGCCCCGAACGGAGCTGGACGCGACGGACATCGGCCGGAGACTAGCGCCCTGACCCGGCGCGCGCGACCCGGCCACCAGAAACGAAAAAGGCGCCGGGGTGACCGGCGCCTCTCCTGGGGCGCCGGCCCAGAGGCGGCGCCATCCCTTTCACTTGTACGCCGGCATCGGGCCCGGCTCGACCGCCCTACGTGCCGTCGGAGACGGCGCAGGCGATGGTGGCGTCCTTGGTCTCGCTGCTCTGGGTCATCGCCATGCAGCTCGAGTCGTTGCAGACCTTGAACAGCGTTTTCGCCGTTGGATCGGTGCAGGTGGTGCTCATCTCCTCGAGCCTGAAGCAGGGCGCGTTGCTGGCCGAAGCGTCACACTGCTTCAGCGGAGACATCGTGACCTTGCCCGAGCTGTCCGTGATCTTCTGGGTCACCGTGCAGTTGTACGTGCCGTCCGGCAGTTTCGCGATCTGGGTGCTCACGCACGACGCGCCCAGCTTCTGGTGGATGCGCTCGGCGATGCCCTTCATGGCCATCGAGAAGTCGTTCGCGCAGATCGGGTAGAAGACGCCGTTCGTCCCGAAG
>Ga0105237_10000886_pt1 | contig 40329 bp, 37 predicted proteins | sample KBSC24metaG_FD_81520 | JGI IMG/M metagenome (GOLD analysis project Ga0105237, IMG submission 81520) | Corn rhizosphere microbial communities from Kellogg Biological Station, Michigan, USA - KBS C2-4 metaG | ecosystem: Host-associated > Plants > Roots > Rhizosphere > Soil | place: Michigan, USA...
CTATCCGCTCCTTTGGTTAAGCAAAGATAATATCTCAAGAAGCTGCTGTTATTGAAACGGGGGGTCCCGGGGGGTGTTAAAAACTAAAAACTTTGTGAATAAGTTAACATAAAGGCAGGGTGAACTAATATTCGCTCTAGTCTTCGAGGACTTTCGTATGTATAAGCCCCTGCCTTTATGATTGCCTAAGGCCCAACTAGAATACTTTCTTTGCTACAACAAAGGTGATTGGCAAAAGGCAATTTTTAGAATACTTAACCAACAAACGTATGAAAAGCTGGAATGTTATTTTAGGTGTCGATGTATCTAAGCTGACGCTGGATATCTGTTGTGCTGAACGTCAACTGTACTTGAAGATTGACAATCAAACAAAGGGTTTTAATGTATTGAGAAAGTGGTGTAAGGCCAATGCAATTGACTTGAAGGAAACCATGGTTGTATTGGAGCATACCGGCGGGTATGAATATCGGTTCATGCAATTTTGTGAGTCATCATCTATTACCTATTGCCGGATCCCCGGTCTTGAGATCAAAAACTCCATGGGTATGACCCGCGGTAAAAGCGACCGGACAGATTCGTTCCGTATAGGCCAATATGGCGAGGAAAAGATAAAAAGGCTTGTCCCCTCAAAGCCACTCGACAAGAACATATTGGCACTGAAGCAATTGCTTTCCTTTCGTAAACGCCTGGTCAGGGAAAAAGCAGGATATGAAAGTACGGTACGGGAACGCAAGCACATGTATCAAAGCAAGAAAACGGATACAGTTACCCATGTAGCACAATCGAAAATAAAAGAGAACACCAAGCATATCAGGCAGATAGAACAGGAAATCATGGAGATGATAAAAAGTAACGAAGCCTTTTTACAAACCTATCGTATCATAACCAGCCTTAAAGGAATCGGAAATGTAAATGCCTGGATGACCATAGCGTATACTGAAAACTTTACCAGTTTTGCAGATGCACGCAAATATGCAGTGTATGTGGGCGTAGTACCTTTCGGCCATGGATCAGGGACTAGTATAAAGAAAAGAGATAGAGTAAGCCATCTTGCTCACAAAGAGATAAAACAGGAACTGAATCAAGCAGCCAAAACAGCAATTGTCCACGACCCGGAAATAAGAGCCTATGCGACGCGAAAGCTTCAAAATAAGTGCTATCCATTAGTATTAAATAATGTCAAGTTCAAGTTAATCCTGCGAATGTTCGCTCTCGTAAAAAGAGGGGAAGGCTTTGTGGAGAATTATAAAAGGGTTGCTTAGGAAAAGCCTTTTTGAAATTAAATTTGGAAATATAGTAAACCTAGAATACATACGCCTGCAAGGCCTTAGGCGCGATGGCCGGTATACGCTGCTATCACTAACGCGGAAATTGCGCTATTGAAATAGGGTGTTTTCACGGGTTGCATTTCTTAAATAATAGTTGTAGGTTTACAAATAAGTTGTGAAATTAACTTACTTACAGCCAGTTATAAAATTTTACTTAAAGCCTAAATCTGCGGCATGATATCACTATTTAGATTGGTTCTCTTTCCTAAGCGATTATAAAATGTGGAATAAAATCTATCCTACCTCAAATGAATTCTTCACTATTCGACCGATTAATTACACTTTAATGCTGAATACCTTACACTTTCCTTTTACAATTTTTTATGTTACAACATATGCCGGTGCTATATGTGGGCATATATTGAGTAACATATTTCCGCTAAATTCTGCTGAATTGGCGGGCACTCAGCCTTTTTTTGAAAAATTGATTCCAAATCAATCTACTGCCTTTTATTTTAGGTGTGATTGTATTTTATTACCAATAATCGGCGCATTTTTAGGGTATTGTTTTTTAGATCCAACAACAATAAAAGCTTCAGTTTGCGCTGGTTTGTGTTGGAGAACCAGTCTTACAGCATTTACTAAAAAAAGATAAATTAAAAAAACTTTATTATGACTGCTACAGCGGAAAAAGATGTTTTATATACCCTTATGGGTGCGGTATTTATAGTAGGCATCTTGTATTTCATTTGGGGTAATAGCAAGTTTCCACCCAAAAAAATGAAAGTGGTTAAAATAACATCTTTGATAATTGTCTCTTCATATATACTGTATGCAATAGGGCTTAACTATTATTATCAAAGAAAAATCAAACAACAGAATATTGATTATCAAATATTACTAAATAGATATAAGTACGATAGCGTAGGATATTATTCTATAACAAATCGTAATAAAACTAAAGTAATCGATAGCCTTCAGAACTATATAAATAAATTGAAAAATATAATTAGTCAGATTAAGAAATACCAATCAGTAGTTGGACCTGATGGCAATAAAAAGGTTATTGATTCTGCTTCGGCCACATTAACAGCAGCAAATAGCGATATCAAACTTTTTAAAGAGTATAATGAAACACTTAATATTAAACTTAATGTTAAGGATATATTGACAAATGAAAAAGGCTATACTCTTTCTGACAGTGCTCCAGAATTTCAATTTAATTGTCCAACGGACCAAACATCAGAATATGTTGACTTAAAAATAAAATTTAATGACGATAACATTGTCAACAAAATAGCATGCCTGTATGTTGTCGTTGCCAAAGATACGGCGGCAGATAAAAGGAAACAGTATACTTATATTTTTGAACAAGCATATAAGGCGCAACCTGGAAATAATGTTATTAGAATTTTGAATTATACTAAGCAACCTGACATTTTATTGAATGTGGGTTATATTTTGAAAAAAGATAGTCAAGATGAATTTCCAAATTTTGAGAAAGTTACTTGTAAATACAATATCACCAATCCAATGAGGCTGCAAGCGTCTAACTAATAAACTCCCATTGTTGTTGAAGATATATAATCTTCAATCTAATTAATATTTGACCCGTCCGATTATATTTGAAGCCGCCCATTTTGAGGACGGGATGATAGATCCCGACCAGCATATATATCCCGACCAACGGGGAAAACATATTCCACTTAAGGAGTAGAAAATTATATTACCTTTAATAAATATACCAAACCTTATATGAGAAGAAATTTTATAGTTGACCAAGAGATAAAACTTTTGGATGGGTCCGATTTTTTAAACACTAAAGTTTATGCGGACACTCTTCAAAAAATGATTAAAAATGCGCCACATCAAAAGCCCTTTACAATAGGGCTATTTGGTGAATGGGGCAGTGGAAAATCATCCATTATAAAGACTGCTAAAGAGAATTTACAAGACGAAAAAACTTTTAAAGCCAAATTCGCTGTGTTTGATGCTTGGAAATATTCCGAAGATGCTTTTCGCAGAAGTTTTATTTTATCCTTGTCTAAGGAATTAAATATTGTTCTGCCTAAACAAGAATATAATTTATATGAAAACCAAACTCAACGCATAAATGACTTCAAAATTAAAATTCCCATTTGGACTTGGATTATCCTTGGATTGGTTTTAATAATATTATCGCTACTCTATTTATTAGTCCCGTGGTTTAAAACACATGTAATTTCTTTGCTGTCTTTAATTTCGCTCTACCTAATAAGTTCCACAATTTTCTTATCATTAAAAGCAGTAATCAATAAGGATCTCGTAGTAAAAGCTCTGTCTTTTATTCAATCACTGGTTTTTACAAAATACGATGAGGAGCGTCCATTGTTGTTTTCCCCAGAACAATTCTCAAGAGCTTTTGAGCATATCGTAGATAAAGCGACCTCGGAAATTGATAGATTGGTAATAGTTATTGATAACATAGACCGATGCGAAAAAAATTATTCAACAGAATTGCTTAGTACAATAAAAGGGTTTTTAGAAAGTAGAGAAAAAGTATTATTCATTTTACCAGTTGATGAAACATCATTAAAAAGACATATTAGAGAAACTCATAAAGCCGATGATAAAGAGGCTGATGAGTTTTTAAGGAAGTTTTTTAATGCCACATTGAGAATAAAACCTTATCATCCAAGCGAGATTTATGTGTTCGCAAAACAAGTTAATGATAAGTTTAATTTATCGTTTTCAGATTACACTTTAGATCTAGTGTCGAAGGAATACGCCTCGAATCCGAGAAGAATTATACAGATGTTCAATAACCTATCTGCAGAATTAGAGTGTTTTACTGATGATTCATTTGTAAAAACGAATGAAACAATAATATGTAAACTTCTAATACTTCGTGAAGAATTCCCGAAATATTATTATTATTTATCAAAGAATCCTTACCTAATGGAAATGAGTACTGATGAAATGAAAGCTCATTTTAACAATATAGGAGGGCAAGATCTAGTAAAAGCAATTTGGAATCAAGGCTTAGAGAATTTCTTAAATAAAACCAAGATTATTACTGAAAGCTCTTCTACGAAAGAATTAAATCAAATTTTGTCCAATTCCATTGTATTTAGTGACCTGCCAATAGAAATAGAAAATTACATTGAAAACTTGCAATATGAAGAAGTAAAGAAATTTATTAGCAACGACGCAAAAAAGAAGGTCATAGTAATAGACTATTTAATTCAACAATTAGATGTTTATAAAGAGAGGAAATTGATTGGCAACTCATTTATAAATAGTTTGAATATGTTAATTGAACTCAATATGAGTTTGACACTTAGCAAAACTGTCAATATGCGTATTGAAGAAATTATTAAACCAATATTGCATGGGATTTACAATGCAGTTACGGATTTAGCTAAATTAGTTACATATAGCTGGTCTCTAATGCCACAACAAAGATCGTATTTGGTAGACAGTCTAATAGAGCACATAAATCAAGAATTAATTCCTGAAAAATTTTCACCAAAATGGGGTAGCGCGCTTTCGATGGCGGTCAATATCTACACAGATAAAAAGATACTTAAGAAACTAAATCAGTCATTTAAAAATGCGTATGAAGAAGATTCCAAGATATTCGATATTGAAAAGTTTAAACCAGTTCAAATAGTATCTTTGATAGACGATGACTTATATTCATCTATTATAAAAAGGATAACTGTTGTTAACCAAGCAGATACATTTTACAATCACTTGCATTTCGTTTTACTTCATAGTACCCCTACATTATCAGTGGGTAATGAAATAATTACTAAGATAAACGAACTAAATCCTCCGCCACTTAATAAAAATCATCAGGAATATACTGAATTGTTAACGGGTATTAATGGCTTATTGAATATTATTAAAATAGATTTTTCGAGTAATACGGAGCAGTTACAAACTTTAGGAGATACTGTTTGGGCAGATAAACGAACACCGCATGCATCATATCCTAATCAAAGCCAATATGACACTGTTATTGACTTTATTTCTGATTACATAAGGAATCAGGATAATATCAATGAATTATTAAACTTTTGTTTCAATGTCTACCGACTAACGTTGAACGAAGTAGATATTATACCTGTTTTGAAAAAAATAAGTGCGACTGACACTTATAAAGAAGCAATCAATTTGCGGTTAATAGAATTAATGGAACAAGGAATTAATTTATCTCCATTATACGACCTTGTTTTTAGCGATACTATCTATTCCACAAATGCGCTAATACTAGTTAAAAATGCCTTTTTATTAAAGCAAGCCGAAGCATATATTGTTGATGATAGTATCGTAAAAGGTAAACTTAATGAAATAGTTAATTTGATAAATATTAACGATAATCGCAATGCTACCTTAACGGCATTTTTAGAAGGTATTATTTCCGACAATCGAAGTAAAGATTTATTAACAGAAATGATACCAGTTCAAACCAAAGAAAACATTCTTAAGTTGTCTAAGCCCTTACAGTCCTTGGCTATTGATAAAATCTTAGACACTGACAAAATTTTTGATTTTTCGGATAATATTGACTTTCTTAAAGTAATAGCCGAAACTGGCGACAAAAAACATATTAGTCAATTAGTCAAAGATATCTTAATTAAACTTCAGCATGGAGATCAATTCGATAATGCTATTTCAATTATAAAAGATCTTAAAAACATATCTAATACTGATTCTAAACGAATTGTTAGAGAATTGGAAAGTCACATGGGAGATTTGACAAAAGAGGATATATTAAAAGATACTATTGATCGATTAAAGAAAATTAATGATAATTGAAGTAATGCATACAAGTAGATGGCAGTAGGAATAAAGAAATTATTGCCCGATTAACCTTTCGTTGATACCAATACCAACAAAGCCGAGCCGCTTCCGCATTAGGGATGGAAACGGATACCGGCCTGCGCCTAAGGCTTGTCCCAAAGGGACTCCTTCGGAGCAGGCTTATGAGTGTACAGCCCGGGCCGCGTCTATCGGTCCAAAGGACTCCTTCGGAGCGGCAATGCCCTGATTTTTCTTGTCGCGTGGCTAACATAATTTCAAAGAACGATTTCGATTGTCTGCACAGATAACCGATATATGATGGAATGCCGGAGCAGGATATTGAACGGCATGAATTGTTTTGATCAGCAGATGAGGGAACTCTCCAAATGCTCTCCGTGTAGTTGCCTGTGAGGACACAGACAACGGGGGATAGGGACTTACCTCCAAAGGAGTCCTTCCGGCACGACTTCGCTATCATTAGATTTTGGGAACTTTTTGCTGCCCGGGGATGCTCGTGATTACAGAGTATCAAATAAAACCATCTTCTGCAAGTCTTTCCACAACGGCATCAACATCAACGGTATCGTACTCGCTTTTCAAATAAATCTCTGCTAAAACAACCGTGTGTGCCGTGATTTTAATATAGGTAATTACTCTTGCGCCACCCGACTTTCCTTTGGACGAACCACTGATCGCCAATCGTATTTTGAATATATTCCGTCCCAGGTCGGTGCCGATTGCGGGGTTTTCGGCAAGCTGGTCTACCAGGGAATCAATATCTGCTAAAATCTGCCTGTGTTTTTTAGCAATGCGCTTTAACTCTTTTTTAAAGCCTGAAGTTAAAACAACATCAAATGCCATTATTAAGATCAGCTTCTATCTCTTTAATGGCTTCCTTTGCGTTTTGCAGTTTGGCTTTACCTGCTTCCCAATCACTAATTTCGGTAAAAGACTGTTTAAGTTTCTTTGCCAACTTATCCGCGCTTTTATTGGATGCGGGATTTTTATCTACTTTATAGTTCATGCCAAACCGGGTCAGTATCTCCTTTAATATCGGCAGGTCTTTATCATTATCGATATTTACTATCAAAGTTGTCATAATTGCAAATTTAAGAGAAACTGATCAGCTTTCGAATTTCTCCCCGAAACATTATATACAAATTTACGAAAAGGATTTTAATAAAGTACTGACAGTGTTTTGTCAGTAGCCTCACCCCAACCCCTCTCCGGGAGAGAGGGGCTAATCCATGAACAAAAATTACCTTTAGTTAATTTATTTAACTATTGTTACTGTTTCAGGTGTTTCAAAGTGTTTCACTTTTTTGGTGAAACAGTGAAACAGTTGCATTTTTCGGAATTATATAATTGATAAACAGTAGTTTAAGTCGGTATTTTTGCTATTTCGGGGTGTTTCAGAGTGAAACAGTGAATAGGAGCTTTTGGCAAATTGGTATTCGCCCGCAACGAAGGGTTGCTGCCATGCGTCTTAACGCGGGATTAACAGTATTTGAGGTTGATGATAACTTAGTGTTAATTTATTATTTACTTTTATACTGAAAGCTTATAAATGGAAAATTTACCCTTCGATATTACTGACATTGATGCCGGTGAGGTGCAGGCATTGGAAGATACTTACCGGGCGCTCCGGTTGAAATTTAAGGTTGGCCTTTCGGGCGACCGTACTTTTGATATTAAAAAATTTGATGCTTTTAGCAACTATAAGGATATCAGCGTTGGCGGGAGCCTGTTGATCAATCACCCGGAAAGCGGCTGCTACCTCACTTTTGTGAAGGTGCGCACCGATATCCCAAATGGTCGCGGGCCGGGGATCAGTTATTTTAAGTACCAGGTGTGGGCCTGCGCTACCTTACGCAGTGATTTTGGAAGGATGATGGTCAGGCGGGAAACGGTGGTTGATAAGATACTGGATTTTGTGCACCCAACGGAATTGCAGTTTAAAGACGACCTGCCTTTCAGCAAGAAATTTCATGTGGTTGCCGATGATAAGCAGAAGACGGGAGTGGCAATGACCAAGGCTTTCAGAAACGCGGTGATGGAAATTAACGCTGATGATTTTGTGATCGAGATTGTAAAGAGTACGCTGATATTGGGAAACGCCCAGCCGCTTGATCCTAAGCAGGTAGTTTATTTTGCCGATGCGGCCAGTAAATTATCGAGGGTGAAATAAGTGATGATGTGCAGACAGCCCTGCACGCAAGGCTGTCCTGTGGTTGGAGATGCAGGGGGACACCCCAACCTTGTTCTATATTTCAATGCTTCTCCTGCCGCCCGGGCAGGAAGCTTACTTAATCAAATAACTTTTTGCCCCTTGTGATCAAGGTTGCGATGATTAGCACGATTGGCGTTAAAGTTATGATCACTCCGACTAATGTGTATGTGCTCATGTTAGTATTTTGGTTAATGTGGATAACTTAATACAATAAGCGTTCCTGTTTCTGTAAATATCCTCCTGGAGATATAAATAGGGGGTAATTGCGGAATTTCTACTAAAATAGTAGGGAAAGCGTGGAGGGTATTCCACAATGTTGGGGCATTGCTTGCCGAAATAATATTTTTCTTTGTTGTTAATATTTTATTTCGTTGAAGAAAATAGGGATGGGAAATTCACTCTACCCGATATCGGTAAGCGATTTCCGATGATTGCCCTGTTTCATACTTAATTCCATATTTGCTAATCATTCACCGTCTTTTTCCCGCGGTTTACCGAAAATTTGTCACCCTTCCCCAAAAGCATATCTGCGGATATTGAAATCAAGATTAGATTTGTTGCTGTAAATAAGATCAAAAAACAAAACATGACAAACGCCCTCATCACCGGTGCAACCAAAGGAATGGGAAGATCAATTGCGATCGCCTTTGCTAAAGAAGGTATCAGTGTGGCTATCTGTTCAAGGAATGAAAAAGACCTGGCAGATTTCAAACAGGAGTTAATGGGGGTAAATTCAAATATATCGGTGTTTACCCAGGTGGCTGACGGTAGTGTTAAGGAGCAACTGTTGCAATTCGCGGCAGCAGCCGAAAAGGAACTGGGGGCAATCAGCATTATCGTGAATAACCTGGGCACATTTGAACCCGTGAGTATATTGGATGAGAGCGAAGATACTTTCGGCAAACAGCTGAACACCAACCTGATGCCGGCCTATCACCTGTACCGCTATTTCGGCAAGAGCCTGATGAAGGCACAGCAAGGGCACATCTTTACCATATGCTCGGTAGCGGCCCTGGAGCCTATCCCGGCAGCGGGTGCTTACAGTGTAACAAAATTTGCGCTGTTGGGTCTCAGTAAAATAATGAGGCAGGAGATGCAGCCTCATAACGTGAAAGTTACCGCAGTTATCCCCGGATCGACACTGACCGATTCCTGGAAAGACGCAGTTGTAGATAAGAACAAATTTGTACTTCCCGAAGATGTTGCGTCGGCCATAGTAAATATTTATAAAATGAGCGCCGGGGCCAATGTTGACGAAATAATAATAAGGCCGGTGGGCGGCCAGGTTTAAACCAATCACACTAAAACTGTAAAAAAATGGAAAAGAAACTATATCGGGACGAATACCACAAAAAGATTGCTGGTGTTTGCGCAGGCTTAGCCGAATATTTCAATGTCGATGTCGCCGTAGTTCGCGTGATATTTGTATTGGCGCTGATATTTCACGGCGGTGGCTTGCTGATCTATGTTATATTCTGGATCGTGTTGCCAAAAAGACCCTATATCTTTAGTGACCCTACGGTTGATTACCGCGTACCGCCTCAAACACCGGGGCAGGGTGGTAACCCATACCAGGGTAATCCCTTCGGTGGCAATCCGTTCCCTAACCAACCTTTTGGCGGTAATCCGTTTCCTAACGAGCCTTTTAAAAATCAGCCGCGCAGCACATCGGTAGTGGGTATCGTGGTCGGTGTGATATTGATCATCATTGGCGGATCGATTTTGCTGGATGATTTCGATATCATTCCTGACTGGAACTTCGGGCAGCTATGGCCTATTGTTTTGGTAGCTGTGGGCGCCGGGCTGATCTTCAGCGGCGAACAAAAGAAACCATGGGAAAAAACCGATTGGCAAAAGGCAGAAACTGCGACTCCGGTAGAAGATACTACAGAAGCTAACCCTGCAGCCGATGAAAAACCGGCCGATAATCCACCAACTGTATAATCACAAGATAAAAATTAAGATCATGAGAAACGATAAATTAATACCAGGTACTATCCTGGTGATGATCGGCGCGATATTCCTGCTTCATAATTTCAACGTTATCCCTTTTCACTGGGAAAACCTGTGGCACCTATGGCCGATATTTTTAGTGATCGGTGGGGTTAACCTGGTGTTTGCCAACAACAAATCGCCATGGGCCACTATTTTGAAGATATCGGTTGTTGTGGCCGGTTTTGCCCTGCTGATCTTCGGCAACTTTGGCGACAGGTACAGGTGGTGGTGGCCACATCACGGTTATCATTACAACAGCAACGATGATAACAACAGCAACAACGACAGTGACGATAATGATAATGACAGCAATGACGATAATAATGACAACGCGTTGGTAAAGGTGAAAGGCAGCAGTACTTTTAACGAACCCTACATCGCCACAACACGTGTCGCCAGGCTTAACGTCAGCGGTGGCGCTACCGAATATCATTTGAACGATACAACCAACCAGTTATTTAATGCCACAACCCAGGAAGTGTTGGGCAGGTACGAATTGAACCATCACCAGGAAGACTCGGTTTACGTGGTGGACTTTAATATGAAGGACAAAAAGAACGGGTTTAGCTTTGACAGCGATAACTCAAACAAGGTATTTATTAAGCTGAATCCGAACCCGATATGGGAAGTGAATGTAAACGCCGGTGCTACCGAGGTTGATTTCGATCTTTCAAAATTCAAGGTGAGGTCGGTTAAGCTGAATGGCGGGGCGGGTTCGTTCGATATCAAATTGGGGGCACCATTAGATGTTACCAATGTGAATGTGTCTACAGGGGCAGCCGGTGTTACCGTGAATATACCACAAAGCGCGGCATGCCAGATCACTACCTCATCGGCTTTTTCATCAGGGGATTATGACGGGTTTACCAAAAAAGATGATGGCAATTACGAAACCCCGGGATTCAGCACGGCAAAAAATAAAATGTATATCCATTTAAGCGGCGGCTTTTCCGGCTTTGAAGTAAAGCGGTACTAAAAATTTTGATTGTCAGTTTGAACCTGCCTGACGGCAGGCAGGAGCTGTGATGCTGTGAGGTTCGCCGATCAGTATTGCAGCTTTATTATTTTATAAAATTGGAATGGTTTAAAATTTATCGCATCTTCAATTGAATTTTAAATCATGAATAATTCTGAATCTCCCAAAGTAGGACCGCCTGATAGTAATGATCAGAAAAAGATCGAAGGACGGTCATTTGCCCGAAGAAATATCTGGATAGTCTTGTTTCTTATAGCTGCTTTCATCATTGGCGGCGTTGGGTTGATGGTCTATCGTTTATATAATAATATCAAGCAGTACAGCGACATTGGTAAAGAAGACGCCTATAAAGATGGGAAGATGTCCAAGGCCGGCAGCACTTTTACGGCGCCATATTACCCATCTGTCAAGTCGGCCAAGCTGATCATCGACGGTGGCGGCACAGAGTTTAGATTGAAGGATACGACTAACAGTTTATTTAATGCCGATGCCCGCGCATCGCATAATAAATATAAGTTTAAGGCTCAAAAGGGTGACGAAGGCGAAGAATTATATTTTATCTCCAGGAACCAGGGCACAAAGAAAAATGGGAATACCGGGGATTCGGTAAATTTCAAGCTTAATGTGAACCCGCAATGGGAAATTGAAATAAAAACAGGTGCGACTGATCTCGACTTTGACTTATCAAAATATAAGCTTAAATCCATTAAGATTGAAGGTGGCGCAGGTAGTTTTACCGTGAAGCTGGGCAAACCGCTGGCAACAACAGAGGTGAACATTTCCACAGGGATATCTGAATCAACTATAGAAGTGCCGAAGGACGCAGCCTGCAGCATCGAAAGTAAATCGGATTTTTCATCTGATCAATTTGAAGGTTTTAAGCAAAAAGATAAAACCCATTACGAAACTCCGGGCTTCGATTCCGCAACAAATAAGATAATCATCCATTATAATGGAGTGATGTCTGATTTTGAGGTACACCGATATTGAAGATGTTGCAAAGTTGAAAGGTTAGTCATTTCCGTGTGCAATCTATATAAAAAGTTTAATTTTGAATACAGATGCAACATTCCAACATTTCAACTTTACAACCCTCCAACAATATTTACATACTGGTAATTGACGGCAAACCGGAGGGCCCGTTTAACGTGGAGCAACTGAAGGGCCTGAACATCAGGTCGGGTGATTTTGTGAAGACGCCTGAAATGGATGATTACAAGGAGGCACACGAAATACCTGAATTGCGGCAGCTGTTTCACTTTAATAAGCAATCGGTGGTTCCGCAATATTTCGCTGGGTTTGATCAGCGCCTGCTGGCCTCAGTGCTCGACTGGTTTATGGTTGGGGGCGGCTTTATCGTCGTAGCCTTCACAGCGGTATTTTTAGTTGATGACCAGCAAACCCGTTTTATTATTGCCTTTATTGCACTGGGATTGATCCCTTTAACCAATTTTATCTATCACGTGGTAATGGAAAGTTCGGATAAACAAGCTACCTACGGTAAACAGATACTAAAAATACGGGTATGTGACATGGAAGGGGTGAGGATCGGAACCGGAAAGGCCATTACCCGGAATTTGCTAAAAATAGTTTCGCTGATCAGCATCATCGGTTACCTGATGAGCTTTTTTAACCGGAAGCAGCAATGCCTGCATGATATGATGGCCGATACTTTGGTGATGAAGGACAGGTTATTTTGAGGATGTTGTAATGTTGGAAGGTTGTAACGTTAGCTGCCAATCTTAATAAATGAAATATTGCAAGGTTGAAAAGTTAAAGGAACTTTTCAACCTTACAACGTTTCAACAAAACACTAAACCGCGTCCGACAAGGAACTGAACGTAAACTCCTTGATCTTCATCGGCGGGATCAGATAGCTGCGGTAGCTTTCCACGCTGATACTTCTTTCAGGTTTGCCCAGGGATTCTACATTGTTCAGCATGATCACCGGGCTCTCGTTAAACCTAAAATTCTTGATCGGGAATTTGATCTGGCCATTTTCGATATAAAATAAACCATCACGGGTTAAACCGGTAAGCAGCAAAGTTTGCGGGTCGACCATACGGATATACCAGAGGCGCGATACCAGGATACCCTTCTCAGTGCTTTTGATCATATCCTCAATAGTAGCCGTGCCGCCTTCCATGATAATGTTAGATGGGCCGGGCTGTGGCTTTACGCCTTTTTTATCGGCCCAGTAGCGCGAGTACGATAGGTTTTTCACCACGCCTTTTTCTATCCAGGTTGTTTTTTCTCTTGGCAAGCCATCCCCACCCCAGGTTGACGAGGGTAGTTCAGGGTTAAATGGATCTGAATAAATAGTCACCTTTTCATCCATCAATTGCTCGCCCAAACGGGTGCCACCGCCTTTTTTACTCAAAAAACTCCGGCCCTCTTCCGCACTACGCGCGTCAAAGCGGAACATATTTTCCAGCATATAAGTGGCGGCCACAGGCTCCAGAATTACTGTGTATTTACCCGGCTCAATGGCCTTAGCACCTACTGAGCTGGTCGCTTTACCTGCGGCAACTTTTGTAGCCGAAAAAGTATCCAGCTTGTTTACATCCGTAAATCCGCGCGCCGCATAGCCTGAAGCCGTCCCCGCCTCGTTGCGGGTAGTAACTGAAAAGGTAACATCTGTGCCCTTATCATAAGCGAACAAACCTTTCGAATTCATAACTGCACTAAACCCGGTTGAGTTTTCCAAAAAACCAGCCGCCGTCAATTTAGCCTCTTTGGTAACCGACAAACTTTTAGCCACCATTTCGGCACGACTGTCCGGCGTCATGGCAGCAGTATTGGCATTATAAGTTATAGCTTCCGCGAAAGTTTGCGGGCCAAGCATCGGCATATATTCCGGGTTGGGCGGCGCCAGTTGAGCTAACTCTTCAGAGCGGCGGACAACACGCTCCAAAGCGGCATCATCAAATTCGTCTATGGTAGCAGTTCCGGCTTTTTTACCGAAAACCGAAGTCACTGCCAACCCCAACGTACTGATATCACCAGCGGTGGAAACCGCGTTTAAAGCATAACGTATATTGCCGCCCTCGCTGCCGTTCAGGCTCACTTCGCATTCTTCCGCTTTTGAATAGGCAAGCACCTTCTTTAATAAAGCCTGTGCTTCTTCTTTATTTAATATTGGCATACTATCCTATCTTTCTTTTTGTGTTGATTACATTAACTCCCTTAAACAATGCGGTTGATGACCCGTGCGATACCGCGCTGATCTGCTGAGGCTGACCCTTTCCGTCATTAAAGGCACCACCCAACCGGTAATCTTTTTCGTCGCAAACCTTGGCGCATGAGTTCCAGAATTCCTGCGTATTGGCCTGGTAAGCCACATCATTCAGCATACCGGCGATCTTGCCCTCTTTAATTTCATAGAACAACTGCCCGCCAAACTGGAAATTATACCGCTGCTGATCGATAGAGAACGACCCGTTACCAATGATGTAAACACCCTTCTCTACATTTTTAATCATATCATCCACGCTCAAAGGAGTTTTGCCCGGCTGTAGCGACACATTCGGCATCCGCTGAAATTGAACTGAATTCCAGTTATCTGCATAGCAGCAACCCTGTGATTCTTTCAGGCCGATGATATGTGCCTGGTCGCGGATGGCCTGGTAGTTTACCAGTATGCCGTCTTTGATCAGGTCCCATTTCTTACATTTCACACCTTCATCATCATAACCCACTGCACCTAAAGAGCCTACCTGTGTTTTGTCGGCCACAATATTTACCTGCGGACTACCAAAGTTGAACTTGCCCGATTTCCATTTATCCAAAGTCAGGAAGCTGGTTCCGGCAAAGTTGGCTTCATAGCCCAATACACGGTCTAATTCAGTCGGGTGACCAACGGATTCGTGTATCGTCAGCCACAAATGGCTTGGGTCAAGCACCAAATCATACTTGCCCGGATCAACGGATTTTGCTGTGATCTTATCTTTAACCTGCTGGGTAGCAAATTTGATATCTTCCAGCATATCATAGCGTTTCTTGTAACGGGTGGTAATGCCGGTTACTTTTTCGCTATCAAGCGGGGTAAGATAATCATAGCCCATACCCGAAGGCGAGCTCAATGATTGGCGTGTTTCAAAACTGCCCGCTGATGAATCAATTTTGGTGACATTAAATGCCGGGTAAATACGATGTACATCCTGGTCGATATAAGAGCCATCGGTTGAGGCAAAGTATTTTTGCTCGTTCACCATAAACAGGTTGGAGTTTACAAAGTTAGCCCCGCCCTGCATGGCAATCGCGTTTGCGCTCAACAATAGGTCAACTTTTTCCTTAATAGGAACTTCGAAAGCGTTTTTCTCCATCGGCGTCTTCCAGCTTACTTCGCCATAACCTTTTTGAGGCGCCAATTCTACCGGCGCACCACCAATTTTAGCGTTGGCCTTTGCCACGGCAACGGCCCTTTCAGCGGTTTTGGCGATGCCCTCTTTGGTTACCACATTACTTGCGGCAAAACCCCAGCAACCATTGGCCAGCACCCGGATACCTACGCCGAAAGATTCGGTATTGGCTACGTTGAGCACTTTGTTCTCGCGGGTGACCACAAACTGGTTAAGGTAACGACCGATGCGGATATCCGCATACGTTGCCCCTTTTGCTTTGGCAACGGTCAGCGCCGCATCCGCCAATTCCTTTTTGACTTTTACATCAATGCCATCCAGCAAAGCTGACGGGTCGATGGGATTGCCGAATGCCTTCAGATCGGGCAGCATCATGGCACTGGCTCCTAAGCCGGTTAAATAAATAAAATCTCTTCTTCTCAAGGTTGAATCCTCCTTTTATTATTTGTTAGGTAGCGTACCTGACGGCACGCAATGTCTTTTATATTAATTTTTCTACCAACGTTTGGCACCTACGGTGCCTATTTGTAGGATGGTTATTATATCCTTCAATTAATTAATTTACCTTCGATCCACAAAAAAGTACAGGCCGCAAGCAGCAGCAGATAAAAATAGATTTTCGGAATCTCAATTTGCAGCTTTTCGTGTATTGGTTTTGTTACAGAAGCATTTGCCCCATAAGTTTCTGCATAATTCCGGGTAGCGGCAATCTTTTGTGCTGCTTTTACACCCCGCCATTCATGCGTATCATACACATACCACCATGCCGCTTGCCCGTTAGTCTGTTTCACAGAGTTCCAACCGGTGGGTGCAGGCCAATACCTGTTATTCCACTCAAATGGGATAAATGGATTTTGATTCGGAGCAATTGTTGAATTACCCACTGCGATTTGCCCTGGTGGATTTGAAGCTTCTAATCTCAACGAAACAAGCTCATCAGGAACCGGGAATTGCGGCGTAACCGTCCATTCCTGAGTAGCCGCAACTTTCCGCGCCGCTTTACTGATTAGCAACGACCAAAACGCAGTGTAATCATCCTGGTTACCTTGCAACATCCAGGTATAAGTATTATTGATGGTTGAAAATACCAGTCGCCCTGTGCCTGCCAGCGAGCTATTAACCAGTGTGTGATTTTGTGTATCATTGACCAACGACTGCGTACCCGGCTCAATTCTGATATAAACCGGATCGGTCTTTATCGCCGCCGACTTGCCTTCTTTACCTTTTATGACCAAAGAAACAGGCGGCAGGTTTTTTACATTAGCCCTTTCCACAGGAAAATCACTTTGTAGCCAGGATGAAATTTTGGATGAACTATCGGCACGAATGACAATGCCTAATCCTTTTTGGGTAACCTGTTCTTTCGGCACCGTACTTTCAGCTTTTAATACGGACAGGTCGCCGATCACCAAATCAAATTTGTCCAGTAAAGCACCGTTTAGGTGATCGATCTTCAACGGCTCAATGTTCACATATTCGCTGCTGAATTTATCCTTACTGATAGCCGAACGCACGGCTACTGAAAAGCCATTTTCGGAAAGCCAGTTCTTTAAAAATCTCGTTTCAAAATCCGGCGAAGCCGACAGCAGTAATATCTTCATTGGCTTTATGGGATCGATCTCCACCGGCAGACTTTCATTTTCGAGCGTGTCAGCTCCGGCAATTGCCTGAAAATGATAGACTACCTGGCCTTCACTTTTGGGCACGGTAGTTAATTCGAAATCTTTGTTCGTTTTGGACGCAATGGTGACTGTATCTAACTGGGTGCTTAACCCTTTCAGGACAAGTTTAACAGCTTTTGAACTTTCGTTTTTATATTTCCCCTGGACAGTTAAAGTTTCCCCTGTTTTTAGTTTTTGATTCCAGTTGATGGAGACAATACCGCCCGGCTGTTTGGCAGAATGGAACGTAACAGGCAAACTATCCAGTTCTTTTAACTCGTCTGTGTTCAACCCATATCCAAACGCATGCAGTTTGCTTATCGCCGGACTATCATTTTTCAACTCATCCAAACGGATCAATTTGGCTTTAGGATAAGCTTTGGCAATTGATTTATCCGCAGTAAATAATGGGCTAGTTTTATAATTAACCAGGCTATCAGTCTCGAATCCTTGCGTAAGTAATACAGCGCTGTGATCATCCTGAATCGTAATATCTTTTGAATAATTAATTGGCAGGGCAATGCAGACCAGTGAAATTATCGCCAGCAAAGAAGCGATGATACGCAACGCCAGGTGCTTCTTTTTAGGCCGGGCGTATTCCTTCCATATCGCAAAAACTGCAACCAAAAAACAAACAATCAAAACAATTACGGTCCAGCTCATTTGTGATTCAGGTTTTTATAGTACCCACTGGAAAGGCCCATATCAGCAGCGCTTTGCACGGGGTTAGGCAATGGTTTGCTTTGTGGTAATATCCTCTGTATGGCGCTTTCCACCGCGCCAACGTCATTGGCTTTCAGCTTTTCAGCCGATAATATCCGGTGCATGGCGCTTATGGCCGACAGGTAAATTTCTGGCTGTGATGATGCCTTTGCGCTCAATTGCTGGTTAGCCAATTGCAGCGTGCGCATATCCATGTTGCTCAACTTGCTTCCTGATTTGAACTGTTCCAGAACGCTTACCGCACTTTTGAGCGATTCATATTGATCGTCAGTTGTTTTAATATCCTGGTGGTTTACCGGCTGTATAATTTTATCCTGGTCACCCGTTAGTCTTTTCTCCATTTTTATCGGGGTGGGATTGTAAGACGTTTTTGCGACATATACCCTTGATTTTTGCTGGAGATCTTTCAACAAGCGCAGCGCCTTGTATTCGAATGGCAAAGCGGCTTCAGGTTTGTACAGGCGCAACTGCAATTCAGCCTTCCACATTTCGGTTAAGGTGGCTTTTAGTTGAGCTTTGATAACCGGGTCAAAAAACTGGGCATCTTCAGCGTTATCATGCTTGTCGGTATAGGCATCCAAAACTACCGCGGCGTTGCCGTAATTTTTAATATCGCCTACCGGGTCGTCTTTTGATTTTGAAGGGTCGATGTCCGATTCTGCTTCTTCGCCTAAAAACTTGCCATAACGCAGCCTCAACAATTTCTGGTCGCTGCCCAGGTCATTGCTGCGGTTGTTAAATGCCTCCTTACTGATGCTGTCGCGATCCTGCAGCAATTTCTGCGAATCCATAATGATCTGCCGCTCACTCCTGAAAAATTCAGGCTTTACATTTACACCAGAGATCAGCCCGTCAATGCTTAGCAATTGCGCGGTATCCTGCACTGCCACGATATACACATCCGTACGGCTCTGCTGGTTGTGCGTATCCTGTGCCTGGATATAAAAATACAATTCATCTCCCGGCTCGATATTGAGCGATGGCAGGTCGATCAGCTTTTGCAGATCGTAGTGCGGATTGCCTTTGAAAGCCGTTGCGAAGTCTATCTTTTGTTCTTTAAACTTCACGGCCTCACCGCTGCCTTTGGCTACCGTAGCGTAAATAAAGGCATTACTGATCCCATAATCATCATCCGCGGTCGCCATAATATTTACCCTGCGTGGTTCCCCGGCATCGATGTAAGTGTATTGCTGCGGCGTTTTGATATGGGTCACCGGCGGATTATCTTTTATTACTTGTATAGGGTACAGGTCGGATAGCTTACCGCCAATATCCACCTGGTAAAAACCGGGCTGGGCGATCAGCCTTTGCCCCGAATAACCAGTATTACCGTCCCTGTTTTTCAGCGCTATTCTTTCCTTGCTGTTAAATATCAGGGCGACTTCTTTTGCCTCGATATTCAACTTTAATTTCCAGGTAACAGTGCTGCCCTCTTCCACTTCTAGAGTGAATTTATCCTGTTCCCTTTGTGCTTTTCCGGTATAAGCAGGTGGTGAAATGATAACTGCTGCAGATTCAATAGCCGGCAATACCTTTTCAGGCGGGGTGCTTTTAGAGATATTATTTGCCGGATCAAAAATGCTGTGTCCGCTACTATGTAAACGACCATGCATTTTAACCACCACGAACCCCAGAATTGCAACTGCTAAAAACAACAAAATACTTAGTCGCAACCGGTGGGTAAACTGTTTCTGATGCGTGGGAACGGCTTCTAATATCTCTTCAATTTTGTTCAATTGCAATTTTTCCAGCAGGTTCAGTTTATCGCTCTCTTTTAAAGCCAATTCACTGCTTTCTTCGAGGTCGGGGTATTTGAGGTCTAAGAAACTTGTTATCGTTTTGATATCGGTTTGCCACCATTTTCGAAAACCTGCGATTCCTGAAAAAAGAATCACAAAAAACAATACCGACCACCAGCCCGAAAACGAGAAAAAAGTATACAGCAAGCACCCGGTGAGCCCGGCCAAAGCGGCAGCAAACAACACATCTGCCAATAGCTGGTAGCTGATATAGCGCCGCTGCAACAAGCCGATCTTATGTGAGCCATGTTCAGCCATGTTGTAAGGTTCTCCTGCCTGTTTTTTGCAAAGCCTTTTTATGAGATAACCAGCGCTCCGCGACAAATACAATTATCAATAGCAACCATGCATATTTTGCCAGGTCGATGCGCTCAGTTATTTTGCCCTGAACAGCGTGTGTTTCGTTACCCATTGCCGGCAATAGTTGCCTGGCATCGATAGTACGGTGATCCTGCTTTTCATTTAAATGCGACGGTCTATCTACGATCAATTTCAGCAGCATTTTCGGGAAAGCATCGCTCCAAACCAAATCATTCCATGAAGGATCGAAGTGAGTATAAAAATGATAAATGTTGGCCTGCCCGCGTTTATCCATGCTTAAAACAGGATCATTAAAGCCATCACTCCACAATGTTGTTGAATGATTATTGCCCGCAACGGCTGATTTGTATAACGCGATTTTATTGGCCGATAATCCCTCTGTATTGCTGCCTATCCAAGAGTTAACAGCCTTCACTTTGCCATTTTCATAAACAAAAAGATTGTCAGATTTCTGAGCTAATTCAGTTCCAACATTTTCCCCCGACAACCAGAATATCCAGTCCTGGTGCGCCGGGATCTGAGCCGGATCAGCATATTGTTTGATCGTGGCCTTATGCCTGGTAAACTGGATGATCGACCCTAATGCCGCTTTTAAATAACCTGCATCGGCCGTGCCTTTGTCTGCATAAATAGCAAAACGCCAGGTTGAGGTATCAACTGCAATAGGACTATAATTTTTTAGGCTGACAGTCAGCCGGCCATTATCCGTATTAACCACAAAAGGCGTATTACGCGAGTTGCCTGATTGAACAGTATAATTGGTATAGCTCGTGCCACCCGGTTTACTATTACCTTGCACTACAATAATATCATTATTATTAGCCAGCCACGCATTCTCTATCCATGTGCTGGTTGAATCGGCGGGAACATAAGTTTTCCAGTGCAGGTTCAAAGCAACCTGCGGCTTTAAACCATTAAAATGGCTAGCACTATTTGGAGTAAATAAATATACCGGGAGTGTAGATGGAACTTGACCATCCAAATGCTGCGCCAATGTCCAGTAAGATACATTTGAGGCCGATTTTGATTTCGTGGTATCGGCTATCGCTTTGCTAAAATCAGCCTTCTGAAACCCCTTGTTAAAATAATGAAACTCATACCCAGCTTTATTAAGCGAGTCGATCTCCGGCTTAAATTTCTGATAGCTTTCTTTTAGATTTTCTTTGGGAATCAGTATCCTGCCCTTTACCGTATTTGAGCTGAGATACTTTTGCCATACCGGTATCGCCAAAACAAAAGCAACCAAAGCAAGCAACAGGCACCGGAGCAAAAACAATAAAATATCATGCAATTTAAGACTCCGACTGCTTTTCTGTGCCGACTCATTGATCAACGCAATACTGCCCACCTTCAGCGTTTTACCCGGCCGGATATTCCACAGGTGTATCGCCACCGGGATGCTCAGCGCAGCCAGTGCAAATAGCCATATGGAATTGAGTAATATCACAGTGAGTGGTGAGTAGTGAATAGTGAGTGCCTGATCTTCATAAACCTTTCGCCTTTATCCTTTTACCTTTAACCTCTGCTTTTGTTTCTCTGCACGAGAAAATCCCGCAAAGCTTCGTCCAACGGTTGCGCGGTGCTGATCATCCGGTAAAATATCCGTTTGCCCAGTAACTCCATCCGTATGGCAGATAAGTGTTTCTCCAATGTTTCTTGGTATTGCTCCTTTTCCTGTTCTGTATTGATAGAAATAGTTTCACCCGTTTCCAAATCTTCCAAAGCGCCGTAGCCTTTAAAATCAAGATCCAGCTCATTTTGCCCCATTAAATGGAAAACAATGATCTCGTGCCTTAGCGCTGCTAATGATTCCAGTAAGCGGCTGATCTCGCCATTTTCCTGGTACATATCGGTGATAAAAACCAATAACTCTTTTCGCCCTGTCCCGGTGAAAAGCTCCTTATAATTTACAGGCTTGGTGAATGTGCCCGCCGGTTCTATTTTATCAAGCTGGTAAAACAGTCGTTGCAAATGCTGCGGATCGGCTTTTGATGCCAGGGAAAATAAGACGCCGTTTGATAAGGTATATAACCCCGTCGAATCACCCTGCAAATTGGCCAGGTGCGCCAATGAGGCTGCTAAAAAACGGGCGTAGTCGGTTTTCTTAACACCATTATCGTTATGGTTCATTGAAGCGCTGGCATCGATCAAAAACCTCACGGAGATGGTTGTTTCCACTTCCGACTCCCGGATATAATACCGGTCAGACCGGGCATACATTTTCCAGTCGAGCCAGCGCAGGTCATCCCCTGGCTGGTAGCTACGGTACTGGCTGAATTCCAGACCTGGCCCCTTTACCGTACTTTTGTTAAACCCGTTCATAAAGCCATCAACAACCGTTTTTGCAAGCAATTGCAAATCTTTGATGGTCATTAATACTTTGGGATCGAGTTGCATCTTTTAGCCCCCTCTAAATCTCCCCCGGTAGGGGAGACTTTGACTTTGTTCATAAAGCCCTCCCTACCGGGGAGGGTTTGGGTGGGGTTTATATTGGATTCGACCGTTCCACCACCCTGATCAATTCCGCCGTCACCATATCCGATGAGATATTTTCAGCCTCAGCCTTAAAGTTAAGCAATATCCTGTGCCTTAACACCGGTGCGACCATGGCATGCAGATCTTCCATAATTACCGAGTATCTGCCTTTTAATAAAGCCCTTGCTTTCGCGGTTAATATCAGCGCCTGCCCGGCACGTGGCCCGGCTCCCCAGCGCACCCATTCTTTGATGTAATTAACCGTAGTTGTATCCGGGCGTGTAGCGCGTATCAGCTGACTGACATACTTGATCAGATCGTCACTGATATTTACCTGCCTTACCAATGATTGCGCCTGCAAAATTTCCTGCGCTGTGATCACCGCGTTTATAGTCGCTTTTTTTGTCCCGGTAGTACGGTTCAGCACTTCAAATTCTTCCTGTTCGGTCGGGTAACCAATTTTCACCAGCAGCAAAAAGCGGTCAAGCTGCGCTTCCGGCAAAGGGTAGGTGCCGGCCTGCTCTATCGGGTTTTGTGTAGCGAGGATAAAGAAGGGCTTGTCCAAAGGATAAGTTTCCCCGGCATAGGTCACCTCGAATTCCTGCATCGCTTCCAGCAAGGCCGATTGTGTTTTGGGCGGCGTCCGGTTGATCTCATCCGCCAAAATAACATTGGCGAACAATGGCCCTTTGTTGAATTTGAAGAAACGCTTGCCGGTGCTGTGGTCTTCTTCCAATACCTCAGTGCCTATAATATCAGTCGGCATCAAATCGGGGGTAAATTGTATCCTACGGAACGAAAGCTGCAGCGCCTGCGACATGGTTTTTACGATCAGCGTTTTCGCCAGTCCAGGCACACCTTCCAGCAGGCAATGCCCTCCCGCCAGGAAAGCCACCAGCATTTCGTCCAGTATATGATCCTGCCCTACAATTACCTTTTGAATCTCTGTTTTGAGCTGCGGTAATTTGGCGAGCAGTGTTTTTATATCTTTTTCAGTTAATTCCAAGGGTATTGATTTAATGTTTTATAAAAATCGCCTAGTTGACTCACCCGGTCATTGCTGCGCTTGACCACCTCTCTGTGCGCAAAGAGGGTTTATTTTTATTTTTTTCTTGCTCCCCTCGCTACTTGTAGAGAGGGGGTTGGGGGGTGAGTCCACTTAATCCATACAAGATATTACGCTTTTGGCTAATAACCATGCTTTTTATCAAAAATCAAACAAAGTATCCAAAACTTTACAGCCCTTACAAACAAAAGTGAGTTTCGCATAAAATTTTGTACTACTTTTAAAGTTTTATAATACATGTCATCCGGCTCAAAATTCACGTTTACCAGGTTCAGTTATCACTCGGGCGATTGGGATACCGATCAGCGTATGCCCTCCAACCTGCTCAACTCTTTAGTCGAATATACCACCGTTCCCATCGATCCGCATGAAAAAGTAATACCGCTTGGCAGCAACGATATTTTTGCCTACCCATTTGCCTATATCAGTGGCCACAAACTGGTGCAATTTGATGCGCAGGAAAAGGCCAACTTTAAAAAGTACGTGCAAAATGGCGGCTTTGTTTTTGCCGATGACTGCAACCATGATATTGATGGTCTTTTTGCCAAATCATTTGAGGCGCAGATGACGGCCATATTCGGTCCGAATGCTTTAAAAAAGATACCTAACCATCACGATATCTATCACTCGTTCTTTAAGTTCGATAAAGGCCCGCCTAATACTTCTTTTGAATTGAATGGCTGGGGTGACGACCTGGTGCACGATTATCTAAAAGCCATAGAAATAAACGGCCGCATCGCCGTACTATACAGCAATAAGGATTATGGCTGCGAATGGGACTATGATTTTAAGAACAAGCGTTTTTTGGCCGAAGACAATACCAAGTTTGGAGTGAATATCATCATGTATGCGTTGAATTCGTAATAATTTTTATTGTAAATTGTCGATCCTAACCTAAACACAATTTACAAACCATGATCAATGATTATTATTTGATGGAAGACGGGCAAAAGACCGGCCCTTTCACTCATGTGGATTTAATGGAGAGGGGAATTCATCCTGCTACCAGGTTACTTTCGCCCATTGCCAGGGATTGGCAAAGTGCTGCATATTTGCCAGAATTTCATGATTATTTTCAATCGCAGGGTATCTATTTCCCAATTAAAAGCAGCCTGGCGAATTTTTGGTGGCGATTGCTTGCGTATTTAATAGACTATATACTATTGGCTTTATTATTACTGTTAATTGGAGTGTTTATTGGATTGTTTTTGAGATTCACGGGAGGACCAGTTATGTTGAAATCTCCGGAACATACAATGAAATTAAGATTAGTTGGCATATTGAGTTTTATAATTTACAATACCGGCTTCGAATCGACCAGGATGCAGGGAAGCATAGGTAAAACTATTTGCAAATTAAAAGTGGTTAATGCAAAGGGGGAACGGATAAAATTTTTAAACGCACTGGGGCGTAACACAGCAAAACTACTATCAAGCCTGGTTGTAGGAATGGGATTTTTGAACATATTTTGGAGTAACCACCGCCAGGGCTGGCATGACGAACTGGCAAAGACCTACGTGGTCAGAATAAAATAAGCAAATCAATATGCCTGATAAAATAAAAGCTTTTTGGCAATGGTTTAAAGATCATAACCACGCCTTCCTTTTTACCAATGAGGTTGATGACGATGTGAAGGAGCAATTAATCAACGACTTGTTGACCGAGCTACATGAATATAATCCCAGCCTGTATTTCCAGGTAGGAGGGTTGCCCAATGAGGATCAGGAATTGATCATTACTGCAGAAGGCGATTTTGAACAATTTGAATCGGTAGAAAGATTAATAGCCGGAGCGCCGGTAATTGAGAATTGGGTATTTATTGCCTTTATGCAGCCAACAGAGGGCGATAATACGATCCGTTATGATGACGTAGAGATTAGCCGCAGCGAGCTGTGGTTCATGCCGCTGCAAAGCCCCTCCGACCCATCATCCATCGGTATAAAAGTTTGTGTGCCCGGTTATGATGATGCGGAAAACCGCAATGCCCTGGATAATGCCGTTTATAAAATGCTGGATACCGTTTTGGGTGAACGCTCCTTTGCAATAGATATTGATTATTTGGAGATTGGTGAACTCCCGGAATATCCCGAAGAATATGGTATGATAGCGCTTGCCGAATTGCCGGCTTATATCAGCTGGAAAAAGAAAAAGTTTAATAAGTAACGTGTTTGGAGTGAGGCAATTCATCCTTGTAAAGTAATCCCCCTAAAAGGGTGATTTTTATCAGGTTATTCCAAATTATTTTCTTCTGCCCTTTATAATCTTACAACCTCTTACTATATTTAGGAACTTAACACTTAACTGCTTTGAAAAGAAAAGACTTCCTTTATCTTACAGGCATGGGGCTTGGCGCCTCGATGCTTAGCAGGGTACCCGTTATGGGCTCCCCCATCAACCGGCATGGCGCTATATTACAGGGTGCTGATGTCGCGCTGAAAAAGAAAATGGCCGACGTTGCCTTAAATGCGGCACGTTCCAAAGGCGCTACCTATACCGATGTACGCATAGGCCGCTACTTAAACCAATATGTAGTTACCCGCGAAGACAAGGTGCAAAACATTGTCGACACCGAATCATACGGCATGGGCATTCGCGTAATTGCCAATGGCGCATGGGGATTTGCCGCTACCGACAGGCTGGATAATGACAGCATTGCCAAAGCCGCGCAAATGGCAGTAGCCATCGCAAAAGAAAATTCCCGCCTGCAATCCGAACCGGTGCAACTGGTGCCGCAAAAGGGGCAGGGCGAGGTAAGCTGGAAAACGCCTATCGAAAAGAATGGCTTTGATGTGCCGATAAAGGACAAAACCGATCTGTTGCTGTCCGTAAACGCGGCGGCAATGAAAGGCGGCGCCAATTATGTAAACTCGATCATCTTCCTGGTGAACGAGCAAAAGTATTTTGCATCGACCGATGGTTCTTATATCGACCAGGATATTCATCGTATATGGCCGGTATTCTCGGTTACTAAAATCGATCAGAAAACGGGTAAGTTTGAGACCAGGCAATCCTTAAGCGCGCCGCGTGGCATGGGCTATGAATACCTGATCCCGCGCGAAAGCGATAAAATACACGGGCAAACAACCCTCTACCGCGACCGCTATGATATGCTGGAGGACGCTACATTGGCAGGGCCACAGGCAGCAGAAAAGATGAAAGCTAAATCAGTTGAGGCCGGTAAATATGACCTGGTATTGGATCCAAGCCATTTATGGCTCACTATACATGAGTCCGTTGGTCACCCTTCAGAATTGGATCGCGTGCTGGGCTATGAAGCCAATTACGCCGGTACCAGCTTCCTGACTTTAGATAAATGGAAATCGGGTAACTTCAAATTCGGCAGTCCTAATGTAAATATCGTTGCTGATAAACAACAGCCGGGCTCATTGGGCGCAGTTGGTTATGATGATGAAGGTGTTGAATCTAAAAAATGGGATATCATTAAGGACGGTGTACTGGTAAATTATCAGGCCATCCGCGACCAGGCGCATATCATCGGCCTGAAAGAATCACAGGGATGCTGCTATGCCGATAGCTGGAGCGATGTGCAATTCCAGCGCATGCCGAATATTTCCTTGCAGCCTGGCAAAACACCGCTGGTACCTGCCGATATGATCAAAAATGTTGCGAAAGGTATCTATATCATTGGCGACAGCTCATTCTCTATCGATCAGCAGCGCTATAACTTCCAGTTCAGCGGGCAGCTTTATTATGAGATCAAAGAAGGTAAGATCGTTGGTATGTTGAATGATGTGGCCTACCAGGCCAATACGCAGGAGTTCTGGAACTCCTGCGCGGCAGTTTGCGATAAGAGCGACTATCGCCTGGGCGGTTCGTTCTTTGATGGCAAGGGGCAGCCTGGCCAGGTGAGCGCCGTATCACACGGTTCAGCCACCTCATTATTTAAAGGAGTTAACGTAATTAATACAGCAAGAAAAATCTAGACAATATTATGGCTATACTAAGCGAAGATGATTGCCGCGCATTAATGAAAAAAGCGCTAAGCTATTCAAAAGCCGATGAGTGTGAGATCAACATAAACGGTGCAGATACTGCTAATATCCGTTATGCACGTAACTCGGTTTCTACCAGCGGTTCCATAAGCCAAACCAGCATGGCTATTTCATCAGCCTTTGGTAAAAAACTCGGCATTGTTACCACGAATGAATATGACGATGCCTCTTTAGAAAAGGCCGTAAAATTATCGGAAGAACTGGCCCGCCTGGCGCCCGAGAACCCGGAATATATGCCTTTCCTGGGCCCGCAAACTTACTCAGAGCGCAATCCCAAGTTATTCGATAAAAAGACTTACGAAATGACACCCAAGCAACGTACCGATATGGTGGGGCAAAGCTTGCAGGTGGCAAAAGATAACAAGCTTACGGCAGCCGGCTTTTTGCAGAGCCAGGGTAATTTTAATGCCCTGATGAACTCTCATGGCCTGTTTGCTTATAATGCGGCATCAGATATCAGTTTCTCCATCACCATGCGTACGCAGGACAGCTTGGGTTCGGGTTATGCGATTAAGGATTACGAGGACTTCAACGATATGGATACCCTTAAACTGAGCACGGTAGCTGCAAAAAAAGCGGCAAGCTCAATTGGGGTTAAGGCCATCGAACCGGGTAAGTACACGGTGATATTAGAGCCTGCCGCGGGTATTGTGCTTTTAGAGCAGCTTTATGGCGGCCTTGATGCACGCAGCGCCGATGAAGGCCGAAGCTTTCTAAGCAAGGCAGGCGGCGGCACCAAGCTTGGCGAAAAAATGGTGGATGAACGGGTAAATATCTATTCCGACCCGCTCGACCCAAGACTACCAAATAGTGTTTGGGCCGGTGACGGTCAGCCACTGAAAAAAATAAACTGGATTGAAAAGGGCGTAATCAAGAACCTCTTTTACTCACGCTACTGGGCTGAGAAAAAAGGTGTAAAACCAATACCTTATTCCGGCCCTGTTATTATGGATGGTGGTGACGCGTCACTGGAAGACCTGATCAAGGGTACCGAAAAAGGAATATTGGTTACCCGCCTATGGTATATCCGCCCGGTTGACCCGCAAACTTTGCTATACACGGGCTTAACCCGCGATGGCACTTTTTATATTGAGAACGGCCAGATCAAATTCCCGATCAAGAACTTCCGCTTCAACGAAAGTCCGGTGATCATGCTGAATAACCTGGAAGCGCTGGGCAAATCGGAAAGAACGGTAAGCGATGAATCAAACCAAAGCTGCCTGATCCCGCCGATGAAGATAAAGGAGTTTACCTTTACTTCGCTATCTGACGCGGTGTAAAGAGGTTGTAACGTTGTAAGGTTGGAAAGTTGTGAGGTTATGCAGCTTTCTAACCTTTATTATTTATTTAATATCAAAAGGCAACATTACAACTTTTCAACTTTCAAACCTTACAACATCTAAAATTCTTTCTTATTTTCGGGTAACCATAACTCATGAAAGAAGAAAGCCCCACCCCTCACAAAACTTCAAAAGCAGTTCCTCATAAGGAGAAACCGGAAGTGTATGTACTCCGCGACTGGAAAGAATACCTGGGTGAATCAGCTCTGATCATTTTCAGCGTTTTGCTCGCGCTTTTTCTAACGGAATTTATCACCAACCTGCGCGAAAAGAAGGAAACCGGGGAACTTCTGAAAAATATCAAGGAAGAACTGATCGCCAATAAAAAGGCCGAAGGGGAGCAGTATGCCTACCAAAAGATGGTTTTAAAAAACATTGATTCGGCATTACAGCATAAGGAATTTCAACAAAAGATTATATCCAATGATGAGTTTCATCTCAAGTATATTGCCCCGGATGGAGTTTTATACCGCGACCTGAGTACGGTAGCCTGGGATGTTGCCAAAAGTAATAACATCATTTCAAAAGCTGATTTTAAATTGATATCCGAACTTACCGGTATTTACGCCGACCAGGCTCGTATAGATAAGCTGGAAGATAAAGTTGCCGATGTGTTTTTAAGATACGAATCGCGGAAGCAGGAAAACATCCGCGCCAGTTTGATACTGATGCGTGATAACTACAAAGGGTGGGCTTTTGACCGTGCGCCGGGCCTGATCGCAAGGTATGATGGGGCGATCAAGTTGATGGAGAGTGAGGGATATTGATCACGATAATCTTGTCATCTCCTCAAAATATGCCATCGCGGTTTCACATATTTCCTGGTCCTTGCCGGCAACCCATCTTAGCGAGATAGCTACCTGGTTGCCATAATCGGTTTCGTGCTTCAGGTCGATCACCATTTTTGAAAAACTACGGCCCCTTTCCATATTGATGTCTTTTACATCGCCCCATTCGATAACAATATTGCGGGTGTAGTCAGTGATACCATCTTCATTTAATTCCAGCGCTACTTCATTTCTGAGGGCTGGGATCAGGCGCTTAAGCAGGATGAAAACTAAAAACGAAAGAAACACAAGGTCGGCAAACCCTACAATAACCAAGCCGATGATTTGGCCCGTTAAAAAAGCATACCGTAAGTTATTAAAAGTGATGCCAAAGAAAATAAGCGGGAGCAATACCCCTAAGATCGTTGAGTTTTTACTGTAAGGATATTGGATTGATTCTGGCATAAGAATTATTTTTGCCTGATTAGTTTATATTTAAGTTTACCAATTGTCAGTAAGGTAGAATCAGCATTTTCTCCGATGTTATAGAGTTTCAATGTATCGGCTTGAAATTTAAAAGAATACCATTTCGCTTTGCTGATTTCCGATTGGTAGAAACCAATCTGATCTATATTATTTTCAGGGCCGGCCTCAAAGTCGGTGCTTATGTAGAATTTTTTAAAGTTATCAAATCCGGAAAGTTTTCCAGCATTTGTAAATTCAATTTTTGAAGTCGCCCCGGCTGAATCAATTGCAAGATATCGCCCTGTTATTAGCATTTTGTTAATGATGTATTGTATTCCCCACCCGGCATCATTTTCGTCTGACGCTTCGTCGGCAACTTTAGTGTAAATGGTGCTATCAATGACATGGTTGTTTTTGTCATAATGATAAAGCACTAAACTGGTGTCGTTGCCTTTAATAACATATCCTATTTCGTAAAAATTATTTTTTACATCATAATCAGGTAAGTTTATTTTTAAGGAATTTGGTTTTTGCCCTAATTTAAAATATAGAATAAAATCGCCTCCTTCATGATTGTTTAGACTATAACCCACATCGGCACTGTCGCTTTTTGAATGCGGTAGTTTAATTTGCATACCTGCCACTCCACGTAGTTTTAAACGGGAAGTGTATGGAGATTTGGTTTCATAAGCATCCTCCATATACGTTTTCTTCACCCAAATACCCTGTATAAAAGGTCTGAACTTCTGTATCAGGTCATAAGTTTGATTTCCGCCTGAATTACTTGTATTGGTTGAATCTTTAACCCTTTGCTTAATATTGCTTTTGCAGGAGAAAAATAAGGTAGTTATTAATAAAATGTATAAGACGTTCTTCATTAGAATCCAGATTAAGGTAGCCCTAAAATAGGCATTATTTGTTAGTACTAACCAATCTTTCAATCAGATATCTATATCATTAAAGGGAATGGAATAACTTTTATTTCGGCAAGGATCAGGCACTTAAAAACAAATGTTTTTGTTTGGAATAATTTGTAAATTTGAATAAACAGCATGAAATGCCCTGAATATCATGCCATTTATCAACCCATTTTGTAAACCTTATAAATCATTGTACTCATGAATACAGAATCAATCCTACCCTTATTCCGCGGTTCACTATCCGACAAACAATCACAGGGTTTGCAGGCCATTATTGATGCTTGCGCTCAGTACCAGGTAACCGATCAGCGAATGATAGCTTACATCCTGGCTACGGCTTATTGGGAAACAGCGAGAACTATGGAGCCGATAGAAGAATTTGGTAAGGGGGCAGGACATGCATATGGGAGAATGATAAAGCAGTCGGGACAGCCTTACACAACTCCTGATCATATTTACTACGGGAGAGGCCATACGCAAAATACATGGTACGAAAACTACGAGATGTTATCAAATCAGTCGTACGCAAAAACACAAGGCTGGGATTTTCTGAACAACCCTGAACTGCTCTTAACCATGGAGCCCTCATTGTGGGCCACCATTCATTGCATGTGGCATGGCAGCTATACCGGTGTGGGACTGTCGAAGTATTTCACAGCTGATACCACCGATTGGGTAAATGCGAGGCGCATTATAAATGGAACCGACCAGGCCGAAAACATAACAGGATTTGCGCAGGCATTTTATCAATATCTGCAATCATAACCATCTGAGCAGGCAAATTCAAACTTTACAACCTTGCAACAATAGTTTTCGTAAATTTGCATTATGAATGCTGATGCCATTAAAGTGCTGCAAGGCCGTTATTGTAATTCACTTACTGAGTACTCCCGCTTCGTGACCCGTGAGGTTGCCATCGGTGATGTGCCTATGGGCGGCGGTAACCCTATCCGCATCCAAAGCATGACCACTACCGATACCATGGATACCATCGGTACCGTGGAGCAATCCATCCGGATGATCGAGGCCGGTTGCGAGTATGTGCGTATTACCGCGCCCAGCATTAAAGAAGCTCAGAATTTAGCCGAAATAAAAAAACAATTGCGCCAGCGGGGTTATACCACGCCGTTGGTTGCTGATATTCATTTTACCCCCAACGCTGCTGAAGTTGCTGCCCGGATAGTGGAGAAGGTGCGTGTGAACCCTGGCAATTACGCCGATAAAAAGAAATTCGACCAGATAGATTATACCGACGCCGAATACCAGGGCGAGCTGGAGCGTATTTATCAAAAGTTTTCGCCTTTGGTGAAAATATGCAAGGAGTACGGCACTGCCATGCGTATCGGTACCAATCATGGTTCATTGAGTGACCGTATTATGAGCCGTTATGGCGATACTCCGCAAGGTATGGTGGAGTCGGCAATGGAGTTTATGCGCATGTGCGAGATGCTGAACTACTATAACCTGGTGATTTCGATGAAATCAAGCAATCCGCAGGTGATGGTGCAGGCGTATCGTTTGCTGGTTGAAACCATGGTTGCCGAAGGGATGAATTATCCACTGCATTTGGGCGTTACAGAAGCCGGCGATGGTGAAGACGGCCGTATCAAATCAGCAGTTGGTATCGGTACTTTGCTGGAAGATGGTTTAGGCGATACCGTCCGCGTTTCCCTCACCGAAGAACCCGAAGCCGAAGCACCGGTGGCGATAGCGTTAGTGGAACGATATGTTGAGAGAAGTCGGAAGTCGGGCGCCGGAAGTCAGAAGTCAGAATTGACTCAAGACTCAAAACACAATCCTTACGAATACAAAAAACGCCATACTTATGAGGCGAACGCTTTTATTGGCGGGCATATGGTGCCGAGGGTAGTAATAGACTTGTCGCGTGCGAACTTGAAAGATCCGGCTATACTGGCTGATGCAGGTTATCTTTATTCGCCTTTGCTGGATAAGTATAACATGGGCGAGCAGTCTGTAGATTTTGTTTACCTGGCGGATAGTTTGCCGTCGTTCAACTTCCCCGGGAATTTGAAGCAACTCTATAATTATTCAACCTGGTTAAAGCTCCCTGATAAAACGATGTGTCACCCGGTATTTACTTTGCAGGAATATGTTAAGGCAGAGAACCGGACATCTCCCTTAAACCTGGTTAGGATCAAACCTGCTGATATCGATTCAGAAGAATTTGGGTTGTTGCCTTTGGATCAATCCCTGGTTTTTGTATTGGAGACTGATGCTTTACACGGCATGGCAGACCAGCGCGCCTTCTTCTTCAAAATGGAAGAAATGGGACTGGATGTGCCGGTGATTGTGAAGAGGAGCTACTTTTTTGAAGTCGGAAGTCGGAAGTCAGAAGTCGGAAGTCAGGAAACGACTCAAGACTTACAACTTTACGCTTCCACAGATCTCGGCGCCTTATTGGTTGACGGCTTCGGTGATGGGATATGGATCGATGCACCGCAGGTTGAAACTAAAGTAATTACTTCTACCGCTTTTGGGATTCTGCAGGCTACGCGTTCACGCATCTCCAAAACAGAATATATCTCCTGTCCAAGCTGCGGGCGTACTTTGTTCGACCTGATGATCACTACCCAGATGATCCGCAGCAGGACAAGCCACCTGAAGGGATTGAAGATCGGTATCATGGGCTGTATCGTGAACGGCCCCGGCGAAATGGCGGATGCGGACTATGGCTATGTAGGTTCAGGTACAGATAAGGTAACCCTTTACCGCGGCAAGGAAGCGGTAAAGAAAAACATCACTTCGCTTAACGCACTTGACGAGCTTATCAACATTATCCGCGAAGATGGTAACTGGATAGAGCCGGCGGAAGCAATCTAAACTTTAGTCCCCGGTATCGGGTTGTGTGATATCTCCCAGGTATTTCCTTCAGGGTCAGCAAAAAAGCCGGAATAACCACCCCAAAAAGTTTTGAAAGGCATTTTAGTTATATTGACATTCTGCGTCGATAATTTTTTAAAGCTTTCATCCACCCGCTTTGGCGAGTCGACATTGATAGTGAGGTAGCATCCTTTGCCAGAGTTGCTATCCGGATGCAGGCCCGTATATTCCGTAAATACCTCAAATGCACATAGCGTAAGCACTGCGTTATTCATCCTGATCATCACTACCTGGGGGTTTTCATTCAGTATAGGCCATTCCAGGATATCATGATAGAATTTCCGCATCGCTTTGATGTCTTTAACGGCAATGGTTACGGCGTTGATCGGTTGGTTCATAGCGACAAAAATTTTACAATGCAATTTACAAACTTTCAAATGTAACGGGTGTTGATAAAGATAAATTAATCATCCTATGGCCAAAAGCGTAGCCGACCAATTGGTAGAAATGCTGGTGAATGCCGGCATCAAAAGGATATACGCCGTAACCGGCGATAGCCTGAACGAAGTGAACGACGCGGTACGGCGCGAAGGCAGTATTCAATGGGTCCATGTCCGTCATGAAGAAGCGGGCGCTTTTGCTGCGAGTGCCGAAGCACAACTAAATGGTTTTGCGTGCTGTGCAGGCAGCAGCGGTCCGGGGCATGTGCATCTGATCAACGGGTTGTATGACGCGCACAGGGCGGGCGCCCCGGTGTTGGCCATCGCATCCACCTGCATGACGCCTGAGTTTGGCTCTGAATTTTTCCAGGAAACCAATACCATCAAGCTTTTTGATGATTGCAGCTATTACAACCAGATAGCGACGACCCCTGCACAGTTCCCACGGATGCTGCAGGCCGGAATTCAATATGCACTTAACAAAAAAGGAGTTTCGGTAATAGGCTTGCCCGGCGACCTGACCAAAATGGAGGCGGTAGATATTACAACATCGCTAAAGACCTATAACCCGGTTGCTGAGGTAAAACCATCAAATGCCGATCTGGAACAATTAGCTGAATTAATTGGTCATCACAATAAGATCACTATTTTTTGTGGTATAGGTGCCGCAGGCGCACATGACGAAGTGGTAGCTCTTTCAAAAAAATTGAATGCGCCGGTCGGTTATTCCTTCCGCGGAAAGATGAGTATCCAGTATGATAACCCGAACGAGGTAGGTATGACGGGTTTACTGGGGCTGCCATCAGCCTTCCATAGCATGCATGAGTCTGACCTGCTGATCCTTTTAGGGACGGATTTTCCATACACCCAGTTTATGCCGGTCGATTGTAAGATTGTGCAGGTGGATATTAAACCTGAACGCATAGGGCGTAGGGCCAAAGTGGAGATAGGATTGCATGGAACTGTGAAGGATACACTGGATGCCCTGCTGCCATCGGTGGAACAAAAGACCGATGATAGTTTCTTGCAGGCCCAACTGAAATTTTACGGAGAAGTAAAAAAGCAATTGCACACTTATGTGGATGACAGCGGTCATCGTGATAAAATACATCCTGAATTTGTCGCCAGCATATTGAATAGCCTGGCCGCTAGTGATGCCATATTTACGGTAGATACTGGCATGTCCTGCGTGTGGGGTGCCCGTTATATCGAGGCGACTGGTAAACGCGAGATGATCGGCTCATTTAATCATGGCTCTATGGCTAATGCGATGCCGCAGGCTATCGGCGCTGCACTGGCTTGCCCTGGCAGGCAGGTGATAGCGATGTGCGGTGACGGTGGTTTGTCGATGCTATTGGGCGACTTGGCGACCATCATGCAATACAAGTTGCCGGTGAAGATAATCGTATTCAATAACCGGTCATTGGGTATGGTAAAATTGGAAATGGAAGTTGCCGGCTTGCCCGACTGGCAAACGGATATGGTAAACCCTGATTTTGCAATGGTGGCAACAGCAATGGGCATAAAAGGCATCACCGTAAGGGATCCGGATGATGTAGAACAAGCACTGAAAGAGGCTATTCTGTTTAAGGGCCCGGCGCTCGTTAATATCATGACCGATCCTAACGCGTTGGCTATGCCGCCAAAAATTGAGTTTGAACAGGTAAAAGGGATGGCATTATCTATGACTAAACTCGTCTTAAACGGCCGTATGGATGAGGTACTGGATACCGTTAAAGCAAACTATAAACATTTGAAGGAGGTTTTCTAATTCGTAAGTCTTGAGTCGTGAGTGAAAGGTTTAAATATTGAGGTTTTAACTCCAAACTTACCGGCTCAGGACTTACGAGACGAAACCCACCATTCAGAATTAAAAGGCCCATTGACCTCGGTGGGTTTGCCAGGTTCCGGGATAAATAAGTCTATCTTCTTCTCTTTGGCATATTGCAGCAGCCGTTCTATAGGCTCATACCAGGCATGCATTGCCAGGTTAAAGGTACCCCAATGAATAGGCATCATCAACTTGCCTTTGAGCGCAATGTGTGCGTTTGAAGCATGATCGGGACCCATATGGATATCGGGCCAGTATTTACCGTACGCGCCAATCTCCAGCATCGTAAGGTCGAACGGCCCGAAGGCCTCGCCAATCTCCTTAAAGCCCGGGAACCAACCTGAATCAGCACCAAAAAATATATTGTGTTTAGGCCCTTTGATTACGAATGACGACCATAATGTTTCGTTACGATTTATAATACCACGACCGGAGAAATGCCTCGCAGGGGTAGCGGTTAGGATAATATCGTTGCCGATCATTACGCTATCACCCCAATCCACTTCGGTAATATAATTTGCATTGATACCCCATTTTTCGAGATGCTGTCCAACCCCTAAAGAACAATAGAACTGGTTGGTTGAACCGGCAAAATACTTTATGGTGTCTTTATCCAGGTGGTCATAATGATCGTGCGAGAGTAATATTGCGTCCAGTTTTGGCAATTGATCCAGTGACAAGGGTGGTTCAAAAAAGCGTTTTGGTCCCATGAATGATAAGAAGGAAGCTCTTTCACTCCACACCGGGTCTGTAAGGATACGCTTGCCGTCAATTTCTATCAGCAAGCTCGAGTGGCCTATAAGGGTGATGCGTAAGCCGCTTGCAGGTTTCTTTTTATAAATCGATACATCGGTTTTGAAGGGCCCCAAAGGATGCACCGGCACTGTTTCAGCATCGTTCCGGGCATACTCCCTTAGTATAGGAATTATCTTGCTAAAACCGCCGGCACTGGTAGGAATAGGATTAACAAATTTGCTCCCCTTTTTTGAAGCACTTTCTAAACTCATACACAAGTATCGTAATTATTGATAACCTACGTATTAAAAAGAATAACAGTTGCTTATAAAATGACTTTCAAGTCATTATTGCCTGAAGAAATCAATTGCCTGGTCGCAAAATTCGAGAAGCGGCGAGGGCAAAGTGTTTTGGTCGTATGGGTGTTTACTGCCGAAAACATGGTCGGCTTTTGGAATGATCAGTAATTTGGCAGCTGGTTGTGCTGCTTTAAGCTCCTTAGCATGGCTGACCGGTACCGAGGTATCATCTTCGCCGTGAATAATTAACCAGGGTTGTTGTACTTCGGCAGCTTTTTCTAAAATATTCAACCTTCCGGGATGAGCTTCTAAATCATCCAGCAAGGATGATTTTAACGGCATTTGCTGACCCGTGCGTGCGTTGTGGATGTACATGATACCCTGTATTTTCCATTGCGCTTCCGCTTCTTTGGGCCAAAGATTGTGGAAATTGGAAATGGATGCCATGGTTACCAGCTTGCTGATGCGCTTATCTTCGGCAGTTTTTACGATACTGATGCCGCCGCCCATGCTGTGCCCAATGAGATTGACAGACTTAGCAGCCGGTATAGCAGAACCACTGCATGCAAAATCGATCACGGCATTGAGGTCCTCCAGTTCAATAGAAAAATTATTCTCGCTAAAAGCGATCAGGTCGGCAAAATCTATCGGCTTGTCGGGAGTGGTGCCATTGTGCGAGAAGTTAAACTTTAAAAATCGGAAGCCATTTTCAGCAAAATATTGAGCGACCAGATTATGGCTGCCCCAGTCCTTAAACCCTTTAAAGCCGTGCGCGAAAATTACCAGGGGTGCTTTAGGATTGCCGTCATCATAAGTCAGATCCATCAGCATATTTCTGCCTTTGGCGCCGGGGATGGAGAATGTTTCTTTTTTGATCATTGATAATGATGCTTCAAGGCAAGAATAGTAATAATATTCTTATCTACTTTATAAACCAACCTATGCTCTTGAGTGATGCGCCTTGACCAGGTACCGGACAGTTGATGTTTTAATGGCTCAGGTTTGCCTATTCCTTTAAAAGGATCTTCAGTTATTGATTGCAGTAATAAAGCGATGCGGGACTGAATTTTTAAATTTCCTGACTTTTTCCAATAGGCTAAGTCAGCCAATGCTGATTCAGTATAAACTATTTCCACAAATCATCCAGTGAAATAGATTTTACCTTGCCATCCTCTGCTTCTTTCATGCTTTGCTCCAAATGTTTTTTCATAGCTTCATTGGATAAAAGATATTCGGTTGTATCAACTTTATCCTCAATCAAATCCTCATCATATTCATAATTCAAACTATTCAAAAAAGCTATTAAAACTTTTTCTTCCTGTTCATTATGAATTTTAACAGTTAAGCTCGTCATAGTACAAATATAAATATTATCAAGATTAATAAATCAGATATTTTGGCTTCTTATCATATGACCTGTAATCATTGTTTATTAATCATAGCTTAAAACACAACTTCGGTTTCAGTTATATCTGATTTCTTAACTACAACAGTTTCGGCAAGCAGGTCGCCCAACCTTTGAAATTTTGGAGTTTTATAAATACAGATTAACGCCGGAATTCCATAAATGAATATATCGATTGGGTCAACGATCCTACGCTTTAATGCATCAGTAAGACCAATTTTTTCGCCATTTGCTTTAACAACTATTAATTTACAAATATCATGACCAGGAGTGGCCTGATTGAATGCCTCCGTAACAACAAAATATAAAAACCAGAATGTTGGTACCGGTAGAAAAAGTGAACCGTTTACTTCGTAAGTTCCGTCAGATGTCTGGTCGCCAAACTTGATAATGTACAAATAGAGTAAAACAAAGTAAATACCATAATCTATTAGGGTGGCAAATATTCGCGGCCAAATGTATCGTTTAGGTTCTACTCTTCGGATTAGCATCTTGTGGTATTATTGGCTAAATGTAGAGAATTCAAGACAATCATTTTCTGCTTTTACGTTCCAAACTCAATCAACTTATTCTAACAGGGCCAACTCAATTCACCTTCGTGTACCACCACGCCCAAAAGATCAGCAAAGGCTGCAAAACAACCAGCCTTACCCAGGCTATAAAAGGAGTTACGGTAAGATTCCCCAGCTTTAGCGGTGCGTCCCCGATCATACTGATTGCACTGGCAGGAATGCGATCAGCATTAAAATAATTCCCCAGGCGGCTAAGGTTCTTGTTTTTGGAAATATCAGCAGAATACCAAATAATAGTTCGAAGCAACCCGCGAGGATATTTATAAGTACTGGATAAGGAATATAATGCGGAATAATGCGGTAATAGGATGCTGGAGCATGGAAATGGTTAAAGCCGGCTATAAGATAGAATATGATTAGGATAACCGGGCTGATCTTTTTAAACATTCGCATCGTTTAATATAACACTAATTATCAAGCTAACGTAATAGTAAAAATGGGTTTATGAGAGTTTTAGCACACTATTTATAAGCATTCTAAATTGACGTGTTTGACAAAGTGTTGACATTGCGTCTGAGTAATCCTGTTACTTTTGTTGGGCTAAAAATAAAACGGAGTTGAAGTATTTAAAAGTTATTGCTTTTACACATAAGCAGATCGAGCTGAAGGAACTGGGAAAGTTGGTGATCTGCCAGGAGAATCTGACCGATAAGCTTCAACGGGTTAAAGCCAAATTCCATATCCCCGAGATATTCTACGTGGCTACCTGTAACAGGGTGGAATTTATCATGGCTACCAGCTTCGCGGTTGACAGGCCCTTTGCCGAACAGTTTATCGGTGAATTGGATATGGGGCTTTGTTCTGCGCACATGGACGTGTTTATGCAGGGCGCATCGATATACGAAGATAACGAGGCATTGAACCATTTGCTGCGTACTTCGTGTTCGCTGGAAAGCATGATCGTTGGTGAAAAGGAGATACTACCGCAGATACGAAAGGCGTATGAACAATGCAAGGAGGCGGGCCTTACCGGCGATTATTTACGAATGGTGATGAACACGGTCGTCAAAACCGCCAAAGAGGTTTATACCCATACCA
>Ga0105237_10000888_pt1 | contig 40318 bp, 61 predicted proteins | sample KBSC24metaG_FD_81520 | JGI IMG/M metagenome (GOLD analysis project Ga0105237, IMG submission 81520) | Corn rhizosphere microbial communities from Kellogg Biological Station, Michigan, USA - KBS C2-4 metaG | ecosystem: Host-associated > Plants > Roots > Rhizosphere > Soil | place: Michigan, USA...
CGCGCAGGTCACCAGGCAGCGCGCATGCAGTGTCGGCTGGCCATTGTTGATGCCGCGTTCGGGTGCCAGCCCGACGACGATGTCCTGGTACAGAAGAGACGGATCGGACGAGCCCGTCGAGATATAGCCGGGACTGACGAAGACGGACCATGGCCCGTCCCCGACGAAACGCTCGCGCTCGACGGAGGCAAAAGCGGCGATCAGCTTCGCGTCGGAAGAGCCGGCGCGTCTTACGACGAAGTTGGCGTAGAAGGCGCGGTGAGAATGGGTGGGGGGCATGGCAGATGTAGCAATGCTGTTGACGATCGACATAGATTTGACGGGGCTCGCTTTAGAGAGAGGCGTGGAGCCGATTATGACTGGACTTAATTGCATATGGATTTACGTGCTTGCGTCCCCTTTATTCCGTGCTCCCTTGCACGTCGATTTCCAAGCTCTCCCGCGTCCACTCGTCAATGACAGTGAGACACTTCAACTGCTGACCGATGGCGCACGCGTCCAACACGAAATCATACCCACATCTGGTTCGGACCCGTGGCCGGCAGTGGCCGCGGACACTCGCTGGCCACGCGCTGACGCGGGCGCTTGCGCGGCACCTGCAACCTCGCCACTCTCCACAGCCGGTGCGTGCGGCCCCAGCTCATCGCGTGTCCGGCGCATTCCAGATAACCAATCGCGCCATTCCGCGCCAGCCCTTAAGTACGGTGCAAGTGGCGCGACTCACGTGACCAGGGCGGTAGATTTCCCTTCTCTGCAGGATTGTGCGCTACGCTGTTACAGCAAGAAGGATGGTCGTGCGTTGCGGAGACCAAGAAGAATCGGCCAGTTCATCGTGGGGGCTCCAATGGAACGATTTCTCGCGGCGGGCTTCAGAGCTTTCTTCGTAGTGTCGCTTCTGTGTCTCATTGCGTCGATTGCATATTTCGTTTGGCGTCAAAGTTGGGACCTTGTTGGGCTATTGGCGGGAGTCTTGGTCGTCGGCGCCCCCTGCTTGGCGCTGTTCCTTCTCCCCGCCAATCTAACCTCGTATGCGACGTCCTGGATCGCAAAGAGGGGATGGCGACTAGCCACGCGACTAGCGCTTTTCGTCAACCTGACTCTGACCAATGCAAGTTGCGCGATCGCGACTATCGCAGTCTTCTCCGCGGTGCTCTGGAAGGGCGCTCCGATCAACCAGAAGTGGGCACTAGTTGCCAGCTTCGGAGCCGCTACCTTCCCGGGTTGCTGGATTGCCTTTCGAGAGCGCGAAGCGGCAGGCGGCTTATTTCTTGCCTTCTTTGCAGGACTGGCCAGCGCCGCGATGGCGAGTGCGCTTCTTTGGGCTCCTCCTTTGGCGATTCCTTCGGCGCTCTGCGTGTATTTTCTCGCGCTGATAGTCAATTTTGCATTCACCGCTCCGAAGGTGGTACCCAAGAAGCCCAGAACTGCTTTCGATGCGGTGATTTTCGCGATGTACGGAAATCCGCCTCCTCCAAACACCGCTGACCCTACGCAAGCCGCGGCTTTGGTGGAGGAACTTCTAGCCGGTGTCGTCAATGGCGATGAGGTAAAGGGTGCTACGGTGCGGCTCAACGACAAAGATATGCCCTTCAATACACATGAACTTGCTGTCGCCGTGTTACTGCATTTTCTTCGACGCAAGGATCTGATGCCGCATCTAGCCCAGGTGCAGTTGGGTGCACGCCTCGCTGCGTTGAAGTGGTTTGAAGAGGGAAAGATCAACCGGGTGGCTATCGAATCGTTCGAGAACGTAATCTATCGGGCGTACCAGCAGGTTATTTGCGCCCCAAGCCCACCGACTAGGACGGCAAGTCAGTCGAGCCGTGACGCTCGGGATAACGGCACTCTGAAGTCGCCGCCAAGTGGGACGGGCGGGATCAGCACAGATGCGTTCCCCAATGGGAGGGGCGAGTTCGGGCTCACTGCAACGAATCCTATACCTTGCAGAAAGGAACACGGCGCAAATGTCTATCTGAGTCGCCTTCGAACCACCGATGGACGGAAGGTGCTCTTCAGGCGAATAGGAGCAGCTCAGAATGATGTCTCGTCTCATCCCATTGAGTGTTATTCGATACAACTCCTCGATGGGCAGGAGCTAGTGAAGCTCTACCTGTCCCTGTACCAGATGCGGGACTCGGGCAAAGCGCCTAGGGGATTCACTCTTGCTCCGACCTGAGGCTACGGGTGGATGTGCATCGGTGGTTCGATGGTTTGGAAGAGACGTTCAACATTGTGTGGAATTCAGAGTCATATCATGTCCGCTGCATATTGGCTGACGCGCGCTGACAAATCCGACGGGTCGAATACACCGGCCCGACGATCCTCCGCAGCAGTGCGGTTCTGACAGTCCCCTCTCGCTTGGCCCAAGGGAGGGGATAACTTGAGTAGTAAACCGCTTCGTCAGCGATGTCGATAGTTCGCGAAGGACTCAGGGCCGCTTGCGCGGCCCAGGCGGGGGAATGACTCGCGCCATCCATGGCGCTCGCCCTCCGCGGCTGCGCCGCTGCGGGCCATCGCTGTGCGATGTTCGCTTCGGCATCCTGCCTCTTGCAGTGGACCGCTTCGTCAGCGAAGTCGACAGTTCCCGAACGACTCAGGGCCGCTCGCGCGGCCCGGAGGCGGGGGGAATGTGCTGGCCTTCCTGGCCCGCACCTCGCGCGATGCGCGAGGCCAGCTACGCTGCGCTCCGCTGTCCGCTCCGGCATCCTGCCTGCGCAGTCGAACGTGGCTTTGCTGCGCAAAGCGACGTTCTCGCGCCGCCCTGCCTTCTCCAAACAAAAAAGGGCCCCGCAAGGGGGCCCTTATTTTGTTTGGTGGAGGCGGGGGGAATCGAACCTGCGTCCGAACTAGGCGCGGCGCGGCTTTGCGGCGTCATCCCCCACGGAAACCCCACAAACGGCCGCAGCTTTGTCACCGGCGGTGGGGTCGACTTCTGGTATCCAGCGCCCGTAGGTCCGCACGATCATCACCCAATCCTTATGCCCCATCTGCGACGCGACCCAGACCGGGTTCTCGCCAGCGCTGAGCAGCGTCGAGGCGTAGGTATGCCGCGTCTGGTAGGGGTAGCGGTACCGCACGCCTGCGCGCTTCAGGGCCGGCCTCCAGTGCCACTCACGGATCGGCTTGTCGCCGCCCCAGCCAACGCCTGTACGCGGATCGTGGAACACCATGCCGCCCTGCAAGAGGGTGTACTCGCGCTGCGCCTGCAGCGCTTCCCGCGAGGCCGGCAACAGTTTGACCTCCCGCCGGCCAGCCTTCGTCTTTGGCCCCTTCAGCTCGCCAGAGACCATCGCCTGGCGCACGCGCACGAATCCACGCGACCAGTCGACATCCTGCCAGCGCAACGCGATCAGCTCTGACGTGCGCATGCCGGTCCAGAACGCGAACTGCACCAGGTTGCGAAACTGACCGGTGCACTCGGCAAGGATTGCTTCGCGCTCGGCCGGCGTGAACGGATCGATATCGTCTTCCTTCACGCCTTTGCGCTTGACTTTGATGCCGGCGATCGGATTGACCTTGATCGTGCCGGCGATCATTTCCTCGGCGAGCATCCCGCGCAGCGGCGTCAGGACGTTGTTCACGCGCTTGGCCGTGGACGTTTGCCCGGCGATCCATGTGCGAATCTGGCCGCGTGACAGGTCGCGCAGTAGCGTCGCACCGAAAGTGCGACTCAGTACGCCGACGGCGCGCTCGTAGCCTTCGAAGGTGCTCAGCTCGACGGAAGCCTTTGCGGATGCCAGCCACGCCTCGAGCTTCTTCGCAACCGTGACCATCGCTGCCGGCTCTTTGGCCAGAAGCACTGATCGCGCTGAGCCTGGGAAGTACTCGTGATAGTCGAAGATGCCCTTGGCGATCTCGTCAAGGATCCGGCCGCGCATGTTGCGGGCATAGTTGAGGTTGCGCGGGGTAGGAGCCAGCCTAATTCGTTCCTCGCAAGCCACGCCGCGATAGCGGAACCGAATCCCTATGCTGCTTTCGGATGCGCGGAAGACGCTGCCCCGGTCGCCCATGATTCAAATCCCTCCACATCGATGAGAGTGCGCCCGTCTGGCGCTTTGATCCAGACGCGGCCCTCAAGCCACTCACCACGCTTTATCTTCGCGCGGATCGCGTCCTCGGTATAGCCAGACTGCGCCGCGAAGGCCGGAATGGTCAAATGTCGCAAGCTCACGTCTTCACTGTCTCGGTTTCAACCCTGAGAGATTTTCGCGCATTCAACAGCCTCGCGCCCCTGTCCTGCCAGTTCGCGGGCGCGGCGTTCGATCCTTTCCCAAATCGTAGGAGTGAGCGACGACGGACTGAATCCTGCTATCGCCTCGCTGATCGCCAAGCGCCAGTCGCGTGAGTCAGGCACCGCCTCACGCTCGCCTGACTGAGACTGTTGGGCGTCATCCAATCGCCGCAGCAACAGGTGGTCGTTGCAGTTGCACAGATCAACGTTTCCTCGGCACTGAATAGCCTCGCCGATGAATTCGCGTGCGTCGCGCAGCGCCTCGGCAAGTTCGCGGGTTGTTGTGGGGGTCATGGATTCAATACTCCGTTCGTGATTGTTCCGTGCCAATGACCAATCTGCTCAAAGCCAACGGATGGTGATATTGTCAAGGTGTCAAACGTGTCCCCTGATTCACGTCGATGTTCTTTCCTTCCGCGCCCATTTTCCGGCCACCATTCAGGGCCGTATCGCCCAATCAAATTGTCGGGATCAATTGGAGGGAAGAAGTAGAACGCAAGGCGTCTGCCGCGTTGATGACCGCAAGTTGGGCAAGGCGTGTGTTCGCAATGCGGGCACAAGAACGAAACCCCGACATAAAAGCGCACGCCATCGACGGCATTAGGTAACACCAGCCATTTGGGCGAAAGATCAACCAGCTTCACCCCACACCTCCACTATCCACCCCACCCTGCGCACGGGACTGTGCGGCGGTAAAGGCATCATGTATGTCTCGCGCCATTCGTTCCAGCGTCTCATGCAAATACGGGCGGTCCTCGATTAGCAACCGGAATTTGTCGGGACCGACGATGCGAAACGGCGAGCCGCGTCCCTTCGTCTGGACTTCCCATCCGCCCGGTAGCGGAATGTACGTGCGGTCATAGTCCTCGTCGCGCTCGATGGGTCGAACCAACGCCCGCACCGCATCCTCGGCTGACGTGCCCGCGACTGACGGCGGTTTGGCGGCGGCGAGTTCATTGGCAAAAATCATCGAGTCGCGTGTTACCCATGCACCGGATTCGCCAATATCTTTGTTCCAGTCCGCAATCCAAAAATACTTCATGCCGTCATGTGACGAACAAACTAGCGCCGTCATCGCATTCTGCGTCGGGCGTGGCGTGGGGTCGGTTGTATTGGTCATGGTTCAAATCCTGAGCAGCCGAGAGAATCGGAGCGGTAAGTCAGCCTCACGATCCCAGCCGGATAGTCCTGGCTGAGCGATTCAAGCTGTGCGGTCGCGGTCTGGGTGCGACCGAGCGCGTCGTGGTGCACGAGCACGACAGTGACCGACGTCACGGCCGCGGCGCTAGCAGCTATGCCACAGAGCAGGCCCGCGAGGAAGGATGCTGGTTTCATGACAGGCCCTTGGGGAAAAGGATCGAGCCGGCTTTCACGCTGCCAGGTCGCGGAACTTCGGCGAAGCGAAGCGTGACCAGCTGGCCCACGTGTGCAGCACCAGTTCCACCACTGAGCGAGGAGTAACCGACCGCTGGCGCGAGGTCGGCGCGCGTCGTGCTCTCTGGGTAGATTTCGATCAGGCGCTCAAGAATTCGGCGCTGGCCTTGATCCAGCTTCGACAGCGCGCGCGCGTGCAGTTCGCCGAGGGAAATGGATCCTGCAGGCCACGTCGCGCGCGCCTCGCCTATATCCGTGAGTTCGACCTGGCCAGGCGCAGGAACCTGCAGCAGCCCGGCTTCGACCAGCGCGCCGACATGCGCAGCGCCGGTGCCGCCGGAGAGTGACGAATAGCCTGCCATGAACGCGACCTGCGGTCGATCCGCCGGTTTGATTCCGAACGAAGCAAGTTCGGCGACCGCGTTCAAGATGCGCTGCTGGCCTTCGTTGATCGCGGCATTCGGCGCCGGAGTTGCGCGGCGCTGTACGGGCTGCGGCGGCGTCGCCAGCGCTCGGTTCTGGGTCGAGACTGACGATTTAAGCGCAGCGGTCGAATCGGCAGGTTTCGTAAAGTTTGGCGCGTCGATGGCGTCGAGCGCATCTCGCAATTTTCCGCGCAAATTATTCCGAAAATTATTCACTTCCAAGTCACGATGCTTGAGCGCTTCGGCAACGGCATCGCTAACACGTTGATTCACTTCCGATACCGGAATTCCGATATCGGGCTTGCGTGTCGACAGTTCGCGCTGCAGTCGCGCAACCTCGGCGCGCAGCAGCTTCGGGTCGTTCGCCTCTGCCTCTGCTACCGCGTCGCCGACGGCCGCGCGCAGCTTATCGACGTCGATCTGCGCGGTTACGACCTTGGCGCTGGCGTCATTGCCATCAGGCGTTGCGCTGTTGTCGAATGTGTGGATTCGCGGCAGCTGCACGAGCTCCAACGGCGCCTCGCTGCTGCAGATCCATGCCTGCCCGGTCTTCAGGCCGCGCAAGCTGCGAGAGATCTCCTGCTGGCGCGCCTTGTCGTCGACGTTGCTCTTCAGCCAGGTCAGGACCGGGGCCTGGTCAGCGGGTGCCGTGAAGCGGTGCACGATCAACGTCTCGCAGCTTCCGAGCACGGCATTGTGCAGCGCCTGGACACGTTGACTGCAGACGATCAGGCGAATCCCTTTCGAGCGCCCGGCGGTCGCGAGTTTCTTCGCGTAGTAGACCGCCATGTTCTCGTCGCCGACGCCGCTGCGTTCTTTCGGTGCGAACTCGTGCGCCTCCTCGATCACGAGGTAGACGACGCCGCGCATCTTGCGCATCAGCGAATCGGCGAAGGCGTTGAAGAAACGGTTTGGTCCGCCGGCCTTGAAGTCCGCCATGTCGACGATCGAAAGCGGCAGCGCACCGGTCCCGACCAGTTCGCCAATTGCCGCGCCTGCTCCATCGTGCAGCGGCACGTGACCATGCGGGCCGCCGAGGATCTGGAAGGGCAGTCCAGGCTTGCGACCGTCCGCGCTCGAGGTGAGGCCCCACCAGTCAGACTTGACCGGATCGAGGACGCAGACGCGGGCATCTTCGGCGACAGCCTGCTCGACGATCAGCTTCGCAGTCGAGGTCTTGCCGCTCCCAGTTTTCCCGAGCACGGCGGTGTGATGGCGCAGAACTTCAGCGGGAAACTTCATTTGCGTCCTCGTTTGTACCAATGCAGGCGGCGCACAGTCGCGCCTTCGGGAATCTCGTTCGCCGGCCAGCGCAGGCAGCGCAGATAGTTGCGGCGCCGAATACGCGGGCTCGCGCGCACCGCCGTGACGAAGTAGGCCGTCTTGCCGCTCGACGTCAGGATGTAATCACCCTCAGCTATCGGCGCGTCGTAGAAGATGCGGCATTCGGAGTAGGGCATGCCTTTCACGCTGCCTCCAGCAATCCGAGCTTCGACTGCCGATCGAACATGACCAGCGATCCGGCGACGGCGACGTTGAATGATTCGGTGCGGATCGACGGGATGCTGATGACGTGATGGCATCGCGCGAGCACGGCTGGCGGCAGGCCGTGATCCTCGGCGCCGAGCACGTAGCAGGCGCGCTCTGGATGGCTGAAGCGCTGGAGTGGCTTGCCGCCCATCTCAACCGCGACGAGCTGGCAGTTGTACGGCAGCGCCGCTAGGAACGCGTCGAACGTCTCATGCTCACGCATCGGCACATGACGGTATGCCTTGACGGTGTCGCTCGCCTGGCGCGGATAGCGCTTTCCGATCGTGAAGATGCCGGCGGCGCCGAGCTGGAACGCACTGCGCCAGAGCGTGCCGACGTTCTCGGTCGTCTTCGTGTGGCAGATTCCGATTTCGAAGAAGCCGCGGATCACGCTGCCTCCGGGAATTCGTTGTGCTCGCGTCCGTCGAGAAGACGACCAGCGAGGTGCTTGCCGACTCTGCGCACCGTTGCGCCATCGGGGAAGGTGAAATGCGCGCCAGGTCCTTCGACCTCGCTGACGCTGGCGTATTCGCCCCATTGCTTGAACAGGAACGGCACGCCAGCCGCGGCGCATTGATCGCGAAGGTCGCGAACCCATTGCGGATTCATCGGCCGCGCGCTTCGGCCGCTCTCGCCACCGGCAATGATCCAGTCGATGGCATGCCGCGCATAGGTGAACTTGCCACTCGTATCGTGATCGGCCTCGCCTCGCATCTTCCGGCAGCCACAGATCGGACTCGCCTCTGAGCCGTCTCCGGCTTGGCAGCCGATCGTTCGTTCGAAGCCGTGCGCTTCCTCAGGGTGGCCGCAATGCCGGCAGGTTGGAAGCGGCAGCCAACGCGTGAAGTCGACTGGCCCGAGCGCCGGCTCGTAAGAAATGAAGTGCACCGGCGCTGGCAATTCGAGCAGCTTGTCGACGTCTCGGTCTGCTTCGTCCTGGTTGACGATCGTCTCGCCGATCCAAGCGTTTCCTGGCCAGTTCGTCCACGGCACTTGCGTCATGCGTTTCACATTGCCGATGCGCTTGGTCAGCAGCAGCCAGGTCAAATTCGGCGTCCCGCGCACAAGATCGAGGAATCGATCGCGCAAGCCTGCCGGCGCTTCGTTGTCGAATGGATCGCAGATGCTCGGGAAGACACTGAGCGGCTTGCCTATCTCGGCAGCCTTGGTGTTCCACACGATCGGCTTGCGCCAGTGCGCCTCGCTGAATTCGCGTCGCGGTGCGCCAGAGCCCCAGTTCGCACCCTTGCGCAGCCAGCGGTTCATCGACTCGGCGTAGCAGTGATCGCAGCCCGGACCGACCTTCGTGCATCCTTCCCACGGCGACCAGGTCGCGTCGCACCATTCGATCGACGTCTTGTCGCTCATGCGCTCCGAATCCTCGTGCCGCGCTTCTTCTCGCGCTTGAACCAATAAACGGGAAGGATCGTTGACCCTTCCGGAATGTCGTCAGGTGGCCAGCGAAGGCAACCGAGATTCCAGCGACCGCGCCGCGATGGGCTCTTGCGAGCGGTCTGGATCAGGTAGGTCGACCGTCCGCGCGTCTGCGCCTGGATGAACTGACCGGCCAACGGCGCGCGCATGGTCACGTACCAGAGCTTGACTGGCGTGAACATGGCGCGCGTGCGCATCTACGCCGCATCCTTCATCAGCGCACCCACGAGGGCGCTAGCCGTGCAACCGGGGACCGCGTTTCCGATTTGCTTTGTTATCTCGGTCGAGTTGCCGGCGAACTGATAAACGATCCCGTCGACGTCGAACGACATGGCCCGCGCGAGTTCGCGCCAGTGCAGCATCCGATAGAGGATGTCGATTCGATAGCCGGTCGCCGTCGGCTCGATCAGCCCGAGCTCGCCACGATGCGCGCCGGTCACTGTGCGCAGCGGTTCATCGATGCCATGCACGTATTCGCCGCCGTGGGTCAGCGGGAGAACGAACGGCGCCGAAAAAGCGAGCGAATGGCTGCCCGTAACCGTAGGCATTGGTTCGTCGGCGCTGCGCATGTCGCGCGTGCGACCATCGCCGACGTTGCCACGCATGATGACTGGCGTTGCAACCGCCATGTCACCGCCCTTCGCCGTCGTGATCGTGCGGATCGGCTCCGAGGCCGCGCGCGGGATTCCCGGGCTGCTGGAATTGCTGGTGCTGACGATGACCGGATCGGCCAGGCCGAAGCGCGCCTTGGTCGTCACAGCATCGAGCGGGTCGCTGGCAGGCTTCGAGGTCAAGCCGCTGCCGCCGCCGTAGTAGGGCGCCACGAGCGGTTCGATCAACTGCTGCCGCGCAACGGTCGTTACCGTCGGCGCTGGCTGAGTCGTCGGCTTCGCTGCCGCATTACTCTGGCCGCCCATCAACAGCGGTTCGATCAGGTGCGGGCGCGCGCCACCCTCGCCGCCGGCAGTGACGGTCGGAATCGGCTGATTCAGATCGCGCGCTACGCCACCGCCGCCGGTAGCCATCACGAGACCGATGTGACCGCCGCCCGCGCTCAGCGCCGGAATAGGCTGGTCGACGCCAATTCCTGACCCTGCAATCGCGTGCGCGTGCGTCCCGCGCAGCCGCAAGAGGAACGGCGCGGCTTCCTCCGCCGAGACGTCCAAGCGCGGTGTGCGACCGTCCAGCAGCGCCTGCAGCGCGTCGACGTAGACCTGCGGCCAGTGGTAGCGGATGGCGCCGGCGAGGATCCTGCGCAGCGTGTTCGGCTTCAGCGGGCGCTTGCGCGTGAAGATCGACTTGCCCGGAATCGTCCAGTTGATGATCTCGGCAGCAGCGCGCCAGCGGGCCCGGGCGCCGAGCAGATCAGCGGCGCCACCTTTCGCGTGCGTCGGCTCTGGCCAGCGCAGCTTGCCGCGATCGCTCCGGCCGATCAGGAAGAACCGCTCGCGCGTCGTCGGGTCGCCATAGTTCGCGCAGCACAGAACGTCGTAGTCGATCCGGAAGCCGATCGCCTGCAGAGCTGCGCACCAGGCGCGGAAGTACTCGCCCTTGCGTGCGGGCATCGGTCGGCCGGTCTGGAGGCTGCACGGACCCCAGTCAATGAACTCGGGAACGTTTTCGACAAGCAGGCGAGATACGCGCAAATCGGTGCACCAGCGCACGACATGCCACGGGTCCATGCGCTGCTGGTCATGGATCGGGCGACCGCCGCGCGCGCGACTGTGGAACGTGCACGTCGGCGAGGCGATCAGCAGGTCGAGCCTGCCCTCGGGCACGAGCTCGCGCGGCTTCGCATGTTCCAGGTCCGTGCAGTGATGCCGAGCCATAGGATGGTTTAGCGTATGCGTGTCGATCGCGATCTGCCAATGGTTGACAGCAACCAGCACCGGCTCGCGGCCGAGTTCGCGGATCGCGCGGATCGCTCCAGACGAACTCCCGCCAGCTCCGCAGAATAAATCCGCGAAAAGGAATTGCTTCGCTGCGCGTGCGACGATTGCGTTGCCGTCGGCCATCAGTTCGCTTCTCCAGTGGGTTGTGCGGCGATGAATCGACGCGGATGCTTGCTGGTAGCCGGGCCATGAAACGGTCGGCCGCGGACCCACGAGTCGCGGCGCCAGACATCGCGAACCGTCATGATCGAAACGCCATAGCGCTTCGCATAACGTTCGGCTGTGCGCTTGTCGCGGCACGTCTCGCGCCGAATCTCGGCGACGTCATCGCGAAGCAGGATGGTGCCGGCGCCCGAGCGCACCGCATCTGCCTGCGTGCCCATTCGCAAGTGGAACGGATTGATGCAAGAGCCACTGCCGCACGAGGTATAGATCACCATGCCAAGCGGGATCGGGCCGAAGAGTTGGCTCCAGAGCCATCGACGCGCCGGAATCTGCTGGCCGTGAAACTGTTTGAGCGCGCAGCCGTTGTCACCGATGCTGCCGAGCCAGCTCCAGCATTCCTCTGGTGAGCGGCCGAGCTTCACCAGAGGTTTGATCGTCGCGCCGTTGGGGATCGACATCAGGCTGCTGCCTTCAATCCGTTGTCACGCAATCGCGCTTCGTTCAGATCGACCAGCGCCTTGAACGCGATCAGGTCGGCTTCCATCTTCTCGATGTATTCGTCATTGCGCTTCCACTCGCGCCACCATAGTTCCTTGCCGATCGGCGCCAGGGCAGGGCAGTACAGCGCGAAATGCCAGTACTTGCGGCCAGTGATCCACATGCCGCCCTGCATCTGGTCCTCGAATTCGGACAGGTCGTCGTCGAGCAGCACGGCGCGCAGGCGATCTGGCGCGACCAGGCACTTGTATTCCGCGCCGCCGTCATCGCCGATGAATCCGTCCGCGCTCGCACCGAATGCGCGATCGTCGGTCAGGACCAGGCCGCAGGGCTGCACGACGACGTCCGCGGCGAACTCGTGCGCCGACCGCGCCGCTGGCTCGAGTTCGTGCCCGCGCGCCATAGCCCACGTCTGGAAACCTTCATCCAGCGGTTCGCCGCTGATGCGCTCGATCGCCAAGCGGAAGGCGTAGTCTTTCGCAGCATCGGACCAGTCGCCAACCGGGAGGCCGGCCAGAGCACGTTCGACAGCCTCGGCGCGCGGCTTGACCTTATAGCCGGCGATCAGCATCGCCTCGGCTTGGGTCTTGCCGTTGATCATCGCGTTGACGTAGGCAGCCTGCCGTTCGTCCAGTTCGCCGACGCGCTTGCGGATCGTGCTGAACATGCTCGCGGTGATCACGCCGGCGCGTTCGCCTTTCCAGCGGTCATCGCCTTGCTGACACTGGACGAGGATCATTGCGGCTCCCGCAGCTTTTTCAGCTTGGCGTTGTAGGCGGCGATCAGGTTTCGCTTCGTGCCGGCGCCGACTTTCGCCGCTTCGATTTCAGGCTTGACCTTCTGCAGTTCGGCGACCGCTTCTGAGATCTCGATCTTGTCGTACAGCGGATTGGCGATCGCGTCATCTGGTTTCTGCTTCGCGTCGCCTGTTAGATTGCTGCCGGCGCCATTCCCGTCATCGTCCTGGTTACCTTCCCGAGAGGCGATACCGGTCACCGCTTCGAACGTCGCGATCTTGAGATAGGTCATCGTCGACTTGACCTGCTGCAGCGGGTTCTTCTGACCGCTCGCATCCATTGGGCCCCAGATTTCCACCCGCTTCTCATGCCCGAGCGAATGCGACAGGATGCAGGCGACGCGCATACCTTCCTTCGTCTGTTCAACGACGTCCCAACTCGCGTTCAGGCCGTGCGGCGCGAGTGCGGCATTCGTCGTATTCACGACGGCAGCGATGCTCGCGTAGGTCGACCCATACTGCTTGTTGAGCATGTCACGCACGACGACGGGCGGATTCCGTTTGAACTCGGCGACGGCGAGATTGAAAGCTTTGCGCGCGACATCCGCATCGAGACCGCGCTTGATTTCGATCATCTCCTTGACCTTGTCGATATCGAAGTCCGGGTCCTCGGACATCTTTTGCACGATCATCATCAGGACACGCGAGTCCTCGGATGCCGGCTGATTGATCGGGGCGAGTTCGCCGCCTTGCGGTTTGACCATAGCGTTCATGCTGCCTCCTGAGTTTGGGAATACGGATCACCGCCAGGCGAATCGACTGCCCCGAGTTCGCCGGACTGCCACGACGCGCACGTTCGCGCGCCGGTCATGTACTTGCTGCGGTTCGGACTATCAGGCGAAATACACAGTGCCTCGATTGGTCCGCCGCCATTGCATTGCGCGAGCATCTCGCTCCAGAAGCGGCAGCCTTTGCAGTTCCGCGTCGCGCCCCACGTGCGATAGTCGAGATTGCTCACGCGGCTTTCCTCTGTGCGGTTTCACGGTCGAGTGCGGCGCTCAACTTGAGCGTCACGAGATGGGTGGCGAATCCGTTGTCCTGTAGGAGTTCGCAGGCTTCGCGCGCGGAGTCGATTAGGTCGGCGTTCGCGATGGCCTGCTCGCGAGCCTTGCGCTCGGCCTCGGCGCGCGCCTGGTCAATCTGGCGCTGTTGCTCGGCAAGGCGATCACGTTCGGCCTGTGCGGCCTCCTCGCGCTGCCGGTCGAGTTCACGGCGTTCGGCGTCGAGACGTTCACGCTCGGCCGCGGCGACGCGCTGGCGCTCAGCCTCTTCATCGGCTAGGCGCTTGCGCTCGGCCGCTGCGGTCTGTTGCTGCTGGCGATCGATCTCTGCCAGCCGTTCGCGTTCGGCCTTGAGTTCAGCCTGCTGGCGATCTATCGCTTCTTGACGCTTGGCTTCCGCCGCTTCGCGTTCCTCTCGGGCAACGCGGTCTCGCTCAGCCTGCTCGGCTGCCTGCTGCTGGCGCTGGCGTTCCAGTTCGGCGCGTTCGGCGGCCAGGCGCGCGGTCTCGGCATCGGCGCTAACGCGGTCGGAATGCATCACGACCAGCTTTTCGATCGCCTCATCGCGCAACTGGATGGCTTCGGCCTGAACCTGCTCCGGCAGTGCAGAGAACTCCAGCGCCTTCGTGTTCTCGATCAGCGCGGCGATCTCCGATGCCGACTTGCCGATCATCGTCAACGGACGCTGCCGGATCGCTTCCAGGCTCGCACGCACGGCGCGCGCTGCTTCCTCAGCCAGCCGGGCCTTCTCGGCGCGTTCGGCTTCCTTGCGCGCCTCCTCGACCTTGATCGCATCGTCGATCGGATCCTCGAGCTTCGCCAGTTCGCCCGTAATGCGCTTGGCCTCGGCATCGATCAGCCGGCAGCGTTCGAGCGCTGGCAGTTTGATCTCGACGCGCTTCTTCTCCAGCGTCGTGCGGATCGAGCGCAGCTCGGCGCGAGCATCCTTCGCGGCTGCCATGCCCTTCGTCGCCTTGACGTCGAAAACGACCGTTTCGTATTTCTGGCGCAGTTCGGCCAGGGCTTGCTCTGTTGCGGAATACTCGGTGATCGCGGTCGTCATGTGATCCTTTGCCGGAATTCCGTCCGGCGCGGTGTTTAATGGGGCGCAGTCGTGACCGTTGCCGGCTCGCGTATTGCGACGAATCAGGGGGTTTCCTTCTCGGCCTCTGTAGGCCGCGCCGATCAGTGTCTATCCACAACCAACACGGCAAAGGTTCGATCCTGTTTCGCTGCGTGTCCTTCCACGCCGCACGACTGCATTGAAGAAAAAAACGGCGACGCTCTTACCGGGTCAGAGAAGGTTGACAAGCGTCGCCGCTGGAAACTATTGCACCGTCTGCCCGGTGCCACGGTGGGACGTGTTACTGACGTGATATCCGAGCCAATCTTTCCGCAGGTACAACCCGGCCGCTATGACTCCACTCCGTGCTGGTGTCGCCACGGTCAACCCCTCTCTGGTGTATCTCATCGTGCCGCCATGCTCAGTAGTCGTGGCCGGCGCACTGCAATCTGAACTTCCGGTTTCGCCCGCAGCGATGCGAGCGGCGCAACCTGCAGACGCATCGGAGTTAGCGGACCATCGCCAATGCGCTGCATGACGATCAGTAGCCCCGCTGGCGCGCTCGCAGTTGGTTGGCTGTTGCGCAGATGCGCCAGCATGCGGCGCTTCGCTATGGCGCCACGGGCTTGCATGTAGACGCGCGCCTCGGAGTGCTGCCCGAGGTCAGCGCAGGCCATGCGACGGTCCCATTGATGCAGGCGCAGCGCGTTGCTACTCGGTTCCAGGGAGCCATGAACGCGCGTGCTGCGCATGAGGTAGGCGAATACCGCAGCGAAGGTCAGGGCGAGGAGGATGGTCGTCACGGCGCTTTCTTCGGCACGCATTGATAGCCGGTAATCGCGCCATCCCAAGCGCTGCGACGCGAAACCTGCGTCAGGCCATGGTCAGCGCAGGCCTTGATTTGCTCGGCAGACTGCTCGGCAGTGATCGGATTGTCGCAACCTGCGACTAGGAGGGCGGCGAGAATCACGAAGCGCGTCATCACGCGGCCATGCTCGGCGGCTGCGGATCAAGCTCCCGCGCCAGACGCATCGCCATGCGCCGGCCTTCCTCGACGGCGGTTGCGCGGCTGCGGCCTGCGTCCAGAAGGGCGAGCGCGGCATCAACGGGCTTGCGCGAATCGACGCCGGCCCTGGTGCAGATGAACTGCACGGCGATGATGACTCCCTCGCGCTTGCTGTCGCGCAACTTGAGGATGTCGCCGAAGGTGATCGGGCGGACGTTCGACTCTTTCGGCAGCGAGCGAAGCTGCGGAAGGTCGAGGTCGAGCGTAGAGAGAGTCGTCATTACATCCTCCGTTGAAATTGAACCCCACCGACCGGATCGCTACTCCGGCTGTCGCTCAACGCCGCATATGCTCTGCGAAATGCGGGCAGGGCAGTGGGGGTGAAAAAGGATCACGGCAATACCGCTTTGACCAATCCGGCGCCATTGCAGTTGGCGCACTCGCTGGCGTATTTGCGAACGATGGCGAGAAGGTCAGGAGCCGCAGCGATCAGGCGCGCGTTGGCTGCTTCGACCTCGGCCGTTTCGGGGCCACCATTGCCGGAGCATTCAGCAATAATGAACGGGTAATTCTGCTCGCCCGCGCCGTCGCAAATAACCGTTGTCGGCGCATGACAAGACCACGGCCTTGTGATCCACGGGCAGGGAGAATGCGCGCTCACTTGTGCGCCCTCCGCTTGACCTTGCACCGAACGCGCTTGCGGGGCTTGGTGCGGGACGCGACCATTGGTTTGACGCGCGCGTGACGGCGACCACCGTTCGGTTTGGCAGGAGCTTCACCGGACAGTCCACCGGTGCCGCGCATGGCCTGCCGGATCGCTGCGGCGATGCTCATGGTGCGGTTCGGCAGCGGAGCCTTGGGAGCGGGCTGTGAGCCGTTCTGCGAGGCCGACTGCGGCTCGACAGGATTCGCCTGCTGCTGCAGGGATGGCGCGACGGCGAAGCCCATCGAACCGAGAAGCGCGGCGACGATTGCGAGAGATGCCTTTCTCACAGGATCACCTGCGAGGCGATTTCCGCGTCAGCGATCAGGCACACGGCCGTGATCAGGAAGGTCAGGAACGCAGCCAGCAGGAACGGCCAGCGGACCGTGGCGCCGGGTTCCAGGCGCGGCCAGTGGAAGCCGTAGTCGTCGTAGGCGCTCATGCCACGCGCTCGCACGGCACGAAAGCGGCGAAGCGGTCGCCGACCTGCGCGTTGCCGAGCCAGCCGAGCAGATCGGCATCGTCGGCGTTCGCCTCGCGCATCTGCGCGGCGGTGAACAGCGCGCCGTCCACGCGGAACCAGATCGCGTTCGCGTTGCGCGCGTCCGCCGCGGCCTGAGCTTCGGCCAGCGTGGCGAACGTCTGTGACGGGTCAGTCTCGGAAGTTCGGTGCGATCCGAGGATCGCGAAGCGCTCGCCTTTGCGGGCCAGGCGGAACTTCAGTCCGTGGTAGACCGGGGCCCAGATGCCGCAGTCGTAGTTCGTCGGTGCCATGTTCCCTCCATCGCTCGGGTGAGCGAGTGGAGGCGAGTAAACACCATGTTTAGCTTGTTGTCAACAGAATGTTTAAGACGAGATAAATTGCAGGCGTGACGGATCGTCCCTTCGCTTACACGAAAGTCAGAGATGTCCTACAGATTCGGCGCGGCCCCGAGCGGAGAATGCTCGTGCGCCACCAAGCCCGCTAAGTGCAGGCAAAGGATTGCTCAGCTGGGTGGCGTCCCGCACTCGCCGTAAGCGTTGACCGTAAGGTTATACATGCCATGACCGCTGGAGTCGTCGTCAGTTTCAACGACAGCCAATTTGTCGACGACGATGAATTTCTTGAAGCCAATATATCCGCCCATTTTGTTCTTGGCATTTACTTCGCCGCAGGTCATTCGAGCACTGTGCTGGACGTTTCGAAACTTTGCGGAATCGGCGTCAAATAGGCGTTCGCGGAGGACTGCCAAAGCTGCGGCTTCGTCGGCTTTATCGCGTTCGGCGATCTGCGCCAGCTCCTCTGTATCCGTGGCGCGCTCGGCGGCCTGGTGCGCAGCGACCATAGCCGCGGCGTCGCGCTTCACCTGTGCATCCCTCTCGCGTTCAATTTGCGCAGCGGCGGCGGCGGAAGCAGCATCATTCGCAGCGCGTTCAGCGGCTATCTGCTGTTGTGATTTTCCGCATCCTGTCAGCGCGATCAACGCTATGGCCGATATTGCTGCGAGTTTTGTTCCAGTACGCATTACAACCTCAGGATTTTCAGCGCGTCTCATCCTGTGATCCAGGCCCACGCTCAACTGTCAAATCAATTGCAGAGGAGCGGGGGAATCATGAATGCTTTCGAGATCGCGGTTGATGCTTTGATTTTGCGCCGCCTGCGCGAGGCGCGGATAGCTGGCCGGCGTTCTCAGCCTTACTCCCAGCTCCGTCAAGAATGCGAAGAGCATGTGCGGCAAACTCGTGTTTTTGCCAAACCTCATCCTCATCAGTCGTCCTTGCTCGATAGCCTGCGGCCACCGCCAGCGCTTCGTCTCGTCTATTCTCGGCCAGCCACTGAAAGTGAGCCGACAGAAACGTCCGAAGTACAAAGACGTCTCCTGCGAGCCCAACTACCTTAGGGTCGTCGACCGCGACAACCTTGGGGCCGTCAGGGAACGGCGTTGCATCTTTCTTGCCGAGCAGGTAGTCCGCCGAGATGCCAGTGACCGCCGGAAGTATTTCCAGCGCGGATCTGGGCCAGCCCTTGTCGCGCTTCCACCAATTGTAGAGCGTGGCCTGGCTCTTCAGACCGCATAGGCGCGCAAGCTCGGCCTCAGACGCGATCTTGCATTCCGCCAAGATCAACTCAATGACCGCGTGTTTGTCTCTATAAACCATCTGTTGATATTGCCAGCAGTGCAATTCAGCGGCATCAAAACATTCTGTTGACAACAATCTAAACATGGCGTTTAATCCGCGCCATGACCAAGCCGACTCAGCAAAAGCTTCGCCTGCTCAAGGCCATCGAACTTCTCGACGGTGCATCGAATCTCGCTCGCGCCGCGAACGTCTCCCCTCAGGTCATCAACAACGCAGTGCGCCGCGGCAGTGTGTCGCCCGAGCTTGCGCTTGCGATCGAATTGGCGACGAAGGGCGAGGTCACGAAAGAAAGCCTCGTTTGGGGCGACGAAAAGAGAAAAGCTGCATAGGTTCATGGCGTAAAAAATTTTGCGCCGGAGAGGTTGTCCGACGCTGTACGACAACATCGGAGCACGTCGGACAATGACTTCCCCACAGCTTCCTTTGATCGTTGAGGACTACAACGAAGCGATCCGTGCGACCGTTGTCGCGATCGGCGGCTTCAAGAGGGTAGGCGCCACGCTTAAGCCGGAGCTTCCGGCAGACCAAGCGGGCCGCTGGCTGAGCGATTGCTGCAATCCCGATCGGCGTGATGTCCTTCCTCCGGAGCAGCTTGGCCTCATTCGCAGGATGGCACGGGAAGCGAATGTGCATGTCCTGGCTGCATTCGAGGCGCGCGACGCAGGTTACAGCGACCCGCAGCCGCTCGATTTCGACAAGGCCGCCACCGACCTCGAAATGGAATTCGTCGGCGCGGTCGATCGCCTCGAGGCGATGACGAATCGGATCTCCGAACTCCGCGCACGCGCCCGCAAGCGCGCCTGAGCCGCAGGCAGGGGAGTATCAACTGTGACCTTCCGACAAGGCGGCATCATGCGCTCCATGAGCGACGCCGAGCGCCACGCGCAGCTTGACCGCGTGCGCAACGCCATCTCGATCACCGAGCGCCAGGCAACGCAACAGGAATTGGCTGAGGCGGCTGCAGTTCTGGCCAGTGCGCCTGGCACGCGGCAGCCGGAACTCGAGTTGAAGGCGAAATAGACCAGTGTCGAGGATACGCACGATCAAGCCAGAGATGGCCAAGCACGAAGGTCTGTACGACCTCGAATTGGAAACCGGTCTTCCGATCCGCTTTGCCTGGGCATTGTTTCCGACCGCGTGCGATCGCGAAGGTCGATTCCAGTGGCGCCCGCGGACCCTTAAGGCTGACGTTCTTCCGCACGACCCCGTCGACTTTTCACGCGTGCTCCACGCGTGGCTGACGCGTGGATTCATCGTCAAGTATCGCGTCGGGAACGAGTGGTTTGGATGGGTCCCAACCTTCCGCAAGCACCAGGTCGTCAATACCCGTGAAACGGCGTCAGTCATGCCCGGATTGGATGACGCTGACGAAGTAGAAGACTTTCGCAATCAATCAGTTCCCAACGCGTCAGCCACGCGTGAACCACGCGATGACGACGCGTCAGCCACGCGTGCAGTGCATGCACGTGGGGAAGGGAAGGGAAGGGAAGGGGAAAGGAATGGAACGGAAGGAGAAGAGCAATCCTCACTTCGTTCGGATTCGTCATCTGGCGATGACCCGAAAAGGCAGCCATCTGCAAAACCAGCTCTTGAGTTAACCGCACCGGCTGACCTGACCGAGCGGAAGGCTGAAAGGCTCCGTCAGGTAACCGACGACGCGATCGCCGCGTTCAACGCGCGCCTAGGGAAGCCCAACGGTCTCCTGTCCGCCGTGCACGCGACCGTCGGGCGCGAGAAGCGCCAGGCGCAGGTCAAGCGGTGCTCGCGCGTTGCCCGGCAAATCTGCGAGCAGCAATTCGGCTCGACGCTGATCACCCGACAGTTCTGGGACGCCTACTTCGCAGAGGTCGACAAGGATCCGTTCAAGTCCGGCCGGCAGCAACCCGGCCGCGGTCACGAGAACTGGTCCCCGAGTTTCGAATACCTCACGCGTGAAGAGGTCGTACTCGCCGTGTTCGACAAGGCGACATCGGAGGCAGCCGCCTGATGGACGGCAAACGCTCCAGCCGCATCGAAGCTTTGCGTCAGCCGCCGTTCTCCCTCGAGTCAGAGCAGGCCGTGCTCGGCGGACTGATGCTCAACGAAGCCGCGCTCGCGAAGGTCTCCGACTGGCTGACCGAGGAGGATTTCTTCCGCAAGGATCATCGCCTGATCTACAAGGCGATCCTCGAACTGGCAGGGCAGGGCAAGCCCTACGATTCCGTGACGCTCGGCGAATGGTTCGAGGCGAACGGCATCGCGGATCTGGTCGACGGATCGAACTATATCCTGAGGCTGGCGAACAACACGCCGAGCGCAGCGAACATCGTCGCCTACGCAGAGATCGTGCAGCACAAGTCGCGCCTGCGCCAGCTGATCGACGCTGGTACAGAGATCGCTGGCCAGGCCTTCGATCCGAAGGCAGATGCGTCACTGATCGCCTCGCAGGCGACGAACAAGCTTGCGGCCATGACCACGTCGGCGCGCGCCGGCGGCCACCGGTCGATCAAAGGCAGCGTCGGTTCCTGGTACGCGCGCCTGCACGAGCGCTTCGAGCGGCGCGAGGAATACAGCGGCCTGCTCACGCCCTGGGAGAAGCTCAACGACCTTACGCTCGGCCTGCAGGCGGGCGACCTGATCATCATCGCCGGCCGCTCGAATATGGGCAAGTCGGTCGCCGGATTTCAAATCGCCACGCACAGTGCGCTGGCCGGCTATCACACCGCACTGCAATCGCTCGAGATGCGCGACGAAGCCTTCGTGCAGCGATCGGTCGCGGCGATAGCGAAAATATCGCACCGCTCGCTGCGCCGACCGACCGATATCGACGAATCCGAATGGCCGAAGATTTCCGAGACGATGACGCGTCTCGCCGCGGCGCCGCTGGCCATCGACGACCAGGCCGGCCTGACGGTCAACCAAGTCTGCGCGCGCCTCAAGCGGCAGCACCTTCGGTCATCGCTGAAGCTCGCCGTGGTGGATCACCTGCACGCCATACGTCGGCCGGGACGTGACCCGGTAAACGAGATCGCCGACGTCGCGCAGCAGCTGAAGAACACCGCGAAGGAACTGAACGTTCCTATCGTGCTGTTGTGCCAGATGAATCGCAGTTCGCACGGCCGCGCCGATCACCGCCCGACGATGGCCGACCTGCGCGGATCCGGATCGATCGAAGAAATTGGCGACGTGATTTTCTTCCTCCATCGCGAGGACTACTACGACAAAACCACGCACATGAAGGGCGTCGTCGAGATGATCGTCGGCAAGGGCCGTGACATGCCGACGGGCGACACGATCTACCTGGCGAACCGCTTCGACCAGATGCGCCTCGACGAGTGGGACGGTCCGCTGCCGACAAAGCACGAAGCGAAAGAATCAAAACCGGCTGGCTTCAAGAAGCAGCCGAAGCCCGACCCGAGGAGTCCAGAGTGAGTAAACGCAAACCCAAACGTCCCATCGTGCGCGGCCTCGGCGCAGCGCGCATGAGCCATCTGCGAAAAGTCCTGCGCACACGCCGCGCTGAAGCCGCGAAGAACTTCATCGAGCACGCGCTGACCGCGATTCGTGGTGATGCCGCGTTCGGCGCACCGAAAGACCACTGGACCAGCCTGCCGATCATCCAGTCCGCACGCAGACGCTATCTGTCGGCTCTGGCGTCTGACCTCTATCAGGTCGCTGCGTGATGGCCACGTTTCGCCCCGGCCAGCGTGTGCGAATCGTCCGAGCCGGCCCGATCTGCGCGCGACTTGTCGGCACGGAGGCAACCGTTGTCGAGCCGCTCGATTGCATCGAAGGCGGCGAACGGATGATCGCTCTGATTCGGCCCGATGCGTAGCCGGGAACGCTCGCACGAGCGCCCGAGGGTTACATCGAACCGCTCTATGACGGCCACCAGACCGTCAGCTGGGACGCCCTGAAAGACCTCTGGCAGCCGACACCGGAGGCCGAGACCGCGTAAACGGCAAAACATGCCAACTTGCGCAATTTAGCAAACTGAACTGAATGCTTGACTCACACGGGAGAAAACAGATGGGCAAGTTCGTACCGTTCGAAATCGCGCAGCAATGTTTGCTGACGCACCTCAATACCCGGCGCGGCAACAACGATGAATCGCCGGTCGCTGTCGATATCGATTTCACGATCGAGGATCTTCCGGCCAAGGCTGTCGCCGCGGCGCTGCGCACTGATGTCGCCGACGTGATCCGCGCATTCTTCGCCGACGACGAAGAGCAGAACCGCCGCTTCCTCGGCATCGGCTCGATCCCTCTGGACGAAGAGTGGGAAGGAAAACACCAGGTCAAGATCAGCAGCCTCGCCAAGCTGCGTTGCGCGAAGCTGCGCAAGATCAAGTTCCGGCCGATCGCCAAAGGCCTGTTCGAAGGTTCGTTCCAGGTCACGATCGAAGAACCGCCGGCGGGCGTCCTCGAGGCGCTGGCGCAGAAGATCAACAAGTCGGTGCAGGTGAAGCTGGAGCAGGACGTCGCCGAACTGGACCTGCCAGAACAGCAGAAGCCGGGCGAGGCCGACAAGAAACCGAGCCGCGCGAAGAAGATTCAGGGCGAGCAGGCAGCGCTGCTGAACTGATCCGATGGCTGCCGCATCCGCCAAAGCACGCAAACCAGCAAAGCCGCAGCGCCCGCTTTATTTCCAGGCGCGTCGAGCTTTGCTGGTCGACCACAAGACCGGCGAAGTCCTACCGGAGCAGGTCAGCGTGCTGGCACCGCTCACGCAGTGGGATACGCGGGCGATGCGCGATCGCGGCTACAAGGTCGGGCAGACGGTGCGCGGGCGCATCGAGCGGTCACGCAATCCGAAGTTCAACGGCCTGGCTCACGCGCTAGGTGCGCTCATCGTTGACCACGTTGAAGGGTTCGAAGGCAAGGACGCGCACGAGGCGCTGAAGAAGATTCAAGGCGAGGCTGGCATCTGCTGCGAAGAATCGACGATCGACGCATCGCCGTTCATGGCGCTTGTGCTCGCCGCGGCAGAACAGCACCTCGGAGCCGGCGCGAGGACGATCCTTGAGTCCGTGCTGAAAACCGTTCTCGGTGACTTCAATCAGATCACGGTGAAGGTGCCAGAGTCGATCGCCTTCGATTCGATGCCAGAGGAACGATTCAACAAACTGGTGCTTGAAGTCTGCCAGTACCTGCGCGAGCACTTCCACGGCGTTCCGCCCGGAGAGCTTTCCGAGATCATCGCCAGCGTTGAGGAAGGGCACGCGTGACCTTCCGTCGCGCCATTGGCTCACCCACGGCCGAGCAGCAAGCACGCCAGGACCTGTGCCGCGCTCGCGGGTGCATCGCTTGCATCATCGAAGTGTGCCCGCAGCCGGGCCCGTCTGAGATTCATCACCAGACCAAAAGCGGTCGCCAGATCGGGCAAGACGAAAGCGTCTGCCTCTGCTCTTGGCATCACCGCTCCATCTGTCGATTCGGTATGACGACTTCGCGGATGGAAGCCGCGCATGGTCCGAGCCTTCACCGCCCGCGCCGATTCTTCGAGCGCTACGGCGACAACGCCGAGCAATTGACCTTCCAGAACAATCTGATCGCAGCGGGGAGAAAGGCAGCATGACGTTTCGCGTGACATTAGGCATCGACCCTGGCCTCGCTGGCTGCATCGCGATTCTGGCCGACGGCGATCCAGCGGGCTTCATCGATATGCCGACGGTCGAGCGCAACATCGGCACCGGTCGCGCGATCGACTCGCACGAACTGGCCGCACTATTGCGTGGCATCTTCCAGACGCATCAAGGCGCCGACGTCCAAGTCTGGGTCGAGTACGTCAACGCTATGCCGGCGACGAAAGGCGAGAGCGGCGCACCGCGCGCAGCGATGGGCAGCAGCAGCGCCTTCCGGTTCGGTGAGGGCTACGGTGTTGTGAAGGGTGTCCTGGGCGCGCTCGGCCTGCACTGGCAACTGGTCTTCCCGCAGAAGTGGAAAGCGCACCATGGCCTGCTCAAGCAAGAGAAAGACGCCGCGCGCATCCGCGCGATCGAACTGTTCCCGGCACTCGCTGGCGATCTGGCACGCAAGAAAGACATTGGTCGCGCCGACAGTTTGATGATTGCGCTCTACGGCTGGCAGATAGAGAACGGCCAAACGTCGAAGGAAGCAGCATGACCTTCCGCCTGCTCGAAACCATCGACTGCCAGCACTACTCCCAAGGCAACTGCCGCTATCCCCACGCCCCGCAACCGCTGATCGCAAAGTGGCCGCGCTGCATTCTGGACAAAGGTGACTGCCGCGTGGCGTGCTGCGTTCGGTGGCCGCATCACCAGGTCATGCCGGCGACGGTTGAGGTTGCAGCGTGACGGACGCTTACCGCCAATTCCTTGAGCAGAAGGTTGCGGTAGCGCCGCGCCTCGGGTTCGATATCGCGGAAAGCGAAATCAATCCAATCCTCAAGCCGCATCAGCGCGCGATCGTCCGATGGGCCATTGCCGGCGGCCGGCGTGCGATCTTCGCCGCCTTCGGTCTCGGCAAGAGCGTCATCCAGATCGAGATCGTCCGGATCATCATGCTGCATACCGGTGGTCGCGGCCTGATCGTCATCCCGCTCGGCGTGCGCCAGGAGTTCATTCGCGACGCAGCGATGCTCGGCGTATCGGTCAAGTTCATCCGCCGCATGTCGGAAACGGAATGCGGTCGCTGTGGCGGAACTGGCGAGATTTGCCACAGTTCGACGCACTACGAGGGGTGCGACTGTTGCGGCGAAGCTGCGACGATCGTCTATCTGACGAACTATGAGACCGTCCGAGACGGTCACATTGACCCGACTCAGTTCATCGTAGCCAGCCTGGACGAAGCGGCCGTGCTGCGCGGCTTCGGGGGAACGAAGACCTTCCGCGAGTTCATGCGGCTGTTCGCTGGCGACGATCGCGGGACTGGCATCAAGACCGAAGGCGTGCGATATCGGTTCGTCGCGACCGCAACGCCGAGCCCGAACGAGTACATCGAACTGCTCGCGTATTCGGCCTACCTCGAAGTGATGGAGGTAGGGCAGGCAAAGACCAGGTTCTTCAAGCGCAACAGCGAAAAGGCCGACAAGCTCACGATCCATCCGCACAAGGTCGAAGAGTTCTGGCTTTGGATCGCGACATGGGCGCTGTTCGTTACGAAGCCGAGTGATATCGATCCGGCATTCAGCGACGAAGGCTACACGCTGCCGCCGATCGACGTGCGCTGGCACGAGATCGCCAGCGATCACAAGAACGCGGGCGAGGAGAAGGACGGGCAGGGCAGGCTATTCCGCAATGCAGCCATCGGCGTGCAGGATTCGGCAAAGGAGAAGCGTGAAAGCCTCGACGCGCGGATCGCCAAGCTGCTGCAGATTCGCAGCGAGGAACCGGCCGCGCATCGCCTGATCTGGCATGACCTTGAAGACGAACGCCGCGCGATCGAGCGCGCCATCCCGACATGCATCAGCGTCTACGGCTCACAGGACCTGGACGCGCGCGAGGCCAGCGTGATCGCGTTCAGTGATGGGAAGATTCAAGAGCTCGCCGGCAAGCCGGTCATGCTCGGCTCGGGCTGCAATTTCCAATATCACTGCCACTGGTCCGTGTTCCTCGGGATCGGCTTCAAGTTCAAGGATTTCATTCAAGCGATTCACCGCATCTACCGCTTCCTGCAGACCGAGCAGGTTCGCATTGATCTGATCTACACCGAAGCCGAGCGCGATATTCGCCGCCAGCTCGAACGCAAATGGACCCAACATAATGAGATGGTTGCCCGCATGACAGAGATCATCCGCGAGTTCGGCATGGCGCACGCGGCGTCCGCATCGCAGCTTGCGCGCTCGCTCGGTGTCGTCCGCGTCGAGGCCTCGGGCCAGACCTATACGATGGTGAACAACGATTGCGTAGTCGAGACACGCATCATGGAGGCCAACAGCGTCGACCTGATCGTCACGTCGATTCCTTTTAGTCACCAATACGAGTACACGCCGAGCTTCAACGATTTCGGGCACACCGACGACAACCCGCACTTCTGGCGACAGATGGATTTCCTCACGCCGCAGCTGCTGCGAGTACTTCGCCCCGGCCGAGTCGCAGCGATTCACGTCAAAGACCGAATCACGCCAGGTGGAATCAACGGCCTCGGTTTCCAGACGGTGCAGCCCTTCAGCGACGAGTGCGTTGCGCACTTCGTGAAGCATGGCTTCGCGTTCCTCGCACGCAAGACGATCGTCACTGACGTCGTGCGAGAGAACAATCAGACATATCGTCTCGGCTGGAGCGAACAGTGCAAGGACGGCTCGCGCATGGGCGCTGGCATGCCGGAATACATGCTGATATTCCGCAAGCCACCGAGCGACGCGAGCAACGGTTATGCGGACGAACCGGTCGCGAAGGACAAGGCGCAATTCACGCGGCCGCGCTGGCAGTTCGATGCGCACGGCTTCACTCGCAGCTCGGGCAACCGGCCGCTGAGACCGGAGGAACTCGAAGGCCTCGAGCAGCAGGCGGTGTTCAAACTCTTCCGCAAGCACTCGCTGGAAAACGTCTACGATTTTCGCCATGACGTGCGGATCGCCGAACACGTCGACAAATCCGGCTGGCTCCCAAGCACCTTCATGCTGCTGCAGCCGCAGTCCTGGCACCCGGACGTATGGACCGACATCACGCGCATGCGCACTCTCAACGGCGCGCAGCACGCGGCAGGGAGAGAGCTCCACATCTGTCCGCTGCAGTTTGATATCGTCGATCGATGCATCGAGCAGTACTCGATGCCGGGAGAAACGATCTTCGACCCCTTCGCTGGATTGGGCACTGTGCCGTATTGCGCGATCAAGCTGAAGCGCCGAGGCCACGGCGTCGAGTTGAACAACCGATATTTCCTCGATGCTGCAGCCTACTGCGCCGCGGCCGAGCGCGATCTCGATATGCCAGACCTGTTCGGCGCGATCGACCTGGAGCAAGCCGCATGAAGCGCTTCCTATTCGAAGGCCGCGAAGCCACGATTGCGGAGATTCGCGCCATCGTGCCGTGCCTGACAGACTCGACCGTTCGCGCGCATCTTCGCGCGGGACGGAATACGAAGCAGGCAATGCTGACATTTGACTTCAACGCGGCACGACGGCGAGGCGGGCAGAAGGGTCGCAAGACTGTGCGGGCGCAGGGCTGGTTCTGAATCAGGGTTGGGGAGAGTCGATTTGAATCCGAGAGAACTGCTCGCGCGACTGAATGTACCGGCGATTCGCTACAGCATCGGCCGCGGTGGAATTCCCGACCTGGTGAATATCGACGTCGCCGGCGCGCTCGGAATGGCCGCATGCCGCCGGCAGGACGATGGAACCTACATTCCAGACGCCGACATGTCCTTCGCCCGCCAGGTGTTCGAAGCGTGCTGGTGGGAAGATGGCGCACCACGGCAAGACACGGCCACCGCTCAGGAAGCGCTACGCCGCATCCTGGACGAACGCAACCGGCGCGAACGGATGGTTCTGCTCGCCCGCCTGGAGTTGAACATCGCTGAGTGTGGCCTCGCCGGCAAGCGCCGGGCTACCGAATACGACCGGAAGATCCTCGAGGATTGCACCGCGGCCGTGGATCGCGCCAAGAGCCAGACGTGGCCATGGGAGCAGCGCACGCGCGGCGCTGATGCCGGTCCGCCGTCACCAGTCGTCTACTCGCGCATGTACCGCGCTGCGATCAGCGAAATTCGCAATCCGCGCCATTGCCCAGAGTGCCGCGGTCGTGGCGAGGTTCAAAGCGGTCCGCTCAAGAAGATATGCCAGGAATGCGTCGGCACCGGGGTCAAGGCCGAGAAGAAGAAAGAGCGCGCCACCGCTCTCGGAGTCGATTTCGAGCAGTACCGGCGCATGTGGTTCAAGGTCTACGAATGGGCGTTTCGGATGATTCGGGACGCTGAGACGAACGGGGCGCTGGCATTCGCTCAGGCCGTTTCGACCCTTCAAGACGAAGCCGCGTGAAAAATCGGCTTTGCTTAACCACGTCCTGATGGCTATATTCGCGCGCAGGGCAAATTGCCCCCGCAGCAATCTCGAACCCGGCCAAGCGCCGGGTTTTTCGTTTCAGCGGCTTGGATCAGGAGGTAGATCGCCGGCCTCATAAGCCGGAAGTCGTCGGTTCGAATCCGACAGCCGCAACCACCTCCGGCCCTCGAAATTCCGCCGCACGTTCGGCGAGTCCGAGTCTAAAGGCCGGCCTCTTCCAAGGAGATTCCGTCATGGGTCAATTCGACGCACCGCAGCGCCATCCCGAGCAGTACCAGAAGAATCATCCGCACGCCGTTCTGCCGACCATCGATCAGGTCGCCGATCTGCCGCAGGATTCGGACTTCCCGGCCGGCTACGACAGCGCTCCGGACCCCGGCGATCCGGCCGCGCTGGTTCATTCGCTCGGCATCGCGAGCGTCATCGCGTTCGCCTGGTCGTTCCAGTGGTCGTCCTCCGATCAGCGCAAGAGCGCGCGCGGCTGGGCAGCCGATGCTGCCAAGAATGCCGGCGCGGGCGTGCAGTGGGCGGCAACGCTGCGCGATTTCGGAGGTCAGTTGAATGACGTCCAGAAGGCGAGCCTGAACTACGCCTGCAACTCTGCGAACGACCTGCAGACGGGTGGCAACAAGACGTTCGTTCCCCCGGCCTATTCGACGGCGAGCGGCAGCGCCGAAGCTGTCGATGGCGTCGCCTTCCCGGCGAATTTCGCCGAAGGCAGCGGCGATAGCGGCCAGACCACGTTCGAACTCGGTCCGAAGGATGCCAAGGCGCTGGCCTTCGCGCAGCTGATCAGTTGCGTGCAGTCTGGCGCCTATCTGCTCGGCGCCAAGCCGGGCTGAGTTCTGTGAGCTCAGAGGGGGTCGGACATGTCGAGGAAGCAGGCCGCAAGCACTCCGGCGTGTTCGGGATAGTCCAAACCGTCATCGGCGGCTTGCTACTGCTGGTGGCGGCCGGAATCTTCGCAACGCAGCGGGATTCCAATTCGACGGCGCTAGAGCAGACCAAGCAGATCGCCCGGATCGAAGGCAGTCTGACGTCGCTCACGACGCAAATGGGCCTGATGCAGAACCAGCTCGGCGGAATCGGCCAGATATCAGAACGCCTGGCACGCATTGAGTCTGAGCTGCAGGACGACCGCCGCCGGATCAACGAAATCGAGCAGGCAAGGAAGCTGAAATGATCCGCTCGCTGCCGCTGCTGATCCTGGCCGGATGCATCAGCCAGCCAGCGCAGCAGCAATCCGTCTCGCCGCTGTTTGATCGCGCTTCGATTCTTGCGCTCCTGCAGCCGTGCCCAATCGAGCAGCCGAAGCGCTATACGGCAGCAGAGGCAACGCGCGTAGCCAATGCTCGCAGGGACGCATTGATCGCCTGCAACAAGGACAAGGAAGCGCTTCGGGCGAAGCTGCAATGACCCTACGCCGCGCTGCGATCATTCTTGCCGTCGCGTTGCTGCTCCTGCTCATCAGCGTTCACCACGCGCTGACAACGCCGTGGCATCCGACCGAGCAACAGATGCTCGAAGGCATGGCCAAACCGCTGAAGCAGAGCACGCAACCGCTCGGCGCGCGGACTTGGCGCGCGTGATGTTTACGCGATTTACCTTCAATACGCTCTGCGGGATCGGGCTGGGTATATTCGCGGCCTACGCGTTGGTGATGTGGTTGACCTGGCGCGTGCCGAAGCGCCGCCGCAAATACCGCGATCGAATCTAAGGGGAATCCAATGCTCTACTTGATCTGCATCGCTGCAGGCTGGGCGCTTGCTCACGTCCCGCAGGCACGCTGGCAGGCGCTTGAAACGTGGGCGACTGCACAGATCGCCAAGGTTCGCGGCAAGTGAAGCTGTCACCCGCTGGCGAACGCGCGCTCAAGGGCCGCGAAGGTCCGAACGGCCAGCCAGCGCTCGTCGGTTACGCCGATGACAACGGCACGCCGACGTTCGGCTATGGAACTACCGATGGCGCCGTGATCGGCAAGACGTATACCGAGGAAGAGTGCGACGACGCGTTCGACAAAGCCTCGGTCTGGGTCGGCGATTGCATCGACAAGAACGTCAAGGTTTCGCTCACGCAAGGTCAGTACGACGCGTTGTTTTCGTTCGTCTACAACATCGGTTCCGGCGCGTTCGAGAAGTCGACGCTGCTCAAGAAGTTGAACAGCGGCGATTACGCCTCGGTCCCTGCCGAGATGCTGAAATGGACGATCAGCGGTGGTGTGAAAGACCCTGGTCTGGTCAATCGCCGCAACTCAGAAGGTGGTCAGTGGGTACAAGGCGCCTACGTGCGCGGCTCGAAGATCGATATCGAACCGCCGCCTAGCATCTGGAAGACTGCGCACATGAAGGCCAAAGCCGCCGGCAGCGCAATTGCCACGAGTGGCGTTACCGCGACCGCGCTCACGAATGGCGCCGAAAAGGTCAACCAGCTCGCGACGACAGTGCACTTCCTCGCGCCATACCTGACCGGCATCGGGGTCGTTCTGACCGTCGCCGGAATTCTCTGGGGCGTTTTCAAGAAAGACGGCGCGCCCTGAAATGCCGACCGCACTCGAACTGAAGGGAATCGGATTCGCGATCATCGTCGGCTCTGCTGTCGCGTATCACTACGCCGATGTGGCGATCAAGGTCCACGACGCGCATGCGGAAGACAAGGCGCAGATCGACGCCGCAAACGCTGCCTATCAGGCTGAGCACGCGCTCGTGCAAGCCAAGCTCGATCCGCAGTCAGCACAGCAAAACGCCGATGCGCAGGACAAGTTCGACGCCACGCAGCAAGACATCGCGGCAATCAAGGGAATGCTCGCCAAGCAAACGAAGTACAGCAAGCCGCTTCCGAAGGATTGCCTATTCGACGACGAGCGGATCAAATCTGCGAACGAGGCGCTGAAATGAAGTCGCTGCCGGCGCCGCTGACTGATCCATGGTTTGACGCCAAGTTCTACAACGGCGCGAATGCCGATGTGAGCTACTACTCTACGTTCGATGGCGATCCTGGCTGGAACAATCGGCCAGTCGAGTTCGCCGAAGCGCAAGGGCTGATCCTCTGGTGCCCATGCGGCTACGGAGAGAAGGATGCCGCTGGCAATGAGCGTTTCCCGACAGACCTTTCGCTCGGCAAGGGCAGGCCGCACGCCATCCTTGTTCCGTTCGCCAACCCGCCCTGCGGGATCCAATTGCCGGCCGATCACGGCCCCGTGGGAAGAGACGGCAAGACTCGTCCGAGATGGCAAGTCGCCGGCAGCGGCTTGCATGACCTGACAACAAATCCCAGCATCGCAGTCGGCACACCTGAATGCTGGCATGGCTGGATTCAGGGCGGCATCGTCAAATGAAACTGTTCGCGATTGCCTCGTTCTCGGTTTTCCTGTTGACCGGCTGCAACTCCATGCGCCTGTTCACAAAGCCCGACCCGTTCGACGTCAAGGTCTCACCCCTGTGCAACGCACCCTGCGAGACGTGCGACGAGAAGAATCCGGTGCAGGTCACTGCCAATCCGGACAGCGCACTGAACGCGCTAGCGACCGAACATCTGTTGCGCACCATCTGCAACGACCGCGTGAAGGCGTGCGAGACGCGCCGCACGGCATGCAGTGACGCGCTGGAGCGCGCACGCGAAGCGCAGGCGATCAAGTGATCCTGCTCAAGGGTTTCATCGTCCTGCTGTTCGGCATGGCAATGTGGTACGCAACAGCCGGCGCAAAGGCCACTGACAATCTGGCAATGGACGCCAGCGCGACCAAGGCAACGGGCGCGTTCATGGCTGGACTGATTCTGGTGTTCTGGGCGCTATGAGCCTGTACTGGGAACGCTTCGCCGAGCGCATGCCAACGCGCGAGCGTGACGGCGCCTGCGTCGTGGCCGCCTATCCAGGCGGCGGATCATTCGTCCTGCACTGGCCCACCGATCCAGAAGGTCACACCGAGCACCCCGATTGCCTATGGCTGTCAGGCGCACGCATCCCCCGCGTACCGCAGCCGCACGAGGTCGAGTGCTGCTGCAAACGTTCCAAGGCAGCCTGAAGCCATGGTGCTCAGGATCCTTTGGCTGTTCTCCCGTCAACTACGAAAGATGGAGTCACGTCTCATGGCCGCAATCGACGATCTCAAAGCCGCAGTCGCTTCCCTCAACACCTCCGTGTCCGCAGAGCTGGATGCCATCACAGCCAAGCTCAACAGCCTCCCGGCAGGCACGAGCGATGCCGATATCCAGAGCGTCGTGGCCGACCTCGATGCGCTGCGCGCGAAGATCGACGGCGAGACGGCCACGCTCACTGGCGCCAATACTGGTGCGTCTCAGCCATCCTGAGACTGTTGTCGGGGTCCCTGAGCCGGTCTGACCTAACCGCGGGTGCAAAGGACCGCGGTAAGGCACTATTTTTCGGATTTTTCTGACTTCAGCAGCATGGCCGCCAGCACGGCAAGCTGCCTTGGGAGCGCGTTGTCGTGGGTGAAGTGCTGGAGCAGAACGACCGGTACGTCCGTCTGAGCATCGCCCGGCTGGCCGAAGAGTTCGGCATGGCCCGGGAAACGGTCTCGAAACGGCTGGCTCAGGCAAGCGTTCCGAGCGACGGGTTGCGCAACGGGTATCCGGTCTATCGGCTTCGCGATGCGTGCCCGGCGCTGATGAGCGGGGCTGGCTTCGACGAGCAGGGAATGCGCGACCCGAAGACGATGCCGCCTGACCAGCGCAACTACTGGTATCAGTCCGAGAGCAAGCGCATCGATGTCGAGACGCGGGCAGGGCTGCTCATCCCAGCCTCGGAGCACGAAGCGGACCTCGCGGTGATGGTCAAGGACCTGGCGCAGTTCCTGGAAACGCTGCCCGACCAACTCGAGCGCGATGTGGCGCTGACGCCCGAGCAGGTTCAGGCGCTGCACGACGGCATCGATCGCCGGCGGCAAGAGCTTTACGACCGGATCGTAGCGACCGCCGCGGCGGCCTGATGTACGCGAGCGCTGCGCAGATCCGGATCGGCGTAGCCGAGACAATCCGGCCAGCGCGCCGTGTGTCGGTCAGCCAGTCGGTCGGCACGAACCTGCGGATCGTCAATCCGTCAGGGGCGTCGCAGAACTGGAGCGTCGACGTCTCGCCGTACATGCGCGAGCCGATGGATCTGGCGCGCAGTCGACTGTACGAAGCGATCATCTTTGCTGGTCCGGCGCGGTCCGGAAAGACCATTGCGCTGGTAGATGGCGTGGTAGCGTATTCGATCGTGGACGATCCGGCGGACACGCTGATCATCCAGACGAACGAATCGCAGGCGCAGGACTACAGCAAGACGCGCATTGGTCGCGCCATCACGGGCAGCCCGGAGCTCGCGAAGCGTTTGAGTCCGCGCGCTCATGACGACAACGTCTACCTGAAGTTCTTCCGAAGCGGCATGGCTCTGCGCTTCGGCTGGCCGACGCTTGCGCAGGTCAGCGGCAAGGATCTGCGCCGCGTGTTGCTGACGGACGTCGATAACATCACCGGCGACCTGTCGATCGACGAGTTGTTTGGTCTGGCGCTCAAGCGCATTCAGACCTACATGTCGTCAGGGAAGTGCATCGCGGAGTCGAGCCCGGCACGCGACTACACGGACGCCAAGTGGCGGCCGCGGTCGCCGCACGAGGCGCCGCCGGCGGACGGAATCTTGTCGCTGTACAACCGTGGCGACCGCCGGCGCTGGTACTGGCTCTGTCCGGAGTGCAAGGAACCGTTCCAGGCGGCGCCAGGGATCGATGGGTTCGGACTGCCGGCATTTGAGGAATTGCTCGAGCGCGTCGTCGTCGATGACGTGCTGGCTATATCAGAGCGGCATTCGCTCTTGCACTGCACCTGCTGCGGTGTCGGCTTGGAGCATCGCTGGAAACGCTCGATGAATCTCAGCGGTCGCTGGGTTGGCGAGGGTCAGCGGATGTGGCCAGACGGCACGGTCACCGGTGAGCTTGTGCGATCGCGTACGGCGAGCTTCTGGCTCGGTGGCGTCGCTGCGGCATACCAATCATGGACCTCGCTGGTCGAGCGCTACCTGCAGGCGGTGAAGCAGTACGCGCTGACCGGCGAGTCGAAGCCCCTGAAATCGACTACGAACGTTGACCAGGCGATGCCGTTCCTGCCGATCTCGGCTCGAAACGAGCAGACCGGCAATGATCTGCAGGAGCGCGCCGAGGATTGGCCTCAGGGCGAGGTTCCCGCCGGCGTGCGCTTCCTCACTGCGCAGATCGACATTCAGGCCGGCAAGAACGCGCGGTTTGTGATTCAGGTTATGGGCTACGGAGTCGGCCTCGAGAAGTGGGTCATCGATCGCTATGCGCTGAAGAGTTCCGAGCGAGACAACGGACAAGGCGGCGTCTTCCCGATCGACCCGGCCGGATTCGTCGAAGATTGGGAGCGTCTGATCGAAAAGGCTATCACGCGGCGATATCCGCTTGCTGATGGCTCAGGCCGTTCGATGCCGGTGCGCCTCACGGTCTGCGACTCCGGCGGCGAGGAGGGGGTAACACAGCGCGCGTACGAGTTCTTTCGCGTGCTGCGTACGAAAGGCCTGCAGTCCAAGTTCCGCCTGGTCAAGGGCACCGACCGGGATAGCGCGGCGCGAGTGCAGGAGACGTTCCCTGACGCGCGCAAGCGCAAGGATCGCCAGTCCGGCGCGATCGGCGACGTGCCGGTACTGCTGCTGAGCGCAACGGTCCTGAAAGATGCGGTGATGGCAGACGTCAAGCGATCGACGGCCGGCCCGGGCTATTACCATTTTCCGAAGTGGCTGCCGACATCATTCTTCGATGAACTGACGGCCGAGACACGCGGCGCGCGACGCTGGGAAAACCCGCACAAGCGGAAGAACGAGACGTTCGACCTTTGCTATTACGGTCACGCTGCGGCCATTGCGCTCGGCGCCGATCGGTTTGATTGGAAATCCCCGCCTTCGTGGGCGGCCGAGTGGGATGCTAACCCGGACGTGTTCGTCAACGGGACCGAGAAACCGGCCGCGCCAGTAGTGCGCCCCTTGCGCGTCGCGCGCAGTTCTTATCTGGAACGGTGACATGCCCTTCACGTTGGACGACGTCGCATCGCTTGACGCGGTCATTGCCAGTGGCGAACTAACCTGGCGATATCGCGATCGCACTGTGACCTACCAGTCGACCGAGGCGATGCTGAAGGTGCGGCAATTGATGCTTGAGGAGATCAATGCAGCAAGCGGCACTACGCGACGGAAGATCATGCGCGTGAGCCAGGGCGGAACGGGCTATGGCTGCTGACGGCTTCTCCGTCAACGGAGCTGGATCGGACCCGATCCATAATGCGGCCGGGCAAGGCCGTCGCTTGCGGATGTGGCGCCCGTCGAATGCCGGCCCGAATCTCGTCACGCTCGGTCAGCAGGGTACGATTCTTTCCCGCGCACGCGACGCTGCGCGCAAGGATCCGTGGGCCGGCACGGCGCTCGACAAGCTGGTCAGCAACGAGATCGGCGTCGGCATCCAGGCGAAGACGGTAAACGGCACGCCGCAGTTCAAGAAACTTGTCAAGGCGGTCTGGGAAGCATGGGCGAAAGTCTGCGACGCAGACGGCATCTTCAATTTCTACGGCCTGCAGGGTTTGACAGATCGCGAGTGGCACGAAGCCGGCGAGATATTCATTCGCCTACGCAACCGCCGCGCGTCGGACGGTTTGCCAGTTCCACTGCAGCTTCAGCTTATCGAAGCCGAGCAGTGCCCGTCGAACTACTACGCCACGGCGAGCAACGGGAATTTCATCCGCGCCGGTATCGAGTTCAACGCCATCGGTCAGCGTGTCGCTTACTGGATGTATCCGCAGCATCCAGGCGACGTGATGGTCACGAATTTCGCTGACATGCAGCTCCGCCGGATTCCGGCCGAGCAGATCATTCACGTGTATGAGCCGATTCGCGCAGGGCAATTGCGCGGTTTGCCGCACATGACCTCGACCTTGGTCGAGATGTTCAATCTCAACAATTTCAAGGATGCCGTCCTAGAGCGACAGAAGCTGGCGAACCTGTTCACCGGTTTCTACACGCAACTCGCTGGCGAGGGAGAGCTCGGCTCTCATCCGCTGGACGAGGCTAAAAATGGAACAGCGGCTGATGGAACGCCGCTCGCTGGCCTTGAGCCAGGCACGATGCAGGAACTTCCGCCTGGTGTGAAGCCAGAGTTTTCCAATCCGCCGGATGCGGGAACGAACTTCTCGCCGTACATGCGCACGATGCTGATGGCGATCGCGGCGCGGGCCGGCATCCCGTATGAGGTTCTGACGGGCGATCTGAACGGAATTTCCGACCGCGCGCTGCGTCTTATCCTCAACGAATTTCGTCGGATCGTAGAGCAGCGGCAATGGCTCGTGCTGATCCCGATGCTATGCCAGCGCGTGCGCGAGGCCTTCTGGGATGCAGCCGTGCTGTCTGGCGCGATCGACGCGCCGGACTACGCAAGCAAGCGCGATGAGTACATCGAGACGCTTTGGGTGCCGCACGGCTTCCCATACTCGCATCCGGTGCAGGACGTCGATGCTGACCGTAAAGCTGTGCGCAGCGGGTTCAAATCGCGCAGCAGCGTCATTCTTTCGAACGGCGACGACCCCGAAGAGGTCGAGACGCAGATTGCGGAAGACAACGCGCACGGCGACGAGCATGGATTCATCTTCGACAGCGATCCGCGCTACACGTCCGATCGCGGTATTACGCAGCAGAAGGCGGCAGGATCGCAAGAACCCGGGACGGACAACCCGGCGAATGACAACGCAGGCGATCCGAACGCCGATTCGACACAAGAGGAAAACTGATGGCCTCCAAGCCTGGACTGCTGGCGCGAATGTTTGGGCGCCGGCCGCAGCATTCTGTCGTCGCGAAGCTGTATACGCACGCGTTCGGGCAACCGCTGCTCGTGCATCCAACGATGGGCGAGCGCCTGATCGGTGCATACCTCGATGGTGCGGTCGACGCTCCAGAGGAAATGAGCGCGCAGTCAGGATCGATTGCGATCCTCAACATTTCCGGTGCGTTGGTGAATCGCCCAATGCCGGATATCTGCGGCCCGGGCCCGGCGAGCTATGCCGCTATCCGCTGCGCGTTCGATGAACTGCTCGCCGACGATAACGTCAAAGCGATCGTGCTGAGAATGGACTCGCCCGGCGGCATGGCGTCAGGCTGCTTCGATCTGACCGACTACATCTTCGCGGCGCGCGGCAAAAAGCCGATAGTCGCGCAGGTCGACGATATGGCCTATTCGGCCGCGTATGCGATCGCTGCCGCATGCGACCGAATTCAGGTGACGCGCACCGGCGGCGTCGGGTCGATCGGCGTCTACACCTACCACATCGACCAGAGCGGCTACGACGGCAAGCTCGGCGTGAAGGTGACCTACATCTTCTCCGGCGCGCACAAGGTCGACGGCAATCCACACGAGCCGATTTCGGACGATGCGATGGCCAAGGAACAGGCAGCCGTCGACCAACTTCGCGACCTGTTCGCCAGTTCGGTCTCGCGCTATCGCGTGATGGATCTTGACAAGGTCATGAACACCGAAGCGCAGTGGTACGTCGGCGCCGAGGCGATCACAGTCGGCCTGGCCGATTCTGTCGGTACGCTCGAAGATCTGATTGCCGAACTTTCTCAACCAGCAGAGCCGGACGCGCCGGCGCAGGAGACACAGACCATGCCAGATGACACCGTTCTGCCGGCGCCGGCCGCACAGCCCAGCGCCGAAGCAATCGCCGACGCCGCACTCGCGGCACTCTCCCGAGCCGTCCAAGTCTCGACGCTGGCCGCTGACGTGAAGCTCGCGCTGCTCGACCCGAAGGTCGCCAGTTCGATTACCGTCGAGCAGATCCCGGCGCGCATCGAAACTGCCTCGAAGATCGCCGATCTGTGCAAGGCCGCGAAGCTCGAAGACCAGGCCGCGCACTTCGTTACACGCTGCGTCAGTGTTGAGCAGGCGCGCGCAGAGCTCGCCGGCGCCGTCGCCGACGCACCGGCCGACGAGATCGTCACCGCACTTCCGCAGACGCAGAAGCCCGCTCAATCCAATTCACGTCAGGACGTTTACGCCCGCCGCCGCGCTGCCGCCGCGGGGAGCGTTGGCACCCATCGCGGCAACCGCTGATCTCAGGAGACGACCACCATGTCCTTCACCGAAACCACCCACGCCGGCGGCCACATCCTCTCGGAGGCCAACGGCAACCGTTCGCGCGAGAACGGCACCCTCAAGTCCGGAAACAACCTCGCCGCCGGCGCAGTGCTGCACGCGGCGCTGTCCGCCGCCGCAGCAACAGCGGTCGGTTCGCCGTCCGGCAACGGCGTGATCACCGTCGGCGCGCTCGGCGTCGACGCGCAGCTCGGCAGTTACAAGCTGCGCTGCGTCGCCGCCGCGAGCAATGCTGGAACCTTCGATCTGGAGGCGCCGGACGGTACACTGGTTCGCCAGATCACCGTCGGCGGCGGCGCATCTGCGAGCGATCACATCACGATCACGATCGCGGACGGGTCCGCCGATTTCGTTGTCGGCGATGCGTTCACCATCGCGGTCACCTCGACCGGCTACACCGAGTTCGTCGCCGGCACGAATAGCGCCGACGCAATCCTCTACGCCGGCGTCGATGCGACCTCTGCCGATGCCGACTGCGTCGTCGATGCGCGCGACTGCACCGTGAACGGTCACGAACTCGTGTGGCATTCCGGCACGACCGACGACCAGAAGGCCGCTGCGGCTGCGCAGCTCGCCGCGCGCGGGATCATCGTCCGTAACTGACCGAACCTCAACCATCCAACCGGAGCCCGCGAAAGCGGGCTTTTTTTTCGCCACGAATCCGAGCCCGCGCATGCGGGCTTTTTCATTTCTCGACGGAGAAGCCGCAATGCCCATGCTCGATATCTTCAACGACAACGCCTTCGGCGTTACCTCCCTCACGGATGCCGTCAACAACATCCCCTTCGTGCCCGGCCGCTGCGGCCAGGTAATCGACTGGAATGAGCGCGGCATCACGACACTCTCGGTTGCGATCGAACAGATCGATGGTGTTCTGCAGTTGCTGAATCCTTCGCCCCGCGGTGGACCTGGCGAAACGAAGGCGAAGAACAAGCGCAATCTGCGCTCGCTCGTCGTTCCGCATTACCAGTACGACGACGGCTTCAACGCCGATGAGGTCATGGGGGTGCGCGCGTTCGGATCTGAGTCCGAAGTTCAGAGCGTGATGTCGCTCGTGAATCAGCGTCAGACCGACGCCGTCAACCTCGTGCTCGACCCGACGCTGGAATATCAGCGTCTCGGCGCGGTGAAGGGAATCATCCTCAACCAGGACGGCTCGACGCTCTACAACCTGTTCACCGAGTTCGGCGTCAGCCAAGCCGCGACTATCGATTTCAACCTCGACGCATCAACCGATACCGGTGCAATTCGCAAGACCTGCGCCGGCGCGGTGCGTACGATCGCCAACAACCTTGGCGGAACGCCGTTCACCGGCGTGTGGGCGCTGTGTGGCGACAACTTCTTCGACTCGCTGATCGCGAATATCGAAGTGCGCAACACCTACAAGAATACCGACATGGCGCAGGTGCTCCGCGACGGTTACCTGCAGCCGAACGGTAACAAGGTGTACGGCGTCTTCGAATTCGGCGGCATCGTGTTCGAAAACTACCGTGGCGCGATCGGCAACACACCGATGGTAGGTGTCGATGAAGTGCGCATCTTCCCGGTCGGCGTTCCCGGCCTGTTCCGCACGGTGTACGCACCGGCCGACTATATGGAGACGGTCAATACCGTAGGCCTGCCGCGTTATTCGCGCCAGTACATGAACCCGAACGGCAAGCGCATCGAGTTCGAGGCGCAATCCAACCCGCTGTCGTACTGCACGCGTCCGAAGGTGCTCCTGCAGGGTACTACGACCTGAGCATGAGCCAAGCCGCTCGCCTCTCTTCGATGGACGCCCGCATGTCGCGGGCGTTCCTTCGTTCGGGGCAGGCGGATTCAGGCATCTACACGGCGAAGGGAGGAACACCCGGAACCGATCCGAACTGCACGGTGATGATCGATCGCGGTGTGCAGGTGCTTGGCGAGTTCGGCGAGGTCGTCGGCCATCGCGTCGTCGCGAACTTTTTGCGTGCTGAAGTCACACCGGAGCAGGGCGGCACGCTCACGGTCGGCA
>Ga0105237_10000889_pt1 | contig 40291 bp, 36 predicted proteins | sample KBSC24metaG_FD_81520 | JGI IMG/M metagenome (GOLD analysis project Ga0105237, IMG submission 81520) | Corn rhizosphere microbial communities from Kellogg Biological Station, Michigan, USA - KBS C2-4 metaG | ecosystem: Host-associated > Plants > Roots > Rhizosphere > Soil | place: Michigan, USA...
GAAGAGTTACGCGCGGGTGTAAAGCGCACAGTTGCCGATCGAAGGCTTCGAGTCGCAAACAATATTCGTGTGCGGCGCGCGGCGCTGGCGTTGTCGAAGGCTTCGGATCTGGAGGAGATGTTTGAAGCGACGCGTCACTTGCTCGACTTCGGCGAATTCAGTTTCGCGAATGCGCAGGTGGGCCGAGCCGGTCGGCACGAGTTCTGGTCGTGGTCCAGAACGAAGGGGACTCAACGTCCAAGTACTGAGTGGAGTCTTCGTTTGCCGCTGGTTAAAGATGGGGTCGAGTGGGGCTGGATCAACCTCTATCGTGGTTTTGAAAATGAGCCGTTGCTCGTGGACACAAATTATTTGATTGATCTGTTCCGGCGCGAGTTCACCGATGCGGCTGCGCGGATTTTGATGCGCGAGGAGATCCGAGTTGCTTAGCAAGCTGATCTTTGGTGCGCTAGTTGGATTGATCGTGTTTACGGCGGTTCCGTATGGGACTGTCGAGGCGTGGTGGAAGGCGGCGTTTATCTGTGCGGTATTTGCCATTTGCATCGTCGGGATAGTCGATATTTTGATCAGCGGTTCAAATCGAATCGCCGGTGGACCAGTCTTGCTGCCGATGGTGTCTCTGTCGGCGCTGGCGTATTTCCAAACGTTCTCCATCAGCGCGGATCCGTTTCAAACGCGCTTCTTTGCGCTCCAAATGTTGGCATTGACCGTGTTTCTCGCGTTGCTCTACCGCTACGCAAGCACAGAGCGACGACTACGCGTGTTGGTCTACACGATTCTGGGAGTCGCGGTGGCGAGCGCCGTCTTTGGAATACTGCGTCAAACAACACAACACGGAACCGGCTTCATTCTTCCCTTGCTGAAACAAAACCAGGGGTACGGGCAGTTCATCAACAAGAACCACTTTGCGTATCTGATGGAGATGGCGTTTGGACTCGGTTTGGGAATCATTCTTTCCGGCGGCATCAAAAGAGATCGCGTGTTGATCTATATCGCGTTGCTGGTGCCGATCTGGATGGGACTGGTGCTGTCGAATTCGCGTGGTGGAGTTCTCGCGATGTTGGCGCAGATCGTCGTTGCAGCGCTGTTGTTACTGAGTTTGCAAACGTTCAGTGTCGCGCGATCGGTCGCTTTGAGGGCGATACTAATCATTATTCTGGTCGGTGGCGTCCTGGCCGGCACGTTTTGGGTCGGCGGCGATCGGCTAGCCATGAATTTCGAGGCAGCGACCCGTGAAGCTACAACCACACGCGACGGCGCAAGCCGAAACGAGATCTGGCGAGCGAGTCTGAAAATGTTCGCGGCTCACCCGGTTCTGGGAGTCGGTTTAGGTGGTTACTGGATCGGCATCACGGCACACCACGAGGCCTCGGGTTTGATGACGCCCCAGGAAGCACATAACGACTACCTCGAATTACTCTCGAGCGCCGGGTTGATCGGGTTTGCAATCGGCGTCTGGTTTGCAGTGGTTGTTGTTCGCATGATGCGAAAGAATCTCTCAGCGATGAGCTTCGGTGCGGTGCTCGGGCTCACTGGTGTTGCGGCTCACAGTCTCGTGGATTTTGGTTTGCACATCATGATCAATGCGGTCGTGTTCGTTACTTTGATAATGTTCTGTACACAGATGCCGCGGATTGATGCGGATCGCTGATGTTGCGGTACTTACTGATAATTTTGCTCGCGATTAATCCGCTTCAGGACATTGGCGGATCGCTGGCGTTTCAGGGGCAGGACATCATCGGGGGAGCGGCAATCATCTTTAAGGCTCCGCGGCGCGTCAGAGACATCGTCGGAGGCGCGGCAAGCATGATGGCCGTCCGGCGTCCGCCGAGAGCGAGTCGCTCGACGACCGTCGCGAGAAACAACACCACCCGACCTACGCCACAACCGACAGCTACTGACACCACCAGCGACCGAGTCGAAGCCTTCATAAACCAGGGCAACACTTACTACGACTCGGGCCAGTTCACGCAAGCTCTCGATGCATACCAAAGCGCGGTCAAGCTCGCGCCGCAGGATGCCGACGCTCACAGCGCCGTTGGTGACACGTATCTTTCTCTCGGTCGTTTTGCCGAAGCAGCCGGAGCTTACGAACAAACCGTCCGCCTCGAACGCAACAACTCATCTGCGTACAGCAATCTCGGTTTCGCGTACGACAAACTCGGAAAAACCTCAGAATCCATCGACGCCCTGCGCAATGCCACCACGCTGAATTCAAACGACGCCACCGCCTACAACAATCTCGGCGCAGCGTTGTACAAAGCCGGCCGCTACCAGGAAGCCACCGACGCCTTCAACAATGCTGTTCGACTACAGCCCAACGATGCTGATGCTCTGAACAATCTCGGTGCCGCGTACTACATGCTCGAACAATACGAACGCGCAGCAGGTAGTTTTCAGAGAGCGATTGCGGCGAGGGCCGATTCCGCCGACGCGCATTACAATCTCGGCAACGCTTACTACATGAGCGGCAAACACCGCGATGCCACTGTTGCTTATCGGCGTGCGATTGACTTGCGACCCGATTACGTCGAAGCCCGAACCAACCTCGGCAGCTTACTCATCTCACTCGGCGAACATCGCAACGCCATCGTCGAGCTCCAGGAGTCGATCCGCCGGCGAGCAAACAATCCCGTTGCACACAACAACCTCGGCTATGCCTACGTGAAGCTTGGCGAAACGTTGGATCGTGCGGCAAACATGCAGTACCTGCGCCAGGCCATAGACTCTTACAAGGAAGCGCTGCGGTTAAAACCCGACTACGTCAAAGCGCTGAATAACCTCGGCGCTGCCTACAATAAACTCGGGCAATTCCAGGAGGCTGCGGACGTGCTCGCGCGTGCGACGCGTGCGAAGCCTGATTTTCCCGAAGCGCACTACAACCTCGGAACGGCTTTCTACAGCCGCGGCCAATTCAAGGAAGCGGTTGCTGAATTTCAACAGGCTATTCAGCTCAAGAAGGACTATACGGACGCTTACAACAGCCTCGGCACCGCGCTCTACAGAGATCAGCAATTCGAACCCGCTATCGAAGCGTACAAGAAAACTCTTTCACTAAAACCCGCAAACGCCGAAACGAACAACAATCTCGGCACCGTCTATTTCCGCACTAAACGTTATCGAGAAGCTGAAGCGTCGTTCAAAGAAGCGATCAAGCTGAAGCCTGATTACGGCGAGGCATATTTCAATCTGGCGCTGACTTACGTTGCGTTAGGCAATCGCAAAGCAGCATTGGACCAGTACAACAAACTCAAGACAGTAGATCCGAAGTTGGCTGAAGATTTTTTCCAGCGCCACATGAAGAAGTGAAGCCGGAAAATTTTATTGACCTAAACCTACAGAAACAGTAGACTTCCGGCAACGAGCGGAGGCGCGAGGCTGTTTCTTTGAGAAGGGATAATTTGATGAACCAAAAACGACGTAATGGTTCCAGAGCAATTGCGGCGTTCCTACTTTTTTCCATTGCCCAGATCGGTCTTCAAATCGGTTTTGCTGAACCGAACGATACGGCCAGCGCGACACCATTCCCACAGCAAGTCATCGCAAGATTAACGACCAGAAACAACCAGCCGATCACAGTCAACGGATTGAGCGCCAATACCGGTGCTTCGATCCTGACTGGTGCAACGATCGAAACCGGAGCTGATCAGTCGGCAACCGTTAATCTTGGATCACTGGGATCGCTCGACATTGCTCCAAACACGAAACTCATTCTCACGTACGACGACGACGGCAACGTGAAGGTCGTGGTCATCGTCGGTTGCGTGGTCCTGGCGGCAAAGAAGAAGACGAAGGGTGAGGTGGTTAACGAGCAGGGCGAGTCTAAGAAGAACGATCCGGCCGGTGGTGGTGTGCTCAATATGTGTGTTGGCGCAGCAGCACCAGCGTCAACTGGCGGAGCCGGCGGTCTGTTTGGGCTTGGACGGGCAGCGACGATCGCGATCTTTAGCGGCATCGGTGTGGTAGCGCTAACGCCGTTGTGGTTCCAGGACAATCCCAGCGGGTCAACACCGTAAAAAAGTCTTTCCACGCAAAGGCGCAAAGACGCAAAGGAACGAACTCTTCCTTTGCGTTTTTGCGCCTTTGCGTGAGAAATGATCGATGCGCATCGCTGTTTCAATCCTTGCTATTGCACTGTGCTTGTTCCTCATGCAAGCCGCCGGTCGAATTGGGTTATCACGCCTGCTGGCGCGTTACGCGCTGATCGCCGATTCAATTCAAGCAGCCGACGAAGCCGCTCGCCTCAGTCCTTCTGATCCGGAGATTCACCGTGCGCGCGCAACAGTTGCAACTCATCTGCAAATGCACGCCGAAGCTGTTAGCTCACTCGAGATCGCATCGCGTCTGCGACAGCGCGATGACGTCCTATGGCTGGAACTCGGAAACGCGAGGGAGGAAGTTGGCGACACAAAGGGCGCGCTCGCAGCCTTGGACCAGGCTGTGCGTTGGGCGCCTTACTACGCTCACACACATTGGCAACGCGGTAATCTCCTGCTGCGAATGGGAAGACTTGACGAAGCCTTCGCTGAACTTCGAACGGCCGCGACTGCTAATCGAAATTACCTGCCGAACCTGATCGATCTCGCCTGGGGAATCTCCAAAGGTGACGTCGACAGAACTGAAGAACTGATCGCACTAAAGGACGACGATCAACGAGTTGCCTTCATCCAGTTCCTCACACAAAAGCGGCAGTTTCGTGGTGCTTATAACCTCTGGTCCACTGTTGCAGACGTTCGTCAGCCACACTTATTTAACGGCGGTTTCGAGGAGCCTCTTGTTTTCGATGGCGTGGAACTGGGAAGGTGGGTGTTCGCCAACGATCACAAGAACAAGCTAGCGATCGATGTTTCGCAAAAGTTTACCGGCACAAGAAGTTTTCAAATCACGTTTGATGGCGACTGGAATCCCGGAACGCCATTGTTGTCGCAAACCGTTCTGGTCGATCCTTCGAAGACTTACCGCGTATCGTTCACTTTAAAAACAAAAGATCTCGTGACCGGCGGGCCACCGCTGTTCACCGTAAGCGACGCCACGACCAATCAGTTGCTCGGCAAGTCCGAAAACTTTCCTTCGACCGAATCGTGGCGGATGTTGAGCTTTACGTTCACCTCACTAGCAACAACCGAGGCCGCTGTCATACGATTACGGCGAAACAACTGCGACGAGTCGCCGTGTCAGATCTTCGGTGTGTTGTGGCTTGATGAGATCAACATCCAATCCGCTGATTCCTCAAATCCTGAGCGTTGAAACCGCAACGCTCGCCGGAAGTGTCGCGCTCTCACTTGGCGACGAAGTCATAGCCGCACTCGCCGGAGATTCCGGGGTTTCCCACTCCAATACGCTTTTATCTGATATAGACCGAGTTCTGGCCGAAGCGCAGGTGGAGCTCGCGGACGTCGACTTGTTTGCCGTCGCGACCGGACCCGGAAGTTTTACGGGTCTGCGGATCGGAATCGCCACGGTGAAAGGTTTGGCAGCGACGTTGGACCGTCCGGCTGCGGGCGTGCCGACACTCCAGGCAGTTGCGCTCGCTGCGGGCCCGTCGCCCCGGTCGGTTGCGTTGCTGCCGGCGGGTCGCGGCGAAGTGTTTGCGCAACTTTTTTCTGTGACGAAAGATGGTCTCGTAACAGAATTGGATAAGGCGACACATATTTCTCCGACAAGATTATTGGAGAAGTACGGTTCGCTTGAGAGTGTTTTATGGTGTGGCGAAGGCGCGATCACACACCAAGCGCTCTTGGAGAATAAAGGGATGGTTGCCCCCGCTGTTACTAATCTGGCGACGCACGTCGCTAAGTTGGCTTTCACGAAGTTTCGCGACCAGCAGTTAGTGCATCCAGACGCACTCCAGGCGATGTATGTTCGTCCCTCGGATGCCGAGTTAAAGGTTTGACAGGCTGATAATCCTGTCTAAAGCAAATGGCCGAACAAAGGACTGCCCCACGTACCGAAGACATCACGATCATTCGTATGTCTGAGCACGATCTGCTCGAGGTTGTCGAGATCGAGGAGCAGTCTGGTTTGAGCAGGTGGGGCTGGGCGGCGTATTACGCGGAATTGCAGGGTGTAAATCGCGATCTGATGCTGATTGCGAAGCCTTCGCGCTTTGCGATTGTCGAGTCTGGCCCAATCGCCGGTTATATCGTTGCCAGGGAAACCGCGGGCGAACTCCATATCAACAATGTTGCTGTCAGGGCTGAGTACAGGCGCAGGGGAATCGGCGGCGCGCTGCTCGGCCGTGTGCTGGACGAAGCGCGCCGGCGCAAGGCAAATGCAGCGTTTTTAGAGGTCCGGAGCGCTAATTTGGCCGCTCAGACCCTTTACCAAAAGCACGGTTTTAGGGCCATTGCGCGCCGGGCGGATTACTACTCAGAACCCCGGGAAGACGCGGTGGTTATGAGTCTTGTTTTGGGGTAAATTACCCGCTTGATTTGCCTCACTTGTTGGGCTACCATTTTGCCGTGCGACACAATCCGCTGGAGGCTATTCACCTCCGAAACCATCCTGCCAACTCCCATTCGTCTGAAAGGAGACATGCACGAACATGGACATCGCAACCACGGATAGTTTGAAAGAAGAGTTGATAAACAGAGATCCCGAGTTCAGGGAATTAGCCAGAGAACATCATAAGTACGAAGAACGTCTTAGTGAATTATCAGCTCTTTCCTATCCGAGCAGCGACGAACAATTGGAGGAAATTACACTCAAGAAGAAGAAGTTGGCCCTTAAGGATCAGATGTATTCAATGATGTTGCAATACCAGAGAAGCCAGAGCTTGAGTCACTAAAACAGTTTCTCCGAGTTTAGAACTATTGAAGGGGACGTGGAACCAAAGTTGCGCGTCCCCTTTATCGTTAACAGAGATAACAAACGTTGAGCATAGTTAAGGAAAGCATCCCATATATTTTGATTCCGACATTGCTCGCGATCGCGGCGGGCGCCCTCGGCTTCTGGTACGTGTCGGCGTTTCTTATCGTTGTTGCGCTTTTTATGGCGTTCTTCTTTCGCCATCCGAAACGCGTACCGCCGACTGACACGGACGTCGTTGTATCACCCGCCGACGGGCGTGTTACTCGCATCGAACCGCAAAACGAGGGAACGTGCATCAGTATTTTCCTGTCACCGCTCGATGTTCACATCAATCGCTCACCAATTCCCGGCAAGATCGTCGACATGCTTTACTCGCGCGGCAAGTTTCTTATCGCGACGAACGAACAGGCGAGTCTTGTGAACGAGCAGAACGCGTTGACGATTCAAGGCGAGCGGATTACGGTCGTGTGCAAGCAGATTGCAGGGATCCTCGCCCGGCGAATAGTTGTTTGGAAAAGGGCAGGTGATAGTCTCGGCCTGGGAGAGCCCTTCGGCATGATCAAGTTCAGCTCGCGCACGGATGTTTTGCTGCCGGCCAACGTGACAGTGACAGTTAAAAAAGGCGAACACGTGCGCGGCGGGACCACGGTCATTGGGAGAATCTCATGACAGATGAAGTTGAAGAACGCCCGAATCCACCGCGAAGAGGTTTGCGGAAGGGGTTGTATCTCATACCGTCGGCGTTTACAGCGGGCAATATCGGTATGGGTTTTCTTTCGGTGATGGAGTCGCTGCGCGGGTTTCAGTTGCTTGGGAGTGTGAGTCCGAATATAGCAGGGGCCACGGATCACTTCGACCGAGCGGCAGTTGCGATCGGATTTGCGCTGCTGTTCGATATGCTCGATGGTCGCATTGCGCGTCTCACTAAAACGACGACTGAGATCGGTATTCAACTCGACTCGATCGCGGATGTCGTGACGTTTGGTCTCGCGCCGGCGGTGCTCGCGTATGTCTGGGGGTATGGCGCGGCGCTCACGGAAGGGACGGATGCTCATCGTCTCGCGTGGTTTCTGTCGTTCATGTATTTGATCTGTGGAGCGTTTCGTCTGGCGCGGTTCAACGTGCAAGCCTCGCGCCCGCGAGTTCTCTCGGCAGGGACAGTCAAGGTCGATAAGAAATCGTTTGTTGGACTACCCATTCCGGTTGCTGGCGGGTTGATCGCGGCGCTGGTGCACTTTTCACCCGTGCCGATCATCTACTTCGGCGCGGAAAGAGCGCAGGTCTACGCTGTCCTCATGATGCTCCTGGTAGGATTTCTGAGCTTGATGATGGTCAGCACGTGGCGCTTCTCGAGTTTCAAGACCGTAGGGACGCGCCGTGGAAGCATGCGCACAATCATGCTTGTGCTATGTGTGGGCGTACTGATCTTTCTGTACTCGCGGTACGTGTTGCTGGCGATCGTGGTTAGCTACATTCTCTATGGATTACTCTCGCGAATGATCGGGATGGTCTGGCGGCGAAGTGATACCGCTGAAGCAAAGATCGAAGCGAATCCGGTGGGGCGATCGTCCGGGGGTTAAAATTTCTTAATTTGGGCAGCTTTGCCTCAAAGTCGAGAGTCACTGTTGGATACGGTCAGTACCGTAACGCGGTAGCGTCGGGTTGACGTAGCGCCTCTCAATTTTGCTAAGAATTTCGTATGTCCGAGGCTGACCCGACGCTACCGCGTTACGGTACTGACCTCCTCCAAGTCTGAATCCTGACTTTTGAGGCAAAGCCAATTTGGGCTTGGCTTTGAAATTGAGTCAGTTGGGCGCGCGAAAGCCAGCAGGCCGTGTTCAGTCGTAAGAATGACGGCGTCGCCGACGATGATGGGTGAGGCTGAGCTGGTTAGTTCTTCGCCGGTTGGAAGGGAATTGACTTGTTTGCCGTCGCGTAAACCCAGCACGACACCTGCGGAACTCGAGAGAGGGGTGAAGAGGGCGGTTTCCTCGACGGTCAGTGGCTGGGCGGAGATGCGTCCGGGCAATTGTTTCTTCCAAAGCATCCTACCGTTAAGATTCAAGAGATAAGCGAAATTATCTAAAGAAGCAGCGAGCAATGTGTCGCCTGCGAGTACGACGGACTCCACTCCGGCGCCCGTTCGCTTCCGCCATTTCATGCGACCCTTATCGACACTGAGTGCGTAAACATATCCATCGCCCGAGCCGAAGAAGACCCGGTCTTTAGTGACCGCTACTGGTCCATGAATCGCGCCTTGAGTTCTGTAACGCCACAACAGCTGACCAGTCGCTTCATCCAGTGCCAACACCGTCCCGTCTTCACTGCCGAGATATACCTTGCCATCCTTCACCACTGGTTGACCGGCGAACACCAGCGCAAACGGTATGGACCACAACACGCCTCCGGTGTGTTTATCGAAGGCGTAGGCGCGGCCATCGCTCCCGCCGGCAAATATTTTTCCACCGCTAATTGCTAGTGCGCCTCGAAGCGGGCGGACTAAAGGCGTCCTCCATTGTGTGACGCCGCCTTCACGACCCAGCGCACGAAGAGCGCCCGCGGGTGCATTCGGTTTACCGACCGTCTCTGACGCAACGTAGATCGAAACATCATCGGCGACTGGTGAAGCCGAGAGTTCACCCCCCATCTCTGAACGCCAGTAGAGCTGACCGTCTTTCGCTTTCAGCGCGACGATAGCGCCGCCTGCGAGAGGTAGATAGATTCGTTCGCTATCGAAAGCTGGAGTGAGATTCAACGTGACCGCTGATTCATATCGCCAGCGAACCGTGAGTGGTTGAGATAGAAGAACGTCGGTTTTTGCGCTTTTTGTGATCGGAGGTACAAAAGAAAGGAAAGTAAGAATTACTCCCGCAAAGGCGCAAAGGCGCAAAGAAAAACCCGGATTTATCTTTGCGTCTTTGCGTCTTCGCGAGGTTACTTTGCGTTCTTCCATCACGAAAGTATAATCAGCCACTCTTTCCTTTTCATAATGAGCAGCGTCCTAAATCATGAGACCGTAATAATACTTGACTTCGGATCGCAGTACACACAACTTATCGCTCGTCGCGTAAGGGAAGCGGGCGTGTACTGCGAGATTCTTCCCTTCAACGCGCCCGTCGAAGCCATAAATGCGCGATCGCCAAAGGGTCTGATCTTCTCGGGCGGTCCCTCGTCCGTTTACGATCCGGCTGCACCAAAGCCACATCCGCAACTACTCGAATCGGTCGACTGTCCCACGCTCGGCATCTGCTACGGGTTTCAAGTTTTTGCGCGCGAGCTTGGCGGCGACGTCGTCGCTTCTCCGAACCGCGAGTTTGGCTACGCGCGCTTGAAGATCATGGACGTCACGAGTCTGCTTTTTCAGGGTTTGCCTGAAGAGCTCGACGTTTGGATGAGTCATGGCGATCACGTCACCGAAGTGCCGCCCGGGTTTCGTGTGACTGCACTCACCGACGACGCGCTGAACGCGATGGAAGATCAATCGCGCGGAATTTACGGCGTCCAGTTTCATCCTGAAGTTGCACATACGCCTTTGGGCGCGCAGGTGCTGCGCAACTTTCTTTTTTCTGTTTGTGGCTGTCGCGGCGACTGGTCACCGGAAGCTGTTATCGAAGAACAAGTGCAACGCATCCGTGCGAAGCTTGGTGATCGTGAACGAGTCGTTTCCGGACTATCGGGTGGCGTGGATTCAACCGTTGCCGCCGCGCTCGTCCACAGGGCCATCGGCGACCGACAGATGTGTATCTTTGTCGACAACGGTTTGCTGCGAGAAGGTGAGTTTGAGTCAACTCTTGCGCTGCTGCGGCAGACCATGAAGTTGAACATCGCAGGCGTTCGTGGCGGAGATCTGTTCCTTTCTGCTTTGAAAGGCGTCACCGATCCGGAGGAGAAACGGAAACGAATCGGGAAGGTCTTTATCGACGTCTTTGAGGAAGAAGCGCGGAAGCTGAACGACGTCGGATATCTGGTCCAGGGCACACTCTATCCTGACGTGATCGAGTCAGTTTCAGTGCGTGGTCCATCGGCGGTGATCAAGAGTCATCACAACGTCGGCGGCCTGCCCGAGAAGATGAACCTCAAACTGATCGAACCGTTGCGCGAGTTGTTCAAAGACGAGGTGCGATTGATCGGAAGGGAACTCGGCGTGCCGGAAGAGATCCTCAGTCGGCATCCTTTCCCGGGTCCGGGCCTGGCTGTGCGCATCATCGGCGAGATCACGCCGGAAAAGATTCGTCTCGTACAGGCTGCCGATCGCATACTCGACGAAGAATTACGTCGCGCGGAGTTATACAACTCTGTCTGGCAAGCGTTTCCCGTGCTTCTTCCCGTGTCGACTGTGGGCGTCATGGGTGATGAGCGCACGTATGAGCGCGTGATCGCGATTCGCGCTGTGACGAGTGTCGACGGCATGACGGCTGACTGGGCGCGGCTGCCACACGATCTGCTGGCGCGAGTTTCAGCACGCATTGTTTCCGAGATACGCGGGGTCAATAGGGTCGTCTACGACATTAGTTCCAAGCCACCATCAACGATCGAGTGGGAATAAAAACCGTTCACAGATTGCACAGATAAAATGCCTGACCGCCAATTCGTACACCTGCATCTTCATACCGATTACAGTCTTCTCGACGGCGCCATACAAATCAAACCCCTTTCGAAACGCGTTGAAGAATTAAAGATGCCCGCGTGTGCCATGACCGATCATGGAAACATTTACGGCGCGATCTCTTTCTACAACGCGATGAAGTACCAGGGGGTGAAGCCCATCATCGGATGCGAGACTTACATCACACGCGGCAGTCGCAAGGAGAAAGCATCCGGTGCACCTGGAGAGAAAGCAAACTTTCACCTGATCCTGCTCGCGCAAAACTACGAGGGTTATCAGAACCTCGTGCGCCTGACGTCTAAAGCCTACACCGAAGGGTTCTACTACAAGCCACGCATCGACAAGGAACTCCTTGCCGAGCACAGCAAGGGACTGATCGCTTTGTCTGCGTGCATGTCAGGTGTGCCGTCGGCGATGTTGGCGCAGGAGAAGTGTGACGAGGCCGCGAAGGCGGCGCTCGAATTTGAAGAGATTCTCGGAAAAGGGAACTACTTCCTCGAGATCCAGGAACACGGCCTCGACGCCCAGCGGCGTATCCGTAAGAATCTCGTCGAACTGTCGAAAAGCACAGGCGTGCCGCTTGTGGCAACCAACGACGCACACTATCTGACGACTGACGACTCCAGGGCTCACGACGTTTTGCTATGTATCGGATCAGGCAAGACTGTCAACGAGACGAACCGGCTGCGCTACGCGAGTCCAAACTTCTACGTAAGATCGCAGGACGAGATGTGGCGTATCTTCGGCGATGAACTTCCCGAGGTGCTCACGCGCACGGTCGAGATTGCCGAACGCATTGATCTGAAGCTTCCGGAGAACGTCAACTACCTGCCTCAGTATCCGATTCCGCAGTCGGAACAAGGTCTGACGGCTGACGAATACTTCGAGAAGGTCGTCCGCGACGGCTTCGAGCGCCGGCGCCAGCAGGTGTGGGACTCGCTCGCCGCCCGAGGTCAGTTGAAGCAACCGATGTCCGATTATCAGGCGCGGCTGTCGAGCGAGATCCAGATGATCAAGCAGATGGGTTTCGCCGGCTACTTCCTCATCGTTTGGGACTTCGTTCGCTACGCCAAGGAACACTCGATTCCAGTCGGGCCGGGAAGAGGCTCTGCGGCCGGCTCGCTGGTCGCCTACTGTCTCGACATCACCGACATCGACCCACTCCAGTACGACCTGCTCTTCGAGCGCTTCCTGAACCCTGGTCGCGTGTCGCTGCCCGATATCGATATCGACTTCTGTGTCCGCGGTCGTGGCGACGTCATCAACCACGTCGCGGGCTTGTATGGTCGCGACTCGGTTTGCCAGATCATCACCTTTGGGACCCTCGCTTCGAAGGCCGCGATCAAAGACGTCGGGCGGGCGCTCGAGGTGCCGTACGCCGAGGTCGAGAGGATCGCCAAGCTCATCCCGCCGCCGGTGCGTGGACGCAACGTGAGTATCAACCAGGCGCTTGAGCAAGTACCTGAACTCAAACGCGAGATGGAAACGAACCCTCAAGTTAAAGAGATACTTGAGATCGCGAAGAGGCTCGAAGGCTGTGCCCGCCACTCGTCCGTTCACGCAGCGGGCGTAGTCATCTCGCCGCTGCCGCTTCAGGAACTCATCCCGGTGGCCGTGTCCGGGAAGGAGGAACTCACGACCCAGTACGTCATGTCCGACCTCGAAAAAACGGGCATGCTTAAGATGGATTTTTTAGCGCTTACCGCTTTAACTGTTATAAATGACTGCTTAATCAGCATTAAACAGGCGCTTGGGCAAGAGATTAACTGGTCGGATATAGCGCTTAACGACGCTAAAGCCCTTGCCGTTTTTGCTGAAGGAAGGACCGAGGCGGTCTTCCAGTTTGAGTCTTCGGGTATGCAGGAGATCTGCCGGAAGTTGAAGCCGAAGGGTCTTGAAGATCTTGCGGCGCTGAATGCTCTCTATCGTCCGGGACCACTGGATGGCGGGATGGTCGACGAGTTTATTCAGAGGCATCACGGTAAGAAGAGCGTGCGTTACCTGGTGCCGGAGATGAAGGAGATTCTCAACAACACGTACGGCATCATCGTCTACCAGGAACAGATAATGCAGCTCGCGCAGAAGCTTGCCGGCTACACACTTAGCGAAGCCGACTTAATGCGCCGCGCAATGGGCAAAAAGAAGCGCGAAGAGATGGCCGTTCACGAACAGAAGTTCATTCAGGGGGCAGTCGAGCGTGGCATCAAGCAGGAGAAGGCCGAGAAGATTTTCTCACTGATGAACCAGTTTTCAGACTACGGATTCAACCGCAGTCACAGCGTGGCGTACGCGTATCTGGCTTTCCAGACTGCGTATCTCAAGGCGCACTATCCCGAACACTTCTACGCCGCGGTCCTTTCGAGTGAAGCCCAGGACGCCGCCAAGGTGTTTAAGTACTCGAAAGAGCTTCGCGCGCAGAAGATCGCACTGCTGCCGCCGGATGTTAACGAAAGCAATTCTGGTTTTACCCCCTTAAGCGGAGCGATCAGATATGGTCTGACCGCGATTAAGGGCTTGGGACAATCAATCGTTAATGCTATCTGCGAGGCGCGTGAGAGTGGTCCGTTCCGCTCGTTTTTCGACTTTGCAGAGCGCGTTGAATCCTCGACCTTAAACAAGCGTGTCATGGAAAGCCTGGTGAGTGCAGGCGCCTTCGACTCGCTTAAGGACGGACGATCGATTGCAGACTGGCGCGGCGGTTTGTACAGCGTGATCGATGCAGCACTTTCTCGAGCGCAGCGCGCGAAGCGCGATCGGCTCCAGGGACAGAGTGGTTTGTTCGGAGGAATGCCGGAAGAAAACGACTTCGCCAACGAACTCTCGCCGACGGCCAAAGGCTGGACTTCAAGTGAAATGTTAGCTGCTGAAAAAGCCACCCTCGGGTTTTACATTACGGGTCACCCGCTGGAGCGCTACCTCGATATCCTCCAGAATCTCAAGGCAGTCAAATCCTCTGAATTGCCTGAGTTGAACAGTGGAATCCGCGTGACTTCCGGTGGAATAATCGGCGACGTACAAATACGAACCACGAAGAAAGGCGACAAGTTTGCGCTGTTGCGTCTCGAGGATGAAGCGGGGAGCACGAAGTGTGTTCTGTGGCCCGAGGTCTACCGTAAACATTCGGCGCTGGTGCAAAATGATCTGCCGGCGATCGTGATGGGACGGCTGGAACTCAGCGAAGACAATCCGCCGACGATCATAGTGGATCAGTTACAGAGCATTGACGGCGCCGCGAGAAACAATGAGTTCCTGGTGTTGCGGGCGCCTCAGCACGATGACTTCCCAACGCTGTGCGATTCGATTTTAAATCTCTTAAACGCAAATCCGGGCGACTGTGACGTCGTGCTCGAAGTCTTAATCGACGAGAGCACAGTTGTGAGGATCAGGCCGAACAATGCGTTAAAGGTACGGCGCAGTGGCGAGTTGGAGCAGAGTCTGAAAGAATTGGGTTGCGCGGTTAGCTTTGAGAGAATGAACGGACATATTTGAGGCCACAAAAAGGCACAAAAGCACACAAGATGGCGAAGGATAAGAAGGATAAGGATCAGCCCGAAGTGCAAGGCCCAGTTGAGCAGCGAACTGCCTTTGAGCGCGTGCAGCTCGCACGACACAACGACCGGCCATACACGCTCGATCTCATCGAACGTTTGTTCGAAGACTTTGTCGAGCTCCACGGCGACAAGAGATTTGCCGAAGACCCCGCGATCGTCTGCGGTCTCGCACGCTTCCACGGCTTGCCCGTCGTCATCGTCGGTCATCAAAAGGGACGCGATACGAAGCAACGCAGTTACCGAAACTTCGGTATGCCTAAACCGGAGGGTTATCGCAAGGCGCTGCGCGTGATGAAACTCGGTGAAAAGTTTGGACGTCCAATCTTTACATTCATCGACACTCCCGGCGCCTATCCAGGTATCGACGCCGAAGAACGTGGACAAGCGGAAGCGATTGCTTACAACCTTCGCGAGATGGCAAAGATCAAGGTGCCGATCATCGTGACTGTGATCGGCGAAGGCGGTTCAGGCGGCGCGTTGGCCATTGGCGTCGGCGATCAGGTTCTGATGCTCGAGAACGCGATCTATTCCGTGATCAGTCCGGAAGGTTGCGCGGCAATTCTCTGGAGGGATAAATCTCTGGCGGATCGCGCCGCAGAAGGCCTGCGTCTCACTGCGAAGCATCTACACGACGAGGGAATCGTCGACAAGATCATCCCAGAACCCGCGGGCGGCGCACACAACGATTACGATCAAACCGCTCGGTACCTCGACTCAGCCCTGAGCGAGCGTCTCGCAGAAGCAGTCAGTTGTTCACAGGAAGACAGACTCACGCGTCGTTACAGCAAACTCCGGCGCTTCGGTCGTTGGGGCACAGACGGTCAGGACACGAACCCAACACCACCAGGCAGCTGATGTCGCGTGTCGAAACTAGAACGGAATGTCGTCGTCAGACAAATCTGATTGCGACTCCGCCGGGCTGGCGCTGGCGCTTGCAGATGCCGCACGCTCGTATGGAGCGGCGTCGTCACCTCTCGAGCCGATAAACTGCATGTCGGTAGCAAACACTTCGAGCGAATGGCGCGGTTTGCCATCACGATCGACGTACTCGTCCACACGCAAACGTCCCTCGATGTAAACCTGTTTACCTTTTTGCAGATACTGTGAGGCAGTTTCTGCCAGACGGTTCCAAAGAGTGACGCGGAACCACGTCGTATGGTCCTGCATTTCGCCATTTCGATCTTTGCGGCGTTCGTTCGTGGCCACGCTGAAACTACAAACGGGAGTACCCTGGGCGGTATAGCGCAACTCGGGATCGCGCCCGAGATTTCCCACGATAATGATCTTATTAAAGGACATGAGGAGCCTTTCTTTCTACCGGGTTTAACTGACGCAGCGATACTACTACGCGAAAATCTGAAGAATCAAGCAAACCAAATTTTTAACGCGATAAATCTTCTCTGGGCAATCTCTGTTTAGCCGCAGATTCACGCATAAGAATCGCGTTCTGGAAATGATTTCTGGTAGACTGTCGGCACTATCAACCTGATTGGAAGTATGAAGCCGCGAGTATACATCGAGACTTTTGGCTGCCAGATGAATGTTGCTGATTCGGAGCGCGCCGCGACCGGTTTGCGAGCCTCCGGTTACGACCTCTGCCAGTCGATTGACGATGCCGACGTGGTGTTGCTCAACACGTGTTCTGTCCGCGAAAAAGCAGAACGAAAAGTCTACACGCGCATTGGTGAATTGCGTGCTGCTCGACCAGACAAACGCGATCTTCTGGTTGGCGTGATGGGATGTGTCGCGCAGCTCGAAGGCGAATCGGTTTTCGATCACGCCTCGTCAGTCAACATGGTGATCGGAACGCGTGCTACCGATCGTATTCCGGTGTTGATCGAAAGAGCGCGCGACGGTGAGAGAAGAGTTCTGGATCTCGGCGAGCGTGGCGAGCACGACTCCTGGGACGTTTCTCCAGTCGAGCGACATTCGCCGCACGTCGCTTTCATCCCGATTATCGAAGGTTGCAATAAGTTTTGCTCGTTCTGTATCGTGCCCTACTCGCGCGGGCGGGAGCGTAGCCGGCCGGCGATTGAAATCGTCGCGGAAGCAAAGCGCCTCCAGGCGCTTGGCTACAAGGAAATTCATCTCATCGGCCAGAACGTGAATAGTTACCGGCCGCGAGTTGAAGATGGACTCGAAGGATTTCCGGGAGCGACGCCGTTCTGCCGTCTGCTGCGAGCAGTCGCTGCCACCGGATTGCCGCGTATCAAGTTTACGACCTCTTTCCCACGTGATTTCCACCCTGACATTGTTTCAGCTATCGAAGAAAAGCCGAACCTTTGCGATTGGATTCACTTGCCGGTCCAGTCTGGAAGCGACCGCATTCTCAAGCTCATGCGTCGAGGTCACAAACAAAGTGACTATCTCGAACGAATTCAGCGTATAAAGAATTCGAGGAGGCGCCTGGCTCTAACCAGCGACATCATCGTCGGTTTTCCCGGCGAAACGGACGACGATTTTCAACAAACGATCGACCTGGTTAAAGCGTGTGAGTACGACAGTCTTTACATTTTCAAATATTCGAGACGTGCAGGCACACCGGCAGCGGAGTTTCATGATAACGTTTCCGAGAAAGAAAAGACTGCCAGGTTCCTTGAACTCGAAAAAGTGCAGCGCGAAGGGCAGGAGAAGATCTACCGCTCCTATGTTGGACGCAGGCTCAGCGTTCTCGCTGAGAGACAAAGCTCTCGTTCCGAAAACGATCTGACAGGACATTCGACGTGTCACAAGGTTGTAAACTTTTCGGGCGAGCGCGGTCTCGAGGGTGATGTCGTTGATGTGCTGGTGACGGCCGCAAAAACAAATAGCCTCTACGGAACTCTGGTAAATGGTGTAGTGTAAGGGGTGCGTATGGAAATTGAGGTTAAGATCCGAGCATTAATGATGGATCCGAACAGCGGAACTCCGATTATTATTTTAAAAGACGTTCAGAGTGATACGATGCTGCCGATCTGGGTAGGAGCATACGAAGCGAATGCCATCGCGCTCGAGATCGAAAAGATCGCGCCACCGAGACCGATGACGCACGATCTACTGCGGAATCTGATTGTCGAATTGGGAGTGCAGGTGGATCGAGTGGTGGTGACGAGCCTGCGTGATAACACGTTCTTTGCAGTGATCGAAATGCGAAACAGCGAAGGCGATCGGATGGTCCTCGACTCTCGTCCGTCTGACGCCATCGCATTAGCCTTGCGAGCTGATTGTCCGATCTACGTCGACATGGAAGTGATCAAAGCGTCGCGCAATACGTTGCCCGCCGAAGAGGCCGAAGAAGCCGAAGCGCCTTCAGGTGAAGAGGAATGGCCCGACGTTATCGGAGAGGCCGGAGATTTACCGATGTAAGTTTTTCTATGTGCTATCTCTGTGCCGTTGGTGTACACAAAGAGCACAGAGTTACACAGACAAGAGGGAAGCTTGAACCTATGGAGCGATAGTTTGCCACTGTGCAGCGAATGGTAATCGCCATCGCCAACCAAAAAGGTGGGGTAGGAAAGACCACTACCGCCATCAATTTGGCCGCCGCTTTTGCCCGCAAGGGAAAACGTGTCCTTCTTCTCGATCTCGATCCCCAAGCCAATAGCTCTATATCGTTTTTAGATCCACTCACAGTCGAGCGATCCATCTACGAGTTGATGATGGATGGAGAAGCGCCCGTCGAGGAGTCGGTTTACGCAACACCGGTAGAAAACCTCGCCCTTGTCCCCGCGCGGATCAACCTGGCAAAGCTCGAGTCGAAACTGGTCGGTGATTTCGATGCACCGTTCCGGCTCAAAGACCGTCTCGAACCTTTCCGGCAACACTACGAGGTGATCGTCATCGACACGCCACCGACGTTGGGTCTGATTACTGTGAATGCATTGGTTGCAGCCTCACATGTCTTGATTCCGATTCAGTCGTCATATTTCGCACTCGAGGGCACAGACGATCTCCTCGAGACCATCGAGAAAGTGAAGGCGCGTCCGAATCCGAATCTCGAGCTGCTCGGAGTGTTGGTGACTCTGCACGACAAGCGAACCACGCTCGCGCGTGAAGTTCACGAACAGATTCGCGCGGTCTTTGGTCCAAAGCTTTTCGACACTGTGATTACCAAGAGCGTCAGACTCGAAGAGTCGCCCGCTTACAAGGAGTCGATTTTTAGTTTTGCTCCTAACTCATCGGGAGCAATTGAGTACGGAAAACTTTGCGAAGAGGTAATAAGCCGTGTCTAAGAGGGGATTGCCAACTGGCCTCCAAATGCGCCACGACGCGCACTACGTCGAAGAGCTGTCGCAACACCGCCCGCAGCAGGTCGGCAGGATGATACCTGTCGATAAGTTGGAGCCTAATCCGGAGCAGCCGCGCGTTGATTTCGGCGACCTCACGGAGTTGACGGCTTCGATTGCCGAAAAGGGCGTGCTCGAACCATTGCTCGTCAAGCCGAACCGTCTCACCGGTCGCTGGATGATCATCGCCGGCGAGCGTCGCTGGCGCTCTGCGCAGCGTGCGGGGCTGAAGGAAGTGCCATGTGTTGAGATGGAAGTTGACGACGGCACGGTCGCGGAGATCGCGCTCATCGAAAACATGCAGCGCAAAGATCTCACAGTCTGGGAAGAGGCTGATGGTCTACTGTCGCTGTGCGAGCGATTCGGTTACACGCACGACGACGTAGCGCGCAAAGTCGGTAAGAGCAGAACGACTGTGACTGAGGCACTCGCGATCGCGAAGATCCCGGACGACGTAAGGGAAGTGTGTCGCGCGGCTGACATCAATGCGAAATCCTCGTTACTTCAGATCGTGCGCCAACCCGACGATGATTCAATGCGGCGCCTGGCAAATCAGATTGCGTCGAAGGGTTTGAATCGAAACGATGCGAGAGAAGTGCGACGACAGGAGATGGGCCCACGCGTCGTTCCCGACAACAAGCCTTACACGTTCAAATACGCTTCACCCGACAAGGACTTCAATCTCGAGGTAAAGTTCCGCGCCTCGCAGGTCAGCGATTCTGAAGTCGCTCTAATTCTCCGCGCCATCGCCGACGAGATCGACGACGAACCATTACAGAATTAAGCCACAAAAAGGCACATAGAAGCACACAAAATGCACATAGAAAACACGAAATGTGTTAACCAAATTCTTTTGTGTGTTTCTTTGTGCTTTTTTGTGGCTCTACTTTGCTAAGCTTTTCTTCTTCTCCGCCGCGGCTCGCTTCTGTAACGACTTGGCCCAGCGCTCGAACGTCGGTTGCAGTGGCTTGAACAGTCTCGCCCTGAAAGTGTGCTTCTTCTCGTTCCAGGCCTTCAAGTGCTTCTCGGTATACATCCGCACAGCCGGCTCGAGTTGGGTCTTCTTCAACGAGTGTTTCAGCGTGATGTGATAATGCTGGCCCACTAACGAAAACACGAGCGCCACGAGATTGCTTTTGAATGAAAGTCTCGGAATTATTTTTTTGTGAAACGGCTTGTCTGCCGGTAACAAGACGTTGACTGCAATCTCGAGCCAGGCGCCTTTCGGCCCCTGACGTGGATGATAAAGTCCGGGCAATTCAGTCGCCTGAAAAGGACCCTTAATCCGTGGATCGGTAATAAACGGAACTAATCTGATGCGTTCGATGCCGCGCGTATGTTCTCGCGGCAAACTATCGAAGGCACTCTCAACCTGCTCCAACGAGCCCTTTGGTAGGGAGCCTTCATACTGATTCTCAATGCGTATGGCCACAGTGATCGCTTCCTGAATATCGTCGTTTTAACGGGAGTCAGTCACTTTAGGGGAAGGGAGCAAAGTCGGTCAAGTGGCGTTCTTCTCTGCCGCCCTCTGCGTATCTCGGCGCACTCTGCGTTAAACCGATCTATTAACGCAGAGAACGCAGAGATACGCAGAGACCGCAGAGATACGCAGAGACCGCAGAGATCAGCATATATCTGTTACTGCGCCTGAGCTTGCGCTGCCGACGAGAGCCGCATACTTTGCGAGGACGCCGTTAGTGTAACGCCGTGTTGGTGGACGCCATTCAGCATACCTTCGAGCCACTTCATCATCAGAAACGTTGAGTTGCAAAAGACCGTGTTCGGCGTCGATGGTGATCGAGTCTCCTTCATTCACGAGTGCCAGCGTGCCTCCGACCGCGGCTTCCGGCGCGACATGCCCCACAACCAATCCGTAAGTAGCACCTGAGAACCTGCCATCCGTAATCAACCCGACTGAATCGCCGAGACCCGCGCCGATGATCGCTGAAGTTGGTGCGAGCATCTCGCGCATGCCTGGTCCACCTTTCGGGCCTTCATACCGAATCACCACGACGTCGCCCGCCCTGACTTGCGAAGAAAGAATGGCGTGCAGGCATGATTCTTCGGAATCAAAAACTCGCGCCGGACCCGTGATCGCTTTGTTCCTGATACCAGACACTTTCGCGACCGCGCCCTCTTGCGCGAGATTGCCTCGCAGAATTACCAGGTGACCTTCCGAGTAAAGCGGCTCGTTCCATTGCCGAATCACGTCCTGCTGCGTTGCCGGGTGCTCGGGAACGTTGGCCAGTGTTTCTTCGATTGTCTTGCCGGTGATCGTGAGCGCATCACCATGCAAGAGCCCGTGAGTCAGCAACATTTTCATGACCTGTGGTATGCCACCAACCTTGTGCAGATCGGTCGTGACGAATGAGCCTGACGGTTTCAAATTGCAGATCACCGGAACTCGTTTCCGGATCCGCTCGAAATCATCCAACGTCAACTTCACCTGCGCGGCGTGTGCAATGGCGGGCAAATGGAGTACGGCATTAGTCGATCCACCCACAGCCATCACGACCGCGATCGCATTTTCGAATGCTTTCTTCGTCAGCAATTGCCGTGGAAGAATCCGGCTGTGAACCGCGTGAACGAGAGCTTCCGCTGAAGCAACTGCGTTGGTCGCGATCTCGTCGTCTTCAGCAGACATCGTCGAAGAGAAGGGAAGTGCCATCCCCATCGCTTCGATCGCCGCCGACATCGTGTTGGCTGTGAACATACCGCCGCACGACCCGGCGCCGGGGCAGGCGTTTCGTTCGATTCCCACGAGTCGATCCTCGCCGATTTTGCCGGCGCAATATTGGCCCACCGCTTCAAACACGCTCACGATCGTCAAGTCTTCGTCCTGGAAGTGACCCGGCTTGATCGTTCCCCCGTAAACAAAGATCGACGGAATATTCAGACGCGCGATCGCCATCATCGCTCCGGGCATGTTCTTGTCGCAGGCGCCGATCGCGAGCAAGCCATCCACTGAGGCGGCCTGACAAACGGTCTCGATTGAATCAGCAATAATCTCGCGCGAAACGAGGGAATACTTCATCCCCTGCGTTCCTTGTGAAATGCCGTCGCTGACTGTGATCGTGCCGAAGGTCTGCGGCATGGTTTGCGCATCTCGCAGCGCTTCGACAGCGTGCTCCGCGAGACGATTCAGACCGGCGTTGCAAGGTGTGATGGTGCTGTGAGCGTTGGCGACGGCGATGATCGGCTTTTCAAAATCGCCATCTTTGAAACCGACAGCGCGGAGCATCGCCCGGTTCGGCGTGCGTTCGACGCCTCGTGTGATGGAATGACTGCGCGCGTCCTCGCTCTTCTTGAATTTTTCAGACACTCTGATTCGTGGTTATATCAGAAAGAAGGCTCTGCATGCGACCGTTCGATAAAGAGTCGCTGTGTGTAAAACTTATTCTTTTAACCTGATAATAAACTTCGTTCATCGACTACTCCGGCCGTTTTATGATAAAAATTCAAACCTATGGAAATGGCGCAGTTGGAATATTTCTCGCGAGTCGTACAGGAAAAAAGCTTTTCAAAGGCCGCCGACAAGGTTTTTAGAACTCAGCCCGCCGTCAGCATCGCCATCCGGCGCCTCGAGGAAGAGATAGGTCTGCCGCTGCTGGACCGAACGCAGAAGGCGCCGGTGCTAACCGAGGCAGGGCAGGTGGTCTACGACTATGCACAGCGGATACTGGGCCTTCGCGACCAGGTGGGGCAGGCGATTGCCGAAATGCAGAGTCTGAAACGCGGGCTCATTCGCGTGGGCGCTAATGAGAGCACGTCGTTGTACCTGCTGCCCGAGTTGATCTTGATATTTCGCGAGCAACATCCGGATGTGAAGGTGGAGATATTCCGACACGTCTCGAGTCGTTTGCCGCGCGAAGTTTTGGAGCGCAACATCGACTTTGCGTTGATGGCTTCAGAGCCAGGGGACCGTGACCTGGAAGCTTTTCCGTTGTTGAAGGATGAGCTCGTGTTGATAATGAGTCCGAAGCATCCGCTGGCTACGCGTCCTTCGGTCAGGATCAAGGACTTGGGAAAAGAATCGTTTGTTGCCCACAACGTTAAGTCCGGTTCACGCGTGAAAGTGATCGAGGCTTTCGCGAGGCAACACACGCCTTTAAACATCAGCCTGGAGCTCGCCACGATCGAAACAATCAAGCGCTTCGTGCAAAAGCGCGTCGGACTCGCATTCGTACCTCGCATGTGTGTACGTGAAGAGTTGGAACGGGGTGTTTTAGTCAACGTGCCTGTTCGCGGTCTCACTCACACGCGAACTCTCTGGGCCGCTCACCGTCGCGGCGCAAACTTTTCACCTGCCGGCAGTGCATTTCTAAAGATTCTTCAGACGCGAGCTGAAGCCGGATCGTAGTCTTTTAAGTAAGAACCGAAGGTTGTTCGAACAATTCACTCCCTAGAAAGGTGGTCCCACATGAGAAGATTGTCTGTCTGCACAACAGCAGTTCTTGTAATCCTGGCCTGGGCTACATTTGCCGAAGTAAGCAGTGGCAGGACTGAACGTGGAGCAAAGATTGAAAACCCGCGAGCAAGAGTGACTATTGTCTTTCGCGGGCTACAGGTTTTTCATCCCGATCCCGCAGCTCAGTACGTCGAAGCAGGAATCCTGCGGGCTCCCCAGCACAAGCTTCGTATTGACGTGCTGGAAAAGTCTTCCGCTGGTGTTTCGCGCTTTACGGTGCCATCGGAGTCTCTTGGAGGCGCGGAGAATGACGTTTGGTCATTTGAGTTCGCGAGTTCCAATCGCGGCGTCAGCCTTTACCAACACGGCGCATTCGACAGAAAAGCCGGCATCGGCGATGAAAGAGATTTGCGCTGGGCCGTCGACCTGGAAGGGAAAGAATTTTACGACCAGGAGTTGACCACGAAACAGAATCAACTGGGGCCGATCCTGCGCGTCAGCAGCGGCGAGTTTTACACGAGGACTCGAACACGTCCGTTGCTGCGTAACAAGGGTAACGGTACCTTCGAATACTTCGGCAGTGCAGCGGATGAAATTGCCGCAGACCTTTTTGTCGAAGGAGATGTTGTCCTGAGATCTGCGAATTCTGGAAAAGAGATTCTCAGGTTGAGAAACACGCCTGGTAGTTCCTATGAGATCGTTGTAGAAAACGAATTCATAGCTGACGCACACGATCGCGGCGCTGGTCACTTCGAATATTACTACCGCTTAATCACCAAACCACAAGACGAGTGGTATGACTTCAAGGTGGCTCGGCAAACCTCCGCTTCAGTAAATAGCCATTTCAATCATTACGCCGGCCCTGAAGCGGCGTGCTTCCCCTGGTGGATTTTCAAGAGAACGAATTCGTTAAAGTAACTGACTTTCGAACGGGAGCGCCGGCAACTGCGGCGCTCCCTTCGTCCAAAAATTTCTTACAGCACCTGCTCCTTTTTCAATTCATTTCCCGCGATTTACTAGTGAGGTGAAAAAAAGGAGACGAAAATGATTCTCGACTTAGCGCTATCAATCATACTTACATTCGGTGCTTCAGGCCCAAGCAATAATTTCAATGAGTGTCCCCCTGCGGACCAGCCCGACGCTGTGGCCACAGTGCAGGTTGATACCACGACCACCACGACCACTACCGCGCCGAAGAAAAAGGGTTAAAGGCAGCCAGGCAGCGACTCTCACAACCGAAATCAGACTGAACCGGGAGTGCAAGTCTCCCGGTTTCGTTTTGGAGGCGAAATGAATTTAAGAACGCTGACGATCTTTCTTCAACGTACCGCCTCAAGGTCGATTCGAGCGGTCACGGTGCAGCTCACGTTTTGCATTAGTGAAACCATTGACATATCTGTACTAGAGGTTTAAGTTGTGCTCGCCCTCGCGAATCTCAGCCTCAAAGGAGTCATGTCCGATGGCGAGCAAAAAGAAATCCACCAAAAAAGCCTCGGCTAAGAAGCCTCAGGAAGTTGTGATGTGGCTACGTCTGCCGAGACCGATGAAACCCGCAGAACTTGCGAAACTCGGTTTGAAAGGCGACGTCTGCTTCGGCGGCGATACCTGCATTGCGGCGACGAGCGTCCATGCGGACGCAGACATCGTGGTCCAGGCTGATTTGCAGGAGTCGCTCAGGAAAGCCGGTCTATCGCGTCGCGCCGATCCTTGTTTCGGTGGCGATACCTGCATCGTCTAGTCCGACACGAACAATTTGATTTCGGAGGGCACGCTCATGGCGTGGAAAGCGTCTCACTATACCCATCTCATTCTTCTGTCTGATGGCAACGGCGTCGTTTACAACGGCCGCAGTGGAGCACTGGTAAAGATGTCGGCGGGCGCGTTTGCGCGATGCGACACGATCATGAAGAGCAGTGCACCGGGCAAGCCTTTGAGCGCCTCGTTTGAGAGTGAGGAATTGTTTGCGCATCTGATCGCCGGGAACTTCGTCGTCGAATCAGACTTTGACGAGCTCGCGTTTATCGAAGAACAGTATCAGCGCGAGCGCCGGCACTCGCAGTTTCTGCTCACGATTCTACCGACGTTTGGTTGCAATCTCGGTTGCGACTACTGTTTCGTCGGTAAGAAAAAAGGCGCGATGGACCGCGAGAAGCAGGATGAGATCATCAAGTTTGTGACCGAGCGTTTCGCGACGCAGAAGTTTCCGAGCATGGCAGTCGACTGGTTTGGTGGCGAGCCGTTGCTGGCGTTGGGTGCGATTGAACATTTGTCGGATGCTTTTCTGGATCTGTGCCGTCGTTACGATACGTCTTACAGCGCACAGGTGATCACAAACGGCACGATGATCTCCGACAGGGCAGTGGAAGTGATGCATAAGGCAGGCATCGATCGCCTTCAGATCACGCTCGATGGGCTGCGTGAAATCCACGACCAGCGACGTCCGAGCAAGTTGCGCGTGATCTCGTCGTTTGAGCAGACGATACTCGGCCTCGGGAAGGTTGTGGGGCAGTTTGTCATTCGACTACGCATCAATGTCGACAAGCATAATCTTGCCGAAGCATGGAAGCTGTTGGATTTCTTCGCGAGCCAGGGTTGGTTGGGAGCTGACACCAGTTTCTATCCGTACCTCGCGCGCATCTCGCCGTTCACCGATGCTTGTGCTTCGGTTGCGACAGAGGTGTGCACGATCGACGAGTTCCAGGAGATGAACATTCAGTGGATGAAGCGACTGCATAACCTTGGCGTGCCGGTCGCTTTCCAGGGGTTGTATCAGTTTCCGGAACCGAAGCTTTACAACTGCGGCGCCATCGGCACGAATGGGTTCATCTTTAATCCGAACAGTGAGATTCATAAGTGCGGTTTGGCGGTTGACGATTCGAGTGAAGCGATCGGGATGCTCGGCGAAGAGCTTGATAGTGATCATCCGAATGCGGTGAAGTGGCGCGACTGGAGCCCGCTTGATAATCCTGTTTGTCGCGGCTGTGAATTCCTGCCTTCGTGTCTTGGTGGTTGTCCGCGCAACCAGATGCAGATGCGCGAAGTGCAGAAGAAGGAGAACTGCCAATATTACCAGCAGCACGAGAATCGGATCCTCGCGACACATCTCGAGCTGGCCCAACAAGCCCAACAAGCATCGTGAAAGTGAAAACCATAACCGGCGTTGCCACTGCTTTATTCGTCCTTCTGGTTACGTTCGATCTCCTGGCCCAACAACAATCCAGCACTCCCGCAAGAGCCTGCGACACTGAGTCAGTCGCTACTCGTTCAGCAGAGGACCGCGCCTATAGAGCAGGCCGGCTGCTGATAGAAACGAGTTTTTATCGTCTTCACACCAGAATTGAAGACGGAGCGGAGTGCTGGTGCGACGGACAAGTACGGCTCGTAATGATCTTCAAGAAGGGTGAATACCAGACCGTGATGGACACGCCCGACTATCGCAAGCACTTCGATCAGGAGATCCTGCCGCGCATTCTGCCGTTGTGCCGTTGGGATTATGACATCGTAGTTGACCATCACGTTCAAGGATTCTTCATTACTGAATCAGGTGACGAAGTTGTAAAGCACGAAGACGCCGCTCCTTTATTAGCCCAGGCGCCGTTTCGAAGCCGGCCGCTGAGTGTCTTTCGGCGCTATTACAACAACCGCAGTGTTTATGGAGGAAGAATTCAGTATTTCTGGAAGGGCGATGACGTCAGCATCGCTGCCATTCAGGACAAGATGAAAGCGAAACGTCGCGAGAAGGCTGAGCACGAGCAATTTGTCGCGCAGCGGCCACAACGATACCGCGAAAAAGCAGCCCGGGTTTTGAAGTTGCTGGAGACAGTGAACGCTGCAAGTGCTTCGGCCAGCCAGGACTTTTCATCGTTTACCAATGGGGCGGTGCTACAGGCAATTTATACCGGTAACTTTGAACGATTCCATGGGAAGTACGAGCAGGAAGATCTGCTGAATATGGTTGGAGCAGCAGATGTGAGCGGGGTTGCCGATCTGGGCCGAAGGCGGGCTCCGGTTGTGTTGGCGCAGTCAGCGTACCATCGTCGTTTCTTTGAGAACTGCGGAAACCAGCGCGAGATCCCGTTCATCGCTGTGCGTTACCGGCAACCGGATATTGTGACGACCAATCTGTTTGGAGTGGAGCTTTCACGCATCGAGGGAGACACTTACACCTACAACGTGCGCGAACCGTTTGCAGCGTCCTTCCTGAACGCGCATAAAGGCATCATGGAGGTCAAGGATGGTGCTGAATTCATCGGAATCACGCAAAGGGCATACGACAGCTACAAGAACGATTTCGACAGGTTCCTGGAAAAGGAAGGCTGTTCGTCGCCAATCGTGCGTCTGTTTGAAGTCAATTTATACCTGGCGACTGAATGGCTTTGGCCAGGGCAAAAGCTGGTGGACTTGAAGCCGCAACCGGCGCCGGCCGCGCCGGCGAGTGACCAGCCTGCGACGCCACCGGCTCCGAAAGCAAAACTCAAATCCCGCTCGAGGAGGCCAAGGCCGTAGTCGCAAACTCGTCGGAGACACCTAAAGCGCTTAACCAGAGAAGACCCGCACCCATTCTCTGCGTCTGATAATACATATTATGTCGCGGCGGGCTTTGCCTAATAAATCGCGTTTGCCTCAAAATTCGCTCGTCTGCCTCATAAATCATTTGGCAAACGTCGAAGGTTTGAGGCAAGCGCCAGATATTAGACCGTAACGCCCAGCGCCCTCAGCATCTCTTCCTCTTCAAAAGTAAGCTCGCTATCAGCGTACTTGAGAAACAGGTCGAATGATGCTTTGTGAAAGTCCGTATATGGAAACAACACTTCCATTGCTAGATCGAGTGCTTCCATAACCGGATGCGGTTTGAAGAGTTGGGCATCAAGATAATGATGGATCATCCTAAGATTGAATCCCATTCTCTTCGCAGCGAAGGCATTGTCTTTGAATGCTTCAAAGGCGAGTTGCCAGTCGCCGTGATCCATTTCGAAATACGGTTTGTTACTACCTGTATCGTCTGTGATGTTAGGATTGTCTTGCATGGTCAGTTCCTTTCTTCTTAACGTGGTTAGGAATTGGCTGTGTATGGGGCTGCCCTCGTTCGCAGCGAGGTCAGTCCCGCTTCTGTAAGTCTCCACCCTTGCTCGAAAAAAAACTATTTAATGGGCCACGTGTCAACGGCGATTTCCGCGAGCTTCATCTGCCGCTCTTCTATGTCTTTCACGTCCCACTCAAGCTTTTGGCCGACCATTTTCGTCAGCAGATAAGGTGAGGTTTGAAGAAAAGGTCGCTTGATCGCAAATGGCTTATTACCAATTTCGTTATTCTTTGACGCCTGCATCAGCACCATGTTACCGAGCCGCTTATAAACACTATTTGCAGTTTCAGGATGTATGTGTTCCCATCCCGGTCCCGGATTGATTGGCAGTATGTGTTCAAGCGTGATCTTTAGCGTATCTTCATTTGGTATCCACGCAGGTTCGGGGTCGCCAGTAAATTTTAATTCCAAAGCACGCAGGTAATATCTAGCTAAATGGCTTTTTGAAACGCGAGCGCCGCCGAACGCTGCCGCAAACAGAGCGTCACTGGGAATCCGATCAGCCATTTTCTGGACCAGCGCTTTTGTGGTAGCAACATCGCCGTCCGTGACTTCCTTTGCCCTTACAGCATAAGCCTCTTCTAGTGTTCCGCCACGGCCACCTACGATCAAGAATCTAACCGACCAGTTGACGAACAATGGGAAAATCTTATTGGCTTCAACTACAGAAAAATTCCTCGCCACCGAAAGCATTAGGGGTCTAATCTGTGCAACACCGAGTTCCTTTATTACCGCTATTGCGCGAGATACGCCAAGTGCGTAGTCATTCCACTTGGGTGCGTCAGGACTCAGAATCGCAACGTACTCGTTTGCATATTCGGCCATCATATCCAAAAAGGTGATAGCCTGATTTCTGCCAGCAACATTGTCCTTAACTGTCTTAAAAATCAAATCTGTGCGTGTTACGCCATATAGAGAGGTCAAAAGCGTTCGCAGATAGGAAAGTGTAATGTCCTCATCTTCGAGAGTCTCCAAAGCGCCAATCATCGAATCCCATTTTTGTTGAGCCTCTTTGTCTCGATCTTTAGCTTGCGAGAACAGATAGTTTTTAATGAGATCAGCCTGTGACGTTTTGAGTCCTCGATCATTCAACGTCTCAAACATTGTAAACGCGTCGAGATCGTCTGGAACGGTCAGCACAATTACCTGTGCAGTATCTTGAAGAAATCGAACCCATTGATTCAGGTGATTAATGGCGTGTTCTTTGCTAAGCCCCTTGACTCTAGTGGCTACATGCTTTGCCGCCAGCACGGCGGCCCGGTCAATCCGTTCGTGTGACCATTTTTTCGTTTCTATGTTTCTTTCGGGGCTATTGGGTCGCGATAGGACGCGCTTCATGAAGTATTCGTTATCGACGGAATTAAGCGTAAGGGTAGGGGTATAACCTCGAACGTCACGATCAAACTTTCTGAGGAAATCTGTTTCAATCGACGTGGAGTCCTCATCTTCGCCTTGCAAGAAGAACCAATCTCTAATCGCAGCAAGTAGAATCGTGATCGTCGCGAGTCGTTGTTGACCGTCCGCAATTTGAGGCAGCTTTCCTTCGCCCTTTGTCAGTACGAGAGTACCGAGAAAGTACGCGGGACGTCCGACGTTAAGCGCGTTTGTGAAGTCGCTCAGTAATGTCGAGATTTGCGCTTCCTCCCACGCATAGTTTCGCTGGTTCGGAGGAACCGTATACTGCCCGCGCTTCAAGGCTTCACCGATACCATGATGGGCGAATTCAATAGCCCCGCGCTTTGTGTCAGTAGTAGGACTCATTTCAACTCAGACGCCTTATCCTTCAAAAACTCTGGAATGGCCCCAGCCTTTTCTCGCAGCTCTCGGATTGCAGCGTTTCTCAAGTGTTGCCGAATCCACGCCGACAGGGCTATCCCGGATAGATCCGCCGCGTCCTGAAAAGCCTTCTTCTCAGCAGGTTGAAGCCGGATCAGCAAGTTCGCGTCCCGAATCTGCTTCTTATCCCCAGCCATAGCTACCAATAATATATCGGACGTATATACAATGCAAGGATTATTTACGTTTCGTATATCGAACGTATATACATTTTCTTTACTTTTGCGTTTTTCCGGGGTATAATGGCAAGTAAGTTCTTTGAAAGTGAGAAGGTCAGCCATTGCTGACTGACCTTCTACTTGGAGACGTGGCAGAGTGGCTTAATGCGCCTGACTTAAAATCTGTGTAACGGGAGGCACCCCGTTCGTGGGTTCGAATCCCACCGTCTCCGCTGTTCTAAGCCTCGGCTGAAGCGCTAACTTCAGCCGGGGCGTTAACCCACATAGCCGAAGCCACGCGGACTAGACACCTGCATTATAGGCTTCCTGCTATGTGAACTTCAATTTGAAAAGGGAGTTCACCCTATGCCCGAACAAGTTGTTTCTAACCGCGAGATCAAAGCACTTCAGATCGCCGCTAAATCCAAACTCAGACGAAAAGGGAACGTGTGGTTTGTTCCGTCACAGGCCGGACATGGCGAATACGAGGTACGCCCCGATCCGCAAACGCCGAGATGCACATGCCCCGACTTTGAATTTCGCAGCGTAAAGTGCAAACACATAATTGCGATCTCTTATGTAATGCAACGTGAGATTACGCCTGACGGTGAGACTGTCGTCACTGAAACGTTAAAGGTCACACGTAAGACTTATTCGCAGGACTGGAAAGCCTACAACACGGCCCAGACGCGAGAGAAGTCAGAGCTACAGGCTTTGCTCTATGAACTTTGCAGAAACATCCCTGAGCCAATACAACGCAAGGGCAGAGGCAGACCGCAACTCTCTTTGAGTGACATGATCTTTTCGTCAACGTACAAGGTGTACAGCACCGTATCCGGTCGCCGCTTCTCAACCGATCTGCGCGAAGCGAAACAACGTGGTTATCTCTCACGTCTGCCGCACTACAACTCTGTGTTTCGTTATCTCGAAAGCGAATCGTTGACACCATACTTGAAAGAACTAATCTCACTGAGCGCGAAGCCATTGCAATCAATCGAGAGTGACTTTGCCGTTGACTCCAGCGGGTTCAGTACGGGCCAATTCATGCGTTGGTTTGACGTGAAGTATGGCGAGAAAGAGGACCATCGTGTGTGGCTCAAGCTGCACCTTATGTGCGGCGTCAAAACGAACATCGTGACATCAGTACAGGTAAGTGACGGATACGCGCACGATTACTCGTTCTTCAAGGGACTGGTAGACAAGACTGCCGCAAGCGGTTTCAAGATGAAAGAAGTCTCAGCCGACAAGGGCTATCTAGGCGCATCAAACATGCTGGCAACACTCCAGCATGGCGCGATCCCTTACATCCCATTCAAAACCAACTCAGTGCCGGACTCACGCGGCAGCTACGGTGCTAAATCAGAACTGTGGACGCGCATGTACCATTTCTACGCTTTGCATCGTGCGGAGTTTCTCCAGCACTATCACAAGCGGTCCAACATTGAAACCACGTTCCATATGATCAAGGCGAAGTTTGGACAGCGACTCAGAAGCAAGAGTCTCACGGCTCAGATCAACGAAGCGTTGTGTAAGGTGCTTTGTCACAACCTGTGTTGCGTGATTCAGTCCGTTCACGAATTGGGCATCGAAACTAATTTTGAGGCAGAAATGCAGGCAAGTTGAAATTCTGCCTCAAAATTCGTTTCGATACCCCAACTCATGCACTGACTGAATCACGACGCAGAGATTATGGCACAGCACCTTGCACAGAGCCTCGTTAATCTGCGCACAGTGACACAAAAATACTCAATACAACATAGTTCATGAGGAAGGAATGGAAAACAACAAAAAAAGAAAGGACTGAGCGGACCGCGCGAATCCCTCAGCAGGGCGAATTAAAATGGCAAATACCGTCAACTTGAACGTCAATGACAGAAGTCAGGTTCAGTTCGCCCAAAAGGTCTCGGTCTTGACGGCTGAGCCCAATATCTGGTTGCTGATCTATTCCGGCATCGCTGTTCAAAGACAACGCGCCGAGGGGAGCACCGGTTTCCTAGGCATCGGTGAGAGCACCTCAGAAACCGACGCCGTCGTTCATGTCACGATCGATCGCATCTCCGGCGTTCTGTTAGAGGCGGCGACGAGCGCAAGCATGGCCAACATCGTTGAGGAAGATACCTGGGGACAGTGGATCATCTCGTCAACTGGCCTTTCTATCCGCGACAATGGTGATCTCGTTCTCACGGTGAACACTTCAGTGACAGGAATAGACGATGTCGAGTTCTGGTCCTTCTACTACAACGTGAGCGCCAAGGTTGTGCTGGATGAGGCGAGCATTAGCGGCACCATCCGGTGGCCCAAGAACCTAGCGACGCCGCGCGGCTCGACACACTTTTCAATCAACGCCGATACCAAGAGAACGATCACTGTCCCCGGCCAATTCCCTTTCGACGAAGTTACCGTAGAGGCTTCCGGCCTCGAAGGTATGGTTAACTCAACCGACCCCAACTTCTACATCGTCCCGTACACGATCAAGGGCGCGCTGTTGGGCAAGATCCTCACCGTCGTCGTGTCGCCGATCCCCGCAGCGTTTACCCCGGGCCCTGCGTTTGGCTTCGGTCAGCTCGTCGCGGCGCAGATAAGTGGCCCGAACCCGATCCACCTCACCCCAGCGAATCGCCATGTAACCGGTGTGGACTTCGAGATGCGATTCCTAGCCGCGCCGAAGTAGTCGAATGGCTCATTTTCCATTCCGTGTTGCCGCTCAGTGACATATTTTTCGGCAGCATACAAAACGTATCCGCCAGACGGTCGGCACCGAAACAAAGTCAGAATTGCAGGATGCAGATCGTGATCCAGCGAATGGAATGACACTCCGAAAAGACTTTCGGGGCAGAAAACGTACTTTTGGGGCAACAACGACTTTTGAGGCAAAGCCGTCGCGGTGGGCTTTGCCTCAAAAGTCGAGAGTAATTGTTGGAGGAGGTCAGTACCGTAACGCGGTAGCGTCGGGTCGACGTAGAGCCTCTCAATTTTGCTAAGTATTTCGTATGTTCGAGACCGACCCGACGCTACCGCGTTACGGTACTGACCTCCTCCAGGTCTGAATCCTGACTTTTGACGTCAGAAGACAGCAAAGATTACCGTCGATCTTTCAGGTCTCGGCGATGAGTCTGTAACCGGAACCGTGTCGATAGGCGGGTTAAATCTATTGTGCAACAAAGTTGCCTCCTGCACGGTCCAGGTAGGTGACGTGAAAGTGCAATAGCCGATTCCCTGCTTCGACGTGTCACTCTTCAGTCACTGGCCTGAAGTCGCAACTATTTAGTCTTGTCCGGCACACACGGTTGTAAACCATGCTTTCGCCAGAGAGACTTCGGTATCGCAAGTTTCAGGTTTGTCAGGAATTCACATGCTTGCGCTTTGCTGTCCGACCCGTCGGGTCGTTGCAAGACCCTCTTAATATCCGCAAAAAACCCATCCACGTTTTTCTTCTTGCGCTTTGCATGTTCGATCATTTCATGCAACTGATGAACGCTCATGAGCAAAATTGATCCTTTGGCTTCACTGTTGTCTTTGACTTCCGAAAATGGGTCTCGCCTCGATCTTGCGAATCCGGCATTAAACACGCCGTCCAGTGGACCATGTGTGCGTCCCAATAATCCATTATCATTGAGTAAGTATGCGTCGTAGCGGTTCTTAGCAGCCTGGGACAGTTGCGCTGGTCCAATCTCCGGGCCGGCTAGCACCTGATAATACATCGTGTATTTTCCGGTGCCATCGTTAGCGACCGCATGACCATTCTTAATATCCTCGTCCGGTTGCCCAATGCTCATCGATAGTGACGCAATGCTGTCATCAAGACGCTCGGCCTCAAAACCCCTGGTTGCCACCCAAATATGTTCATTCGGGAAGAGCACTATGCTGGGGCCCAGGCTGCGATCGCTGGTGGGCGCATTGTTCGCCCATGGTCTGCCTTCAAAGGTCTCATTGCCATGCACGCAGCCGCCACAATCGAATAGTTTCGCCCATTCGTTATCGCCATTGTTTGTGTTGACCCAGAAACGCCAATCTCCGTCGCTCCAGGTATCTCCATCATCGCTGACGTCCAGAGATGTAATCTGAACGTCCCAACGGCGCGCTCCCCAGTTATCGGGTGCTGCGTGCGCCCAAGCCGGCAGCGGCGAAGATAACGACTGCTGTTAGTAGGCCTATTCTCATCCCATCTCCTGTAATCCCGACGAATGGGCCGGCAATCGTCGCTTACGTGTCTATGGTTGCTGACCCGGTTAGAGTAGCGAGCGTAGATTGGTACTGTTCTTTACTTCATTGTGAGCCCGGTTAGGATTGGATACCCCCTCTGGGAACAAACACCGTCGGCTCCTACTAAGACGGGTCGGGATTTCAGCAGCGCCTGAGTAGCAAGTGCGGTGACTTTATCGACGTTGTCGGAAGTGCCACCGACCAGGTACGTGCCGTCCCTCACTGAGCAGTTATGATTGAAGGGTTGCGTTGTAAAACTGAGCAGCACTCCACCTTCAAGCACAGCTATACCGCGGACTTTGGTCTCGGGGCTCCAACTGGCCGTTACCTGCAAAGCGCCAATCATTGGAAGCGCCATAAGAACCGTTAACAGTCGCCTTACAATTGAAGCTCTACGCATTTCTTCTTTCCTCCTTATTTATGAGCGCGCAGCGAGTACTGCGTCGAACGCAGGGTTCGTTACACATGCCAGGAAAATCACTACGTTAAGAGTGTTGCGAAGATTGAAATCGTTTCACAGGTATTTGTGAGGTAGGTAGTGTCATGCCGTGACATCCGTTGAAGTTACGGTACTGACCTCCTCCAAGTCGGTAGCGTCGGGTTGTACGTGAGGCTCTGAATTTTGCTAAGAATATGGTATGTCGAGACCGACCCGACGCTACCGCGTTACGGTACTGACCTCCTCCAAGTCTGAATCCTGACTTTTGAGGCAGAGCCATCGCTTCCTCATAAGACCTTCCTGTAAGAACTGACAGTACGTCGGTCACCCCTTCCATTCTAGGATTAGTGTTCCCTGTAAAGCCGCCTATCGAGAATTTAGAAATTGGCGCGAGGGGCAAACGTGATTGCTGCGGGCCGGACAACCATCGGCTGCTTTCGGTACCCGTCACACGAACCACCAAAAGAAGGAGCACTCAATGAGTCCCAAAAGAATTGTGACCCTGATCCTTGTCATACTTTGTGCAACGATCAATGTGTTCGCGCAGGAAACCGAACACTTCGGTGCATCAGCCTACTCTATGAACCGCGGTGCAAGTATGGTGCCCGTCGACATTCGTGTGAAGGCTTACACCGACAACGAAAAAACGCAACAGTTCGCCACCGCATTAATCGAAGGCGGACAGGAGGCTTTGACAAAAGCTCTGGAGAAATCTGACGACATCGGTTCGATCCAGTTGACTGGTCGTGTCGGATTCTACGACTTCAAGCTTATTCGTTCGCGACAGACACCTACGGGCCGCCGGATCGTGGCCGTCTGCGATAGACCGCTGCAATTTGGGGAGCTCTATGCTGGTACCCGGTCCACGGATTACACGATTGGGATCATGATTCTCGATCTAAAGCAGGACAAGAAGGGCAAAGAAGTGGGCAGCGGAACTCTTTATTATGCCGCCAAGGTAAAGATAAAGAACAAGGCAATTCAAATCGAGCACTACCAAATCCATCCAGTTCGCTTAGTCAATGTGAGGAAATTCTAAACTCGAAAGCATCTCGGGCGGGAGAAATACGGTCGCTTTAAGCTTTGCCTGAAAAGTCCGTACCGCTCCCTGATATACTTAGCCGGGATGACGGTTATCACAAAATTCGGACTCGTTTTCCTTTTGTCAGGCGTGGCAATGCTCATCACCGGCTCATTGCCCAAGAACAAAATGGAAAAAGTCATCGCCTTCCTGGGCGCGAAGGCCGACAAACATCCGCTGCCGTTACGAGGACAACTTCTTTTCGGCGGGGTGATTTTTTTATTTTTCGGGCTGCTCCTGTTACAGGTGATTACTATGCCGAGCCTCGGCGGGCGAGTGGAAGTTCCCGTTAAAAAAAGCGAGCGGCCTCCTCCTCCTTACCGACCGCCAAGTACTCCGCGGCCTACACCCCGTTAGACCACCACTCGTCTTCTTTTCAGACGCTGATTGAATCACGATGCACAGATCGTGACACTGATCTTATCCTGGCAACCTCTCAAGATGATAGAGCCAGTGGATTGTTGAGGGCGTTGCCTCATAAAATGCCGATGCTTATACCCGACGATGGCGTTAGCTCCCGGTACGAGACTCGGCCACTACGAAATCCGCTCAAAACTCGGAGCGGGTGGAATGGGCGAAGTCTACCTGGCCGACGACACTAAGCTCGACCGCAAGATTGCCCTCAAGATCCTCTCTACAGGCGTGGCACGAGACCCAGATCGCATGGCACGTTTTGTCCGCGAAGCTAAGTCGGCAGCCGCGCTCAATCATCCAAACATCGCTCACGTTTATGAGATCGGAGATTCGGATGGTATCGACTTCATCGCGATGGAATTCGTCGATGGCCATACTTTAAAAGAACTGATTTACACGGAACGAACCGATCTGCTTAAGCTGCTTCGTTACCTGCAACACGTTGCTGAAGGCCTCGCGAAAGCTCACTCCGCCGGGATCATTCATCGTGATCTAAAACCTGACAACATCATGGTCACGCAAGACGGTCATGCAAAGATCCTCGATTTCGGTCTCGCCAAGTTGGTGGAAACTAATCAATCGGAATCATCATTCGACAGGACAACCGCGATCATCAATCCACAGTCGCAATCGGGCGTTATCCTTGGCACCGTCGGATACATGTCGCCCGAACAGGCGCAAGGCAAAACGCGGGAGATCGATCACCGGGCGGATATCTTTTCGTTTGGCTGCATACTGTACGAAGCGATTACCAGTCGCCGTCCATTCGAAGGAATGGACACCATCGACACCCTCAACCGGATCATTCGCGAACCCGCAACTCCAGTTACCGAGCTGAACCCACTGGCGCCTCGGGATCTCCAGAGAATCGTGCGGCGTTGTTTGGCGAAGGATCGAGAGGATCGCTACCAAACAATCAAGGACGTTGCGATCGAGATCAAAGAACTTCGCGACGAACTGAAAGCCTCAGGTATCGAATCAATAGCAACACCCAATCGCAGTATTTCCAACACCGCTGAGACAATACGCAACCTTAGTGGAAACAAAACTGTAACCTCGCCGCCTTCATTCGGAAATCGCGAATCGAGTGCTGAGTATGTGGTCAAGACGATTAAACGAAACAAAGCCGTTGTCGGAATCATCGGTGCGTTGGTGGTTTTAGCTGGAATGGTGGCCGCTGTTGCGTATTGGCGCTCGAGCAAATCCGCAACGGCCGCTATCGATTCCATTGCGGTGCTTCCCTTCACCAATGAAAACAACGACCCAAACAACGACTGGATGGCTGATGGGCTAACAGAGAGTATCATCAACGGTCTTACTCCGCTTCAGAATCTCAAAGTGATCCCGCGCAGTTCAGTCTTTCGTTACAAAGGCAAGGAGATCGATCCGGTTAAAGTCGGAACGGAATTGGGCGTGAGTGCTGTTTTGACCGGCCGTCTGTTGCAACGCGGTGACGACCTGGTGGTTAGCACCGAACTCACCGATGTTCGTCACAACAAGCAGCTCTGGGGAGATCATTATCAACGGAAAATCTCTGATCTGCTCGCCGTACAAACGGACATCGCCAATGCGATCTCTGCAAACCTTCGACCCGCCTTATCCGGCACTGCAACAGTTCAGATCCAAAAACGTTACTCACAAAACTCCGAGGCCTATCAGCTTTATCTGAAGGGACGTTACCACTGGTTCAAATTCACACCGGAGGATCACAAACGAGCCGCGGCTTATTTCAATCAAGCCGTTGCGCTCGATCCGGGCTTTGCGCTGGCCTACTCGGGATTGTCAGACACGTTCGCAGCATCGGCGGTCAATGGATGGATTTCGCCGCGTGAGGCTTTTCTGAAAGCGAAGATCGCCTCGAATAAGGCCGTGCAGTTGGACGATTCACTTGCGGAGGTCCATGCGTCTGTCGGTGCTGTCGCGATGTTCTATGACTTCGATTGGGCCACTGCCGAGCAGGAATACAAACGCGCGCTCGAACTCAATCCAAGTTCCGAGGTCGCTCTCGATCTTTACATGTATCTGCTCCTGGCCCTGGGAAGGTTCGACGACGGAATCAGAATGGGGCAACGCGGAATCGAGGCGGCGCCAGCGTCTGTTTTGCTTTCTGCAGATCTTGGTGCGGCCTACTACATGGCCCGTCGATTTGACGAAGGCTTTCGTCAGACTCAGAAGGCACTGGACCTGGAGCCCAACCCGGGAGCGTTGGCGAATCTCGCCACTCTGTACGAAGCAAAGGGGATGCACAACGAAGCAATCGAGCAATGTCGAAAGGCGATTGACCTGGTAGGTCGCACCTCTGGCTTGTTATCGAATTTGGGCTACGCCTACGCAAGAGCCGGCCGGCGCGATGAGGCGACGAAGATCATCGATGAACTCAGGCAACGGTCGAAGAGTGAGTACATTTCTCCGTACGACGTCGCGCTTATTTATGTCGGACTGGGAGACACGGAACACGCAATCGAACAACTCGAGAAGGCTTACGACGATCGTGCCGGATGGATGATTTACCTGAATGTCGAACCAATGCTTGATCCAATCAGATCTGATCCGCGGTTTACCGCCTTGTTACATCGTATGAAACTCCAGTCGTGACCAGACACATTTACCTGCATTTTGTCATAGATAACAAGTACCGAAACGGTTCTCGTGAACGGTACTTCGAGACTGGGCGTCGCCGAGCGCTTCGAGAGCAGTCGCTTTTGATCCGCATCGGGCGGCATCGGCAACGGGCATGCTGCCTGTGTCGTAACTGCTCCCCACTCATGCGGCAACCGGGAGATACTCCGACGGCGCCGCCCAGCAATTTGAGACGCGTGACGTCTTTGACTGGTCAAGGCGTCATAAATTCTCAACGAACTTACGTCACAATAACAATAGTCAACACGGGCAAGATCTGATAATCTGCCGGCCTCCCTTCTCTCGCAGATTAGAATTCAGCCCAGAACGTCGTGGACCACTGTGTCCATGATAAGGCCCCATGAACTCTTTATGACGTTCGTCTAGAGGAGGTCGATCATGACTATGCGGCGTTTTTCCTTGGTCGTCGGATGTGCAGCACTGGCGTTGGTAGCAGTGCTGCTTTTTGATGTTTCCGCAAGTTCGGCAGGTAAAGGGGATAGATCGGCGCCGACCGCCCCCACTAATCTCACGTTGACGGCCATAAGTGAGACGACCGCGAGCTTTTCATGGGGCGGCTCAACCGATAACTCCGGAAAGTTCACTTATCGGCTTCGTATCACTAACCTGCAGAACTCCGCGTATAACTCACTGGCAACGATCGCTCAGACACAAACTACGTACACCGTAAACTACCTGGCGCCGAACAGCCCGTACAGTTTCTCTGTGTATGCGATCGACGGAAACGGCAATCGTTCGGCGGACAGCAATGTCGTCAGCGCCAGCACACCAGCGGATACGACGCCTCCAAGCACGCC
>Ga0105237_10000890_pt1 | contig 40284 bp, 29 predicted proteins | sample KBSC24metaG_FD_81520 | JGI IMG/M metagenome (GOLD analysis project Ga0105237, IMG submission 81520) | Corn rhizosphere microbial communities from Kellogg Biological Station, Michigan, USA - KBS C2-4 metaG | ecosystem: Host-associated > Plants > Roots > Rhizosphere > Soil | place: Michigan, USA...
ATAAAAGGTAATGCAAAGTTGAGGTGCGTATCTTCTTCAAGTACAACCACCTGGTCGTTTTCTGAAACCAGTGCAACACCAGGTTTCTTGAAGGGCCATTTACCATTGTGCGCACGTTTGTACCCGCTTATAAGCCAGTGGGGAATTTCTTTGTCAATAGACGTATCTAATGTGCTGAAATAACGGCCCACCCATCCTGTCCATCTTAGCGAGAATAATTGCTCAAACCTTACCCTTATTACTTCACTTGCAGGTGAACCAATCGTATTAAATTCAGTGATAATTAACTTGTGCCTGTCTTTCATTTTTTCAAGCAAAAGCATATCCTGGTTACCTAATCCGCCATAAATAATATTAGATCGCTCACCATAATTTTTCCGGGTAAACCATTCATTCTTATAAACCCCATAGGCATCTGTAATATAAGCAAGGTCGGCATCTACGCTTAACTGGTCAAGCTGTGAAGTACTGAAACGCTCCAGTCCTTTTAAACGGTATTTTTCATCGTCTTTAGGAAAGAAGCCAAAGTAGTCATTACTCACATCATATAACGCTGTTCTGTTTTTTGTATAACGCTGGTGGTTTAATACCCACGCAAGAGAAGCATGTTCCTGCCCGTCACGGGTAAGTACTGTCTTATCAACGATAGCAACAACAAGCTTTTTTTTAGGCGTAAAAGTCCAGACCAGCCACATACAAAGTGGTGTACCCAGCAGTATGCCGAAAATGATAAGTGTAATTTTTGTTCTATTCATAGATAGATGTTGAACAACAGGGCGTGGAAGATTTATAAATTAAAATGTTTATTGCGATTAAAATCTCCGTATGTAACCTAAGCCGGCCTGTATTTGATTGCCTTTTGTACCGGGCCTGTATTCCTGGTTGATAACAGAAAAATCAAGCGTAATAATATTGCGCTTGATAGCATGCCTGAAATCAAGAGCAGCCTTGTATGTTTTTAATTTATACTTGCTATCCAGCTGCTGGTTTAGCAAGCGATCGTCAGGCGAAATGCCAGTGCCTAATGTAAGGCCGATAAAATCATCAGCGCCACCAAAATAATATCTACCCAGCACATTGTAAGATTGAGAAACTGTTTTGTTATCGGGCGTTAAATAAGTTCTTACACCAAAGAGATAATTCTTGTAATACTTTCCCAGGTAAGCAATAAAAATATTTGTTGGCGAGGTGAAGTACAAATAACGAATGCCTGCTTCTGCCTCAAAACTTTTAGGCAGGTTGGCATATAGCGAAAAGCCGGCACGCCATTGAGGGAATACACCTACATTATTGGAATAACCTACATTAAGGTAACTGTAAAATGTTTTGGAGATGTGTGGATAAGCATCTGCCTCAAACTGCACACCATTTTCATTAAAGCGATTAGCATAATTAATTCTGCCGGTTACAGAACCAATGGATGTTCTTCGCGTATAATCAATACTCGCAAGGTGCCATGGATCACGTGAGCCAAAGCCTTTATCAAAGTAAACATAATCGTAGCTCAGTCCTAACTGATTAAGAGATCTTAAATCTTTTATATGGCTGGCGATAGCAAGCGCATCAGCATTTTTTTTGTCTTCTTTCAATACTTTGTCAACATCTGTTCCCGCCTCTTTATAACGACGCATAGCTGTAAGCACTTTGGCTCTTCGTAGTAAAAGATCTTTTGATTCGGGATGATATTTAAGACCATCTTCTGCTTTTTTTAATGCAACTTCATTGTTATCATTCCAGTATTCAAGATCTGTATAGGCAACTGACGCGTCTTCATAATCGGGCTGGGCATTAAGTACGGCATCAAAACATTGCCGGGCGCTGTCCAGTTGTTTATCCCAGGTATAAAGTCTGCCAAGAAAAACTTTTATATCCCAGTATTTTGGACTGATGTCAAGGGCTTTTATGGAATAATGTTTTGCGAGAGGATAATTCTTTTCATCAAAAGCGGCCTTACGTGCAGCCTGGAAAAGACCATCAGAAGTTGTTGTATCTGTTTGCGCATTTAAATGCTGGCAAACGGTTAGCAGGGACAGTGTGAAAATTAGTACAGCAACAGGAATTGGATTTTTCAAGGCTAATCAAATTTAAACAAAGCTAATATTTGGCTTGCATGTTAAACAATCAAAGTAATTAAATTACAATGAAAGAGGCTTAAGTTATTTAATAAATTCAATATTTATCAGCGTTAGCCTTGAAATAGAGGAATCCTATTTAAGTTTTTCAAGTGCTTTTTCCAGTTGCAAAAACATTTCATCTACCTCGTCCAGCCGTATCGTACCTACACTTAAACGGTACCAGGGAGATTGCCTGCTTGCGCCAAATGCGTAGAAAGGAACGATTGCCAGTTTTGCCTCGCTCAAAAGATAATCTGTTACGGCAGATTGGTTTTCAAGCTTCCGGCCATCAACTGTTTTGCCGGCTAGATCAAGCTTAACAGTCAAGTAAATTGCTGCCTGAGGTGCAACGGCGTCTACCTTGTATCCTTTGTTTTTTAATCTTATAAATCCATTGTAAACATGATGAAGCCTGTTTTCCAGTGCAGCTTTATACTGCTTAAGAAAGCGGGTAACTGCCTCTTCCTCCAATAAATATTTTGCTACAGCCTTCTGTTCTGCCATAGGTGCCCATGCACCGATATGACTAAGCAGCGCTTTCATTTTGGCAATGAATTTCGCAGGGCCGAAGCTCCAGCCTACCCTTACACCAGTTGCTGCAAATGCCTTGGAAATCCCATCAATAAAGATGGTATATTCTTTCATAGCCGGTCTTAATGATACGGGATTATAATGTACGGTGTCTCCAAACGTAAGCACGCCATACATCTGGTCGAACATCAGGTATAATTTTTTTTCATCCGCTCCTCTTCTATTGTTTTCCTCAAGTACAAGGTCACAGATTTTTTCCATTTCGTCTTTGCCAAGTGTAGTACCTGTAGGGTTTTGAGGAGTGCATAAACAAATTAAAGCGGCGCCTTTTATATGCGGAGCTATATCTGCTGCAAGCGGCATGAAGTTATTGTCCACCGTTGCTTCAATCATACAATGCTCACCATCATTCATGTGAACATAGTGGTTGTTGTTCCATGACGGCACTGCATAAATTACTTTATCGCCTTTATCAACAATCGTTTTAAATACAGTATAAATTAGAGGCCTGCCGCCTGAAGCAATCTGAATTTCGGAAGCATTGTATTCCAGCCCCTGGTTGTTTTTTATAAACTTTGCGACTGCATTTCTTAAATCAAGCACGCCATCACCCGGTGGATAGTTGGTATTATGTTCTTTATAAGAAGTGATAATAAGTTCTTCCAGTTCTACAGGGATAGGAAAAATAGAAGGATCGAAGTCTCCTATGGTATAGTTATAAATTTTCTCACCCAGCCTTATACGTTCATTAATCTCATTACCCATGCGGACAATCTCAGAGCCTATTAATGTTTCCGCAAGATTACTCAATCTGCTCATAGTAGATTATTTTCAGTTCGCGAAGGTAAGAGGAAGTCCCGAAAACAAAGTAACCTGTAGCTTCATCATTGCCACAGGTTACATCAACATAACAAAGCCATCCAGAACTATCTCTTTTTAAAAATCTATTTATCAATACCCGCCATTGCTACTTTATTTTTCACTTCAAAAGAAGGGTTTTCAGTATTTGTCTTTTGTTCCTTCCTGTGCTTTGCAAGATTAATGAGCAAAACACTGGTTAAGATTACTGCAAGACCAACCACCTGTAGCCAACTCATATGTTCACCGGCAAAGAAAACGCCAAGTAACACGGCCACCACAGGATTTACATACGCATATGTACTTACCTGTGTTGCGGGCCTTACCTGCAACAACCATACATAAGCACTATAACCGGCAAGAGAACCCATGAATATTAAATACACAACAGACAGCCACGAAGAACGTGTAACCTGTTGCAATTGAAAACCTGCCCATTCGTTGTTGATAAAACTTGCCACAAGAAAAGCTACACCTGCTGCCAGCATTTGCCAGGTTGTATTTACAACAGAGCTTCCTTTGGAATTATATTTTGAATAGAGTGAACCACCTGCCCAGCTCATGGCTCCTATTACAAGAACAAACAAACCGAACACCTGGCTTAAACTTCCGTTTGATGAGAATGCTGTTGATACACGCTCACTAAAGAGAATAATCACACCAACAAAGCCAATAAAAAGTCCTGTAAGTATTTCACGGCTGCTTAAATTTTCCCTCCATTTAGGCTTATCTAACAACACAAACCATATTGGTGCAGAAGAAACCAATACTGCAACCAGTGAACTTGGCAAGGTTTGCTCGGCCCATATAACAGCCCCATTACCTACAAAAAGTAATATTACACCACTGATGAGGGCTGGCCTGATTTGCTGCCATCCAAATAACTTTTCCTTTTTAAAAGCGCACCAGGCCATTAAAATAAGGCCCGCCGCTATAAAGCGCATAGCCCCCATGATAAACGCAGGGATATGCTGAACGGCTTTTTGTATAAAAAAATAAGTAGATCCCCATACCAAATAAACAGTTGCAAATGCTATCACGACCATAGCCGGGGATGCTGTTTTTCTTGCAGAGGTAGACATGAGATTATTTTTTGTGAATGACTAATTGCTGTTGCTCTTTAACTGTTTCCAAAACAATGGTTGTTTTGGTAGACAGAATGTTTGGTATTTTTTGAAGTGAATTACGCATTAACTGCATAAGCGATGCAGAATCTTCCGTCCTGATTTTTACCAGGAAACAATCTTCGCCCGCAATGTGATGCACTTCCTGCACCTCCGGGATGTCTGATAAATGCTTCGCTGTATCACTGCTGCAGGTAAATCCTTCTTTTGATTTAATGAAAATAAAAGCGAGTAATTTCTGCTGAACAGCAACAGGATTTATCTGTGCAGTATATCCCTTTATTACCTTTTTCTGTTCCAGCTTCTTAACCCTTTCAAGCACTGCTGATGGTGCCATATTCAGCTCACGGGCCAGGTCGCTGTTAGAAATCCGGGCATTGGCTTGCATACTTTCCAGTATCTGCAGGTCAATTATATCTAAAGAAACATCCATTCCGATTTATTTTCTGTAAATCTAAATATTTTATGAATAAAATTCTAATTAAAAATGATAAACAGAAATTTTTTCGGAATGAAATACGTTTAACAGGGATTAAAACTGGAGAATTTAAGAAGGAAGTGAGAGAATTCAGAGAGATAAAAGACATTAAGGGCAATGAAAAAGGCAGACAATCATATCAATCTTACTCAAATATGATTGCTGCCTTAAAATTAGTTGTAGCACTTGTTTTCAATGATTGTATAAGGATCGATTGAAAAAGCAGGATCAATGCTGTTAGGATATTCGCAGAGTTCCATTTCAAGTGAAGCTGAATTATGCTTCACCTGCCAAAGCAACAACTGCTTTCCATTATCTGTTGTTTCAATAACACCCGGGAACATCTCATAAAGAAGGCCATTCCAACATGCTTCTTCAAGCTGTTCTAATTGTGAAAGTTGTTTGCCTGTTTCTATTTTTTCACACCATTGTTGTTTTGAAAAGCTGGTATTTGTCATCAGCAATATTTCCTGTTGTGTAATGTTCTTTTCCATAACCCAGGGATTTAATTCCTTCTAGATATACGATGCAAAAGAGCATTGGATGTTACGGTTTGGAAATAAAAAATTGAGTTAAAATAAAGCAACGCTCAAAATGTGTATGCCAACCAGGCAACTACTGCAGCAACCACTGTATTGAGAAAGTTCACACTGTCGTTTTTTAGAACGCCTTTTCTTTCAAGCGTGGCACCTAAAAGAGAATCGAAAAAATTACCAACAGTGCCAGCAATTACTATCCATACAAAATTGCTGCTCCACCCAATTCCAACGGAATAAACGATTGCGATAATAATGCTTCCGGCCACCCCTATTAAAGTTCCTTCAACACTTATTACGCCGTCTAGTCCACGTTCATCCTTTCTGCCATTTAAAACATTATAAAATTTTGTGCCATAAATATTTCCCAGCTCTGAAGACAAGGTATCTGCCGTTGCGGAAGCAAAACTGGCAGCCATCATCATCACCAATAAATCACCTTTAAAAGGATATTTCCATGCCAGCAATCCCAATATGGCAGGCATACCTGCATTTGCAAATACCTGGCTTGCTTTTCTTTTTCCTTTATTGCTTTCTGCTAATCCTTGTTGTTTTTTAATATTAATTTTCCAGCCGGTCGCTGCAGAACCTAATACAAAAAATATGGTCATCATAATAACGCCGGTATAATTGGCACCGGTAAAAACAAGAAAGGCGAGTAATGCTCCGGTAATTGCTGCAGCTATGGTTAGCTTTCCTGCAATAACACTATAAAGAACACCGCCGATAAGAATGAGTAACAAGAGCCAGTAACCGGGTGATATCATTTGAAAGCGTTTATCGTGGCCGCTAATTTAGTGATTGAATTGTCAGCAGTAATATGAATATCAACTTCCTGAAAATAAGTGCAGACGTATATTTTCAGGCCTTAATAAAATCATTTTATTAACAAAAACCTTTCCTACATTTGTAATCTATCTTTTATTTTATATGGAGTATAATACCACGAGGAATTATTTAGTTATGAGGGAATATGGAAGGCATATTCAAAAAATGGTTGAATACCTGCTTACCGTAGAGGACCGTGAAAAAAGACAACTACAGACCAAAATAGTGATTGAGCTGATGGGATTTTTAAACCCACACTTAAAGAATGTAGAAGATTTTCGTCATATGTTATGGGATCACCTGTTTTATGTAAGCAATTTCAGGCTTGATGTTGACAGCCCGTATCCTATTCCGCAAAAAGAAACATACAAGGCTAAACCACAACCTATATCTTATCCAAAACGATATCCAAAATATTCGCACCTTGGCAAGAACCTGGAACTGGTAATTAACAAAGCATTGAAAGAAGAAAATCCTGAAAAGAAAACAGGATTTGCCCATTCAATTGCCTATTACATGAAGCTGTCTTACAGCAACTGGCATAAAGAACTGGTGCATGATGATGCAATTCGTGGCGAATTGAATAACATAACAGGCGGTGCACTTGAGTTTAGTAACACACCATACATTAAACATCGTAACCAGAACTTTGAGCGTGACGATTATGGCCGTGGTAGTGGTGGACGCGATAACCGTGGCGGTGGACGCGATAATCGCAGAAATTTTGGTGGCCGCAGCGACAATCGTTCAGGAAGTAGCCGGGATAATCGAGGGGGGAGCAATATGAGAGATAATCGTAACGGAGGCCGTGATAATCGTAACAATGGCCGTGGTGACAACCGTAATCAGAATTTTAAAAAGAGATTCAAGTAATATAAAACACTTATTACATCAAACCGTTTCATAAATCATGAAACGGTTTTTTATTGATTGTATGTTAAGAAATGCTGAATCAAATGATGAATACGAGGTTTACAAGTTTACATTTTGCTTTTTAAATTTATATTTCTGCATAGCAGGCATACTCATTAATTAAACATAGAATTTTCTACATTCGTTTTATTATTCATTCAAACTACTCATTTTATATATGGCTTCATTTGAAGTAAAAGGCGGAAAAAAATTAAAGGGAGAGATTATTCCGCAGGGCGCCAAAAATGAAGCGCTGCAAATTATTTCCGCCGTTTTGCTTACACCGGAAAAAGTAACCATTAACAATATCCCCGATATTCTTGATGTAAATCTTTTGATTGAACTATTGGGCGAGCTTGGTGTTAAGATAGACCGGCCACAACGCGATACCTGCATCTTTCAGGCAGACGAGGTTGATGTTGATTACCTGGGCAGTGAAACCTTTAGAAAAAAGAGTGGCCGTTTGCGTGGCAGCGTTATGATTGCCGGGCCAATGCTATCGCGCTTTAAAAAAGCATACATACCAAAACCAGGTGGTGATAAAATAGGAAGGCGAAGGCTGGATACGCATATAATTGGTTTTGAAAAACTGGGCGCACGTTTTGAATATAATGATGAATTGAATTTCTTTCAGCTTGTGGCCCCCAATTTAAAAGGCACTTACATGTTGTTGGATGAACCTTCTGTTACCGGGACAGCCAACATAGTAATGGCAGCCGTAATGGCAAAGGGCACAACAACCATTTATAATGCAGCATGTGAGCCCTATCTTCAGCAATTGTGCAAGATGCTGAATCGAATGGGTGCTAAAATAAATGGCGTAGGAAGCAACCTGCTAACTATAGAAGGTGTTGAATACCTTGGCGGAACAGAACACCGTATGTTGCCAGACATGATTGAAGTGGGTAGCTTTATTGGCATGGCCGCCATGACCCAAAGCGAAATCATTATTAAAAACGCAGGCATTGAACATCTTGGTATTATTCCTGAAAAGTTTCAACAGCTTGGTATACAGATGGAATTTAAAGGGGATGATATTTATATTCCTTCACAACAGTCTTATGAAATAAGTACTTACCTGGATGGAGGAATCCTTACTGTATATGATCATCCATGGCCGGGTTTTACACCAGACTTATTAAGTATTGTACTGGTTGTTGCTACACAGGCAATAGGCAGCGTGCTTATCCATCAAAAAATGTTTGAAAGCCGTCTCTTCTTTGTAGATAAATTAATTGATATGGGCGCGCAAATAATTCTTTGTGACCCTCACAGAGCTACGGTAATAGGACTTGGCAGGAAACAAGCTTTACGTGGCATTACGATGAGCAGCCCAGATATTCGTGCGGGACAGGCACTTCTTATTGCTGCGTTAAGTGCTGAAGGCAAAAGCACTATTCAAAACATTGAACAAATAGACAGAGGTTATCAATATATTGATGAAAGATGAAGAAGATTAGGCGCCGATATTAAAAGAGTATAGTGTATGATGAAAAACAGAAGTTAGGCGGCTGATGATAGTTTGATAGCAAAAAAGCAACTTTTCACAATAAGGTCTGGTCATTGCCTGTGATGCAAAAGGTATAGTTCTTTTTCCTCGTCTACATCGCTCAACAATGGCAAAAACTGGTAGCTCATATTATACCGGTCAAATTCTTCAATTGTCTCCTGGCATAGTTTAGAACTTCCCCATGTTTTATCTGTAAACATCGGCTCGAATAAACAGTTCATGCCAAGTAAATAATAACCACCGGCCTGTGTAGGGCCAATAACAAAATCATGGCTGTCAAGTACAGAAAACGCTTGTTGTATATGACTTGTTTCAAGGTCAATACTTTCACAACCGATAAGAATACATTTTTGATACCCTGAAAAAAATAAATTTTCAAAAGCGTTCATCATACGTTCACCAATGTTATCTCCTTTTTGTAATTCTTTATAAAACTCATGGGCGTTCCATAAATCATCATCATTGATGAAATCCGCATAATATACATACTTATCCACATCAAGATGACGGGTAATATAATAAGTGTGTTGCAGCAATTGTTTTTGCACAGACAACGCTTCCTGTTCGCCTATTGCTTGTGCAAGCTGGGACTTTACCTTCCCGGCAATAGCATTCCTTGTAAAAAGGATAAGTGCATTTTTGGGCATAGAATTACGGGTTGTTTATTGTAGTTTATAGAAGAGTAAAAAAACTAAAATTGTGCTGCATCACTTTTAAAATGAAAAAAGAAAAAGCCATCTCAATTGAGATGGCCTCTCTTTCTTACTAACCCATCGAAAAGTATTTTTATTTACAGCGTACTAATCTTCTTCTTCGTTGCCAATTGTTTCGGCTGCAGGTATATCAATAAGTTTTGCTCTTATTTTTCCTTCAATCTCTCCAGAAAGTTCAGGGTTGTCATGTAATAATTGTTTTACGGCCTCACGCCCCTGCCCAAGCTTATTACCTTCATAACTAAACCAGCTTCCGCTTTTTGAAACAACACCAAGCTCCACACCAATGTCAAGTATTTCACCAACCTTACTAATACCTTCACCAAAAATTAAATCAAATTCGGCAGCGCGGAACGGAGGTGCTACTTTGTTTTTAACCACTTTTACTTTTACCCGGTTACCTACCGCTTCATCACCGTCTTTAATTTGTGCAAGTCTGCGTATGTCAAGACGTACGGAAGAGTAAAATTTTAAAGCATTACCGCCTGTTGTTGTTTCAGGACTACCAAACATAACGCCAATTTTATCACGCAACTGGTTGATGAAAATACATACTGTATTTGTTTTACTTATCGTTGCTGTCAGCTTACGTAAAGCCTGGCTCATTAACCTTGCCTGCAGACCCATTTTACTGTCTCCCATTTCTCCTTCAAGTTCACCTTTAGGCACCAATGCAGCCACAGAGTCAATAACCACAACATCTAATGCGCCTGATAAAATCAAACGATCTGCTATTTCAAGTGCCTGTTCGCCATAATCCGGCTGAGATATTAAAAGGTTATCTACGTCTACACCTAATTTCTTTGCATAAGCGCTGTCAAAAGCGTGTTCCGCATCTATAATAGCACAAATGCCTCCTTTTTTCTGCGCCTCTGCAATAACATGTATAGCGATGGTTGTTTTACCAGAAGATTCCGGTCCGTATATTTCTATCACTCTTCCTTTTGGTAAACCGCCAACACCCAAAGCTGTATCTAGGCCAATAGAACCTGTTGAAATAACTTCAAGTTGTTTTTCGGCTCTCTCGTTCATCATCATCACACTTCCTTTACCGAAGTCTTTATCAATTTTATCAATCGTTAATTTGAGCGCTTTTAATTTTTCTGCGTTTGACATTGTATCAAATTTTCTTTTTCTGAATGGGATTGTGCAAAACTAATATATTTAACAATTGAATGCTAAAAAAATTAGACATTATTTTTACTAACCACGCCAAAATAAAAACTATTTATTTCAATTATCTTATTTATTTTTCCCCGTTTTCATAAGTTTAATCTCAATTTATAAAGGAAGATGCCGATGAAAAGGTTTATTCATGATGGCGTACTTTGTTTTGTTTTTCTGCTTGTTTTCTTTAATGGAAAAGCTCAGCAAAAGACTTACTGCAATCCTATTAACATTGATTACGGGTTTACCCCTATCCCCAACTTTTCAGAAGCGGGCAGGCATCGTGCTACGGCGGACCCGGTTATTACCTTTTTTAAAGGCGACTATTATCTTTTTTCTACCAATCAATGGGGTTATTGGTGGAGTTCGGATATGAGTAAATGGAACTTTGTGCCAAGAAAATTTTTAAAGCCCTATCATAAAGTTTATGACGAATTATGCGCTCCTGCAGTTTTTGTTTTGGGAGACACACTGCTGGTAATTGGTTCAACCTACGAGAAAAATTTTCCTATATGGATGAGTACTAATCCAAGAGTGGATGACTGGAAGGAGGCCGTTGATTCATTTAAAGCAGGCGCATGGGACCCATCTTTCTTCCTGGATGATGATAACCGCTTGTACCTCTATCATGGTTCGAGCAACACTTACCCACTCTATGGACAAGAAATTGACAGGAAATTACTGCAACCCATTGGCGAAAGACATGACTTGCTAAAACTGCATGATGACGAACATGGATGGGAACGATTTGGAGAGTATAATGACAATAATTTTATGAGCCCTTTTGTGGAAGGCGCATGGATGAATAAACATAATGGTAAGTATTACCTTCAGTACGGTGCCCCGGGCACTGAGTTTAGCGGTTATGCAGACGGCGTTTATGTAAGTGACAAACCTCTTGGTCCCTTTACTTACCAGGAACATAATCCTTTTAGTTACAAGCCAGGTGGTTTTGCGAGAGGCTCCGGGCATGGCGCTACTTACCAGGACAAGTATAAGAACTGGTGGCATGTATCTACCATGGTTATTAATGTTAAGAACAACTTTGAAAGACGTATTGGTATTTGGCCTGCGGGTTTTGATAAAGATGATATTCTTTACTGCAATACCGCTTTTGGTGATTATCCTCTTTACTTGCCAACCGCAGAAGAAGATCATTTAAAAAGCAGGTTTACGGGGTGGATGTTACTTAATTACAATAAGCCAGTAGCCGTGTCATCAACCTATGGTGATTTCAATGCAAATAATGCAGTTGATGAAAGCATTAAAACTTATTGGTGCGCGGCATCGGCAAAGTCAGGAGAATGGATACAAACTGATTTAGGCGAAGTTTCTACTGTTCATGCAATCCAAATTAACTACGCGGACCAGGATGCTGACATACTCGGCAAGCGTACAGACATTTTTCACCAATATCGCCTGTGGCAATCCATTGATGGCAGGAACTGGAAAATATTAGTTGATAAGAGTAAGAATAAAACAGATGTGCCACATGATTACATTGAGCTTCCTGAATCTGTGAAAACAAGGTTTATAAAGATGGAAAATATTCACATGGCAAATGGAAAGTTTGCTATTAGCGGCCTCCGTGTGTTTGGTAAGGCAAATGGTGAGGTGCCTGCGCAGGTTAAAAATTTTATTGTTTTAAGGCAGCAATCAGATAAACGCAATTGCTGGATGAAATGGTATCCTTCCACAGATGCATACGCTTACAACATTTATTATGGCATTGCCCCGGATAAATTATACAATAGTATTATGGTGTATGATGTTAATGAATACTATCTGAAAGCGTTGGGTAAAAACACTACCTATTACTTTACCATTGAACCCATTAATGAAAACGGAATTGGCAAAAGAACAGATGTTACAAAAGTAGAATAAGGGTCTCTGTATTATTCATCATCATTCATTCAGCAGCGGTTCCCCAAATCCATTCAACGATTTGCTTAGCGTTTCTTCTATTGCAAAAAATGCCTGAGATAAAAGCGTTGCGTTCTTCTCTTTCCTGAATTGTAAACGGCTGATGGTATAACTGTTCTATTCTTTGTCTCATTGCTTCGGTATTATCTGCAATATGACATAATGCATTTAATCCTGAGCCTTCCACGGCTGGACTATTGGCAAGGCAATGCCTGCCATTGTATAAAGCATTCAGCAGTTTTATTTTAATACCAGTATTACTAATGGCAGGTACTATATTAATATGGGCCTTTGCAATAATATCCTGCATACATTCTTCTGAAGGATTAGCGATAAGGCAGGTATCAGCCTGCTTCTTTATCATACTTTGTAAATAAGCTGGTGGATTTTTTCCTGCAATAACAAACGGAATTTTTAAACCTGGTAAAACATCCTTCAATAACCATGCAACAGCTTTCTTATTTTGCTCAACACTTAAGTCGCCATGATAAAGACAATAACTTCCCATGCCTTCTTCACCCCTAACTTTCCAGGCAGGTAAAAACAAAGGAAGAAAAGTGATATTGTTACAGTCAAATTCATTCCTGAAAATGTTTGTGTCTCTCTGAGAAATAGCCCAAAGCGCATCAACATGTTTTACCAGCTTTCTTTCATACTTTTTGAGCAGAATGCTTTCATAAAAAAAATAGGCTTTCTTAAAAAGTTGCCATGTACTCTTAAAAAGACTATTGTAATATTCATATTCTACATTGTAAACACGAACATACTTTTTCCGCCCGTTCAGTCTTTCATCAAAAGCAGGGTAAGTGCAATGGACACCTTCCATTAAGATGGGATAATCATCCTTCAACAGGTTTTCAATTAATGCTTCATTCTTTCTACTTGTTACGATATAAGGCATGCTTGTTGACAAAGCTTTTATACCCGTATTGCGTTTATAGTATTGAACAGATGCACAATATTTATTTAGTTCCGGTTGTTGACCACGCCCATAATCAAAGCAATGCAAATGAATATGCACACCCTGTTCCTGTAATGCCGGTAGTTTATAAAACAAATCGAATACACCTCCGTAATCTACCGGGTATGGCACGTTCAATGAGATAATATGTAAGTGCTTATCCAATCTGCTCAAAGGTTTTTATAAAATTGCAGGAGCTTTTTTTCTTCACTTTCCCAATTGAATACTTCTCTCGCTTTTGCACAATTGCTTTTAATCTCTTTATATAAAACATCATCAGTCAGCAATTTGTTCAATGCTTCTGCAATCGTTTCTTCCCTGGTATCATCCACCATTAAGGCTATATGATATTCATCATTGATAGATTTATACTCAGGATAATTTACACAAACCTGAGGTACTATAGACATAATATAATCAAAGAACCGGTTAGATAAAGAATAATACTGGTTTAAGCCGGTTTGCTCAAACAAGGTTACAGCAATGTAAGCCGATGGAGTGACCTGCTTTAATATGCCTGGTTCAATATATCCTTTCAATTCTACTTTATCCTTTACCTGGTATTGTTCTATTAGTTGTTTAGTTTGCTCAAAGAAATTTCCATTACCATAAATAAGCAATTTTGCATTTACTTTTCGCATAGCAGGAATGAGCGTTTCAAAACTTCGGCCTTCATTAACGGCGCCCTGGTAGATAATCCATTTTTCTTTAGTGATAATTTCATTGCCTGTTGCATACTTTACCGGAAGATTTCTTATGATGCCATAACTTACCTTGTGTCTTCTGTTAAGTTCATCCACAATAAACTGGTTTACTGTATAACCATTTTTAAATTTTGGCACTGAAAATTTTTCAATCTGCAACCATATTTTTTGAATGCGTGGCCGTGTAACAATTTCTTTCTGTTCAGTAAATAATTCATGTGCATCATATACCCGTGTAATCCCTTTTATAATAGAGACAAAATAAACGGGAAGAATTGTATCAAGATCTATTGCACAAATAACATCTGCTTTTTGAAACAGCAGCAAGAAGAATAAGCGAAGATTATACTCAGCATAAAATAAAAATCCTTTGTCAAAAAAACAGTAAAGCCTCTTTTGATGAAAAGGTTGTTGTTTGAGTGGAATAGAGCTGTTTCGCTTTCTACCGGTAAGCAATACTTCATAGCCATTATTGCTTAACGTTGTACAGATGCGTTGCATACGCTGGTCGTATGAGAGATCATTTGTAACAGTGCAGATAATACGCTTCAATGTAAACAGTTAGGTAACAAATATAGAAGAATGAAAAGGTAAATGATAAAAAGCGTTGACAGGCATAAACAATTTTTAAAATGAAACAGCCAGGCACAAGAGATTCGGGCCTGGCTGTGATGTACTTTGGTACACTTATTTATTTCAAGACTTCTCCACCCATTAATGGATCGCTAATACTGGCCTGACCAGTTTCTACGCGGCCAGCATAACGTTTAGCAAAAGGTTCATTACCTTTTACTGTAACAGAAAAATCATACCAATGATGGCTTTTAGACAGGTCTATAACAAGTGAAGATGACTCGCCTGCTTTTATCGTTTTCGTACGAATAGCTGACTTATAAGACTCATCCTTTATTGTAACGGTTAACGTATTACTACCCTTATTTTTAAGCTGGAGTAAAATGTTACCTGTAGGGTTTTTACTGTTCTCATACAAAGCTTTTACTTCAACATCCGGGTCATTTGTAGTGCCTTTAAACTCCCGGTAAAAACCGTTGGGGCCGTAAACACGCAAATGGTAATTATTATTTTCAAAATGTTGCACAGTCCAGTCATCTTTTAAATTATCCCCGACACTTACTGCATAGTTCCATGTTCTAACAGATTCATCCCGGTAAACGCCGGGAGCATAAACAACAAACGGAGCACCTACGGCAGATTTACCGAACAACAGATTGGCTGCTGCAAAATTTATTTCAAATATTTTTTTATCCTGATCCAAACCGCCTTCAACATATAACTCGTAAGGTAAAGCGCATGAGGCTTTTGTGCCAGGTTCCTGCACAGGCATGTATGGAGATGATTGAGGATTGCTATTTAATTGTGCTGTATCCTGAGATGTTAACTTCCTGTAATCATCAGGTACATTTTTAAATTTTGCCTTGTGAATACTTTCTATTACTGCTTCTTTTGCAGAAAAGGGTAAAGGCTGCAAAAGCTCCCCATTATATGGCCTGAATACAGAAGTTAAATCTCCACAAATTGTTCTTCGCCATGCACTGATATTATCTTCATGTACATGCTTATTAAACTTTTTATTAAGGAAATGCTCAAGAAATTGTAAGCAAGAGGTGTGATCAAACACCTCTGAGTTTACCCATCCGCCACGGCTCCATGGCGAGGCGATCACCATAGGCACGCGGTAACCTAATCCAATCGGACTTTCACGCATTTCTTTTCTCGGATCCCATTTTTCAGTTTCATCATCATCAGATGGCAAAGGGGGTTTAATTTTATTAAAACGATCGACTTCCTGGTTCATACTTACAAAATCAAAAGCGGTATTGATGCCTTTTGATACCCTGCCCGTATTTTCTTTGGTGGGATGTGGCGCTACAAACGGAGGTACATGATCAAAACATCCATCATTCTCATCATAAGTAAGTATAAAAATTGTTTTCTTCCATACTTCAGGGTTTTGTGTGAGGATATCAAGTACCTCACTTAAATACCATGCTCCGTACCAGGGAGCACCAGGATGATCAGAAAAATTTTCCGGCGCTACAAGCCATGATACTGTTGGCAACTTCCCGTTTTTTACATCATCCCTAAACTGGTGAAGTACATCTCCTTTTGGAATTTTAACCTCACGCTTCTCGTTGCCATCTTCATATTCAAGCGAAGTAAGTTCATGATAAAATGGATCATTACTATTAACTGTAAAGGCTTTATTATGCAGGTTCTTTTCTCTTTCTGAAAGGGCGTTAAATTTTTCTTTCGTATAAACTTTTTCATCTGCAGTAACCCTTGAAAGATATTCTTTTGCGTACTTTATCTGCTCCTTAACCTGTCGTGTTTCTTTGCCTTTAGCGGGTAATGTTGCAAGCTTTTTTTCCAGTTGCTCAATCCAGCCTGTAACTACAGGTTGTGCCTTTTGCAACCATTCAATATAGCCTTCAGAAAGCTTTATGTTATACTGACTAAACCACTCGATAGGATTATCCGTAAAATTAGAGAGCCACGCATCTTCTTCCCCTTCAAAGCCAACACCAACGCTTGTTTCATTTTGGTATATCTTCCACGATATGTCGTTTTCTTCCAATCTTTCCGGAAATGTTTTCCATGCAGCCTGTTTCTCCGGTGCATAATCCGTGTCCTCGTTTCTTACCCTTGCCATTGCCTCTGCGTTTTCACGTACAGTGCCTGTCCAGAAGAAGAGCCTGTTAGGTGTTGTGCCTGTAAGCGATGAACAGAAATGCTGATCGCAAACAGTAAAGGCATCTGCCAACGCATAATAAAAAGGAATGTCTTCTCTTGTATAATATCCCATTGTCATGGGAATATCTTTATACTCATGTCGGCCCGGGCGTTTTGCCTCCAGCCATCCATCATATTTGCCGTCATTTCTTGCATCTACCTGGTTTTCCCATGAATGCGGTAAAGAGCTCATCCATGTTGCCCTGGTATTTTTTATATCTAAACGAAAAGGAGCAAAAGTTTCTCCATTCTTATTTGTTTGCAACCACACTTTATTTTTATCAGGTAATTCAATAGCCCGCGGATCATTAAAACCTCTCACGCCTTTCAATGTGCCAAAGCAATGATCGAACGAACGGTTCTCCTGCATTAACAGAACAACATGTTCTGCATCCATAAAAGTAGTTCCGGTTTTAGGCTCAATGGCAAGTGCCTTTTGAATAGAAGGGGGCAACATTCCTAACAATCCTGCACCGCCAGACAGCATAGCTGCTTTTTTAAGAAATTCTCTTCTTGAATCCATAATGAAATTTAAGTTTTCAGCGTTTAGGTAACGGCTGCCTCAAAACTATATGTTCTGTTGGGCAGTGCTGCACTTTCTAATAAAAAATCATCGTTAATTAAAATCATTCTAACAACAGCTATCGCTTAGTCCAAAGTTGTTTTGCCAGAAACGGTTGCCGGTTGCGCCTGCAATAAATCAAATACAACTATTTTATTACTTTCTTTCTTAAGCCATGACGCTGGGCAATACAAACGCTTCTGTGGACCGGCATTCCAGTACCGGCCTAAATTATGCCCGTTTACATATACAATGCCCTTGCTATAATTGCTCATGTCAATATATGTATCACCCGTTTCAGTTAAGTTAAACTGGCCCTTAAAGAAAATGCCGTTTTTAAATTCTTCAGGCTTTTTTGATTTTAATGAAAGAATAAATTTTTCACCCATCGGCAATGGATAAACCTGCCAGTTCATCAATGTCATTCCGTTTAAAGTAACTCGATCTGTGATGCCTTTTCTATCAATCATATATTGAGCAAAGTTGATGTGCCCCATGCCTTCCATAAGGATATCAAGTACGGGCTCTTTGCTTTCTGTCGTAGGCAGTTTCACTGTCCATTTGCCACCATCACGATAAATGGTATCAATAAATTTTCCATCAAGAAATATCAATGCATAATCATGCGGTTCTGTAATGGTGAGGTTGCCGCTTTTATGGCCAATCAATTTAGTTCTGTATAACATTAAGCCCTGGTTCTGGTTAAATGCCTCAAAAGGTTTGGGCTGAGGTACCAGGACCGGCGCTGGTAATTCATTCCATATAGTAGAAAAAGCAGTTAAGTTTATTGAAGGAATTTCTATTGTTTTTACAGGTTTAGGTACATCTGGAATTTTATAAGAAATATATTGTTGAATTAATCTTCTCAATGCAAAATACTTAGGTGTTGCACTGCCCTGTTCATTGATAGGAGCATCGTAATCATAGCTTGTAAGATCGGGCTGATATTGTGTTGCATTAAAAGCATTGGCGCCTGCTGTAAAACCAAAATTTGTACCGCCATGTATCACATAAAGATTGAAAGATTTTTTATGATCAAGCAAATACTTTACTTCTTTTAAAATAGAAGCGGTATCTGTCCTGGCCCATTTCTCACCCCAATGCGTAAGCCATCCGGGATAAGTTTCACTGCTAAAAGATGGTACATTAGGATTGCGCTTTTTAGCCTGATCAAAGTCAGCATCGCTGCTGCCACTATCCAGCCCTATGGCAGCGCCATCAATATTACCGGCTTCAAGCATAAAAGGAGTAGGTCCGTCAGCAGTATAAAAAGGAACATTGATGCCATTTTGAATCCATAGTTTGCGAAGTGCTTCAAGATAGTTTTTGTCATTAGCATAACTGCCATATTCATTTTCTACCTGCACCATTATTACCGGGCCGCCGTTAGTACATAATAAAGGTTTTATCTCTTTGGATAAACGTGTAACATATCTTGTAACGGCGCTCATGTAACGTGTATCGGAGCAACGTACCTTGATATCAGGAATTTTTAGCAGATAGGGAGGAAGGCCGCCGAAGTCCCACTCTGCACAAACATAAGGCCCGGGGCGAAGCATAACCCACATACCCTCTTCTTTACAGATGCGAATAAATTCAGCGATATTATGATTGCCTGTTGTAAAATCGAAAAAGCCTTGTGTAGTCTCATGATAGTTCCAGAATACATACACAGCAATAGTATTACAACCCATTGCTTTCGCCATTTGGATACGATGGCGCCAGTATTCATGCGGAATACGTGCAGGATGCATTTCTCCACTGATAATTTGGAATGGCTTACCATCAAGTAAAAAATCTTCTTTTCCAAGAGCAAACTTATGTATCTGTGCAAATGCCAGTTGCACAATAAGAAGACTTAAAACAATGCCGGACAACTTTTTCATCAGAGGTGTTTTTGAAGTTAGCCAAACGTAGGAGAAACAAGGTAAAAAAAGTTTTATCAAACGTTTGCGTGAAAGATTGATTGATGCGTTGAACCGGGCATAACATATCGTCGGAATTTTTTTGCAAATAGTTGTTAGTTTACAAAAAAGTATTTCCTTTGTTGTTCTTTAAGGGGACAAACGCACTCTCTTACGAAGCTTGCTTTGATTGCCAACGGCAATGCCATATGAAATTTGCAATGATTTATTGAATGACAAAGAAGGCCGCCCATTAAGGTGGCCTTCACATATTTATCGTACACTATAAGTATGAAACCTTACAAGAATTACAACCTGGCTTTTACTTTCTTTTCAACCATGATTCCGGGTTAAGATTTGTGCCTTTATCATTTGTTACCATAAAGGTTAAAGTGCCGTCACCTTCGGTTCCGGCAGCAGCTCTGCCTAATACTGTTCCGGCCCTAACCTGTTGCCCTTTGCTCACATTTACAGAAGATAGATTACTATAAGTAGTAAAATATTTACCATGCCGAACCACGACCGTCTGCGCACCTAAATCAAAAATGGTGGATACTTCTCCATCGGCTACCGCTTTAACCGAAGCGCCCACAGGCAAAGAAATATCTATGCCATCACTATAACCTTTAAGTTTGGTGCCAGGTATTTCATAAGCTCCCTGGTGAATTGCTATAAAGCCAGCATCCACTGGCCATGGCAATCTTCCACGGTTATTTTCAAAATTGAGAGATTGTGTTAAGCCTTCTGAAGTAGATTCAAAAGGGCTATATGTTCTGTCGCTCTTTGCAGGCGTGGTTAAGCCTGTTGTTGCGTCGCCCAAAGAAGGTTTTGAGGTTTCAGGTTTGTCATTTTTTGCTGTAGCATCATTATCAGCTTTGGCCGCACCGGCTTGCTTTTGCTGCTCTGCCTGCTTTCTTTTACGTTCAGCATCTTCCCTTGCCAAACGATCTTTTCTTTCTTTTTCTATCCTTTGCTGCTCACGTTTTTTAGCTTCAGCTATTTCCCTGTTAATGATGGTTCTTAATGCCTGCTGCAGCTTGCTTCTTGTTCGTTCCCTTTCTTTTATTTCACTGCCAAGATTCTTTTCATCACTCTTAAGTTTTGCCAACACATCATTTACTTCATTCTTATCTTCCTGCAATACTTTTAGCTGCTTGTTCTGCTCACCAATATTTTTGTTCTTATCATTCTTATTACTGGCAAGCTGTACATTTTTTTGTTGAAGCACCTGCTGTGTTTTCAGGATATTATCAGCCTGCGTTTCGCGGAATTGCCTGTAACTCTTAAGGTATGAAACCCTCTTTACAGCATCATTAAAACTTGTTGCAGAAAAAAGGAAATTGAGATAGTCGTAGCTACTGCGATTTTTATAAGCGAAAACTATACTTTTTGCGTAGTTATCTTTAAGTGTATCCAGTTCTTTTTTATAACGGTAGATATCAAGATTGGTATGATAAATATCATCATCAATCTTTTTCATTTCTTTATTAAGATTGTTGATGAGTTCATTTCGGGCTCTTAATTTTCTTTGTATTAAAGCATATTGGCCAAGCGATTGTTTCTTGTTTTTCCTGGTTTCCTGGAGGTTTCGGTTTAACTCATCAATTTCACGCTGTAACTCCTGTTGTTTTTTTTGTATTTCTTCTTTTGTTTCCTGGCAATAAGATGTGACGGCGATTGCAGACAGCAGGAGAAAGAAAAATAGTTTTTTAATCATCGAACGGGATTTAACAGGTTTGTAATATCTGAATTTAAACGTTATGTTGTTGTGAATATTATTTTACCTTATAATTTTTGCCAATACTGAAAGGGAAAGTTACCGGTTTATCAAAATCGTACTGCTTATAATTGAGGTTAATGTCCAGTTTGGATTTTTCTGCTAGTGATATTTTTCTTTCTTTTGAAAACAGGTAATTGCCATTTTTTTCAAAATCAGTGTAGGTAATGTCGCAGGTTCTGTTACGCATAGCATCCACGTCATCCAGCTTACTGTGTACAATTCTGTAATCTGATGTATCGAACGTAAGATAATTTTTAAAAAGATTACCCATTACCATTACCCTTAACTCTCTTCCGTTGCTACGGTAAGAAACGATATTACTATCCATAAAAATGGGATTGCCAACAATCATATCCTGCAGGCTGCTAAAATCAAGTGGTACCTCTGCAATTTCCTGCAGGTAACTAATGCTGCGGTGCTGAATAGTTTTATTAAGCTTATTCATCAGGTGCACACTATCTTTTGTTGCAAGTAGCCTGAAACCTTCAATACCCAGCAATCCTGTGATGGAGATCCAGATGAGACTGTCTTTCTGCATTCTCACGTTTGCAGTAGCTCCGTCACTACCATTCGTACCTTCATAATCCACTTTTATTTTTGCAGTAAAAGTTTTGTAATCGATTCTTTTTGTAGCTACTTTTTCAAGAATATTCTTAACAATGGTAAAGGAATCAATTTTTTCTTCCGGCTTTATAATTACGGTTTGTGAGGTGTCTTTTCTTGAAATAGCATTTTCTATGCGCTGAACTTTTTTGGCAGGTCTGCATGACACAAATGCAACAATGGCCAGTATAATATAAATTAAAGTTTTCATGATTGCTTTATTGTTTGCCCGTATGTCCAAAGCCGCCTGCACCCCTTTCTGTTTCTTCCAGCTCATGTACCAATAACCATTCCACCCTGTCAACCTGTTGAACGACCATTTGTGCTATGCGATCACCAGGTTCAATGGTTTGGTCTTCTGTTGAAAGATTAATAAGTATCACTTTAATTTCTCCGCGATAATCGGCATCAATTGTTCCGGGTGTATTAAGGCAGGTAATGCCATGCTTTATTGCAAGTCCGCTGCGTGGCCTCACCTGCGCTTCGTAACCTACCGGTAATTCAATAAAAAGCCCTGTAGGTATCATGGCTCTTTCCAAAGATTTTAATACAACAGGTTCTTCAATATTCGCTCTTAAATCCATACCCGCAGCGCCTGGCGTAGCGTAAGATGGCAATGGATTAAGTGACCGGTTAATTATTTTTACAGGTATTGTGTTCATGTGCGGCAAAGCTATAGGATGTTGACGTTTACAAAATGTAAAGTTTTCCAGTTGCGTGAATATTGTAATGGCAAAACAGCAGCTAAAAATTTATTGATACCCTGCTTGCCATTCACTGTTACCCACTAGCCAGGTGCTATTCACTACTCAATAAAACTGAAGCATAAGCTACAAGGCCTTCTTCCCTGCCAACAAAGCCCATTTTTTCTGTAGTGGTTGCTTTAACAGAAACGTCTTTTGAAGTAATGCCCGCAATGGTTGCAATAACTTCCTGCATTTGAGGAATGAACGGTTTTATTTTGGGTGCCTGGAGACAAAGGGTTGAATCGATATTCACTACGTTGTACCCTTCTGATTTAATAAGCGTAACGGTTCTCTGGAGTAAAATTTTACTGTCGATATTTTTGAATTCAGATGAAGTGTCAGGAAAATGCATACCGATATCACCCAGGCAGGCTGCACCAAGCATGGCATCACATATGGCATGCAAAAGCACATCTGCATCACTATGACCCAACGCTCCTTTTATATGTGGAATTTTCACACCTCCAATCCATAAATCTCTTCCTTCAACCAACTGGTGAAAATCTACGCCTGATCCAATTCTTATTTTCATAAAAGATTATATTTTATACCGGGTGAATTATTCCAGGTATAGCTTAAAACAAAAAAAGCGAAGGTAATTGCTACCCCCGCTTTCTTAAAATTAGTTTTTTGTTTTATTGATTGCTGTCGCCGCCTATATTATCCAGATCAAAATAAAGGCTAAAACGTAAAGTATTAGACAGTGGGTTTCTTGTAACTCCACTTCCGGATGGTGCCAGGTAAGAAATGTTTAATCCGAATACATTATACTTTAACCCAACGCCTGCAGTGAAAAATTTTCTGTTACCAGCTTCTTTTGTTTCAAAATAATATCCTGCACGTGCAAAAAACTGGTCATTATAATTAAACTCTGCGCCGCCGGAAAAACCATAAGCACTGTTGCTGAATGATTTTGCCCAGCTTGAAAAAATGCTTTGCGTGCGATAATCAGCAAGCTTGGCCGAATCTTCAGAAGATATAGGATCTCCGTTATCAGGGAAGGTAATGTTAGGCACTGCAGGAACAAGTAATTTATTTACTTCTCCTGCAAGTGTGAATTTACTTGTTTCTTCTACGGGCCATGTATAAGCGATGCCTGCACCAAGATTAGCTGGGATATAATCTTTGGTTAGTGCATTGTCAGTATATCCTATTTTGGAACCAAGGTTAGAAACAGCCACGCCCCAGGTAACACCTTCGCCCTGTTCGTTGGTAAGATCTCCGTAAAGAGAGATGTCACCTGCAAAAGAAGTTCCTGCTTTGTAATTAACACCAGACGCGGTAATTCCGTTTGCAAGACTTGAATTAATATAACGAAGCGCAACACCTATACCCATTTTATCAGACAACTTTCTCGCATAGCCAAAATCAATTCCAAATTCTCTTGGACGGCCCTGGCCGTTGGGGTTTCCATCGGCAGTGGTAAAATCTATATTGCCCAGATTGAAATACCTAACACCGATATTAATAGCATCTTCGTCACTTAATTTATGATAACCAGCGGCAGAAATCATGTAAACATCTTTGGTAATATCTCTCAGCCACGGTGTATAAGTAAGAGATACTGCGGTATTCTTTTTTGCAAAAGGTATTTTGGCGAGATTATAAAAACCAGAATTGGCATCAGGGCTGGTTGGAATACCAATGTCGCCCATGCCACCTGCGCGGGCATCAGGAGAAATTCTCAGAAAAGGAACGGCGGTTGTAACTACATTGATTGGTTGTACACTTTGACCAAATGACACAACATTAATACCCAAACACACTAACACCAACAGAGCAGTAGTTTTGAAAGTTTTCTTATTCATTAGATTGTTTAATTAATGGTTGAATTTAAAATAATCAAGGCGAAAACTCCTTGCCCTGAATGATTTTTTATAAAATAGTGCGGGTAAAAGTCAAATCTATAGTTGTCAATTTTTTATAGCGAAGCTGCTTAGGTAAAAGCAAATATGCTACTTTTTTAGAACTTCTGCAACAAACAGGCCGTTTTAAAGTTTTTTTCATCGGGTAAAACTTATTTTAATCAGGCCAATATACTTCATGTGACTTACAAATCTTTTATATTCGCAAAATATAGAGCATTACAAATACAATAAAACGAATTTCGTCTGCGTTCATATATTCTGTAAAAACCGGTTTGTAAAATGGTAAAAACGCTTAAAAACTGTACTTTATTATTGATGGCAGTGGGAACGTTAGCTTCCTGTAACCCGTTTAAGAAAAAGTCTGAAAAATCCACAGCCACCGGCTGGAACTATAATGATAAAAACCAGGGCGGATTTTCTGTTCCTAAACCCAAAGATATAAAAACCGGCCCCGGGCTTGTTTTCGTACAAGGTGGCACATTTACCATGGGTGCTACACAGGAAGATGTGATGGGTGACTGGAACAATGCTCCCCGCCGTGTAACAGTAAACTCCTTCTTTATTGACAAAACGGAAGTGGCCAACGTTCACTACCGTGAATATCTCTACTGGTTAGGAAATGTGTTTTCAGATCCGCAATATGCAAGCGTTGTTCAGGGAGCTTTGCCTGACACACTTGTATGGAGAAGCGAACTGGCATACAATGAGCCAATCGTAGAATATTATTTCCGTCATCCTGCTTATAACTACTACCCGGTTGTTGGTGTAACCTGGAGACAGGCACACGATTTTTGCGTTTGGAGGACTGACCGTGTTAACCAGTTAGCACTTATTGAAAGTGGTTTCCAGAATAAAAATGTGTTGAAGCAGGAGTTGAATGGCGGCGGACAGGAAAACTTTAATACGAAATCTTACCTTCTTGGTGAATACCAGGGCGTACCTGGAAAGCCTAAGAAGAATCCTTTAAAAGATGCACAGGGCCGTCCTCGTACCCAGGTACAATTTGAAGATGGAATACTTTTCCCGGACTATCGCCTTCCAACAGAAGCAGAATGGGAATATGCGGCATTGGCGTATGTAAGCGAAAACCCACAACCACGCAGGTCTGAAAAGAAGCGCGGTGAAGAGTTAATTGCAAACAAGCAAATTTATGCATGGCAAAATGATGGTTACGATAACCTGAGATCAACCAGGCATGGCGCATGGCAAGGTGCATTTCTTGCAAACTTTAAACGCGGCAATGGTGACTACATGGGTACTGCCGGTGGTTTGAACGACCGTTCTGCAATACCTTCTGAAGTAACATCTTTCTTTCCAAATGCTTTCGGTTTGTATAACATGAGTGGTAACGTTAACGAATGGGTGGCAGACGTTTACAGGCCAACTACAGGAATGGAGGAGGATGATTACAACCCGTTCCGTGGTAATGAATTCAAGAAAGTTGATTTAAGTGGAGGTGAAGGCAATTTACGTGACAGCCTCGGCCATATAAAATATACTCCTGAAAATGATTCATTGTTACGTAACCGCCGCAACTACCAACGCCATTATGCCATCGACTATCTTGATGGTGATTCTCTGAGCGGTGTAACTTATGGCTACGGTATTACAACTTTAATAAGTGATAAGTCGAGGGTATACAAAGGCGGAAGCTGGAATGATATGCCCTACTGGTTAAGCCCCGGAACAAGACGTTTTATGGAAGAAGATCAAAGTAGTAACTCTCTGGGATTCCGCTGTGCTATGACACATTATGGAGCTCCTGAAGGTACAAACATGAAAACCAAAACCGGAAACTTCTTCCCGAAACGCAGGCAAAAGAGATAAGGAAAAGGTAAATAAAGAGAAAGCCATTTTGCACTTGCAAAGTGGCTTTCTCGTTTTCAGGACTGTCCATAAGAAGTCTCACCCTTCTTGTTTGTTTTCTTTTTATTATTTTAAAGTATGGATATTACAATCAACACGCCTGCACTATTGTTCCCGGCAATCAGTTTAATTATGCTTGCCTATACCAACAGGTTTCTTGCGCTGGCAAGCCTTATCAGAAGCTTATATGATAAATACAAAAACGAAGACAATAAGCATATACTTCACGGCCAGATAAAGAACCTCAGGTATAGGTTAAAGCTTATAAAAAATATGCAGGCACTGGGTGTGCTAAGTTTTATTTTCTGCATAATATGCATGTACTTCATTTACATAGAATGGATGGTATGGGCCAACGTGCTTTTCGCAGCTGCCTTAATTGCTTTTACCTGTTCGCTACTTTTATCATTGCTGGAAATTCAGAAAAGTAACAAAGCGCTTGAATTGCAATTGAGCGATATGGAAGGGCTTGAAGACCCTACCGTATTGGAATACCTTAAAAAGAAATTTGATAAAGGACAGCCGTAGTATGTACCCGGCATACTTAAAGCCTAAGTTCAATTTTTAAATATTTCGCTGTATGACTTTCTGTGTTTGTTACCATGGCCTCGGGCGTTCCTTCAAACAAAATCTTTCCTCCTCCGTCGCCACCTTCAGGGCCAAGATCAATGATATGATCTGCAACCTTGATAACATCCAGGTTATGCTCAATTACAAGTACTGAATTTCCCCTGTCAACAAGCTTGTTTAATACATCCAGCAAATGTTGTATATCCTGGAAATGAAGTCCTGTTGTAGGTTCATCAAGTATATAGAATGTTTTCCCGGTATCCTTTTTTGCAAGTTCAGTAGCGAGCTTCACACGCTGGGCCTCTCCTCCGCTTAATGTTACAGCAGACTGACCGAGTGTAATATATCCAAGCCCTACATCCTGCAATACTTTTATTTTTCGATACAGGTAAGGAATACTTTGAAAAAATTCGCAGGCATCGTCTACAGTCATATCCAAAACATCGCTAATAGATTTTCCTTTGTATCTTATTTCCAGCGTTTCCCGGTTATATCTTTTTCCATTGCATTTTTCGCAGTGTACATACACGTCAGGAAGGAAATTCATTTCAATCACCCTCATACCGCCTCCCTCACAAACATCGCACCTGCCACTTTTTACGTTAAAGGAAAACCGGCCCGCATTGTAGCCGCGTATTTTTGCTTCGGGAATAGATGCGAACAATGTTCTTATTTCGGTAAAAAATCCACAGTAGGTTGCCGGATTGCTTCTTGGCGTTCTGCCTATAGGTGATTGATCAATCTCTATTACTTTATCAATATGCTCAAGACCTTTAACGGTCTTGTATTCCATAGGTGTAACTCTTGAATCATAAGCATGTTTGCTGAGAATAGGATACAGTGTTTCGTTGATAAGTGTTGATTTACCACTGCCACTTACACCAGTAACAACAATGAGCTTACCTAAAGGAAACTTAACCGATACATCTTTCAAGTTATTACCCTTGGCACCTTTTAGCTCTAAAATTTTGCCATTACCTTTTCTACGCTCTGCAGGTACTTCAATACTCTTTTTGCCACTTAAGTATTGAGAGGTTTCTGAGTTAGATTTTATTACTTCCTGCGGTGTACCCGCGGCTACAATTTCACCGCCATGTTTGCCAGCTTTCGGACCGATATCCACCAAATGATCAGCCGCGAGCATTATGTCTTTATCATGTTCAACAACTAACACACTATTACCAATATCACGAAGGTTTTTAAGCGCATCTATTAACCGGTGATTATCCCTTTGATGCAAGCCAATGGAAGGTTCATCTAATATATAAGTAATGCCTTGCAATTGAGAACCTATCTGTGTTGCTAATCTTATACGTTGAGACTCGCCGCCACTTAATGTTCGCGATGCCCTGTTAAGTGTAAGATATGTGAGACCTACATCCAGCAAAAACTGAAGCCGCTCTCTAATTTCTTTCAATATGTCTTTTGCAATTACATTCTGCTTATCGCTCAACCGCTTTTCTACATCAGCAAACCACACCATTAGTTTATCGAGGTTCTTTTCACTCAATTCTGAGATGTTGTGCTTATCTACCTTAAACCATAAACTTTCCTTTTTTAGTCTTGCGCCGTTACATGATGGGCATGCTTTCAGCTCCATAAACTTCTCAACCCATTCACGCAATGTCTCCGTGCTGCCACTTCCCGCAAACCATCTTTTAAGCATGGGAATAATGCCTTCAAATTCGCCCTCGTATGGCTGTGCATTGGTTGAGCCGTCAAAGTCTGTAATATCTTCCTCTGCGCCATTACTGTTACCATACAACAGGATATTCAGTTTATCCTGTTGTAAATCCTTAATAGGTTTATCAAGGCTTATTTTATTTTTCTTAGCCAGTTGTTCAACATTGCGATACATGTATGCATCACGTTCTTCTCCTAAAGGAGCAATGCCGCCGTCTTTGATGCTTTTTGTATTATCAGGTATTACAGCATCCATGCTTACAGTATACACTGAACCTAGTCCTTTGCACACAGGACATGCGCCATAAGGAGAATTGAAGGAGAAAGAATTGGGTGAAGGTTCTTCGTAAGAAATGCCGGTATCCTCGCACATAAGCTGGCGGGAGTAAGAAGCAAATTCTGTTTCACCGCCAGATGATGACTGCTTTGAAGATTTGCTTTTGCTTTTTGCTGGTTCTTCTTCAGTAAGCGCAGTTTGCACAAACATGAGATCTTTACCAATCTTAAGTGCTTGTTGCACGCTTTGACTAATGCGTACACGAAATTCATCATCTACTTTCAGCCTGTCAACCACTACTTCTATATCATGAATTTTGTACCTGTCAACCTGCATTCGTGGCGTAAGATCCAATATCTCACCATCAACACGAACCTTTAAAAATCCTTTTTTACGAGTCTCTTCAAACAACTCCCGGTAATGACCCTTTCTGCCGCGTACCAGTGGCGCAAGCAGTATAATTTTCTTTCCTTTAAACCTGTTGAAAATATTGTTTACAATTTCCTCTTCGCTAAACTTCACCATCTTCTTACCAGTATTGTAGCTGTATGCTTCGCCAATACGGGCAAATAATAAACGCAGAAAATCGTAGATCTCCGTAATTGTACCTACTGTTGAGCGTGGGTTTTTATTGGTTGTTTTTTGTTCGATAGATATTACAGGCGAAAGACCAGTAATTTTATCTACATCGGGTCTTTCCATGTCGCCAATAAATTGCCGTGCATAAGCGCTGAAGCTTTCCATATACCGGCGCTGTCCTTCATTATAAATAGTATCAAAAGCCAGTGAAGATTTACCGCTGCCACTAACACCAGTAAATACAACCAACTTATTTTTCGGGATTGTAATATCAAGATTTTTCAGGTTATGCTCCCTTGCCCCAAAAACTTCAATCATCTCATCATTTGCGTGTGGCGGGTTTTGCTCGCCGTTTGATGCGCTTTTCATTTTTCTTGCCATAACAATAGATTTCAAAAATACGGTATGTTTCCAGTTCTTTTGCTAAAATTTATAGTTAAGGTTGAGATGGAAAATCTGCAAAAAAATTGCCAGGCTTTTGACCTGGCATTGGAATATTAAAAGGAAACCGTGCTGGTTAAACAATTTCCCAAACTTCGTTACCACGTAATAATTTATCAAGATTTCCAGGGCCTTTTGCCGCAATGGCTTCTTCTAACTGAAGGCGCATAATGTCTTCGTAACAAGGTCTTTCTTCTTCGTAAAAAATACCAAATGGTCTTGGAAAATGACCTTCTACCCGAGGATCATCAAACATGCGGATAAGTACCTGTGCCTTGTAAAAGTCTTTTTCATCATGTACCCATAAATCATCTGCACTAACGCCATTTTCTCCCAAAGTAACAACCACCGGTTTTAAACCATCCAGCTTAATGCCTTTATTTTGCTGTGCACCAAAAATTAAAGGTTTCCCTTGTTCAAGAAACAAAGCTTCATCTGCCTTGCTTGATTTTTCTGTAAATGCTTCAAAGGCTCCATCATTAAAAATGTTACAATTTTGATAGATTTCTAAAAATGAAGCGCCTTTATGTTGATGACTTCTTGTTAATGCCTGCTGTAAATGTTTTGGATCTCTATCCATACTGCGTGCAATGAAAGTAGCATCTGCACCCATTGCAAGAGCAAGGGGATTGAATGGATGATCTATACTGCCGAAAGGTGTACTCTTGGTGACTTTCTTTTCCTCAGAAGTGGGTGAATACTGACCCTTTGTTAAACCATAAATCTGGTTATTAAAGAGCAATATATTCACATCAAGATTTCTTCTTAGTAAATGAATAGTATGGTTACCACCTATGCTTAAGCTATCACCGTCACCTGTAACTATCCAAACGCTTAAATCCGGGCGTGTTGCTTTAAGTCCTGATGCAATAGCCGTTGCACGACCATGAATCGAATGCATGCCATACGTATTCATGTAATATGGAAAACGGCTGCTACAACCAATACCACTGATAATAACAATATTCTCCTTAGGCACACCGATAGTCGGCATCACTTTTTGCACCTGTGCCAAAATAGAATAATCTCCGCAACCAGGGCACCAGCGAACTTCCTGGTCCGTTGCAAAATCTTTGGCTGTTAATGTGGGACTTATAGTTGTTGACATAATAAAACTTTATAAATATTGAACAAGGAGCAAGGAATAATGAATGTTGAACAGGGGTTCGATGACATAGAGAACAACCTTTTACAATTTATTCTTCTTTTCAGCTTGTTCTTTCGCTAAATTTTTTCTTGTTGTTTCAATACTTTTTACAAATATGGAAATGAGTTGATTCGTTTCATTTAAAGGTGTATTAAGCTTTACTGAATCATACCAACCCATTATTCTTATAATTTTAAGTGCATTAAATGTTTCACGAAGTTCTTTTAATGCCACTTTCATTTTATGAATAAAATCATTCCTTGACTCTGCTCCCTGCGCTTCTCCATAATGTAATGCCGGGGCTGTTCCGCTTCTTACAAGTTGCCCTGCTATATGATTACCTGCAATAGTTTTGGGTAAACATTCTGAAACAATTATACAATCAGCGGCAAATCGAATAAGTCTCTCATTTAAATCAAATTTTCTTTCTTGCATAAAGTACGGCATTAATTATCTGATTCCAGGGGGTACCCTTCACTATTCATCAATTCCTTGTTCCTTATTCATTATTCAACTCTTCCCAATATTCAGCAGCTCTTCTTGTATGTGGAATAACAATTGTTCCGCCAACAATATTGGCTACTGCAAATATCTCATACATTTCTGCTGTATTAATACCAAGCTCATGACATTTACCAAGATGATATTTTATGCAGTCATCACATCTTAACACCATACTGGCTACAAGGCCAAGCATTTCTTTTGTTCTTTTATCCAGTGCACCATCTTCGTAGGTGTTTGTGTCTAGGTTCCATAAGCGTTTCAACACCAGGTTATCCTTTTCCAGTATCACTTTATTCATCTTCTCACGATAATCGTTAAATTTCTTTACCGCATCTGGCATAAAAAAAATTTGCGCAAAGTTAAGCTATCCCATGATATTGGTTTTATCGAAATGAGTAATATCCTTACAGTAGCGGTTAAGGGCGTGTTAACCTTCATACAGCTTATTCCCTATATTCGTATAAATGAGCAGGATATGAAACTTTTGAGCGTATCAGACGCAACAACTGCAAAGGAATTTATTAAGGTGAATGTTTTATTGAATCAATCAAACTCCAATTATATTCGCCCGATTGATAATGAGGTGAATGACACTTTTAGCCCTGCTAAAAATAAGGCTTTTAAATATGGCGAAGCTTGTAGATGGATATTGAAAGATGATGAAGGCAACCTCATTGGCAGAATTGCAGCTTTTACCAATAGTAAGTATATTAACAAAGGGACTGATTTTCCAACCGGATGTATTGGCTTCTTCGACTGCATTAATAACCAGGAGGCAGCTAACCTGCTTTTTAATGAGGCTACAGTGTGGCTCAAAAGCAAAGGCATGGATGCCGTGGATGGCCCGATAAATTTCGGCGACAGAGATAAATGGTGGGGATTGATGGTTGAAGGATTTGAAAGAGAGCCTTTGTATGGCATGTCTTATAATCCTTCTTACTATGAAAGCCTTTTTGAAGGTTATGGTTTTAAAAACTATTATAACCAGTATTACTATGCAATGAATGTGAATGATCCTTTACCGGATCGTTTTCCTGAAAGACATACGAAGTTTAAATCCAAGCCTGGTTATGCTGCAAAACACATTTCTAAAAATAATCTTGAAAAACATGCACAAGAGTTTGCAACTGTTTACAATGCTGCATGGGCGCAACACGGTGAAGCAAAAGAAATAACAACAGCACAGGTATTGAAGTTATTTAATAAGATGAAGGCCGTCATGGATGAACGCCTTATATGGTTTGCTTATTACAAAGATGAACCTGTTGCCATGTGGATTAATATTCCTGATTTAAATCAATACTTTAAACACTTTGATGGCAGGCTTGGGTTATTGCAAAAGCTTAAGTTATTATGGCTAAAAAAAACAGGACAATGCCGCGTATTTACAGGCATCGCTTTTGGCGTTGTTCCTAAGTTTCAATCGTTGGGGATTGATTCTTTCATGATTTACGAAGGAGCATTGCTCATTCAAAATAAAGGCTGGTACGACAGGTATGAAATGGGCTGGGCCGGCGACTGGAACCCTAAAATGTTGAACATATACAAAAACCTAGGAGGTAATCAAAGCCGGCGTATGGTTACTTACCGTTACATTTTTGACAACAAACATCCTTTTGAAAGACACGTAGTGATGGAGTATAAATAACTCTGGAAAATTGCGAGTCGAAAGTTGTATTTGTTTTTTTATTTTTTAAATTTTACCCTTGTAAAGCAACGTTTTTAAACCAGTGGAAATATGCCTCGTAAATTTTTTTTCCGGCTAATCTTTGTTTTCATCGCGGGCGGTATCACCAGCGTTCTGGTATCGTCCTGTACTACTAAAAATCAAAAGCCACAGGTACCTGCAGCTTCAGCAATATTCCCTGATACATCTTCTATTCCATTGACAGAGGAAGGTAATTTAATTCGATATGGCAGAAAACTGGTTGCACAAACAGCATTTTACTTCGGTCCGAAAGGAAAAATAGCAGATCTTACAAGTGGGATGAATTGCCAGAATTGTCATCTTGATGCTGGCACCAAAGCATTCGCCAACAACTTTTTTAAAGTGGCTTCTTCTTACCCAAAATTTAAAGAAAGAAGTGGAGCTTATGAGTCGATTGAGAAGAAAGTAAACGACTGTTTTGAAAGAAGTCTTAACGGAAAAACTATTGATACTTCAGGTAAAGAAATGAAGGCGTTTGTTGCTTACATAAAATGGGTTGGTTCTGCAATTATTAAAGATGAAAAACTTTTAAAGTCTGGCACCGAAGAACTGCCAGTGCTTGATAAAGCGGCAGATACTGTTATGGGTAAAAAAATCTATCTACAAAACTGTGCTAAATGTCACGGTAACGAGGGTAATGGCGTAATGGATGCTGTTGCTGTTTCATATATCTATCCTCCTTTATGGGGCATGCATAGTTATAATAACGGCGCAAGCATTTACAGAATTTCTAAGCTTGCGGGGTATATAAAAAACAATATGCCTTTTGGTGTAAAGCATGACAGCACTGTTCTTACAACAGAAGAAGCCTGGCATGTTGCAGCTTATATCAATTCACAACCACATCCACATAAAGATGTAAGCAAAGACTGGCCAGTATTAAATACCAAACCTTTTGATTATCCTTTCGGTCCTTATGCATCAACAGATACTTTCTCTGAAAAGCAGCATAAATATGGACCATTTGCTTCAATTAAAGCCGCCAAACCAAATGTGGCTAAAAAGTAAAAGCTTATCTATTCAATACATTATTTTCTAATGCAGGATGAAAGAAGTTTACTTCATTTAATCTAAAGTTAATGTACCCGTCTCCTGAAAAATAAGATAACTTTGCACCGGTTTAAATAGATAAGTACTTCTTCTATTGACAAAGCATATTACTTGTCTTAACTTTATGTAATACACTCCCTTTTTTATTAAAACCACCTTTCCCGAAATTGTTGCAAAACATCACATTGACCTGTTAATTCAAACATGTCAATTGCTGAAGTGTCTCGCTATGCAGATACCAGATTTATTGTTATGTTTTAGTAACCCTGTTATTCCAATTTAACTACGTCTTACACTATAAAACTGTAAGAGAATTTCTTATGCCACTGCATGAATAAACACAGCCTGATTAACAGGCATAGTAATCTTTTGCTACGGCATAATAAGAAAAATCAGTGCCATGAAACATTTCCTAACATTGCTTATTCTTTGTGTTGCAACCTGCAACATTTATGCAAACACATATACTGTAACTACAGCCAGCGATAATAGCGGCGGAACCAACCCTGCAGCCAATGCAGGCACCGGAACACTAAGACAGGCCATTGTAGATGCCAATGCCCATGCAGGCGCAGATGTTATTAGTTTTAATATTACAGGCAGCGGTGTACAAACAATTACACTTCTTGCTCTTTTACCAGCTATAACGGGGCCAACAACTATTAATGGGTACTCACAACCCGGTGCTGCACAAGGTGCAATTGGAAGCTGCACTATTCTCATTCAAATCAATGGAAATGACCAGACCACAGGTGGTGGAAGAGGTGCAACTAACAATGATGGTCTTTTTCATTTTGATGGTACTGCTTCCAGCTCGTCTATTAGCGGGCTTTCCATTTATAATACTGGTACAGATATTGATGCCATCCAGATAGATCCAGGCAACAGTAATATCCAAATCTGGGGTAATTATATTGGCATGTTAGCTAACGGTACCAGCCCCGTTTCTTCGGCTGATTATGATTTAGGGAATGGCATAAGCATTCAAAATACAAGTATACTTTCAGGGGCATTCACTAATATTTACATTGGCACGGATGGAAATGGTACCAACGATGCCAACGAGGGCAATATTATTGATAATGCAGTGGGTGTTACTGATGGCTATGCAATTTTAATAGGCTATCCCTCTAATACGTACAGTTGCACAAATATTAAGATCTCCGGCAATTATATTGGCCTTGCAGCAGATGGACTTACTCCTGCGCCCAATAGCCAGTCTGTTAATGGCCCTACCATAGGAAGCACTGGTATCTATTTATACCAGGTTTCCAATGTTTTGATTGGCAGCAATGGTGATGGCGTTTCAGATGCTTTGGAAAAGAACATTATTTCAGGAAACAATGGAAACGGTATTGATATCGAAACCAATACCGGCGCTGCCAATGGTATCAGGATAGCTGGTAATTATATTGGTACAGATAAAACCGGCATGATAGCTGTACCCAACGCCAAAAAAGCAACTTCCTCATGGGGTTGGGTAGGTGTAGACATTAGTGGTACAGTTACCAATTTTATTTTTGGATTTGATGATGCTACCATGTCCGCTGCAGTAGCCCCAGACGTTCGCAACATTGTTTCTGGCAATTCGGGAGAGGGGCTTGCTATTGCTAACGTTCCTTCAACTCCAGTATTTAAGATTTGCGGTAATTATTTTGGTGTGGATGCCACCGGAAATACAGCATTGCCTAATGGCCAGGCCAACCCGGCTATTTCTCCTTCTTTGCCAGGAGATAATATTGATATTTACGGATGTACGGGTGTTTTAATAGGTACCGATGCAGATGGAGATGATGATGTGCTGGAAAGAAATATAACCTGCGCCGCTATTCTTGGCAGAGGGGTATTGATCAGGGGCGGTTCTTCTAATACTGTTGTTGCCGGCAATTACATTGGGGTAGGTGCGGATGGTGTTACTGCACTGGGGAATAAAAGAGCTGGGGTTCAGATTGGCAACTCTGTTGATGTGGCAAACAATAACCGTGTGGGTTCTAATGATGATGGTACCAACGATGCTGCAGAAGCCAATATCATTGCAAACAATGGCAGCACTGGTGCCCTCAATCTGAGAGATGGTATTTCTGTCAGAAATAACTCCACCGGTAACCGCATTTCCAGGAATATTTTTTATAGCAATGTTGCCTTGCCGATAGATTTAAATGACGACGGTATTACACTGAATGATGGTACTACTACTGCCAGCAATCCCAACCTGCTAACAGATTATCCTGTTATTACTTCCTGGTCCATCGCCGGCAGTACAATCAGCGTTGGAGGTTATGTAAGTACCTGTAGTGGCAATGAAACCATTGCAGGGGCCAGTATCGCGGGTAATAAAACTATCCAGTTTTACAAAGTTGCAGATGATGGCAATCAAAACGGCGCATTAACCAATGGTACCTGTACCCGCTCTGTACCACATGGCGAGGGTATGCAATATTTAGGCAGTATCAGCGGTGTTGTAAATGCATTCAGCAGCTCTTTTACATTGGTATCAGGTGCTACATTCAGCAGTGGTGATAAGCTGACTGCTATTGCTATTGATGCCAGCGGAAACACCTCAGAATTTGGCGTAAACACAGTTACTATACAGGTTAACGGTACTGTATTTAACGATGCCGATGGACTTACCAACGGTGTGGTTGATGGTACCGGTACCAATGCCGGCGGCCTTAACGCTATTCTGTACAATAATACAACAGGTGTCGTTGCTGCTGTAGCGGCTATCGCTGCAGATGGCACTTACAGTATTAGCAGCACGGCCACATCAGGCAACAGCTTTACTGTATATATTACTACCAATAATCCTGCAATAGGTTCAGCAGCGGTACCTCCTGTAGTTTTGCCCGTTGGCTGGGGTAACACAGGCGAATATTTTGGCAGTGGTGCAGGCAATGACGGCACACCAAACGGTGTTCTTTCTATAGGTGCTGTAAGTGGTACTGTTAGCAATGCTAATTTTGGTATTCAACAAGGATTCTATGATTTTGGCGATGTGCCATTATCTTATGAAAACAATAGTTCAGCCAGTTCTGTGCCTGCACGTAACGCACCTTCAAACACGCTGATGATTGGCAGTCTGCCGGACGATGAAACAGCTCCGGCAAGCGTTACTTCGGGCGCGGACAATAACGGCTCCAACGGTGATGGATCAGATGAAGACGGACAATCGACCCCAACAACTATAACCATCGGCAGCGCTTACTCAAGAACCATTACCTATACCAATACCAGTGGAACCACACGTACCATTTATGGCTGGATAGATTTTAATAACAATGGCATTTTTGAAGCCTCCGAAGTGGCTTCTACACTTGGAACCGCCACCACCGGAAGTACTAATGCCACCACAACTCTTACCTGGTCAACCACGCAAACAAGAGATGCTTTGGGCGCCAATCTTTATATGCGTATAAGGCTGGCAGGTGCAACGCTGACGGATAATGGCGCTACCACAGTAGATGAAAGGGCAATAGCTGATGGCGCAAGTACCGGAACATACGGTACAGCTACCATTGGTGAGGTAGAAGATTACAGGATACCTGTTACTGTTGCTTATGATTTTGGCGATGTGCCAATAAGTTATGAAGCCAACAGCAGCAGTACAAGTGTGCCTGCCCGCCATCTTACTGTAAATACCATTTATATGGGCAGCAGTGTAGATAATGAAGGCGGCCCACAAAACGTAACTTCCGGTGCAGATAATAATACTACTAATGGCGATGGGAGTGATGAAGACGGTATTACTTCTTTGCCTGTTATCAATCCCGGTGGTTCTACTACCATTAAAGTAAATGTTTTTAAAACCATCGCAGGCACAGGTAGCTTGTATGGATGGATAGATATGGATGGAGATGGTAAATTCTCTTCTGGCGAAGCGGCAACGGTTGCAACAACTGTAAGCACTGCCGGTGCCACAACGCTGTCGCTAACATGGTCAAGTTTGCCAACATCTATGCAAAGTAAAGTTTATATGCGGTTGCAGTTTACCACTGCTTCACTGGCAGATAATGCCGTTACCACCATTGTTGACGAAAGAGCGATTGCAGATGGCGCCAGCGGAGGCGGTTACGGCACTTCCGTTAATGGCGAAGTGGAAGATTACCAGTTGGCAGTTCCGGTACTTGTCTCTGGTACAGTTTGGGATGACGCGAACGGTAATCTTTTGATCAATGGCACAGAAGCAGGCACTAATACAGGCGCTCAATTTGTAAATCTTATTGATGCTTCAGGTAACGTGGTTAATTCTGTAGCTATTTCGGCTACGGGCACTTACAGTATCGGCGTACCGGCAAATAGCAGCGGGTATAAGCTTGTAATCGCCACCATTGCAACGGCAACGAGCCCAGCATTAACTTCAGGGTGGGTAAGCACAGGCGAAAGTATTGGCGCCGGAAATACGGCAACACAAAGCGGCACATTAGGACAAATTGAAATAACAACAGGCTCTTCTGCTATATCAGCACAGAATTTTGGGATTGACAGAACCCCTGCTGCTACAATAGTAACGGGTACCAGCCAGCAAAATCCCGGCGGTATTGTTAAGGTAACGATACCCACCTTAACAGGCAGCGACCCTGAAGATGGAGCATATAACGGCAGCAGTGGAACAAATACTATCAAGATTCAAACATTACCTTCCAACGGTACGCTTTACTACAATGGCGTTGTTATTACTGCCGGACAAACAATTACTAATTACAGCCCATCTTTACTTACGCTTGATCCCAACGATGGCGTGAGCAGTGTGGTGTTTACTTACAGCGAAGTAGATGCAGCGGGCCAGGCCAGCAGCGCAGTAACTGTTACCATGCCGTTTACAACGCCTGTTACTTTCTCATGCTCAAGCACTATTTACCAGGTACAGGGCAGCGGACCTTCTACACTTTTATCATATAACCCCAATACGGGTACAAGCTCAACCATTGCTTCTATCAGTACAAGAACCAATTCTCTTGCCTACAGCACCATAGATAATTTGTTGTGGGGGTGGGATCAAACCAATTTTAAGGTAATACGAATAGATAAGACCGGAGCCTTCCTTTCTTTCACAATTGCTAACCTGCCCGCGGTTGATTACATTAATGGAACTATTTTGCCCGGCGGTTACCTGGTACTTTACCTGCATGATGCAACTTCTTATTATGTAGTTGACATTAACCCCAATCATACAAGTTATTTACAGTTGGTAGACCCATCCAATGGGTATGCAGTACAAACAGGGCCAATCTATGGTAAATCAATTACTGCAGTAAACCTGCATGATTTTGCTTACGATCCTGTATCAGGATTTATCTATGGTATCATCAATCCTGGTTCAACCAATGCTTTTCATATTGTTTCTATCGATCCTTCTTCGAATACCACAACAATATTTCCGCCTTCAGTTTCAGGTGGTGGTATCACCAGTGAAACGGGTTCTTTTGGATCAGTTGTTACAGATGCAACAGGCAATCTATATGCTTATAACGATGGCAGTGGCGCCTATTACAAAGTAAATATTGCTACAGGTGTGGCAACAAAAATATCCACCGGCACAACGTCCAGCAACAGCGATGCTGCAGGTTGCCCTACCGTTGTATTAAGTGTGCCGGCATCTGGTACAGTGTTCGACGACGCCAATGGCCTTAATGATAATACGGTTAACGGAAACGGTTCCAATGGAGGTGGCCTTAATGCTATTTTATATGACAATACCACTGGCGCAGTGGCAGCCATAGCTGCAGTAGCAGCAGATGGTACTTATAATTTTCCAGGAGTTACGCCGGGCGATAATTTCACTATATATCTTACTACCAACAGCGCCACCGTAGGACAGGCCGCAATACCCTTAATAGCATTACCATCCGGCTGGGTAAGTACCGGTGAAAACCTGGGTTCCGGTGC